>Ga0123356_10004245_pt1 | contig 14832 bp, 10 predicted proteins | sample TergutEmb28metaG_2_FD_92546 | JGI IMG/M metagenome (GOLD analysis project Ga0123356, IMG submission 92546) | Embiratermes neotenicus P3 segment gut microbial communities from Petit-Saut dam, French Guiana - Emb289 P3 | ecosystem: Host-associated > Arthropoda: Insects > Digestive system > Gut ... | reverse complement strand
CGGTCGCCTTCGGCGAGATCGAGTCGAGCGCATAGGACCGGCGGGTCATCGAGCCGGTGTGCCAGTGCTCGAGCAGCCGCCCGGTGTTGAGCACGAACGGGTATTCCTCGTCGGGGAGCTCCCGCGCCGGCATCCACTCGGCGGGGACCAGGTGGGCGAGGCCGTCGTCGGTGTTGAACTTCTCTCCGAACAGGACGACGGTGCCGTCCGAGGTCTCCGGATCGGGGTTGGGATAGAGCTTGCCGGTCGGGCCGAGGTTGCCGTAGGTCAGGTTGGTGTAGTTGGGCATCAGCGAGACGAGCTCGTCGAACACCTCCTCGACCGAGCCGTAGTTCATCTCGAGCCCGATCCGGTTTGAGATGTCCTGGATGATCTCCCAGTCGACCCGCGCCTGGCCGGGTGGGTCGAGGACCTTGTGCCCGCGCTGGACGCGGCGGTCGGTGTTCGTGTAGGAGCCGTCCTTCTCGAGATACGCGGAGGCGGGCAGGATCACGTCGGCGAACTCGGCGGTCTCGGTCAGGAAGATGTCCTGTACGGCGAGGAAATCGAGGGTGCTGAGCGCCTTGCGGACCTTGTTGCTGTTGGGATCGGACAGGAACGGGTTCTCGCCCATCATGTACATCCCGCGCACGCCCTTCTTCAGAGCCGACGCTGTGATCTCGGTCACCGTCAGCCCGCGCTTGTGATCGAGCTCGCGGCCCCAGGCGCGCTCGAACCGCTCCCAGTTCGCCTCGCGATCAACCGGCTGATAGTCGGGATAGAACATCGGGATCAGTCCGGCGTCGGAGGCGCCCTGGACGTTGTTCTGGCCGCGCAGCGGGTGCAGGCCGGTGCCGTGGCGCCCCACCTGTCCGGTGATCGCGCACAGGGCGATCAGGCAGCGGGCGTTGTCGGTGCCCGTTGTGTGCTGCGAGATCCCCATCCCCCAGTAGATGACCGCCGAGCCGGCCTCGCCCCACAGACGCGCGATCTCGCGCAGGGTCTCTGGGGATATTCCGCAGATCTGGCCGGCGCGCTCGGCCGGGTATTGCCTCAGCAGCTCGGCCAGCGCCTCGTAGTTGCTCGTGCGGGTGGCGATGAACTCCTGATCGACCAGCCCCATCTCGATGATCTCGCTCATCACGCCGTTGAAGAAGGCGACGTCGGTGCCCGGTTTGATCTGGCAGTAGATGTCGGCGTGCTCGGCGACGCGCTCCTGACGGGGGTCGACGACGATCAGCTTGGTCCCGCGGCGACGGGCCTGCTTGAAGAACGATGACGCGACCGGGTGGTTGGCGGTGGTGTTCGACCCGACGACGATCGCGACGTCGGCGTTGATGACGTCGCCGTAGGTGGTCGAGACCGCGGCCGACCCGACGCCCTCGAACAGCGCCGCGACGCTCGAGGCGTGGCACAGCCGGGTGCAGTGGTCGACATTGTTGGTGCCGAACCCGGCCCGGATCAGCTTCTGGAACAGGTAGGCCTCTTCGTTTGAGCATTTCGCCGAGCCGAAGCCGGCGATCGCCCCGGGGCCGTAGTCGGCGTGCAGGGCGAGGAGCCGGGTCGCGACGAGGTCCAGCGCCTCCTCCCAGCTGGCCTCGCGGAAGTGCGGCATCACCTCGTCGTAGTCGACCAGGCCGCCGGGCTTGCGCCGTCCATCGCCCTCGCCCCTGACGTCGCCGGACAGCGGGCCCTTGGGGTAGGAGTCCTCGCGTCTGATCAGCGGCGCCGTCAGCCGCTGGGGCGAGCGGGCATAGTCCCAGCCATAGCGACCCTTGACGCACAGCCGGCCCTTGGAGCCGGGCTGCTGGCGGCCCTCGGCGAACGCGATCGCGTGGCGCTCGTCGTCGACGTGGTAGGTCAGCGCGCAGCCGACGCCGCAGTACGGGCAGACGGTGTCGACCTGGCGCAACTCGCTGCGCGGCCGGATCGGAACGTCGTGCAGCGGCTTGTTGGTCAGCGCCCCGGTCGGGCAGGCGGCGACGCATTCGCCGCAGGTCACGCACGACGACTCGCCCATCGGGTCGTTCAGATCGAACGCGATCCGGGTCGAGTAGCCCTTGCCGCTGCGGCCGATCACGTCGTTGCCCTGGATGTCGTCGCAGGCGCGCACGCAGCGATCGCAGAGGATGCAGGCGTCGTGGTCGACCGCAATCACGGGGTTGGACTCGTCGACGCCGCGCCCGCTGCCCTGCGGAAGCCCGTCTTTCGCGACGCCGTACTGGCGCGCGAGCACGAGCAGCTCGTTGTCGCCGGTCGTCGTCTCCTTCGGATCCCGGGACGGCTCGGGCTGGTCGGAGAGCAGCAGTTCGGTCAGCGTCGCCCGGTGGCGGTCGAGCGCCTCACCGCGGGTGGTCACCTCCATCCCCTCCTCGCAGGGGCGCACGCAGGCGGCGGCGTAGACGCGCGCGCCGACGTCGACGACGCACATCCGGCAAACCCCGACCGGGTCGTAGCGGTCGTCGTGGCAGAGGACGGGGATGCTGATCCCGACCTGTGCGGCGGCCTGCAGGATCGTCGTGCCGTCCGGGACGGTGACCGCGCGTCCATCGATCTGCAACGAGGTCGCCACCGGCCTATTGTCCAAGGTTCAGTTCCTCGAGTGTCTCCGGGCGCGGCAGGCCGGTGGCTTCCAGGCCGCGCGCGCGGTAGTACGCCCCGATCATCGACTCCAGCCGCTCTGCGGTCAGCGTCGCGGTTCGGCCGGAGCGCAGCGTCACCGGCTCCGACAGGAACCGCTCGGGCAGCCAGTCCTCCTCCCGGGTCCACCCCTCGCGCAGGTTGAACAGGCGCTTGGCCATCACGATCCTTCGCGCCGTCCGGTTCAGCTCGGCGGCATCGGTGTCCCACCCGGTGACGGTGTTGAGCAACCGCGACCACTCCGGCATCGGCTCCTCGAACACGCCGCGCAGGAACTTGCACAGGATCAGCGAGTCCATGATCGCGGCGCGGTCCTCGGTCTCGATCGCCGCGCCCACGTGTTCGTCGCCGCCCTGCAGGCGATCGTGCCGGCCGGACAGGTCGGCCTCGTAGGCGCCCGAGCGGTTGTGGTCGGCGCCGCGGGCGTTGACCGCCAGCCCGAGGGCCATCGCCTGCAGCGTCCGCGGGTCGTAGCCCGGGAGCTCGAGCCCCTTGACGTGGGCCGCGAACGCGTCAGACCCACCGCCGACCGTCTCCGCCGCGAGCCGCGATCCCTCCGCGAGCAGGTCGCCGATCCCCTGCCGAGCGGCGATCTCCTCGATCGCGCGCAGCAGTGCCTGGCCGTCGCCGAACCGCAACCACGGAGCGTCGATCAGGCCCTTCTCGACGCACTCCATCGCCCACGCGATCGTTCCGCCGGTGGAGATCGTGTCGAGCCCGAGCTCGTCGCAACGTCCGCTGGCGGCGATCACGACGTCCGGATCCCGGATCCCGCACAGCGGACCGAGCGCGAACGCGTTCTCGTACTCCATCCGGACCTGCTTGTCCCCGGTGCCCTTGTAGATGTGCTCGCACCCGATCGAGCACGACGCGCACGAGTTGCGCGCGACCTCGCGCAACTCGGCGAGCCGCTCGCCGCTGAGCGCCTCGGCTCCGTCGAACGACGCCGCCGAGAAGTTCCGGGTCGGGAGCGCGGACACGGCGTTGAGGGCGAGCAGGTTGGCCATCGTCCCGAGCTCCCGGTACTTCTCCGTAGCCCGGCCGCGGGACCGCTCCCGCAGCTCGCGGGCGGCGGCCAGCACAGCCGCCGGGTCGGCCGGGGCGACCTTGGTCGTGGCCCGGACCATCACCGCCTTGCACCACTTGGAGCCGAGCACGGCGCCGAGCCCGCCACGCCCGGCGTGACGCCCGTCGTGCGAGATCGTGGCATAGCGAACGCCGCGCTCGCCGGCCGGACCGATCGCGGCCACCCGCCACGACGGCCCATGCCGCTCGCGCAGCGCTCGCTCGGCGTCGGCGGCCGTCAGGCCCCACAGGTCCGCAGCGGGCGCCAACCGCACCGAGCTGCCGTCGATGATCAGCACCGAGGGTCCCGGACAGCGGCCCTGGACGACGATCGCGTCGTGCCCGGTGAGCTTGCCGGCGATCGCGAAGTGGCTCGACGCGAGCGCGTCGGTCAGCCGCCCCGTCAGCGGAGACTTGGCGACCACGGCGAACTTGGCGCTGGTCGTCAGCGGCGTCCCGACGAGCGGTGAGAACACGAACATCAGCGGCGCCTGCGGCGCGAGCGCGTCGATCCCCGCGGGGCAGCACTCGTGCATCAGCCACGTCCCCAACCCGGCGCCGCCGATGAAGCACCGCAGCACCTGCTCGTCGATCGGCTTGACACTGCTCTCACCGCTCGAGAGATCAACGACCAGCGCCCGGCCGAAATAGCCACCTGGCGGCCCTGCCATCCCTCGATCCTAAAACACGCCGCTTGCGACCAAAACGTCGAGAAGGTGCGCAGGCGACAGGGGGGTCTCGACATTTGGGACCGCCAGCGACCCTTTGTGCAAGAGCCCCTGCCCCGGGACGCTCGCTCGGGACGTTATGGTCGCTCCGAGGGCCGCTCAGCCGCCGGCGTCGGCGACGATGAACCCCACGGTGTCTCCGGCGGCCAGCGGGATCTCGCGATCGCGGGTGACCTGGTCGCCGTTGAGCACCGCCACGACGTGATCGTCGAGCGGCAACGCGATCGCGTCGGCGACCTGACCGAGGGTCCAGGCGGCGACGCGCTGCGTGCGCGGAGCGCCTCCCATCGCGAGCGTCCCGAAGCGGCGGACCTCGATCCCGGGAGCGGGCAGCGCGTGCGCCTGGTCGTAGTCACCGCGCTCGTTGAGGTTGCGAGTCGAGGCAAGCTCGGGGTCGGCGGCCGCCAGCGCCCCGTCGCGCAGCATCGCCGCGTCGTCGAGCCAAAGAACCCGGCAGCGCTCGAACAGAAACGCCGGCTTGAGCTTGCCTGCCGCGATCAGGGCGGTGACCTCGGTCAGCAGGCTCGTGCGGTAGCCGGCCGCCAGCGGCTGGCGAAAGCCGTGGACCTCTGGCAGCACGACGTCGACATCGGCCGTGAACGCGCCGATCACGCGCCGTATGAAGGCAGGGTGCAGCAGCGGCACGTCGGTCGAGGACACGTACGCGACCTCGGCGCGATCGCCGATCGCGGCCAGCCCGGCCGCGAGACCCTGCAGCGGACCGCGACCTTCAAGGGCATCTGCAACGACCTCGACCGACGGATCCAGCGGCGGCAACTCCTGCTCGGGCGCGCGCACCACCACGACCGGGCCCTCGACGGTCCGCTGGGCCAGGCCCGTCACCCGCCGCAGCAGCGTCGACCCGTGCCAGTCGAGCGCCGCCTTCGGCGACCCCATTCGTGAGGACCTGCCTCCCGCCAGGACGATCGCGCCCGCAACCGTCACTGCGAGTTCAGATAGGTGATCACCGCCAGCACCCGGCGGTGATCGTCGGGCGACTGCGGCAGCGCCAGCGACCCGAAGATGCTCTTGACGTGCTTCTCGACGGTGTGCTCGGTCACGAACAGGCGCTCCGCGATCGCCCGGTTCGAGCGGCCCTCGGCCATCAGCGCGAGCACCTCGCGCTCGCGGTCGGTCAGGTGCTCGACCGGATTGTCGGCGGGCCGGCGGCGGCCGACGAGCTCGCCGACGACCGCCGGGTCGAGCACCGAGCCGCCACAGCCGACGCGGTTGACGCTCGAGCTGAGCTCGTCCAGGTCGGACACCCGCTCCTTGAGCAGGTAGCCGATCCCGTCGGTCCCGTCCGACAGCAGCTCCATCGCGTAGCGGGTGTTGACGTGCTGCGACAGGACCAGGATCCCGATCTTCGGCCAGCGCTCGCGGATCGCCTTGGCGGCGCGCAGACCCTCGTCGGTGTGGGTCGGCGGCATCCGGATGTCGACGATCGCCAGGTCGGGGGTCGTCCGGTCGATCAGCTCCAGCAGCTCGTCGCCGTCGCCGGCCAGCCCGACGACCTCGAAGCCCGCCTCCTGCAGCAGCCGCGCCAGCCCCTCGCGGAGGATCACCGCGTCGTCGGCCAGCGCTACCCGCACGGGATCTCGGCGTGCAGCGTCGTGCCTCGCCCCGGCGGGCTCGAGATCGTGATGCTCCCCCCCAGCGCCTCGACGCGGTCGGCGAGGCCGCGGAGCCCCGAGCCCCCGGACGTCGTCGCGCCGCCGATCCCGTCGTCGGCGACCTCGATCACGACCCGCTCCACCTCGTCGGCGGCAGCCACCCGGATCGCGCTTCCGTGCGAATGCTTGGCGGCATTGGCGAGCGCCTCGCTGGCGACGAAGTAGGCGGCGCTCTCGACGCGATCCGGGAGCCTCCGGTCGATCGAAGCCTCGAGCCGGGTCGGCAGCGCCGCCCGGTTGCAGAGCTCGTCGAGCGCGGCCGGGAGGCCGCGCTCGACCAGCAGCGGCGGGTTGATCCCGTGGGTCAGCTCGCGCAGCTCCTCGAGCGCCACCGCCAGCGCCTGACGCGTCTCCTGCACCAGCGGCCTCGCGCCGGCGACGTCGGCCGGCAGCTTGCTCTCCAGCAGCCCCAGCGACATCGCGATCTGGACGAGCCGCTGCTGGGTGCCGTCGTGGAGATCGCGCTCGATCCGCCGCCGCTCGGAGTCGGTCGCCTCGACCAGCCGCGCCCGCGAGCCCTGCAGCTCGACCAGCCGGGCCCGCAGCTCGGCCTGCAGGCGCTCGTTCTCGAGCGCCAGGCTCGCGGCCGCGCAAACCGACCTGACCAGCTCGGCGTTGTGGTCGAGCACCGGATCGTGCAGCAGCACCGCGATCGGCTGACCGTCGCGCTCGACGAACGTCGCGCTGCGGTCGCCCCCCGGCTCCGGGAGATTCACGAACCCGCCCTCGCCGTTGACGTACCGCCGGTCGGCCGGGAACCAGAACGCCAGCTCCAGCGACGGATCGCCGAGGACGCGTGCCAGCGCCTGGCCCAGGTCGGTCGGCGTGCTCGGCTCGCCGAGCTCGACGACGAGCCCGGCGACCTTGCCGAGGGCGAGCCGCCGCTGCCGGAACACGAACAGAAGCGCAATCGGGACGCCCGCGAACAGCCACCGGAAGGTGGTCGCCGGCAGTGACCCGCCCGGGTCGCCAACCAGATCGTTGACCACGGTCCAGGCCAACGCCGCGAGCACCAGGCAGCCCGCCAGCACGACCGGCGCGCTCACCCGGCGTTGTGCGGGGCCGCCGCGGAGCCAGCGCTGGACCAGCAGGAAGATCGTGTAGGCGGCCAGGAACAGGCCGATCAGGCGTTCGAGCTTGAGCAGGCCGAGGGCCAGGCCGTTGTCGTGGAACACCTGGACGACGTTGCGCTCGCACCCGGGACACCACAGCCCCGCACGGTTGCCGATCAGCAGTGCCACCAGCTGCAGGCTGATCGCCGCCAACGCTACGACCATCACCTGACGCCCCCGCCTCGTCAGGCGCCCGGAGGGGAACGACAGAAGCAGGTAGAGCATCCCCGCGATCCAGTACGACTGGACGCCCATCCCGACCGTGTTCAGCCACGGCGCCTTCGCCTCGGTCAGCTGCTCGGCAAACCACAGGAAGCCGGTCGCGACCATCGCCGGCCCGAGCCGGTTCTCGGGACGCGAGTGCCATGCCCGCAGGCCGCAGGCGAACAGCGTGAACCCGACCAGCAGCTCCAGCGACGGCGCCGGCTCGGTCGGTCGCCCGTCGGGCGGGTGCCCAGCCAGCGATGCGGCGATGAGCCCGGCGAGCGCACCGGCAAGCGCGATCGCCCACAACGCCGGCAGGCTCTGGCCCGTTTGCTGAAGCCGCTTGGTCACTCGGTCGCGATTGCCGACAATACATCGAGGTCGGCCGCTCGTCGCGCCGGCCAGCTGGCCGCGAGCAGGCCGAGCACCGCCGCCACCACCAGGAAGATCACCAGCGTGGGGATCGGGACCGAGACGGCCGTGACGTTGTTGTTGCGCAGCGAGGAGGCAAACGCGGCGCCGAGCGCGCCTCCGATCACGATCCCGAGGACGGCGCCGAACAGCGCGATGATCACCGACTCCGAGCGGATCATCGCCCGGACCTGGCGCCGGCGCATCCCGACCGCGCGCAGCAGGCCGATCTCGCGCGTGCGCTCGAACACCGACAGCATCAGCGTGTTGACGATCCCGAGCATCGCGATCAGGACCGCCAGCGCGAGCAGCACGTAGATCAGGTTGAGAAGGCTGTTGATCTGGTTCTCCTGATCGTTCTCGAACTGTGTGCGGGTCTTGGAGCTGACGTTCGCGTACGGGTTCAGGATGTGGTTGTTGAGGGTCGGGTTCAGGTTGGGGGCGCCGGGGGCGGTCCGCAGCAGCACCGCGACCGGCTGCGGGTCGCTGAAGTGCGACCGGAAGTAGGCGTCGCCGGTGACGAAACTGCCGACGAGCGGGTTGGGGCTGAAGATCCCGCCGACCCGCATCGTCGTCGACCCGGTCATCGCGAACTTGACGGGCACGATCGATCCGACGTGAAGATGGTCGGAGTTCGCCGTGGTCGAGTCGACCAGCAGCTGGCCCGCGGCCATCGCGGGCGTGCCGGCGCCGTCGGTGACGTGCAGATTGATCGTCTGTGAGAAATTCGCGGTGGTCGTGGCGGTGAGCGTCGCGAGTGAGCCTCGGAACTCGAACTGGTCCCGGTACACACTCGTCACCGCCGTCACCCCCGGCAGATGCGAAACCGCGGGCACGACCGACCGGCTGAACTTGCCGTTGCCGGTGATCAGGTAGTCCGCGTTGATCGCGCTCTGGACATCGGCGGTCGCCGACGCGCTCAGCGACGCGCCAAGGACCGCGATCGTCGAGACGAGCGTGAGCCCGATCATCAAGGCAGCTGATGTCTGGGCCGTACGCCGCGGGTTGCGGATCGAGTTCTCGCGTCCGAGCCGGCCCGGAATGCCCAGCAGGCCGGCGAGTGGCCGCCCGAGGGCGCTCGCCAGCGGCCGGGCGGCGACCGGCACCAGCATCCCGACGGCGATCAAAACCACCAGCGCGCCGATCCCGACCAGCGCCAGCTTCGGACCGGCCAGCCCGGCTACCACAACGGCGATCCCGAGGACCGCGACGATCGCGCCGGCGAGCGCCCGCCCCCGCCCCACCGACGCCGGCTCGGCGCTGTGGTCGACGAGCGCGGCGACCGGAGGGATTCGGACCGCGCGGCGGGCGGGGATGATCGCCGAGACGACGGTGACGACGACCCCGACCGCGATCCCGACGATCGGCGTCCGCGCCTCGAACACCAGCGGCGACGAGGGCAGCGTGATGCCGAACGCACCCAGCAACACCTTCAGGCCGAGCGCGGCCGCGACGCCGAGGCCGACGCCGATCGCCGAGGCGATCAGCCCGACCAGCGCGGCTTCCCCGAGCACCGAGCGGAACACCTGCCGGCGGCTGGCACCGACGACGCGCAGCAGCGCCAGCTCGCGGGTGCGCTGCCCGACGGTGATCGAGAACGTGTTGAAGATCGTGAAGGCGCCCACGAACAGCGCGATCGCCGCGAACACCAGCAGCGCGGTCGAGATGAACGACAGGCTGCTGTCGACCTGGTTCGAGAGCTGGTTGGCGACGGTCGCGCCGGTGACGACCTCCACCCCCGGCGGAAGAATCCTCGCGATCGCGTCGTGAAGCGCGATGGTGTTGGCGCCCTGCTTGGACAGGATGTCGATCGAGTCGTAGTGGCCGCGGCGATTGAACTCATCCTGGGCCGTGGCCAGGTCGAAGCCGGCGAGCGTGACCCCGGCGAGGTTGTTGTCGCTGCCGAACGTCACGATCCCGGAGATCTTGAACCTCTGCGCACGGTCGGGGAGGTTGATCAGCACCGTGTCGCCGACGGCGAAGTGGTACTTGGTCGCCGTCGCCCTATCCATCACGACCTCGTCCGCGCCGGTCGGAGCGTGACCCTGCACCAACCTGTACGGGGACAGCTGGCTGTTGGGGTCGAACGAGAACCCCAGCGTCGAGCCACCGCCGCTGCCGATCGCGTTCCCATCACGGGTCATGAACTGCGCGGACCCCCCCACCGATCCGTACGCGTAGGCGACGCCGGGAAGCGACGCGATCCTGGTCGCGAGCGACTCCGGGACCGGATTACGATCGTGGGTGCTGGCCGCGCTCGTGCCGGACAGCTGCGCCTTCCCGCGGACCTGGAAGCTGATGTGCCCGTAGGCGGAGTCGATCAGGTTGTTGAACGTGCGGTTGAGCGTGTCGCCGAGCACCAGCGTCCCGGTCACGAACGTGACGCCGAGCACGATCGCCAGCGCGGTCAGCGCCAGCCGCAGCTTGCGTGACGCCAACCCTCTGAGCGACACGCGGCGCATCTTCAGCCGTCCAGCTGCTTCATCTGCTCGAGGACCGCGTCCGCCGTCGGCGCCTCGAGCTCGCCGACGACCTTCCCGTCGGCGAGGAACACGACCCGGTCGGCGTACGAGGCCGCGCGCGGGTCGTGGGTGACCATCACGATCGCCTGGCCGTGGTCGGTGACCGACTGGCGCATGAACCCCAGCAGCTCGGCCGAGGCGTTCGAGTCGAGGTTGCCGGTCGGCTCGTCGGCGAAGATCAGGTCGGGTCGCCCGACCAGCGCCCGTGCGCAGGCGACGCGCTGCTGCTGGCCGCCCGACAGCTCGCTGGGCCGGTGCGACAGCCGCGAGGCGAGCCCGAGCATCCCCACCAGCTCGTCGAACCACTCCCGGTCGATCGTCTTCCCGGCGAGGTCGGCCGGCAGCGTGATGTTCTCGGCCGCGGTCAGCGTCGGCACCAGGTTGAACGACTGGAACACGAACCCGATCCGGTCGCGCCGCAACTGCGTCAGCGCCGCGTCGTCGAGGCGACCGAGCTCCTGGTCGCCGACAAACGCGTGTCCCGAGGTCGGCGCGTCGAGCCCGGCCATGCAGTGCATCAGCGTCGACTTGCCCGACCCGGACGGGCCCATCACCGCTGTGAAGCGAGAACGCTCGAATTCGACGTCGACGCCGTCGAGCGCGTGGACGGCGGCGTCGCCGCGGCCGTAGACCTTCGTCAGCTCGATCGCGCGAGCCGCCGCGCAGGACTCGAGGAGCGAGTCGGGCTCGGCGACGGCCGCGGTCTGCTGGGATTGTTCGCTGCCCCGTCGGTTGAACATGGGCCAGAGCTTGAAGCCTCGCCGCCCCGAACACCAGCCGGGAGACAGGAAACTCTTGAGGTAGGGCTAGCAGTACCCCTTAGAGTGTCAAGACGATCCGATGGCCGAGTCTCGCGTGATCTCGCGGACGGACCTCGAGGCGCTGCTCGAAGCGCTCCATCGCCGGGGTTACGGGATCGTCGGGCCGACGCTGCGCGACGGCGCGATCGCCTACGACGAGCTGACCTCGGTCGATGACCTTCCGGCCGGCTGGACCGACGAGCAGGAGGCGGGCAGCTATCGCGTCCACCGCCGCGACGACGAGGCGCTGTTCGGCTACAACGTCGGGCCGCATTCGCTCAAACGACTGCAGCTGCCGGCCGACCGGGTGCTGTGGCGAGCCCACACGGGCGATCACGGCGAGCTCACGGTCCTCCAGCCCGAGCAGCCGGCTGGCCCGATCGCGTTCATCGGCGCCCGCGCCTGCGAGCTGGCGGCCCGCCAGATCCTCGGGCGGGTGATCGGGTCGGACTCGCTGTTCGTCGTCGCCGTCCAGTGCGGCCAGGCGGGCGGCACCTGCTTCTGCGTCTCGATGCGCACCGGGCCGGAGGTCACGCACGGTTACGACATCGTCCTCACCGAGCTGCTCGACGGAGACCGGCACACGTTCCTGGCACAGGCCGGCAGCGAGCGTGGTGCCGAGGTGCTCGCCGACGTCCCGAGCGAGGCGGCTACCGGCGACGATCAGGAAGCAGCGCGGGCACTGTCGGCCCGCGCTGCCGAACAGATGGGTCGCACCCTCGACACCGACGGCATCAAGGAGCTGCTGTACCGCAACTACGAGCACCCGCGGTGGGACGAGGTCGCCGACCGCTGCCTCACCTGCGGCAACTGCACGATGGTCTGCCCGACCTGCTTCTGCACGACCGTCGAGGACGTCACCGACCTGGCCGGCGCCGAGGTCGAGCGCCATCAGCGCTGGGACTCGTGTTTCACGGTCGACTACTCATACATCCACGGCGGCGCCGTCCGCACATCCCCGCGGGCGCGCTACCGGCAGTGGATGACGCACAAGCTCGCCACCTGGTTCGACCAGTTCGGCACATCCGGCTGCGTCGGCTGCGGGCGCTGCATCACCTGGTGCCCGGTGGGGATCGACATCACCGAGGAGGCCGCCGCGATCCGGGCGACCGAGGAGGCGAACGAATGAAGACAATCCCGGAACTGCTCGCGAAAGCCTCAACGTTCGAGGGCCTGAACGCGGCCCAGCTCGAGCTGATCGGCGGCTGCGGGCGCCTCGTCCGGGTCGACGAGAACAAGTACCTGATGCAGGAGGGGGACCCGGCCGACACGTTCTTCCTGATCCGCTCCGGCACGGTCGCGCTCGAGATCCACGGCGCCGGGCGCGGGGCGCTCGTGATCGAGACGCTCGACCCGGGCGACACCGTCGGCTGGTCGTGGCTGTTCCCGCCCTACCGCTCCGAGCTCGACGCGCGGACGCTCGTGCCGTGCGGCCTGGTCGCGATCGACGGGGAGTGCCTGCGCGGCAAGTGCGAGGACGACCACGAGCTCGGCTATCAGCTGATGCGCCGGTTCGCGGCCAACATGATCGACAGGCTGCAGGCGGCCCGGCTGCAGCTGCTCGACATCTACGGGCATGCCCTCACTTGAAGCGACGGCACCGCCGGCGCCGTTCGCCGACGAGATGGTCCCGGCGCCGTTCGCGGTGCGCGACCGCTACCAGGACACGGTCGATACCTGGACTCTCGCGCTCGAACCGCTCGCGTCGGGCGTGCTCGAGTTCGAGCCCGGCCAGTGCACGATGCTGTCGGCCGGCGCCACCGGCGAGGTGCCGATCTCGATCAGCGGCGACCCCGATCACCCGCAGCGCCTGATCCACACGGTCAGATCGGTCGGGCTGGCGACGGCCGCGATCTGCGCGACCGAGCCCGGAGGCGTACTCGGCGTCCGCGGCCCGTTCGGTCGGGGCTGGCCGGTCGAGCAACTCGAGGGCGGCGACGTCGTGATCGCCGCCGGGGGCATCGGGCTGCCGCCGCTGCGACCCGCGATCCTGCGGATGCTCGACCGGCGCGAGCGCTACGGCAGGCTGGTGCTGCTGTACGGCGGACGCTCGCCCGACCAGCTCCTCTACCCGGACGAGCTGCGCGAGTGGGAGCAGCGCGGACTCGAGGTGCGGGTCACCGTCGACAGCGCCGGACCCGAGTGGCTCGGGCACGTCGGGGTCGTGACCCGGCTCGTGCGCCGGGTCGAGCTCGATCCGGCCCGCACGAGCGTGCTGTGCTGCGGCCCGGAGGTGATGATGCGCTTCCTGGTCCTGGCGTTCGGCAACGCGGGGATCGGCGCCGACCGCGTGTACGCGTCGATGGAGCGCAACATGCAGTGCGGGATCGGCCAGTGCGGTCACTGCCAGCTGGGGCCGACGCTGGTCTGCCGCGACGGGCCGGTCTACCGCTGGTCCGAGGTGTCGCCATGGCTGGCGATCAGGGAGCTGTGACGATGGCCGACCGGCCGACCGTGGCGGTCTGGAAGTTCTCCTCGTGCGACGGCTGCCAGCTGCAGCTGCTCGATTGCGAGGACGAGCTGCTGGCGCTGGCCGACAGGGTCGAGCTCGCCTACTTCCTCGAGGCGTCGAGCGCGACCGTCGAGGGCCCATTTGACGTGTCGCTGGTCGAGGGGTCGGTCACGACCCCGCACGACGAACACCGGATCCGCCAGATCCGCGAGCAGTCGAGGGCGCTGATCACGATCGGCGCCTGCGCGACCAGCGGCGGCGTCCAGGCGCTGCGGAACTTCGCCGACGTAAGCGAGTTCACCAGCATCGTCTACGCCTCCCCGGACTACATCTCGACGCTCGCCTCCTCGACCCCGATCAGCGCTCACGTCCCGGTCGACTTCGAGCTCAACGGCTGCCCGATCAACAAGCACCAGCTGCTCGAGGTGATCGCCGCTCACCTGTACGGCCGCCGACCCCACGTCCGGTCCCACAGCGTCTGCATCGAGTGCAAGCGCCGCGGGACCGTCTGCGTAATGGTCGCGCACGGGACGCCGTGCCTCGGGCCGGTCACCCACGCCGGCTGCGGCGCGATCTGCCCCGCCTACAACCGCGGCTGTTACGGCTGCTTCGGGCCGATGGAGACCCCCAACCCCGAGTCGTTGAACGCCTGGTCGGGACTCGACGACGCCGACCTGGTGCGGGTCTACCGGACCTTCAACGCCGCCGCGCCGGCGTTCCGTAGCGCCAGCGAGGCGCATGAGCAGGGGCCGGGTGAGCGGGCCGGATGAGGACCCGGACGATCCGGAGCGACTACCTAGCCCGCGTCGAGGGCGAGGGCGCGATGTACGTCGAGCTGGTCGACGGCGAGGTCCGCGACGTCAAGCTGCGGATCTACGAGCCGCCCCGGTTCTTCGAGGCGCTGCTGCGCGGCCGTTCGTACACGGAGGTGCCGGACATCACCGCCCGGATCTGCGGAATCTGCCCGATCGCCTACCAGGTCAGCTCGTTGCGGGCGGTCGAGGACGCCTGCGGGGTCGCGATCGACGCCGGCCCGCTGCGCGATCTGCGCCGGCTGATCTACTGCGCCGAGTGGATCGAGAGCCACAGCCTCCACGTCTATCTCCTGCACGCGCCGGACTTTCTCGGCTACCCGGGCTTCGTCGAGATGGCCCGCGACCATCCCGAGCTCGCCGAGCGCGGGCTGGCGATCAAGAAGACCGGCAACGCGCTGATGACAGCCATCGGCGGCCGCGAGGTGCACCCG
>Ga0123356_10004244_pt1 | contig 14833 bp, 11 predicted proteins | sample TergutEmb28metaG_2_FD_92546 | JGI IMG/M metagenome (GOLD analysis project Ga0123356, IMG submission 92546) | Embiratermes neotenicus P3 segment gut microbial communities from Petit-Saut dam, French Guiana - Emb289 P3 | ecosystem: Host-associated > Arthropoda: Insects > Digestive system > Gut ... | reverse complement strand
TTTAATTACGCCGTTTGGAATAATTGTGTTTTTATTTTTATCATTCATCATGGGTGTTGTTGTCGGATTTTTAAGAGATGAATCCGTGTTTCTGCTTATTAATACATTTTCCTCATTTTTAAATGTTTTTAAAAAACTGGTTAAATGGTCTTTGAATTTTTTGCCAATAGCTCTTATATGTCTTTTCGCGGGACTTGCCGCGTCTTTTGACATTCAATTATTTATGGTGATGTTTAAGTTTATAATTTTGTGCTGCGCGGGCGCTGTTTTTATTTTTATTATTTGCACAGCTATTATTTTAATACGTTCATCAAAAACAACGGTACACAGGAATTTCGCGGCGCTGTTGGAACCAATAATACTAACATTCGCGGGATGCAGTTCAAAAGCTGTTTTGCCAAGCGCCATTAATTGTCTTGAAAAAGAATTAAAATTTAATTCTACAAATGTTAATCTGGCTCTTCCGCTTGGCATAATACTTGGACGGTTCGGAAATATTTTTTACTTCGCGCTTTGCGCTTTTTTTACAGCGCAAATTTACGGTTTTTTCTTTGAACCTGTTCATTATTTTATTATTTTTGGCGCTGTAATATTAGCGGGAACCGCTACCGCGGGCGTTTCGGGAATTATTACCCTTTCGATGTTTGGTATTGTGCTTAGATATTTAAACCTTCCGCTGGAAGCGGTATTGATATTATTAATAGCTATTGATCCTGTCATTAAACCGCTTAGAACATTCTTTAACATATATGTAAATATGGCGTGTGTATCTTTAATCGCGAAACAGGATGTTAAAATAATTCAATCTACCATTGATAATAAAAAACTGCTTGTTTTTATTCATGAAGCTAAAAATAAACCGCCTCTATTAACCCGTGTTAACGGAGTTCCCGGCGGTATTGAAATATCATTTATAAATGAAATTGGAAGGCGTTTGGATCGTAAAGTGGTTTACCATGACAAAGACTGGATAAAAGATAAAGCGGATATTATCGCGGGGGTTATAATAAAAGATCTGCCGCCAGCGGTTAAAGGCGGATATTATTTTTCTCACCCCTGGACATCGGTTAATATTAACGGCGTTAAAACACAATTATATTTTTTAATACGCAGACAAAGGTTTAAAGAAATTAATGGTATTATTAAAACCCTTATAAACGAGAATTATCTTAAAAAATTATTGGTTTCTTTAAAACCAAAAAACAAATAGTATCGGTTTATTACTTTAGGGTAATTTCCACGACTGTATCTGTTTCGTCAGGCAAAGGATAATTATTTCCATGACCCGGCTTTAAATATAAAAACTCGTGTTCCTTATATTCGCTTAAGTTCCATTCCTTGGGTGGAATGCGCACTTCGCTTCCGTCCGATAGATGGCGCGCTTTTTCCAGTTTGCCTGCCATGTTCATAAGACTTATGGCTCCGGCTTGCGGTTCGTATATGTGCGCGTATAATTTTTTGCCGTTTTGCGTGAAACGTCCCCATTCGGGTTTTGGAAAGTCCGCAATACCGCAGTTGTATATGCTTCTTGAATTTTTTTCCATCCAGTTTCCGACTTCTTCCAGTATCTTTATTGACTGCGCCGGTATTCGCCCCTTCGCGTCAGGACCTACATTTAAAAGAAGGTTTCCGTTTTTTGAAACACATTCAACAAGCATGCGGATAACCATCGAAGCGGGTTTCCAATGCTGGTCCGCGGCGCAGTAACCCCAATTACTGTTTAATGTAAGACACGCTTCCCAGGGTACGCTGTCTCCGGATTCGTTAACGATACCGGCGGGAGGAACCATTTGTTCCGGGCACGCGAAATCACCGGCAAAATCTGAAGGGTTGTTTGTTAATATCGTTCCGGATTTTTCTCCCGATCCTTCAAGGCGGTTGTCGATAATGATATGCGGCTGAATAGACCTTACCATATCAATAAGTTCCTGGGATTTCCATGTATCACCAGCCATTTTGTCGTAAGAAAAATCAAACCACATGATATCAAGATGACCATACCCTGTTAATAATTCATGGATTTGTCCGTGCATAAATTCGATGTACCTGTTTATGTCACGTTTTTCATTACTATAATCTTTATTTTCCCGCATCGGATGATACGAATCTTCAAAGTGTGGATAATCCTGATGCTGCCAGTCTACGATAGAAAAATAAAGACCAACTTTTATTCCTTCAGCTCTAAAAGCGTCTACATATTCGCGGACTAAATCTCTTTTGGCGGGAGTATTTGTAGATTTATAATCGGTTAATTTTGTATCCCAAAGACAAAAACCATCGTGATGTTTCGCGGTAAGTATCGCGTATTTCATTCCGGCTTTTTTCGCCAGAGCTGCCCATTCTTTTGGACGGTATTCTTCGGCTTTAAACTCGTCAAAAAACTGCTGGTATTGTTCCAAAGGCATTTTTTCTACACTTCTTACCCATTCGCCTCTGGAAGGGATCGCGTATAATCCCCAATGAATAAACATCCCAAATCGAGCTTGTCTAAACCATTCTGTTCGCGCCCATCTTTCCGTAATATTTTTGTTTATCATGATTTCTCCTCGCCAGATAATTGTAAAGGTTTCGTTCTTTTTTAACCAGCCTCTGTAAATGGGAGCAGTTCGATATTGTCATCAGGATTTAGTTTTGTTTCCAATCCGCCTGTCATCATAATTCCTTTTCCATTAATTAAAAAGAAACATGTATCCTCGCCCATTATAAAATCTTTAAAAGACTCTCCGTAATTAATAGCGAGGTTATCTATAAGCTCGCGTACATTCGCGCGGTTTTCGGCTTCGTATGTTTTTTCATTGTTTGTATATTCCAGTACATTCCCGTAAAAAGTTATTTTCATATTTTATTATATACCATTAATTACAAACAGGGCAGTTTTCGTTTCGTTTTATTTCGATATGGTCGATGTTTATTCTAAGTCCGTCATATAATAAAAGTTTATTTTCAAGCGGATTTGGCAGTCCCAGTAAATAAATTAAAGCGATGTTCGCTTGTATTGTTCCTGTTGCCCCCGCTGTTGTGCCCAATACACCTGTTGTATTGCGCACACCTATTGTTTTTTTTTCGGCGGAAGTTTCGGGATAAATACATTTTAAACACGGTGTATCCGGCGGATTTGAAAATAACACACAACCGTTAAAACCGTTTATACCGCCGTCAATATATGGAATGGAAAGTGTTACACATGCTTTATTTATAAAAAAACGTGTTTCATATGAATCTACAGCGCCAAGTACAATGTCGTATCCGTTAAAAATATTCGCCGCGTTTGATTCGTTTAAATGTATATCGTAGGTTTCGATTTTTATTTCATTGTTTAGACCGCTGATTTTTTCTTTCGCCGAATCTGTTTTTAGTTTTCCAATATCGTTAGTGTTATGTAAAAACTGCCTGTTAAGATTGCTTAAAGCCACAGTGTCGGAATCCAAAATGCCAATTCTGCCGACACCGGCTGAAGCAAGATAGGTAATGATTGGGCAACCCAAGCCACCCGCGCCCACCACAAGTACTGAAGACATGCCAAGTTTCTCCTGCCCTTCACTTCCAATTTGAGGTATATTTATTTGATTAATATATCTTTCAAACATAAAATACTCTTTTATTTTTACCACGAACCCTCGCTTCGATAAATTATCAGTGGTTCGTGAGGTTCGTGGTTAAATATATTATAAACTTTCTTTTAACAAAGCTTCAGTTTTTTCGGAATACTTTTTGATCATCCTGTAGGCGGTTTCTTCGTCCAGTTTACCGTGCATACTTGGTGTTTCAAAAAAACGTTTTGGAAGTTTTACCTTTTCCTGCTCAAAACCAAGCGCTTTTTTTATTTCCAGTTTTGTTTTATAAATACGTTTTCCAATAGCGCCAAGATCGTCATTAGTTAAATCCCAACCAATGGAATTAAGCGCGTCAAGTATTGTTTGTCTGTCATAAATTTTTCTCGCGAACAGGCACATTACAAGCGAGTTTGTCATACAGCGTTCACATTCTTCCGCGAAAAGTTTTTCTATATAAGCGTCTTCGTCAAACTCTTTCATATTTTGATCTACGCTGTAACCGCCGTTGCATAAATGTGAATGCCTCGCTCCTACCGCTGCTCCTACCAATGAACCGTAGCCTGTGTGATAACCCGCCATTTCGTTACCCGCTATCTGCATCGCGAAATTTTCTCCGCCGTATTTGGAAGCGGCGTAACGGCTGCCTCTGCCAAGCGCGCGGTAGAATTCATTTATGCCTGTGGAAAGATATTCTATGGCTTTAATATATTCTCTGCTTTCACCAAACTCCAGTTTAACTAATGTGTCATCTAATTTTATTAAACCATGTTCCAAAGCTTCTGTTGCCCATCCCAAACATACGCCGGTACTCATCGCGTCCAATCCGTATTCTTCAACCTCTTCGATAATGGCGAGAATCTCGTCTGTGGTTCTTACGCCAAGGAAAGTACCAAGAGCGTATATAAGTTCAAAATCGTAGGCGACGCTTATTGCTTCGTATTCATGTCCCTTGTCAAACTCTCTGCGGTACATGCCGATGTGAATACAGCCTACAGGGCAGCCTGTACACGCCATTTTACGCACCAGATTGTTATGCGCGAAAGCTTCTCCGCTGATTTGGTCCGCGTGTTCGAACGATGTGGCGCGCAGATTGAAAGTAGGCAGCGCTCCGGATTTATTTAATGGAAGAACATTTATCGGAGTGCCAACATCATGATACTTTGCCATACTGTCGGTTTCTGTGCATCTTTTATAAATATCTTTGTAAACTTTAAAATATTGTTTGTCGTTTAATACAGGAATTGAGCGGTTGCCGTAAATCGAAATCGCTTTTACATTTTTACTGCCAAGACACGCGCCAAGCCCCATTCTTCCAAAATGGCGGTATGTGTCAACGCATACGCCCGCGAACGCGACGCCGTTTTCTCCCGCCTGCCCGATACGTATTATCGATCTTTTTCCTACGGCGTGTCCGTCGTGATGTTCGCGATCGCGGATATATTGCCCGACTGTGCCGACAGGCATTCCCCACATGGCTCTCGCGTCCCGTACGCTTACATTGTTTGTGGAAATGGAAAGGTAACTGTGGTTTTTCGCTTTGCCTGTTAATACTAACGCGTCATAACCTGCCATCAACATGGACATTGACATTCTGCCGCCCGCGTAACTTTCGCCCAACTCTCCTGTAAGCGGTGATATAAACATAGCGACAGTTTTTGTAAGAACCGGAAAAATGTACGCTCCTGATCCTATCGCGAAAACAACCGGCTGCCCAGGGTCTAGCGGTTCCAGCTGCGGCTTTATATTTTCTTTTAATAAAATACTCGCGATGCCAACACCGCCCAGGTACGGCATAAGATCTTCGCGTTGTTCTACTTTTATTTTTTCTGTATCAAGATCGATATATAAAATTTTGATATATTTTTCGTTAAGCATTATCCGCCTCCTTTGTTTCTACCATTAAAAGGCAATTGTGCGGACAATAATGTGAGCATATTCCGCAATGGCGGCATATAATTGGTTTTTTTGTTTCTTCATCAAAATTTACGGCTTTAACACTGCACGCGCCTTCGCACTTGCGGCATCCTATACATTTTTCTCCCTTTAATATTACGCCGCCGCCGTTTCGTTTTTCTAAAGCACGGCTTGGGCATACTTCCATACACGCGGGTTCGTTGCATCCGAGGCACACTATCGCTACAAAACTGCCAGACATACCTCCTGAAGTTCGAACCTTTATAGCGCTTTTTATAAGTGAATGGTTTTTATGGTTAATTACTGAACAGACACTCATACATGAAAAACAGCCAAGACATTTTCTCATTTCCTTAGGCTGAAGTATTTTAGGCATAATTCCCCCGTTGTTATAAAAAGATTTTACTGGAAATAAATTAATTAATAAAGTACAGTAGTAATATGCAGATTACAGATCTTGTTGCCCAACTGGTTCTCCAGATAGGTATTATTTTATTTGCCGTTCGCCTGTTTGGTTTTTTAGCGAAGAAGGCGGGAATACCTTCAGTACTTGGAGAACTTTCGGCAGGTGTTCTGATAGGTCCATTCGCTCTTGGCGGTATAACACTGCCGGGTTTTCCAAACGGCATTTTTCCAATTTCCGAAGTTAGCGGTCTCGCGGTTAGTGTTGAACTATATTCATTCGCGACAGTCGCCTCTGTTGTTTTACTTTTTGTTTCCGGTTTGGAAACCGACCTGCGATTGTTTCTTCGTTATTCATTAAAAGGCGGATTAATCGGAATTATTGGAGCTGTACTCGCGTTCGCCGCGGGAACATTATGTGCCGCTATTTTATTAAAATCTTCTATATTAGATCCGTACTGTATGTTTTTTGGAGTAATCGCCATGACATCTTCTGTAGGCATAAGCGCGAGGATTTTATCTGAACGCAATAAAATGGATTCACCCGAAGGCGTAACAATAATTTCCGCGGGTGTTTTTGAAGATGTTTTGTGGATCATTCTGTTAGCGGTAGTTATTGGAATTTTTTCTGCCACAAGCGGAGGTTCAGCGTTTATACCTTCTATTTCGGAAATACTAATTATGGCAGGCAGGATTTTTGGAATCTGGTTAGGCGCTACAACTATTTTATTGCTTTGTTCAAAATTTCTCGCTTCATTTTTAAAACTATTTAAAAACAGTATCGAGTTTTCTGTACTCGCGCTTGGCATTGCTTTTATTTTGGCGGGACTTTTAGAAAAACAGGACTTGGCGTTAATCATCGGAGCGTACATCGCGGGGCTTTCACTTTCAAAAACAGATATTGCCGCTGTGATACAGGAACGTATTCATTCACTATACATATTTTTTGTGCCGATGTTCTTCGCGATCATGGGTATGATGGTAAATGTCCGCGAAATTATTACACCGCCTGTATTAATTTTTGGTTCTTTGTTCATGGTGGTTATTGTTTTCGCTAAAATGATCGGCAATGGCGCTATGGCTATGATTTCCGGTTTTAACCGTTTAGGTGCATTGCGTATTGGAGCTGGAATGATTCCGCGCGGAGAAGGTTCTTTAATTACCTGCGGTATAGGACTTGCAGCCGGCGTAATTAGTAATCAGCATTTTTCCGCGGCGGTCTTTATGATTTTTCTTTCTATTATCGCGTGTCCTCCAATCCTCGCTTTAATGTTAAAACTTCCCGGGCGCGGGACAAAAAAACCGGAAATCGATGATGACAGTATTTCTGAAAACTGGATATTCGGAACAAAAGAAATCGCGGACCTTGTTATGAGCAATATTTTAGAAGAACTTCGCAACGAAGGTTTTTATGTTCAAACAATGAGTAAAGACAAAGGTTTTGCCCAGGCGCGCAAAGATGATATCGCTTTATTTATAACAGAAAAAAATAAATTAATTACCATAACAACTTCCAAAACCGATATGCCGTTTGTAAAAAACGAAATCTACGAAGTTATACTTGAACTTTCCAACAGCATTGAAAAATTAAAAACATCCGCCGATCCCGCGAAAATGAAAAAAGATTTACTGGATACAAAAGCCCGTACCACAAAAGATATTCTGGCTCTTATTAATCACGGTAGTTTTATTTTAAAATTAAAAGGCGCTACAAAAGAAGAAATAATTACAGAGCTTGTTGATTCGCTTGACGCACAAGGAAAGCTACTTGATCGAGACCTTGTTCTGGCGGATGTCTTTGAACGGGAAAAAGCCATGAGTACCGGCATGGAACACAGTATCGCGTTACCTCACGCCAAGACCGACGGAATCGCGGAAACCACAGTCGCCATAGGTATCAGCAAAGAAGGAATAAATTTTGATTCTATGGACGGGCAATTATCCCGCGTATTTGTTTTAATTGTTTCTCCAAAAACAGACTGCGGTTTGTACGTGCAATTTCTCGCCGCGGTTGGCTCGATTTTTAGAGACGAAGCTTTACGCGAAGCTGTAATTAACGCGTCATCTGAACATGAAGCTGTGGAATTGCTGACAAAAAAGAAGGGTTAAAGCGATTTGTTATACGCGCTTGACAGTTTGTCAATATATGTGTTAAAGTGTCTATGATGGAGAGATATTTATCCATTTTTATTTATTATTCCCCATTTTTTAAGGAGATATTAAAATGAAAAATAAAATTTTTATTATCGGTTTTGTTATGTTTTTTATACTACAAACTGCGTTAGTGTTTGGTCAAGCTGCTGGTACACCAGGGCTTGCGTATCAGTCAACTAACCAGGGTAATGAGTATACGGTGAGAGCGGGAACTGTGACAAGCGGCGCGGTAGTGATACCGGCTTTTCATAATAACAGACCTGTAACCGCTATCGCTCCAGGAGGATTCAAAAATCTCAGAGGCATTACCAGTGTAACAATAGGCAACAATGTAATCAGAATTAATGTTAACGCTTTCCAGGGTTGTTCGAATCTTGAAAGAGTCACCATCGGTAATAGTGTAGTTCGTATTGAGCAAAATGCATTTGAAGGTGCAGGTCTTACAACTGTCACTATTCCTGACAGCGTTGAAGTCCTCGGCACGCATGTGTTTAAAAACAATAGTAATCTTACTACTGTTACTTTCGGCAGCAGAGTAACTGTTATACCTACAAATGCGTTCGAAAACTGTAGGGATCTTACTACGGTCAACATCGGCGGCGGCGTGCATACTATCAGCACGAACGCGTTCGCGGGTTGTACGAGGCTTACAAGGGTTAACTTTGGCAATAACAGCAGAGTGGCTACTATCGGTATGTCTGCGTTCGCGAGATGTACAAACCTTGCCGCTATCACTATTCCCGCCAGTGTGACTTCTATCGGCGCGAACGCGTTCAATGGCTGTACCAGTCTTACCAGTGTTACTATACAAGGATTAATAACATCCGGTAATTTTAATAGATCAGCGTTCCCCGGAGATTTACGCGAAAAGTATTTAATAGCGGATGAACGTGCCGGAGGCAGAGGCACTTATAATCGTCCTTTAGGTTCTAATACTTGGTTAAAAAGATAGAGAAAAAAAATGGTTTGCAATAAATGTAACGCGGAAATAACACAGGACGCTAATTTTCTTTATAGCAGTGATTTTTCATGTCCTAAATGCGGGAATGTTCTTAAATCAATAACATCTGTTGTTGGCAGTCAGGGAATGAAAACAATACAGGAAAAAAGCGCCGAGTAATTTCAGCTAACTTCCTGTACCTTGCATAATTTTTGATACAAGCCGTCCTGATTAATTAACTCGTCATGGCTGCCTGATTGAACTATATGTCCTTTTTCAAACACAATGATAGTATTCGCGTTACGTACCGTAGACAGGCGATGAGCGATAATTATAATTGTGCGAGTACCCGCGATTTCATTTATCGCCTGCTGGATTTGCGCTTCGGTGCGCACATCTACGGAGGCAGTCGCTTCATCAAGAATTAAAACAGGAGCCTGACAAAGCACGGCGCGGGCTATCGCGATTCGCTGTTTCTGACCTCCAGACAATTTTACGCCGCGCTCTCCGATTTGTGTATTGTATTGGTCTGGCATTTGTTTTATGTCATCATGAATTCTCGCGATTTTCGCGGCGCTTTCAATCTCGTTAAATGAAGCGTCAGGTTTCGCGAACGCTATATTTTCTTCTATTGTGCCGTTAAATAAAAATGTATCTTGTAAAACCAAAGAAATATTTTTTCGCAGGTTTTCTATCTCTAAATCTCTAAGATCATTTCCGTCAAGACATACCTTTCCGTTTGTGGGATCATAAAATCTCGCGATAAGCTGGCTAAGAGTTGTTTTACCAACACCTGTAGCTCCAACCAGCGCCACCATTTGTCCCGCTTTTATATCAAACGATACATCTTTTAATACGGGGACATCTTTAATATATGAAAAACTTACATTTTCAAAAGAAATGCGCCCTAACGCTTTACCTATTTTTTTCGCGTCAGTTTTATTTGTTATACTGTTGGGAGCGTCCAGGATTTCTATAACACGTTCCGCTCCCGCGAGTGAATGTTGCGCGGATTCCAAAAGAGACGCGAGACCCGTAATTGGAGCGTAAAAAAGCGCAAGGTATAAAAGGAAGGCGACTACATCAGAAACCGATAATTGATTTTTATACGCGAAGTATCCGCCGAAACCTACAACAATAACACTTCCGATAGAAGTCATAAATTCCACACTCGGATGAAAAATAGCGTTTAATTTTAAAGCCCGCAGCATGTTACGTGTAAAATCTTCGCCTTTTTTTAATACTTTTTCTGACGCTGAGCTTTGGCGGCTAAATGCCTGTATTTCTTGAATGCCGGATAAATTATCCTGCAATTGCGCGGATAACTCGCCTTGCGACTTTTGCATTTTCTTAAAATTTGGACGTACTTTTTTACTGAAAAACCATCCGGAAATTAATATCAGAGGAATTGGTATACATGTTACAAGAGCGAGCTGCGGATTTAAACTGAATAAAATTATCGTAACACCTGTAAGAGTAACAAAGTTTGTGATTATATCGGGAGTTATGTGAGCGTAGATCAATTCAAATGTCGCGACATCATTCATTACGCGGCTTAACAGTTCGCCTGTTTGTTTGTTATGAAAATAATCCATGGAAAAAGATTGTATCGCGTTGTAGGCTTTCATTCGCAGTTCCAAAACAAGCTTCCATGCAGCTCTGTGCGAACAATAGCTGCTTAAAAACCTGAACAGTATGCGTACCAGAAATAATAAAAGTAAACTTCCTGCCATCCAAATGATAGTAACTAACTTTTCCTGTGTTACGCCTTCCGCGACAAGACCTGTCATATTTGCCATGATACGAGGCGCTATTAAATTTACGCCTGTTAATAAAAATGTTCCAAGTATCGCGAGAAAAAGCCAGCCTTTGTATCTGACCGCCTCTTTCGCTATCCGCCATAATGTTCTCATATTAACTTACCACGCGTGTTGTTTTCCGTATGCGTCACGGAATACAAGATTATTTTCATCATCACGTTTTTCGTCTCCCCGTTCAACGCCTCTGCCTCGCGTAAAATAATTGTACGCGGCTTCAGCCGAAGATCGCGCGTTAATTTCACCGTTCATTGGATCGTAAACTCGAATTGTGTAATTTTTTGGTGCTAACGCGTTGCGTGTAATTTGCAAAAAATTATGCAGAGCCACTTTTGCCATATTGTACGCGTAATTTTCGGTGTCTTTTGTTTCGTTAATACTCGCTCCTGCCGATGTAAGATAACAAATTCGTTTTCCCTGTCCCATTTCCAAAAGAGGAAAAAAAGTTTCCAACATAAACATTGGACGAATTACATTCGCGTCATATAACTCGCGTATAATTTGCTCGTTTATGCCGGTTCTGACATTAAAATTATCCAGAGGGCTTCGTTCGTCGCTTACATCAATATATAAATCGATTAAACCTGATTCCTTTTGGATTATACCGGCAGCTTCTTTTAAATCCGATGGTAATAGCGCGACACCATTTATTTGTTCGCTTCCGATAGCGTAAACTTTATAACCTTCACGCGCGAAAACTCCAGCGAGTATTTTATCAAAATCTTTTTTAATATTTGTAATTAATACAACCTTCATTTTATTTTCCTTAAAATGGCCATTCTTGACCCAAGTAATCGCACATCACCATTCTGTGTTCGTCTTTTAAATCTGTATCAAAAAACTTCGCGGCATGCGCGGCTGTATCGGCAGGGTCTATAGCTCCAAACTCTCCAAGTGTTCCGTCAACTTCCTGTCTTTTCATCCAACCCGGATGATACAAACGAAATGTATAACCTTGCGGAAATAATAGATTGTGCATAAGACGTACACCCATGTTAAGAGAAGTTTTACTCATCGGATATGGGTAGCTGTTTCCCGGGCGGTGTTTCATCAATACAATGCACGATACTTCGGAAGATACAAAACAAAGCCGCTTTCTTTCGCCTCTGTCCAAAAGAGGCAGGAAATGTTCTGCCAAACGTACGGGACCCAAAGCGTTTACGGCAAAGCTGTTCCAGGGAGCGTTTAAATCCATTGGAGGTTCGTCAATGTCACATTTAACTTCTCCCATCAACGCGGCGCTTGAGATTAACATATCAAGCGAATTTGTCTGCTGTGTAACAAGATTATAAGCGTTTTTTATTGATAAAATATCGCTTACATCCAACGGAATAACGTGTAAAGCGGAATTTTTTTCACTTTCCTGTTCGATTAAGTTAAAATCCCGCATATATTTGCCGCCAAAAACAGTCCATCCCCGTGAAAGAAATTCCTTACACAGTAATAAACCAAATCCACGGTCGGCTCCGGTTATTAATACATTTGGCATAATATCTTATTATAATGCATTTTTTCTTTTTTGTATCAAATTTGCCATTCATATGGTAAAATTAAACAAGGAAAAAACATGGCTGTAAAAGTTACATCGCTGCGGGAATGGGACATTAATAAGATTAAAGACGGAATAGGGCAGCCTAATGTAAAAGCAGTAATTTATTTTTTCTCACTTTCCCTGGAAGAATGTGAAATTCATAAAGAGCTTACAGAAGCGTTTCCCGAAGCTGTTTGTTTCGGAGCTTCCATGCATGGCGGCTGGTCTAGCAAAGGCGCTGTTAAAACAGGTATTACAATAATGTCGCTTTCTTCCGATGAAGTAGCGGAAACCTATTTCTCATTTCGCGAAGGGGTAAAAAAATATCCTACATTAACGGCTCAGGTCGCGATTAATGATTTAAAACACGCGACAAGAGGACAGCAAATAAACCCCGATGAATATCTTGGAATAATATTTTTTGACGGTTTATGTCTTGGTGAATTGATAATTAAAGAATTTACCATGGAAAAAGATTTAAACCTGGCTTTTATCGGCGGAGCCGCCGCGGATGAAATGACTTTTACAAATACTTTAGTCTGCGCTAATGGCAACGTTTCTTCCGACGGGCTTGTCGCGGTTATTTTAAAAATGAAAATCCCATTCTTTTTTAATCATTATGTACATTATCTTCCAACTACTGTTTCTTTTACAATTAATCGCGTTGAAATAATGCAGCGTATTGCCTGGGAAATAAATGGAGAGCCTGCCGCAGAATTTTACGCGAGGAAGGTTGGCGTAAAAAATGTTCAGGATTTAACAATGGAAGTATTCGCGAGACATCCTTTGGGACTTATTCTTGGCGACAGTATTTATATTCGCAGTCCCAATCTTGTTGTCGGAGGAACCGGGCTTCAATTTTACTGTTACATAGAAGCCGGAACAAAAGTTTTTCTTCTTAGACAAGGTGATATTATCGCAAACGCGCAATCAAGCATTCAAGACGCCGCGCAATTTTTACCCGGCATACAGGGTTGTTTGCTTTTTAATTGTATTCAGCGTCATTTGGAATTAATAGAAAAAAATAAAATAGATATATTTAATAATGTTTTTAATGAATACGCGATGATTGGTTTTAATACTTACGGCGAAGAATTATTTACGCATCATAATCAAACGCTTACCGCCGTGTTTTTTGGAACGCTGCCGGAAGAAGGAATGACCGATCCATATAAAGCGAAACGTCTATTTCATTATACGGACAGCAAACTAAAATCTCTTGTTTTTGATATTGTAAGCCGCAGTGAACTTTTAAACATTACTATTTCCTACCTTAAAGGCAGCATGGACGCGATAAATAACGAATCAGCTCTTATGAATTTTGAAAGCATCAGAATGACTCTTAGCGCGATGATCGAACAGTCAAATATTTCCAAAGAAGATATCGAACGGATGTTAATTGTTTATCAAAACAATGTAGAAAAAACAGGTGAATATGTTTTTAATATAGTTGATGAAATTAGAGCGCAAAACCGCCGCCTTGTAGAATTAAGGGAAGAAGCGGAAATGGCAAACAGGACCAAAAGCAGTTTTCTTGCGAGTATGAGCCATGAAATCCGCACCCCCATGAACGCGATTACGGGAATGGCTGAACTTTTAATGCGCGGAGAATTATCCGATGAAGCGAGAAGTTACGCGCAAGACATTAAACAGGCGGGAAATAATCTTATTTCCATTATAAATGATATTTTGGATTTTTCAAAAATCGAAGCCGGAAAACTGGAATTGGTTCATGGCAGATACCTGCTCGCCTCATTAATTAACGATACTGTAAATATAATACGCACGCGTCTTAAAAATAAACCAATCCGGTTTTACACAAACATTGACGGGCAAATACCCAATAGCCTTTTTGGTGATGAAGTGCGTATCAGGCAAATATTGCTTAACCTGCTTTCAAATGCCGTAAAATTTACGGAAAAAGGACATATCAGTTTAAACATTTCTGTAAGAGTGCGTGATGAAGAAAAAGTTTGGCTTGATTTTTCCATTACCGATACCGGCAGCGGAATTAAAACAGAAGATCAAAAAAAGCTTTTTGGTGAATTTGTCCAGGTAGATTTAAACAGAAACCGCAATGTAGAAGGAAGCGGGCTTGGGTTAGCCATTACAAAAAGATTGTGTTTATTGATGGGTGGAAACATCAGTTTAAATAGTGAGTACGGTAAGGGAAGTATATTTAATGTTTCAATCCCGCAGGTAATAGAAGATTTTGAACCATTTGCCGCGGTAGATGACGCCGCGAATAAAAAAGTACTTGTTTTTGAAGGCAGAGTTATATACGCGAGATCTGTTTGCTGGTCTTTAAAAAACATGGGTGTTTTTCATGTAATGGTTACGAATATCGATGATTTTAAAACCGCGTTATTCAAAGAAGAATGGACAATGGTGCTTTCCGGTTACGGGCTTCATGATAAAATTAAAAAAGTGATGGATAAACCGGAATTTGATTTTCCGGGAGGAAAAAAACCTCCGCTCGCTTTAATGGTAGAGTGGGGTACTGAAACTTTTATACCCGATG
>Ga0123356_10004243_pt1 | contig 14834 bp, 14 predicted proteins | sample TergutEmb28metaG_2_FD_92546 | JGI IMG/M metagenome (GOLD analysis project Ga0123356, IMG submission 92546) | Embiratermes neotenicus P3 segment gut microbial communities from Petit-Saut dam, French Guiana - Emb289 P3 | ecosystem: Host-associated > Arthropoda: Insects > Digestive system > Gut ... | reverse complement strand
TATACCCTTGAGCGAAAAACTTGCCGGCTCCGTCATTCCGCGCTTGACGCGGAATCCCCTCAGTAGCGGGGGATTGCGGGTCAAGCCCGCAATGACTGTAAATGTTTTCGCTCGTTGGTATAACCCCGCGTAGCGTCAATAATAAACAAGAAAATCATATGGCATAGTTTAAAATAGTGGCATATTTTTGCTTTAATTAGACGCAGATTTTACGGATTTGAACAACAGATTATCGCAGATTTATTTATAATATAAGGAAAAATTTATCTTATCCGCGTGAATCCATTAAAAATCTGATTAAATCCGTGATTAGAATTAACTCACAACTCAAGACTCACAACTCACAACTGGGGCTGCGAAGCAGCCCGTTAGCTGAAACAGCGCATCACCGCCTGGCCGATAGCGGATAGCGGTAGTTGCTGTACCACGCCGCCCATGTCATAGGCTACCTTGGGCATACCGTATACCACGCTGGATTCCCTGTCCTGGCCGATGGTTTGCGCGCCGGCCTGCCGCATCATGCACAGGTTTTTCGCGCCGTCGCCGCCCATGCCGGTCAGTATCACGCCCACGGCATTGTTCCGCGCCGTCATAGCCACGGATTCGAACAGCACATCCACCGAAGGACAATGGCCGTTGACCTTCGGCCCGGGCGCCAAAGTGACCGAATAGCCGGCGCCGTCCTGGCGCACGCGCATATGCTGATCCCCGCCGGGCGCTATCAGTACCGCGCCGCGCTCCACCTTGTCGCCGTTTTGAGCCTCACGCACATTCATCAGGCACAGCCTGTTCACGCGCTCCGCGTACATTTGGGTAAAGCCCGGCGGCATATGCTGCACTATCACCACCCCCGGCGCATTAGCCGGAAAAGTCTTTACCACATCCAGTATGGCTTCGGTGCCGCCGGTGGAAGCGCCGATGGCGATAATGCTTTTGGAGCTGGCATTAAGCAAATTGGCGCGGCCGGCAGCTATCTCCGCCAGCGAAGGCGGTTTTTTTATGTCCTCATGTGGATGGGCTATAACGCTGGAGGAAGCGGCGATCTTTATTTGCTGCACGATATCATGGATGAATTGCTTATTATCATAACCGACACGGGAACCGGGCTTACCGACAAAATCTATGGCGCCCGCGGATATCGCGTCGAAAACATTGCTGGAAAGGCTGCTTATCACCACCGCTTTCACATGCGGGTACATGGGCAGGGCGCGGCGCAGGAACTCATTACCGCGCATCTTGGGCATCTCCATATCCACCGCCAATACATCCGGTTGCAGACGCCGGATATTTTGCATCGCCTCCAGCGGATCGCCATAAGCTCCCACTATCTCAATAAAGTGCTCTTTAGATAGCGAGCGGCGCAAAAACTCTCTGAATACCAGCGAATCGTCAACTATCATCACGCGTATATTTTTCATATATACCGTCCCCTTGCATTTTTTTTCCGTCCCATGTTATTATTATACCACAGTTTATACAAAAACAACAAAATTTATTTTATATTTTTTGATTTTGTGACTTTTTTCGTAACTTTTCCACATCAGCTATTGTATTTTGCCGCATAATTGTATAAAATAAACTGTATAGTAAAAGAATGGAGGATGTATATGAAAGACGCGCGTTATACGGCGTTGGCGGAAAAACTGGTCAATTATTCCTGCCGCCTGCAGCCGGGAGAAAAATTGTTGTTGGAAATAACCAGCACAGAGGAAGCGCTGGCCAAAGAGATTATCCGCGCCGTGTATGCGGCGGGCGGCCAGCCTTTTATAACTTTGGATAATGAGCGGCTGCAAAAGGAATGGCTGATGGGCAATGGCGGCATAAGCGAACAGGCCCTTGATATGCAGGCCCGCTGGGACGCGGCGCGCATGGCGGATATGGACGCCTATATCGGCCTGCGCCTTAAGGATAACCTCTACGATTTGTCCACCGTCACCGATGCAGTCAATACTAGCTACAGCAAGCATTATATGCGCCCCGTGCATTTTGATCTCCGCGTACCGCGCACCAAATGGGTGGTATTGCGTTATCCCAATGCTTCCATGGCGCAGGAAGCGGGCCAAAGCACCGAAGATTTCGAGGATTTTTACTTTCAGGTATGCAATTTCGATTATGAGCGCTTAAGCGCGGCTATGGATCCGCTGCTGGAATTGCTGAATAAGGCCGACGCCGTGGAGATCAAAGCGCCCGGGGCCGATCTGCGCTTCAGCGTTAAGGGTATCGGCGCTGTCAAATGCGACGGTTTGCGCAATATCCCGGATGGCGAGGTATATACGGCGCCGGTCAAAGACAGCGTGGAAGGCGAGATCACCTTCAATACGCCCAGCCCTCATCAAGGCAAGGTATTCCAAAACGTGCATCTGCGCTTCGAACAGGGCCGCATAGTTCAGGCGCGGGCGGATGGCCATGATCAGGCCCTGCAAGCCATCTTCGATACCGACGAAGGCGCGCGCTATATCGGCGAATTCGCCTTTGGCCTGCATCCGTATATTCTTAAACCGATGAAGGATATACTGTTCGACGAAAAAATCTCCGGCAGCTTCCATTTCACGCCCGGCAACTGCTACCAGGAAACAGATAATGGCAATACCAGCAGCATACACTGGGATTTGGTGCATATACTGCGCCCGGAATACGGCGGCGGCGAAATTTTGATCGACGGCGAACTGATACAACGCGACGGCCTATTCATACCGAAGCCCCTGCAAGCACTGAATCCGGAAAACTTGGCGCGGGTTTAACCTGCTAGAGCTTAGAACTTAGAGCTTAGAGCTTAGAACTTAGAACTTAGAACTTAGAACTTAGAACTTAGAGCTTAGAACTTAGAGCTTTTTACCAAACAATAATGTTTTTTATAATTTGCAATTTGCAATTTGCAATTTACCATTTGCCATTTGCAATTTGCCATTTGCAATTTGCCATTTAACAAACCGGGAGGGAAAATGATGAGTAATACTAATGTCATCAACATCATCTATGACGGAGAAATAGCGCGGCAGACCGCGCGGGGCATCAGCCTGATCGAATTATTGCGGGAATTGCCGCCGCGCGCTGTCCTGCCGGTAGCGGCGGTGGTCAACGGCGTTTTGCAGGAATTGGATTACCGCCTGTATAGCGACAGCAATATCAATTGGCTGGATTATACCGACGGTAGCGGTCACCGTATCTATAAAAGAAGCATCCTGTTTCTGATGCTGGCGGCTACGCTGGAATTGTTTCCGGATTACCGCCTGCGGGTGAGCCATTCACTGGAAGACGGATTGTTCTGCCGTTTGCAGGGGCCGGAGAGAATCAGCGCGGCCCAATTAAAGAGCCTGGCAGCGCGCATGCATGAATTGACGGCGGCGGATCTTCCCATCACGCGTAACCAGGTTACGCGCGAAGATGGCGCCAACTTTTTCCAAGCCCAGGGCAAAGAGGAAAAAGCCCGCCTGATCCTGCGCCGCAACAGCGCTAAGTTGTATTTGTATACCATCGATACGGGGAAAACCGTCCTTACGGAGTATTTCTTCGGCCGCATGGCTGTTTCCAGCGGTTTGCTGGCAGAATTTTCTCTGACTCCCTTTGAGGACGGTTTCGTACTATGCCTGCCCACCCGCAGCTTCATGGGTAAAGACGCGCGCCAATTCACGCGGCCGCGCCGTTTGCAGGCTGCCATCAATGAATTCGGCAACTGGGTCAATTTGCTGAATGTAGGCACGGTTTCCGATTTAAACAAGGTTATTGACGACGGCAAATTTTCCGAACTGGTGCTGATAGCCGAAACCCTGCAGGAGCGCATGATGCACCGCATCGCCGATAGCATCGTGGCGAATTATCCCACAGTAAAGCTGGTATTGATAGCCGGGCCCTCCTCTTCGGGCAAAACCACCTTTACCCAACGTATGGCTATACAACTGCGCACTTCGGGCATAACGCCCATCGCTATCTCCATGGACGATTATTTTATCGACCGCGACGCGACGCCCCTGACCGAGGAGGGCAAGCCCGATTTCGAAGGCGTGGCGGCCCTAGATATGGAATTGTTCAACCGGCAATTGGCGGAGCTGATCGCCGGGCAGGAGGTGCTGCTGCCGCACTATGATTTTAAAAACGGGCGCCGCGCCCCCGAGGGCCGCCCCTGCCGCTTGGGGGAAAGGCAGCTTATTATGGTGGAAGGCATACATGCCTTGAACGAGACTATCACCGCCTCCGTTCCCCGCGCCGCCAAGCGTAAGATCTTCATTTCCGCGCTGACCCAATTGAACCTGGATCCCTATACCCCCACGCCGACATCGGATAACCGCCTGATACGGCGCATGGCGCGCGATATGAAGTTCCGCTCCCAATCTCCGGCGGATACCCTGACGCATTGGGAGGAAGTGCGGCGCGGCGAGCATAAAAATATCTTCCCTTATCAGGAAGAAGCAGATTTTTTCTTCAATTCAGCGCTGATTTACGAATTGCCGGTACTGCGGCCGCATATAGAAACCGAACTGGCCGCCATCACACCGGATATGCCCGCATATCTGGATGCCCGGCGCATACTGCGTTTCATCCAATATTTCACCGTAGCCACCAGCGATAGCATACCCAAAAACTCTATTTTGCAGGAATTTTTGGGAGAGAGCTGCTTTACTACTTAGGATTTTGGAGCCTTGTAGCCTAACTTTAAAAAAGCAGTAAGCCTTGATTTAATTAGACGCGGATTTTATGGATTTGGTAATAGATTAACACAGATTGATTTATTGTGAATATTAATATATCCGCATAAATCCATCAAAATCTGCGAAAATCCGTGTCTAATTCACTAATAATAGTACTGTAGAGATATTGGATTATGGGCGTAGCTCACATTTGTTTAATAAAATCTGTAGCGGTTTTTATTACTCAACCCCTGGCCCCTGAATCCTAATCACTTTCATTTGGCGGGAGATATACTATGACGATACAACAACTAAGGTTCATTGCGGCAATGGTTGCCTTGTGCTTATGTCTGCTCTGTTACAGCGTGGGCGCTTTGGCGTTGGAGCCGGCGGAGGATTTTTATGTGAACGACGACGCCGGGATGCTTTCGGCGGAAACCAAGGCGGAGATCATACGCTACTCTACGGAGCTGGCCGCGGCAACCGGGGCGCGGATAGCGGTGGTTGCGGTGATGACCCTGGACGGGCAAACGCCGCATGATTTTGCCTATGAGCTGGGCAATAGCTGGGGCATGGGCAATAATAGCCTATTGCTACTGCTAGCCCCCACCGAGGGCACGGTATGGGTAGAGGTTGGCTTTGGCCTGGCGGGCACATTGAACGACAGCGTGGTGGATGGTTATATCAACACCTATGCCATGGGCGCATATAATAACAGGGATTATGACGGCGGCACTTTAGAGCTGTATAAGGCGTTGTATTCGCATGTGATGGTGGAAAACGGCCTGGAAGCGCTGCCGGGTTATGAGCCGGCAGCGCAAAAATATCAGGTCAGCACGGCTTTGCTGACAGGCATTGTGGTAGTGGCGGTAATAATACTAGGCCTAAGCGGCCGTATGCGCCGCCGCAACCAGCGCAAAACCCCGCCTTCCGGCGGCTATAGCAGCAATTATCAAAGCAGCGCCTACCCCAATAGAGGCGGCGGCCTGCAAAACAACCGCCCCTCTGACCGGGGCCGCCCTGGCGGCGCGGGAAGATAACCTATATCAATATTCATTATTGCTATTGATTCTGTAGTTTTTACCAATGCCAACATTAATATTTGGGAGCTAATCTTTTATGAGTAAGAAAAAAACAAGCGTTATTTCGGTTCAAAACATACCCATTACAATTGCGACATTTGATGTAGATGATTATATTTGTATAACTGATATGGCAAAAGCCAAGGGCGGTGAATCGCGCGCTGCTGATATAATAAAAAACTGGATTCGCAACCGCGCGACGCTTGAATTTCTTGGTACTTGGGAAATGATGTATAACTCAGATTTTAAAGTGGTCGAATTCGACCACTTTAAAACGCAGGCTGGACTCCCAACGTTTGTTTTAAGTGTGAAACAATGGATTGAGAAAACGGGTGCAGTTGGGCTATATGTTCAGTCTGGAAGATACGGCGGGACATATGCTCATAAAGACATCGCGTTTGAGTTTGGCTCGGCAATCAGCCCAGTATTTAAGCTTTATCTTATAAAGGAATACCAGCGGCTTAAAGATGATGAGAATGATCGCCAAAAGTTAGAATGGAACGCCAAGCGTTTTCTTTCAAAAACAAACTATCTTATACACACAGACGCGGTAAAAAAATATGTGCTTCCAAAGAGCAATTATTCAAAGAAGACCGAGTGGCTCGCCTATGCGGACGAGGCTGATTTATTAAACGTAGCACTTTTCGGATTTACCGCAAGTGAATGGAGACAAGCAAATCCGGAACTTGCTATGAAAAATAATATAAGAGATTTTGCTTCTGTAAATGAATTGGCGGTGCTATCTAATCTTGAAACGCACAACGCCGAGTTAAACAAAGAGGGCAAACCCAAAGTCGAGCGATTCAGAATCCTTGTAGAGATTGCGCGATATCAAATCAATATCTTGGATGAAACCGAGCGAATGAAAGCAGCTCCAAAACAATTAGGTCATATAAAAGATATTAAAAGTGATAACAATAAGCCGACGTAATTATCACTCCAGCTTATTCTTTCTATTACATATTCTGTGGTTCAACGCCAAGGGTTGATTATTTGCCATGTAGTATCGTTCAGAACAGTATTTCCCAATATTCTGTTTATTTAGCTTGAAATAGTCTTGGCGTTATGCGGTAGGTGAGGACAAAATGAGTTTCATCGAGCTTTTTTTACTCGCGGTCGGTCTTTCAATGGACGCTTTTGCCGTTGCTGTCTGTGCAGGGCTGACTATGCCAAAACTGAATATTAAAAAGGCTTTAGTAATAGGCTTGTACTTTGGGATATTTCAAGCTGTCATGCCGCTTATCGGTTATTTGGCCGCCACGCTGTTTGCTGATATGATAATAGTTTACGACCATTGGATAGCGTTTGCATTGCTCTGTTTTCTCGGTGGGAAGATGATCATAGGGAGTTTCAAAAAGGACGGTTGCGCCGATAGGGAATGTCCAGATGGAACATGCGCCGATAGAACGTGCCCAAACAATGTTATGCCGGATAAAACTGAAACCTCTGTTATGCCCGCGCAAATGTTTCCCCTTGCCCTAGCCACAAGCATTGACGCGCTTGCTGTGGGAGTGTCTTTCGCGTTCCTGCGCGTCAGTATTATTTCCGCCGTTTCGTTCATTGGGATTACCACGTTTGCCCTGTCGCTGATAGGCGTAAAAATCGGAAACGTATTCGGCACACGCTTCAAGTCAAAAGCGGAGTTGGCGGGCGGTTGCATTCTTGTATTGATTGGATTGAAAATACTGGTTGAACATTTAGTAATAGCAAGTCTAATAAACTATTAAGACAATATTATGAACTGGCCGAGAGAAGCGAAACACCTTCATGGACATTCAAGTCTTTTGACCATCGAACTTGAAGATGTTGTTGACCCTGTAACCGGCTTTGCTCATGCTTGTAAAGATGGGTTTAAAAAGGCTTGGGAAGTCTGCGACCATTTCCATCATGCAACATTATTTCAAGAGGGCGACCCATTGATCGAAGCGACACTTGAAGTATACAAAAAGCATGGTATTAACAACGACCCGGAAAACTGCGTGCCTCTGAAAAAGATAGACCATCCCCTTGCCTGGTCATACCCGGAATACAGATTTGATTAACGCAGCGTCGAAAGAGTTTTAGCAGGAACGGATGCAACTTACCAAATATCGGACATAAAAAAAGGCTTGCCGTTTCTTATGAGCAAGCCTTTTTCTGTATTCCGATATTCAACTGTGATTATGCAGTTTTCCCCTTTGTTAAATTTATAAAAAAACTTGCAATATGCGCAACCTACTATTATAATGATAGTGCATAAAACGCATTATACTATAAATCACACGCCACTGTTTAAGGTTACCCAAAAGGTACGCACCATAGTTTGCCCTTCATTACGCAGCCAATGCGGCGCCAGTGGTTCTATGTAAATACAGTCGCCCTCTTCCAGCACATATTCCTTGTCTCCGGCCATAAAACGCACCTTGCCCTCCAGGATCAGGCAAATCTCTTCATCCTCATGGCACATGGTAGGGTCGCCGTATTGGCCGCCCGGTAATATGTCAATACAACTGGGTTGCAGCTTTTTATGCGGCAGCGAGAATATTTCCACCTTGAATTTTCCCTGCGTATCGGTTTGTAAAAGCTGCCGGTGCTGCCGGCGCAACACTATGCCGCTATTGTTGATATTGGTAAAAAAATCGCCGATATCGGTATCCAAAGCGCGGCAGATTTTTTGCAGCGAGCTGATGGTGGGGCTATTGACATCGCGTTCCACATTGCTGATAAAGCCCACCGAAAGTCCGGTTTTCGCCGCCAGTTTTTTGATAGTCATGTTTTTGGACAAACGCAATAACTTCATTCTTTCGCCGATTTGCATTATGCTTAGCTCCTTAACGCCGATAATATTTTTGCTCTGCGACTATTTTAATACGATTTCCGCGTAAACGCAATATTTTTATAAAAAAATATACAATAATAACCAAAAAGAAAGGATGAAAAAAATGGCGGATACCATGTTGGCTTTAGTGAAGGATAAACCAGGCCCCGGTCTGGTGATGCAGGAGGTTCCCGTCCCGCAGCCCGGCGCTTTCGAAGTGCTGATAAAAATCAAAAAAACCTCTATCTGCGGTACCGACCTGCATATTTACAACTGGGATGAATGGGCGGCCGCCCATATCAAAACCCCGCGCGTGATCGGCCATGAATTCGTGGGCGAAATCGTCGCCTTGGGCTCGCAGGTAAGCGGCTTCGCCTTGGGCGAGCGCGTTTCCGGCGAAGGGCATATCGTATGCGGCGTTTGCCGTAACTGCCTGGCCGGACGGCGTCATTTCTGCCCCAATACCCTGGGCGTGGGCGTGGATCGTGACGGCGCTTTCGCCGAATACTTGGCTATTCCGGCCAGCAATGTCTGGCGCTGCAGCCCCGATATCGAAGACGATGTCATCTCTTGCTTCGACCCGTTTGGTAATGCCGTGCATACGGCGCTCTCCTTCGATTTGACCGGCGAGGATGTGCTGATCACCGGCGCCGGGCCCATCGGCATTATGGCCACGGCTGTCTGCCGCCATGTGGGCGCGCGCTATATCGTGGTCAGCGATATGAACCCCTACCGGTTGGCCCTGGCCGAGAAAATGGGCGCCAGCCTCACCGTGAATGTACGCGAGCAAACCCTGGATGAAGCCATGAAAAAGCTGGGCATGCTGGAAGGCTTCGACGTGGGTCTGGAAATGTCCGGCAGCGCGGCTGCCTTTGCCGATATGGTGGAGCATATGTTCAATAGCGGGCGTATCGCTTTGTTGGGCTTTTTACCGATGTCAACGCAAATCAACTGGAACAGGTTGATTCTAAAGGGCCTGACCATCAAAGGCATCTATGGCCGCGAGATGTATGAGACCTGGTATAAGATGAGTTCCATGCTGCAAAGCGGCTTGGATATCAGCCCGGTGATCACGCATCGCTTCGATATGCGCGATTTTGAACAGGGCTTCGCGGCTATGAACAGCGGCGAATCGGGCAAAGTTGTCTTGGATTGGAGCAAGTGACGATTAACGATGGGGTGAGTAAGCATTCGTACTAACCTAGAAAACTCAACCTGTCATTGCGAGGAAGCGAAGCGACGAAGCAATCCAGAATGACCAACTTCGCCAACGCGCTGGATTGCTTCGCTTCGCTCGCAATGACGATGAATAGTATTAAGTTAGTACATATGAGGTGTTCATTGTGCGTTTGTAAGTCTTTAAAATTATTTTGGGGGGAATTATTTGTGAAAAAAGCGTTATCATATTTGCAAAATACTATTGATGAGATCAAAGCGGCTGGGTTGTATAAGCAGGAGCGGGTGATCACTGTGCCGCAGAGCGGGCATATTTTGACCGAGGCTACGCCGGAGGTCATCAATATGTGCGCCAATAATTATCTGGGCTTGGCCAATAATCCCGTCTTGATCGAAGCCGCCCAACAGGCGCTGGAGCGCTGGGGCTTCGGCATGTCTTCGGTGCGCTTCATCTGCGGCACCCAAAGTATACACAAGGAGCTGGAAGAAGCGGTGAGCCGCTTTTTGGGCATGGAGGATACCATACTCTATACCTCCTGCTTCGACGCCAATGGCGGCCTGTTCGAAACTTTGCTGACCGCCGAGGACGCCATATTCAGCGATCAGCTCAACCATGCCAGCATCATCGACGGCGTGCGCTTGTGCAAAGCCGCGCGCTACAGTTACCTGAACAATGATATGGCGGATTTAGAGGCCAAGCTGCAGGAGGCCACGGAAAAAGGCGCGCGTATCAAGCTTATCGCCACCGACGGCGTGTTTTCCATGGACGGCTATATCGCCAATTTGCCGGCAATCTGCGATTTGGCGGATAAATACCAGGCCCTGGTGATGGTGGACGATAGCCATGCCGTGGGCTTCTGGGGCGATACGGGGCGCGGCACGCCGCAATATTGGGGCGTGACCGAGCGCATCGATATCATCACCGGCACCTTCGGCAAGGCGCTGGGCGGCGCTTGCGGCGGTTATACCAGCGCCCGCAAAGAAATCGTCGAGCTATTGCGGCAACGCAGCCGCCCCTATCTCTTCTCCAACAGCCTGCCCCCATCCATCGCCGCGGCTTCGCTGGCGGTGCTGGATATGCTGAGCAAAAGCACCGAACTGCGCGATACCCTGATGCAAAATACCGTATATTTCCGTAGCGAGCTGGCGAAGCTGGGCTTCGATGTGCTGCCGGGCGAGCATCCCATAGTGCCTGTAATGTTCTACGACGCCCATGTGGCAGGGCGCTTCGCCTCCCTTATGCTGGAAAAGGGCGTTTATGTTATTGCTTTCAGCTTCCCCGTGGTACCCAAAGAAAAAGCGCGCATACGCACCCAAGTATCCGCCGCCCTCAGCCGCGACGATTTGGATCGTGTATTGCAGGCTTTCAAGGAGACTAAGCAGGAGATGGGGATTTAGAGGCGGGAAATTGGAGGTTAGAAGCGGGAAGAATAAATACAGAATAATATAGAAAATCTACAGAATTCTGTAGATTTTCTATATTATTTTGAAGGTTTTCTGGTTTCCGCCGGGCGCTTCTATATATTTCGTTGCTCGTCATTGCGAGCGAAGCGAAGCAATCCAGCGCATTGGCGAAGCTGGTCATTCTGGATTGCTTCGTCGCTTCGCTTCCTCGCAATGACAGATTAATATAGGCGCCCTGTGGTTTAGCCAAGTTTGCCGGTATGTGATATCGGTATGTGATATCATGAAAAAACTTTTGGGATACTATGAAACGTTTTTATGTTCACGCGGTCTTATAGATAGGCGGGAGGTGATGAAGTGGCAGTGGATTTTGAGCAGATTTATCAAGAGCATTTTGCCGACGTATATAAATATGCCCTGTCTATCAGCCGTAATAGCGCTATCGCGGAAGAGATTACTCAGGAGACTTTTTTTAAGGCCATGCAGAATATAGACAAATTCAAAGGCGACTGTAAATTATATGTATGGCTGTGCCAGATTGCTAAGAATACCTATTTTTCACTTTTTCAAAAGCAAAAGCGCTATACGCTAAGCGACGAAGAGGATATAGCCGGTACACAAGCGGCTGTGGAAACCGATTATCTTGATCAGGAAGCCGCAAAGCAATTACATATTTTGCTGCATGGCCTTGATGAGCCGTATAAAGAGGTGTTCACTTTGCGGGTATTTGGCGAATTGCCGTTCGCGCAAATCGGCGGATTGTTCGGCAAAACCGATAGCTGGGCTAGGTTGGTTTATTATCGGGCCAAAAAACAATTACAGGAGGGAATAAAATGAAAATATCTTGTGAGGTCATAAAAGATTTGCTCCCGCTATATCATGACGGGGTATGTAGTGATGATAGCAAAGCGCTGATAGAAGCGCACCTTGCCGCATGCGCTAGCTGCCAGGCCGAATTTCAGGCCATGAATTCGCTGCTGCCTATTCACCAAACGGAGCAAAACCTACAGGAAGCCGATATAGTAATAAGGCTGTCGCGGAGATGGAAAAGGGGCATGCTAAAATCACTGCTTAAGGGGATACTGATCGCGGCCATAGTAGTGTTTATACTCTACATATTTGTGGATTTTAGAATTTTTGTATGATAATTATGGTTGCTTAAGAGCTTGTTGATCTGACGGCGTCTTATTAAGGTTTATTTTCTACGTCAGCGGCCAGCATATCCAACATCAATCTTTCAAGACGCATGATGTCCGGAAAAACTATTTTTATGCCTTTGCGGTGTAAGCGCAACAACTCGCGGAAATTGCGGTTAATAATCCTCTGCAATCGCGTATTGACAGGTACAGGGTTTTGTTTGATCAAATGGATATGGTCTATGTATTTTGGCAGAATGGGGAACATATTCTGTAGCAGAAAAACCGCGTTGACGTTAGCATATTCGCCCATGACGATTTTCAAGCACTCACCGTAACGGTCGATATCCTTATGTATAAAACCCGCATATTTTTCCACACGGCTACTCATGGGAATAACCCATAACAGACCCGTCTTTTCGTCTTTCGCGCAAAAATACGTGGGACGGTACGAGCCGCCCTCATGATTTTGCATAAGTCTATTATCATTTGCCACTTCAAAGTACACATCGCTGATATGATATACATAGCCTGGCTTAATATCTACTTCTCGCATCCTGCCCCTGCCGCCTTTCTACGAAAAGCCCCCGCCAGCTAGCGGCGGGGGCTTGATTTTCGAGCCTTTTTTTATACCCCGCTCCGGTATGCGGCGAAAATTTGTCGAGCCTTTTTTTATACCCCGCTCCGGTATGCGGCGTACATTTTCACGCCTTTCGGCACTTTCTATTATACACGAAATAACCGAAAAGTCAATTGCATTTTTGGCACACGCCCCACTCAACGGTTGCGGATAATGTCCAAAAAATTGGACATTATGCATATTTCACTGTCACAAATACCTCCGAACCTTTTTGCAATATTCCTCGTATGCCGCGCCATAATGCGGCGCGAGGAATTTTTCTTCTCTTATTATCTGCCGGTGTATGGCAAGCGCGAACAATACCAGCGCTATTGCGATGACGATATTGCGGTGGATCAGGAACAAGCCGGTGAAAAACATCAGGGTGCATACATAAATGGGGTTGCGGCTTATGGCGAATGTACCACCGGTTATCAGCTTATCGGGCTTTTTTTCGTCAATGCCGACCCTAAATGAATCCCCAAAACTGATTAGGGTAAGTGCAATGCCGATAACTGAGAAAAAGCACAGTATTGAACCAAGCCAACCCGGCATGGCGCTGCTCCAAAACGGACGGATCAATGCGCCCCACATCGGCAGCCCAAATGTATTCGCCAATGCCGTATAGGCGATGGCCAGCACCACCGGAACAAGAAGAAAATCGCTTTTATCTGTTTCCCCAAAAACCACAGCGCGTATACCGCGCTGGCGCATCACTGCCGCGCGGATAAGGGCCATTATCACAAACAGGGCAAATAGATAAGTACTCAACATGTATTGTACGTTCATTTATCATCACCAACTTTCGAACGGTCTGCTTCGCAGCCCAGTTTTGAGTTTTGAGTAGATTCTTACTTTTTGTATTATAGCTCATAATCATCGTATATGCAACATAATTATGCTCGTTTTTCTTATCCGCCCAGTTTCAGGCCGGGCGGATAAGTTATTAGACGACGGGTTTGCGGATGGCAACATGCCATCTTAATACGCTAAAAAAAATATTTTAAAAAATTTTCAAAAAAACTGTAATGTTTTTCGGTTTCGCAGGGTTATAATATCAAAGGCCAAAAAATAAAAAAGGAGCGATCACTATGAAAAAGTCACTGGTTGTTTTTCTGAGTCTGTTATTATTCTTTATGCTACAAGGATGCGCGTCACCATCAGCACCTATGTATGACAATATGCCCCTCGCGCCATCCACCCCTTCACCTACCCCTACCGAGCCACCCGCCACACCGCCCTCCTATGAGGGTTCCCCCAATTACTCGCCCCCCACTTCCCCGCCCGTAGTTGCCGAGCCGGCCGATAACAGTCCGCCTTCCTGGGATGCGGATACCCCCGATTACTGGCAGGATGATCGCTACATCCGCAATTCGGATGAAGAATACCTGGTGATCAATGAAAACCGCATGGTCGATACCGCGGAAAATTCCATGCTCACTTTTTCGCTCAAGGTAGATACCGCCTCCTACAGGAATGTGGTCAGGTATATTGAGGGCGGCAGCCTGCCTCCGCTGGACGCGGTGAAAATGGAGGAAATGATCAATTATTTCAGCTACGAACAAGTTCTTGCCACCAACAACACGCCGTTTTCCATCTACACGGAAATAGGCCCGTCGCCGTTCGCGGCAGAGAGAAAGCTGGCCTTTGTGCGTGTGAAATCAAAGGATGTCGATTTAGAAGAACTGCCGCCCAGTAATCTAACTTTCCTGATCGACGTCTCCGGCTCCATGGATTCCTACGACAAACTGCCGCTGTTGAAATCAGCCTTTGGCCTGCTGGTGGAGACACTGGGTCCCCGCGATACCGTTTCCATAGTCACCTATGCCGGAAAATCCGCGATAGCCCTGGACAGCGCGCGCGGCAGCGATAAGAAGAAAATCATGGACGTGATCAACGGCTTAAAAGCCGGCGGCAGTACAGCCGGCGAACAAGGCATACAGAATGCTTACCGCCTGGCGGAGAAGAATTTCATCAACGGCGGCAATAACCGCG
>Ga0123356_10004242_pt1 | contig 14834 bp, 16 predicted proteins | sample TergutEmb28metaG_2_FD_92546 | JGI IMG/M metagenome (GOLD analysis project Ga0123356, IMG submission 92546) | Embiratermes neotenicus P3 segment gut microbial communities from Petit-Saut dam, French Guiana - Emb289 P3 | ecosystem: Host-associated > Arthropoda: Insects > Digestive system > Gut ... | reverse complement strand
CCATTCAAGGGAAGTGGCAGTTATAGCCGGTATGCTGGCTGCCGAAGTCGGCTGCAACCGCGATCTTGCAAAGCGCGCCGCGTTGTTACACGACATTGGAAAAGGAACCGAATCTGATTCCGATCTTAACCATGCGGAAATTGGCATGGACATGGCGCGCAAAATGGGTGAAGATCCGCGGATTATTAACGCGATTGGCAGCCATCACAATGATATTGAGCCAACTTGTCTGGAAGCAGTCATTGTACAAATTGCCGACGCTATTTCTGCGGCACGTCCCGGCGCGCGCAAGGAAACTCTGGACAATTACATGAAGCGGCTTGAAAACCTGGAAGCTATCGCTACAGGCTTTAACGGCGTAGATAAATCCTTCGCCATACAGGCAGGCCGTGAATTGCGTATTCTTGTTAATAACGAATCAGTTAATGATGATCAGACCCGTGAGCTGGCTAAAGAAATTGCCAAGAAGATAGAAACCGATCTTCGCTACCCTGGCCGTATCAAAGTTACAATGATTAGAGAAACTCGAATCACGGAATATGCTCGCTAAAAATTAACACATTGGTAAAGCAGTGTTGCAGCTATGCTGCAGCGCTGCTTTGCATGTACTTTCTTAACTTTTCAATGACATTGTCCATTTCCAGTGGTTTTCCTATATGGTCATTCATGCCTGCGGCAAGACATTTATCGATATCTTCTTTAAAAACATTTGCTGTCATTGCAATAATAGGAATATGCGAATGCATATTCCTATTATTGCTGCGAGTTTCACCTGCGGTGAAACTCGTGCTGTCATCTACCAGATCACTTTCAAATTTGCGTATGCGTTTTGTAGCTTCGATTCCGTCCATTTCGGGCATTTGTACGTCCATGAATACCATGTCATAACTGTGCGCTTCACCGGAACAGGCTGTAACTTTTTCCAGCGCTTCTTTGCCGTTCTCTGCAATATCAATAGTGAGTCCTGTATTGTCCAACAAAGAAATTAGTATTTCACGGTTAATTTCTATATCTTCCGCAAGCAAAAGTCTTTTGCCGGCAAATTCGTTGTCTATAACAGGAACAGGGTTTTCATTGTCTAAAAACTTTTTGTTTTCGTCTGCGCAGCGTAATAATTTTACGGTAAAAATAAATTTTGAACCCTTGCCAAGTTCTGATTCTATCCAAATTGAACCGCCCATTAATTCTACAATACGTTTTGTAATGGCAAGTCCCAAACCTGTGCCTCCGTATTTGCGCGTTGTTCCGTTTTCCGCCTGTTCAAATGCACTGAATATTTTTTTCTGCTGTTCGGGAGAAATTCCAATCCCGCTGTCCGCTACTTCAAAACGTAAAACGCTGTGTTCGTTTTCTTCCGCCTGTAAAAACACATTCAGGCTTATTTGACCGTCTTCCGGAGTAAATTTACAGGCGTTTGACAATAAGTTCGTAAACACCTGCGTCAAGCGTTGATCGTCTCCAATATAATAAAAAGAAGAAATATCACTATTTACATTTAAAATAAATTTTTGTTTCCTTTCATCCATGCGTAAGCGTACAAAAGAAACCGCTCTACGCAATAGATTCATAAGATCAAACTGAGCTTCTGCCAATTCCAGTTTATTTGCCTCGATTTTTGACATATCAAGTATATCATTAATTATTCTAAGCAAATGTTTGGAAGATTCTGCAACTTTTTCCAGCGCATATCTTTTTCTGTCACATTCGGCGGATTTCATCGCAACTTCTGTCATGCCTATAATAGCGTTCATTGGCGTGCGCATTTCATGGCTCATGTTAGAAAGAAATTCACTTTTTGCATTACTTGCAAACTCGGCATTTTCTTTTTCTTTTATCAATTCAGCTTCCAATGCCTGTTTCTCTGTTAAATCGATACAGATTGCGGCTATCATACCGTCGTTTAATTTAAAACAAGTCACTTCCAAAAAACGTTTTTTTCCGTTTTTGCAAATCAGGTCTATATCATGTTTTAGCACTCCTTTTTCATGCGTAAAGGGTATATACTCTTCTTTAATCCGGCGTAAATCGGTTTCTGAAAAAATAAGTTCGAATCCGCCCTTATATAATTCTGCAAGAGTATAACCTGTAACAGTTGCGGCAGCCGGATTTGAATAAGCCATATTGCCTCTGGTATCGGAATAAAAAATCATAAATGGGGAATTTTCAACTATGGAAGTACGGCGTCCCATTGCCTGACGTTCATAAACTCCTGAAAGCGTACTTGCGAAAAGGGTTGCAAGACTTATTTCGCTGTTACTCCATGGACGGGCAGAACCTTTTTTGGATAAATCGATTACGCCTATTAATTCATCCCTTATAAAAACAGGAGTGGTTATATAATTTTTAAAACTAACCCTATAGGGAGCCATTGCTTTTTTTATTACCGGATCATTGGATGACAAACATGAATCATGGCCGCTGTTTGGTTTAAGATTTCTGATTATAGAAAGCATTGGTTCATACAGGGGTAAAATACTGTTCATTCGCGATGGAAGGCCGAGTTTAGGATTGATCCATTCATTACGGCAAACCAGTGTAACATTATCGTCCTTTAACTGGAAAAAGAGCATTTGCGAAATGTCCATAAATTCGCCGACCATCTGCAGGGTTTTTGTTATTAAAGTGTTGGTATCCTTGTCATTCAAAAAGCTTCTGGAAATATTGGCCATTAGCATTTGCTGATTGAGCTCTTTTTTAAAACCAGGTGTATCTTTTTTCATAACTTTATCCAATAGTATAAGGACAGCGCCTGCCGCGACAAAACCGGCTATCGAGGAAAAAATCATTAAAATACAGGTTGGTATAGTCATATATTAAAAATAAGCATATTTCAGGCACGTTTGCATAAAAAAATATCCTTGAAACTATAATATCCTTGACATTTATCAAAATTATGTCATAATATAACCATGGAAATTACAACTTTACCCAGGATGCTTCAAATGGTCGTCCGGGCCTACCCAAATCAGGTTGCACAATACAGTAAGGACAAGGAAGAGGTTTTTCACCCCACCACCTTTACAGAAATGTACAACGAAATTCTCTGTTACGCTGCCGGCTTACGCGAGGAAGGCATAAAGCGCGGAGATCATGTCGGATTCATTTCGGATAACCGAAAAGAATGGCTTATTACCAGTTTTGCGCTTCATTGTCTTGGAGCAGCGGACGTGCCTCGCGGCTGCGATTCTATGGCTGAGGAACTAACATATATTGTTTCCTTCGCAGATTGTAAAACTGTTGTGCTTGAAAACGAAACTCAGCTTGAAAAACTCTTACCGTTTAAAAGCAAAATGCCCCTGGTTTCAACATTCATTCTTATAGAAAATGATTTTGATAAAGGCAAATATTCGTCTGCTCTTTCCGGCACCCGTGTTATTGGCTACAACGACATAATGGAAAAAGGAAAAGCAGTTGTCGCCAAAGACGGCGCCAAAACTATCGAAGATGAAATTGAACAGGGCAAAAATGAAGACCTTGCTACTATCATTTTTACTTCCGGTACCACAGGCGAACCAAAAGGCGTTATGCTGTCTCATAAAAACATTCTTAACGAAGCTATGAACGCCAACACCGTTTTAGGAAATAAACCCGGTGATATTTGGCTTACCGTACTTCCTGTTTGGCACTCCTTTGAACGCGCTGTTCAATACATCGCTATAAAAGAAGCAGGAGCATTGGCATATTCAAAGCCAATCGGAAAAATCATGCTTGCGGACTTACAAAAAGTACGTCCTACCTATATGACTGCTGTTCCCCGTATTTGGGAAGCTTTGCGCGCAGGCGTATACCGCAATGCAGCAGCAAGCGGAAAAACAGGCGCATTAAATCTGTTTGTTAAAATAGCAGCTTCTCATCAAAAAATGAAGAATATGATTCTTGGCAGATTACCTCAGTTTAAACGCCGAATTGTTTTCTTTGACGCGCTTGTTGCTATTATTCCATTTATACTTTTTACTCCGCTTCGCGGACTTGGAAATGCTCTTGTTTTCAAAAAAATAAAAGCTATGCTGGGCGGACGTTTAAAAGCTGGTATCTCCGGCGGCGCTGCTCTTCCGCAGGCTGTAGACAATTTCTTCGGCGCAGCAGGTATTTTAATCATGGAAGGTTACGGTCTTACAGAAACAGCTCCTGTATTGGCTGTTCGTCTTTGTCATCACCCTGTTCCGGAAACAATCGGCCCTCAGTTCCCAAACATGCTGGTAGAAATCCGCGACCCGGATACAGGCAAAGAAGTAAAGCCTGGACAAAAAGGCGTATTGTTTGCAAAAGGTCCGCAGGTTATGCAGGGTTACTACAAAAAACCGGATGAAACCAAAAAGGTTATCGACAGCGAAGGCTGGTTTAACACGGGCGATATTGGTTTTAAAACATTCAAGGGCGAGATTAAACTTACAGGACGCGCAAAAGATACGATCGTTCTTCTTGGCGGTGAAAACGTAGAACCTACTCCAATCGAAGATAAAATTCGCGATTCTATTTATATCGATCATGCTCTGGTACTTGGACAGGATCAAAAATATCTTGCGGCTCTTGTTCTTCCCAATCAGGAAAACATTGAAAACTACGCAAAAGAAAACAACATTACTTACATGGACATTGAAAGCCTTGTGAAGACCCCGGAAATCAGGGAACTTATCCAGGCCGAAATCACAGAGCGCGTTAACCGCAAAACAGGTTTCCGCGGCTTTGAAATGATTTTCCGTTCTGTATTGATTTCTAAACCCTTCGAAGTTGGAAAAGAACTTTCCGGCAAACAGGACTACAAACGCCATTACATCACAGACCTTTACAAAAAAGAAATCGCAGAACTGTTTAGGGAATAGTTCAAAAGAGACTCTCGCGGAGACGCAGAGACGCAGAGTTGTAGTTCGTTATCTTAACTTGATTCCCAAGAAATCTTAGATAGCTATCTGAGATTTCTTAGGTAAAGAAGAGGATTTCGAACATCGGCTCTGCGTTCTTGGCGCCCCCGCGCCTCTGCGAGGAATCTTCTCCTACTCAACCTTAAACTTGGAAACTTCCTTAATTAACAAATCAATAGCATCACGGTTTTTGCCGGAAATTTCATTTACATGATGAACGGCTATATTTATTTCATCAGCTCCGGAAGCCATTTCGTTAATGCCTGACGTTATTTCCTGCGTTACTTTTTCCAGGTTTGTGCTTTCCTGAATAACCTCTATTGCGCCTTCGAGCATTTCGTTGGAACCGCTTTTTACCTGCCGTGTAATTTCATTTACATTTGAAACACCATCCAGAAGCTGTTTGCTTCCCTCGCCCTGCTCTTCCATAGCGTTTCGGATTATATCTTCCTGTTCCGAAACAATTTTTATGTTTGTTTCGATTGCTTCAAACTTGCTTAAAACATTATCGGTGGACATTGTAATCTTGCTAATCGACTCTGCTATTTTGTGCAGCACCTGCCCGATAGTCTTCGACTGCTCGCTTGAGTTTTCTGCCAGCTTGCGAATCTCATCGGCGACAACGGCAAAACCTTTTCCCGCTTCTCCCGCATGTGCGGCTTCTATAGCGGCATTCATGGAAAGCAGGTTTGTCTGGCTTGCAATGTTTTCCATTACAGCGTTAATTTCCAAAAGCCCTTCAGATTCGCGTGCAATTTCCTGTATATCCGTTGCTACATCCTGCAGCCCTGTGCGGCCAACTTCAGATGCTTCCTTTAGGTTCTTTACGTTGGCAGAGTTTTTTACCAGCGTGTCGGTAACAGATTGAATATTGGCAACCATTTCTTCTATAGCCGCAGAAGCCTGGGAAATGTGCGTGCTTTGAGCTTCGACATGGCCGTTTAATTTATTAATATTTGTCGCAACCTGATCCATTGTTGCATGAGTCTCGCTTACACTGGCGCTCTGATTAATAATCCGCCCTTTAATACTTTGGATGTTTGCCGTTATTTCGTTAATTGCAGCGGCAGTCTCGTTCATGTTGGAAGAAAGATCGCTGCCTATATCCGTTAAAACATGCGCTTCTTCCCTTATATTGATAACAAGCTTTTTGATTTTTTCTATAGTCATATTGATATAATGACCAAGCTCGCCGACTTCATTTTTGGATGTAACTTTAACAACCTGCGTTAAATCACCCTCGCCCTCGGAAATATCTTTAAGCTCCTGAGCCATCTCCCTGATTGGCCTAACCTTTTTTCTGACAATCGGCAGGAAAACCAATATAAAAACAATCATTCCGCAGGCAACCATAACTACCGATATCATACTGGTTCGGTTTCCCGCTTTGTAAATTTCATTCCTGGGTAAAAAAGAAACTATCTTCCATTCCGTTAAAGGAATTGTCATTGAACATACAATTGTCTTGCCGCTGCCATTGTAAAAGCTATTCTGAAATAGAACCTCGCGTCGATATATTTCAAGGTCATTGTCTGTAAAAAAGTCTTTTTCCATTATATTGGAAATATTCGAACTGGTTATATATTTGCCTGAAGGATGAACAATAAAACTTTGTAAATTATCTACAATAGCTACATCGTTGACCATACTATTTACAGAAGTCATGGAAAGATCGAGGCCTGCCATTCCGATTGTTACACCGTTATTATTATTGATTCCCTTAACAAGTGAAACAACAAGCTCTTTGGTAATCATATCGATATATGGGTCTGTAAAGACTGTTTTTCCTCTGGCGGCAATAGCATCGGAATGCCATGCTCTTACGGTATTATCGTATTCCGGATCAGTCGGCACCCAGCCGTCACTAAACACCATAAACTCGCCGGGAGAATTCCATCTGCCGCGGCTTGCCCCGTACACCAACTGCACATCATCATGAAGTTCTTTAATGTTTATATAAAGATCACGAAGCTGCGCGGTGTTTACAGTATCCGCGCTCATAAGAGGAAACGCGCTCATTGCAGTAAAATCCAACAGCATGGAACATTCTGCAAGCCGCGCGTTAACGCCGTCGCGCAGATGACTTGTATTCTCGTATGTTATCTGCTTAATTTGACGATCTGCGTTTATTCTCATTCCAATGGTAAATCCCAACCACATGAGAACGCAGGCGGAAAAAATTCCTACGATAATGAGGATCAATAACTCACTTATTAAAGAACTTGTCTTTTTCATAAAATTACCTCAATGGTAATTATATCACATAATACGAAAAATAAACTATTAATTTAAAAGTAAATTTGCACCTACCATTTTTTTAACAATTTCTGTCGAATGTTTTGAAGCAATAGGAAGAAACTCCACAAAACTCATAGGCGATTCAACGCCTGCTACATCAGAAAGCGCTCTTATTACCAGCGCAGGAACAGAAAAAAGCGCGCAGCAATGAGCTATTGCAGCTCCTTCCATTTCAACCGCCGCCATATCCGGAAAAATCCTGCGGACATTTTCTATACGTTCTTTTTCATGCATAAAAACATCTCCGGAACCAATTAAACCGCGCTGGTAATTAAAATCTTCGGGAAGAAGTTTTTCTTTTTTCAGCTCATCAATGGCTTCTTCGGCAATTTTTACAAATTTTTCTCCCACAGGGAAAATCTGCGGCAGCCCCGGAAGCTGACCGGGCGCATAATTAAAAGCCGTAACATCAACATCATGATAAACAAGCCCCGTAGAAATAATTGCATCTCCAACTTTTAAGTTGGGATTAATTCCGCCCGCCGAACCTGTATTTATAACAAGGTTTGGTTTAAACCTTTCAATAAGAAGCGCGCAGCCAATCGCGGCGTTTACTTTTCCTATTCCGCAGCGCAAAAGCGTGACATCTTTATCGTAAATTTTTCCCGTAAAAAATTCAAAACCGCCGGCTTTTTGGGTATTATACTTACCCATTGCTTCACAGAGCAAACTTAATTCTTTTTCCATTGCGCCAATAATTCCAATCATAACATCTCCATTTACATATCTTATGTTTCGATAATTCCAGGTGTCCACACGGTACAACGATTACGCCCGCGTTTTTTGGAAATATAAAGGGCTTCATCCGCCCGTCTGATAATATTACTTACATCTGTAGGCGTATCTTTATCAAATGTATAAATCCCTACGCTGATAGTTACTACCGGCAAAGGCTCACTCCACGGTACTTCCATTTCTGCGGCATTAATTCTAAGACGTTCTGCAATATTCCATACCGTCGCTTTGTCTGTGTTCGGCAGAAGTATTGTAAATTCTTCGCCGCCAAAACGCGATGGAATATCATCTACACGAACGCCTTGTTTAATTATTTGCGCAAGATGTTCCAGCACTTTGTCCCCGGCAAGGTGTCCAAACGAATCATTAAAGTCTTTAAATTTATCCACATCTATTACCACTATGGAAGATTGATAAGCGTTGCGCCTGGTACGATAAACTTCTTCGCTAAGACGAGTCAGGAAAAAGCCATGATTGTAAAGGCCTGTTTTAACATCGCGCAAAGTTTGTTCGTAATGTAAAAGATTTTGAATAGCCTGCGATACAAAGCACATAAGCTGCTGAAGAAAATATAATTCTTCGCGGCTGTATCCGCTGTCAAATCTTTTATTTCCAACAAGAATAATTCCGTATAAGCCGAATGGGCCAAGAATCGGAACGGCAATTTCCGTATTTATATCCAGATATGGTTTTACCGCTTCGTCGTTATTTAACTGAAAAGCCAAAAGTTCAAAATTTATCGGCTTGGGATATTTTCTAAAAAAAGCTTCAAACGGCGTAATGGAATCAACATGAAGATCGATATTAACCGGCTTATAATTCTTATAGGCCTTAATGGTTATGTCTTCCCTGTTTTGAATCGGCTTCCAGAGAAAAGCGATAAACGAAGGCAAAAATTGATCTGAAATCTGATGAACAGTAGCGTCCATTATTTCATCTATTGTTGTGCGATTAAAAATATCCAATCCTCTAACAAGAAGACTTTTAAAGTTTCTAATGTCGCTGTTAAGAGTTTCTATATGATTTATTACGCCAATTTCCTTAAGAAGGGCATAGTTATCCTTTATGGCAGGGGTTGAAAGAAAATCATCCTCATCATCTTTGTCCGCCTCTTTTAGAACTTCTTCCATATCAAGTAACCGAAAAATATTCGCTAATGGGTCTGCGCCAGTCCTTGTTACTATCCTTGGCTTCCCATTCATATATTTTTTTTATGGTAAAATCCCTCATGTCGGGGGGATTATTATAATGAACCACTCCAAAACGTCCGCCGCCGATATAGCAGACACTTTCATTGGCGTCGAGGGTTTCCATTTCGGTTATTCTTGCCAGTACGCAGTCAAAATGCACAGGGCGGCCTGAATCTTTGTCTGAGATAGCTGTAGCAATATCTGTAATTTGTTTTCCGCACCAGGGACAATCGGGAGTAGTAATTGGATTCGCAGGCTGCTCCGGGGCCGTCCACTGCGGCCGCTCGTGTATGCTCATTTTATTCTTTTCGAATTTTCCATCAGAGAAGTAACTTTCTCCGCTGCTTACCGGGGTATGCTTTTTTACATATTTCTGAGAATCGTCTCTCCTGCCGGAGAAACGCTGTCTGTTTTTGCGATTATTTCCGCCTTTTCCGCTGCCGCTCATGACGCCCGCCTTCAGTTGTAATATCCATCAGTTCATTGCTCAAAACAAGAGCCAGTCTCTGAATAGCGGCATGAAGGTACTTTTCATCATTTATGCGCCGCTGCAGAGACTCTAGCTTTTTAGAATTCAAAGCTTGTTCTATCATACACTCTCCATGAAGGCAGACGCAAGATGGGTAACCTGGGTTCCCTGAATAAATACGACATCGAAACGAATCGCCATATTACTATATTTTCGATTTTCAAACAAAAAATACTTAGCTGTTTTAATGATTCTCTGCTGTTTTTTGATATCCAGGCTATATTGCAGGTCTTCGGGTCCAAAAGACGCCCAGGATTTAACCTCTATAAAAATGATGGTTTCGGCGGAAACAGCCACAATATCTATTTCACCGTATTTTGAACGGTAATTTCTGGCAATTATGTCCATGCCGGCGGCGGCAAGGACACTGGCAGCTTTTTCTTCTCCGAGCTTACCCTTCATACTCAGCCGGATCTATAGCTTCTTTTATAAACAATGTTCTTTCTTCCAATAGATTGATGGTTGTCACTTTTCCTACGCTAAGAACATTTCCTTTATCATCTGTCAGCATTTGGACTACCGGCCGCATTGGAGCGTCGGTATGCACATTAACTACTCTGGCAATGGAACTGTCATTTAAACGAACAATCGAGCCAATCGGGTAAATACCCATTATTTTGGTAAAAGCGCTTATAACCGAAGGATCAAAACGGCGCTGGTTATCGGCGAGCAGGTTTTTGATAGCCTGATACCCAACCATCGAATTTCTGTAAGATTTCTTGCTTACCATGGCTTCAAAAGCATCGGCCAAAGACACAATTCTTGCTCCAATATCGATGGCAGTACCCATCAATTTATCAGGATAGCCCTTGCCGTCCCATCTTTCATGGTGATGAAGAGCAATCAAGTTAACTTCGCTGGGACCAAACAGTTCTTTTGTAACTATTTTAGATGAATGCAAGGGGTGGCTTTTTATTTGTTCAAGTTCCGCGTCGGAAAGTCCGCCTTTTTTCTCGGTAATACCCTTGGATAATCTGAGCATTCCCACATCATGAAGCAGGGCGCCGGATACAATATTATGTATTTTATGCGGAGGCAGTTTGAGTTCCTGCGCAATCATTGCCGAAAGAATCGCGGAATTTACAGAGCTCTTTGCCAGTTCATTGCCGGAAACTTCTCCGCCAAGAATAAAACCGACAAATTTATCGGGATTATCCCGTAAATCTTCGAGCAATTTATCAGAAATACCGTCAATTGCCCGCATTTCTATATCGTGGCCTGTTTTAAGAGTATTAAATAAAGAGTTCAATTTTTCTATTATATTTTTGTACGCTCTGTACGGACCGGAATTATGCCTTACATCGCTAATGGAAAATTTAATGCTTGCTTTTTTTGTATTTGCAGGCAAATCAATTTCATCCGGAATATCATCCGCTACCATTGCTTTTGCCAGTTCTCTTTCCAAAGCTTTCAGCGCCTTGGCGGCTTCGTTTTCCCCTTCGGCTTTGTCTGCTATTGTTTGGATATCTACAATCGTCCCTTTGGTCCTGACATAATCAATACCCCAGGTAATTAAAACATCAATATCCCTTTGACGAAGAGGAACCATCGCCGTTACCAGCAGATAATCTCCCTCTGTATATACAGGCGAGGAAAAAACGTGTCCTGGTCTGAGCTCACTGGTACTAACTAAATTCATTCTTTCACCCTCAGGGGAGAGTTCCCCTTATAAATATCGGCTTAATATCGAGGAGTTATTAATGAATAATGACGGACTGTTTATTCAGCGTCGGCAGCAGTCGCGGCGGTTCCGGTAACCGGAACATGAGCGCCTTTGGAACCCTTTTTAATGATAAGTTCCTTGATTTTGGCGCCTTTTCCGATTTTTTCACGGATATAATAGAGCTTGGCGCGTCTTACTTTACCCGGGCGAACTACTTCAACTTTAACAATGCGGGGTGAATGAAGAGGGAATACCCTTTCCACGCCTACACCATAAGATATTTTCCTTACTGTAAAGGTTTTTCCAACCTTGGAATTCTTCATAGCGATAACGAGACCTTCGTAAATCTGTACGCGTTCGGTCTTGCCTTCTACGATTTTAAAGTGAACTTTAACTGTATCCCCTACCTTAAACTGGTCAAGTTCAGATTTCATTTGTTCGGCTTCGATTGCCTTAATTTCGTTCATCTTTCTCTCCTAAAATACGGTCTATAATACCGTTAATCTCTTTGTTAAAAATCCTGATCCCTTCCGGGGATAGTTCTCTGCCTCGTTGTATCAAATCAGGCCTTTGCCGCAGGGTTTTTTCCACCCTCTTTTCAAGGCGCCAAAGACGTATCTGTTCATGATGACCCGACAACAATACTTCAGGGACTTTCATTGTATCATAAACCTCAGGTCGTGTAAACTGGGGGTACTCCAAAAGTCCCCCGGAAAAGCTTTCTTCGTCAAGCGATTCCGAACAAATCACGCTATCCACCAAACGGTATGTAGCGTCAATTACCGCCAAAGCCGCCACTTCCCCCGAAGAAAGCACATAGTCCCCTACGGAAATCTCATCATCCACATAGCGATCGATAATCCGCTGGTCGATTCCCTCGTACCTTCCGCAGATAAGAACCAGCTCTTTTTCAGCCGCCAGCTCTTTAGCCAGCTCTTGGGTAAACGGCCTCCCCGAGGGTGATAGATATATAATTCTTCTTCCCTCTTCTCCTTCATTCTTCCCTGCGTTCTCTGCGTCTCCGCGTCTCCGCGAGAAATTCTTCGCAAATTCTATCGCCTTTCCCAGTGGTTCGGGGAGCATTAACATCCCGGGGCCGCCGCCGTATGGTGCGTCGTCGCAGGTTTTATGCTTGTCATGGGCAAAATCACGGATATTTATCGCCTGATACTCGATTATTCCGCGTTTTATCGCCTTTGCCATGATGGAATTGGCAAAAAAAGCGTTGGTTATTTCCGGAAATAGTGTTAAAACTGTATATTTCATAGGCACCTTCTCTTATTTGTCCGCGGAAAGACGCGGATTTACGCGGATAAAGAAAAACCGCAAACTATCAATCAAGTATCCAAAGATTCTGCATTAACACTCTACCTTTTTCCATAGAAATTTCGGTAAAAAACTCTTTTCTAAAGGGAACCAGCCGTTTTTCGCCGCCGTCTGACGGTGATATCAGCTTTATTTCTACCAATTCCCCGCCCCCGCCTTCGATTATATCGGTAATAACGCCGATTATTTCAAATTTTTCTCGCGGAGACGCGGAGACGCGGAGATCGCGGGGAGAAGAGAAGGTTAAAGAAAGCTCTTTCTCTTCATCCTTATTCTTCCCTGCGTCCTCTTCGCCTTGGCGAGAAACTTTTGCAAATACTTCCAATCCCTTCAAGTCCTCGATATAAAACTCGCCGTCGCCAAGAGGTGCGGCTTCGTCTCGTCCTGCAAGCAACTGTGCGCTATTTAGGGTTTTTGCGGCTTCAGGGCTATCGATACCTTCAAAACGCATAAGAACGGTAGAAGCTGCGTTTGCAGGGACGCTTTCTTTTATATTGAGGCGTTTTTCTTTTCCGTCTTTGTTTATTATTACAGATTGCAGCTTTAAAAGATGATCGATTTCGCCGGAAAGAGAACGGATTTTTACAAAGCCTTTTACTCCAAAAGGAGCCCCTACCAGTCCAATAATAAACTTTTCAGTCAAGTATTTCCAACACTGTATGTTTACCGGATCTGGCGCTGGAAGCCTGAAGTACAGTTCTTATCGCTTTGGCAATTCGGCCATGTTTACCGATTACCTTGCCAATGTCGCCTTCTGCAACCCGCAGTTCCAGGATGGTCGATTTCTCGCCTTCCACAATATTAACCTGAACCTGGGACGGATCGTCTACAAGAGACTTCGCCAGGTATTCTATAAGATCTTTTTCCATTGTATTACCTTGTGTTACCCGTTGAGTTATTTTACAGTAACGTTCTTTTTGTTGAAAATTCTGCGAACTGTGTCGCTTACGATAGCGCCTTTTGAAATCCACGCTTTGGCTTTGGCTTCATCAAAAACAATCTGCTTTTCTTCAGCTTCGATTGGGTGATAATAACCAAGTTCTTCGATGGTTTTGCCGTTTCTTGGCGCCATTTTGTCCATAACAACAATACGGTAATAAGGCCGTTTCTTTGTTCCAAATCTCTTGAGCCTGATAGTTGCGCTCATTCTAGTCCTCCTAAGGTCTGATCTAAAGTCTGCCAGTATGAATTTATGCGGCAGTGCAGACATACTGCCTTTATGGAGTGATTATAGATTTTTTACGGGTTTGTGTCTATACTGATAAAACCAGTTGTTTAAACTACCGGTTTAAAGGAGTGCAGAATGGAAAAGATAAAAAGCTTTCAGGTCGATCACCTTAGGCTAAAACCCGGCCTTTATGTTTCACGAACAGATTATTACGGAACTCTTACTCTTACCACTTTTGATCTTCGTTATAAAGAACCAAACAAAGAGCCCGTCCTGGATACGCCTGCCATGCACACAATCGAACATTTATGCGCTACCTTTCTGCGGTCCCACGAAAAATGGAGTCAAAAGACCGTATACTTCGGCCCGATGGGCTGCCGTACAGGTTTTTATGTAATCCTGGAAGGCGAATATAAATCTACAGATATCCTTCCCTTAATGATAGAAATGCTCGATTGGATCGATAAATTCGACGGCCCCATCCCGGGCGCCTCTGCCGAAGAATGCGGCAACTGGCAGGAACAAAACCTGGACATGGCAAAATGGGAAAGCCGAAGATATGCCGCTCTGTTAAAAAATGCCGGTAAGGAAAACCTGGAGTATCCGGCGTAGGCCTGAAACAGGGATTCAGGAACTAATCTTAATTGATTAGTCAACTAATCAGTTAAGATTAGTTGACAGAGAGCGTAAAATCGGAAGATATGTTACTCGGATATTCTCCATGTGTTACCTGTTATTTTAGTCAAAAGCTGTTTCGATATATTTTTCCAACAACTCTTTTATTAATTCATCCGTATCTGTACCTACATAAGGCCATAATTCCATTTTTTGTTCAGCATCATCAACTTCAATAAGCCATAAAGAATAATCTGCTTCCTCACCCAAAGCACTCAACAAATATATGCTTCTATTTATGCGAATTTCAGATATTAATGAACGACATTTTTACGAGATAGAAATTGCCAATAATGGCTGGTCTTACAAAGAATTTGAAAGGCAATTTAATTCCTCTCTTTATGAACGTATTGCTTTAAGCCGTAAAAAGAAACGAATAAATGAGTTG
>Ga0123356_10004241_pt1 | contig 14836 bp, 15 predicted proteins | sample TergutEmb28metaG_2_FD_92546 | JGI IMG/M metagenome (GOLD analysis project Ga0123356, IMG submission 92546) | Embiratermes neotenicus P3 segment gut microbial communities from Petit-Saut dam, French Guiana - Emb289 P3 | ecosystem: Host-associated > Arthropoda: Insects > Digestive system > Gut ... | reverse complement strand
TAAATAACACTGCTCTCTACCATCTTAAGCATGGAAGTAAGGACTGCGGAATCTCCCGCATTGTTGTATATTCCCTCTTCATGCTGATCTGAATCCACGCCGATGGCCCAGACATTTCTTCCCGCATCGCGGTACTCTTTTGCCTGGGCAATTGTCCCGTTGCCGCTTCCGCCGGCAGCGGAATAAATTGCGTATACGCCCGAGTCGTACCAGTTTCTGGCTTGAGTTTTTGCAAGGGAAGGTTCTCCCCAGCTGTTCACATAATAATCAACAATCTGGGCATTGGGTATTACAGAAAGAATACCCTGAACATATCCCACTTCAAACTTGGTAATAACAGCGCCGGGAACGCCGCCGATAAAACCAAAGCGCGGATTGACAATGCCGTCTTCTACGGCTTTCAGTGCAGCAGCGACACCCACAAGATAAGAACCTTCATGCTCGGCATAAACAGCCTGCATCACATTCGGAGATTCAAGCCAGTCTACGTCTACTATTAAATAATTCTGACGGGGATTGTCGGCGGCTACCCTGTCCACAGCTGTATCCCAGGTAAAACCGGTTGCAATAATTAAGTCGTATCCCTCGTCTGTTGCCTGCCTGAGATTGGGGATGTACATATCATGGTTGGGAGCAGTAACCCAGTCGTATGCACGCCCTCTTTGACTTTGGTTAGCCCATGTATCACCGTAAAATTCCAGGATACCTCTCCATGCAGCAGCATTATAAGATTTATCGTCTACTCCTGTAGCATCGGTGAGCAAACGGACAGTAACCCCATCAATAACTGAACCTAAATTCGCAGATTCTCTTTGACATGCCGAGAATACAACAAAAACGATTAAAATGGAGAAAATAACTTTAAATATACTGTTCTGCATTATGGGCACACCCGGATTCGAACCAGGGACATCTTGCGTGTAAAGCAAGCACTCTAACCAGCTGAGTTATGCGCCCGTAACTGAAAAGCGGCTGATGGGAGTCAAACCCACGTCTCTAGCTTGGAAGGCTAGGGTAATAGCCGTTATACGACAGCCGCCAAAAATACCGTATTTATATTCCCAAAAATGGAGATTTTTGTCAAGAACCCATTTTGGCGCCGATGCGCCTGCCAGAATCTTCATGTTTAATCACAAAAGCAAGGACTTTGGCGGCTGCCTCCCAGCACCAGTGCGGGATAAAATCCCCGGGTTTTGCACTGGAATCAAGCAATGCGGCAAGCGCAGAGTCCTCTACAACAGAAACCCCTGCCTGTTCTGCAACAGCAATAATTTGTTCTGCTTCCCTGCCCCTTCCGGATGCCAGAAGCACCGGCGCAGGGTCGCCGTGAGAGTAGCCGATAGCAGAAGCGAGTTTCTTTCTCTTCATACTAAACTGCCTCATCAATTGATTGATAACCGTTTTCGCAGCCGCCCTCGCAGGGAAAGGAATCAAGGCGTTTTTTAACTGAAATACGTTCCGCGGGTATACCCATCAGATTAGATAATTCCTGTTTAATGGCTGAATGTGTTTTTAAATGAGGCTCAGGATCAATATAAACAGAAATTCTTGCCATCCGGTTATTTGCCGCTTCCATAACAAACAGCCAGCTTTTTTCACTGCCGTCATTTGCCAATGCCGGAAGCTGCGTAATATCCAGCGCCATAAGAACAGAGCGATTCAGTGCTTCCCCATGTCCGGGTGAACCAAGCAAAATTCTCATCGACACACGAAAATCCCGTCCGTTATCGGAGAAATCGAACGGAAGCACAATCCAGCGCTGTCCGTTTTTATTCGGAAGCTTATTTAGCAAGGAAAGCAGATGTATTTTTTCTGAAGATTCCAGAGCTAGTTGTTTAAGACCTGAAGCGCTGAGGGCGCCGGTTTTAACCGGAGCATCCTCATCCTTTTGTTCATTTTGATTTTTATTACGCTGTCTGTGTTTATCTCCTGAACCTTGCCGCTTCTGCCATTCCGGATCAATGGACTCAGCAAAGGTTTCAAGCCCCTTTGGCAGAAGTTCTACCCCTTTGCTTTCTGCGGCAGCGGCAGCAAGAGAGAAAACCTCACGGGTTTTTATGTTAACCGCAGAATCAGATGATTTTTCAGTCAGCGCCTGTTTTGCCGGATCAGGCTGAACTTCTGCGCGGGGAACTTCGTTGCAAAATGCAGAGGTTTGTTGCTGGAAGCTGCGCTGCAAGTGCAACTGTGTAAAAGCCTGCTGGCGAATAGACGCCAGTAGTTCAGGCTTTAATGGCAGGGAAAAAAAACGTGAAAAAGAAATAATGGATGCAGAAAGTTTGTCAGAAGGAAGACCCAGAGAAGAAATCAATGATGAAATGGAAGAAGCAGTTTTTGATACAGTAACAGGCGGGGTTTTAACTGATGAACCTTTGGCGGATTTTTCAATATCAATCTTTGCGCGGGAAACTTCGTTGCAAGATGCGGCAGATACGACGGTAGTTTTTTGAATATGCAATACTACTCTATCTCCCGCGCTTTTATAATAATTTTATCTACAATTTCCTGAGGCGTCAAAGTACTCGTATCTATAATCAAATCCGCAAAATTATAAAAATCCGTATCAATATCATAAATGCGGTAATATCGTCCATGGTCTTTCATATCACGATCAGCCGTAAAAGCAGCGATTTCTTCAGGATCTCCGCTTTCCCTGTTAAAAATACGGCTGGCTCTTGTCGCTGCGTTTGCATAAAGGTATATTTTTAAATCCGCCTCTTCGAGCATCCAAATAGCAAGACGGGATCCAAGCACGCACCCGCCGCTTTCACGGGCAAGTTTAACCTGCCGCGTATCTACTTCTATATCCCATGAGTCATCGGCGGCTGCAAGATTAATTATAGTTTTAAGATCCATGTTTCGTTCCTCGGCAAGTGAACGAAATGTAAAGTTAATAAATTTCAAACCAAGGCTGTCCGCCAGCATTTTGCTGATAGTTGTGTTTCCGCAGCCGCTTTTTCCGGAAACAGCGATTTTAATATCTTTTTTCATCCGCTCTCCTCCGGCTCCTGCCGAGCTTTATTCAACATTTCTGAGCTGTTCTCTGATATTTTCCAGAGCTTCTTTCATTTTAACAACTTCGCCGCTTACTTCAATAACGGCACTTTTAGAACCAATCGTATTAATTTCACGGTTTAATTCCTGACACAAAAAATCAAGTTTTTTACCCGCTCTGGGATTTTTATCAGTTTCTGTCTTGAATTCATTTATGTGGGATGTAAGCCTGGAAATTTCTTCAGAAATCGTATGTTTTAATAAAAGAGACGCCGTTTCTGCAAGTACTCTGTTTTCGTCAATCTGATTCCCGAGCGCCTCGGCAAATCGCGTTCTAATATTTTCCTTTATATTGCTTTCAATAACGGGAGCAAAGGAAGCAATAATGTTCATGGAAGATTCAATTTTTCCAAGGTTTAATAAAATATCTTCCTGTGTATGCTTTCCTTCCCTTTCACGCTCGGCGCAAAAAGCCGCAGCCGCCTCTTTTAAGAGCGGTTCAATCTCCTGCAGGTAACGTTCTTCGTCACGGTTTTTTTCAATTTCAAGAACGCCGTCCATTTGCAGCAATGAAGTCAGACCAGGCTTTTCGTCAATCGCAAGTTCACCGGCAAGATCACTGACTGCGTCATAGTATGCCCTTGCTGCGTTTTTGTTTATGCTGATATTTACAGGTACATTGTTTTCACGCACGCGAATGAAAACTTCAATCTTGCCTCTGCCGCAGACAGAAGAAAGATAGCTCTTAATTTTCATCTCCAGCATGGAAAGCCAGGGCGGCAGATTCACATATATATCAAGATAACGGTTGTTATAGCCTTTTATTTCTACAGAGACAGACAAATCCTGCCCTGTCTTTTCCCTGTATGCGTAACCTGTCATGCTAATCATGGGAAGACTCCTGATTTTCTATGGATTTAAAGTGAGCAAAAAGCTTCCCGGCTAAAGGCCAGTTGTTTCCTGCGCCAAGCGTCATAAAAAGATCCCCGTCTTTAAGCACTTTGCAAAGCGGTTCAAATGCATCATCAGGGTTATCAATGTATCGGGTTTCTCCTTTTCGTAAAGCCGCTGTTTTTTCATAGAGTAATCTTCCGTCAACAGCTCCATTATAACTCTCTCTGGCAGATCCGTAAATCCTGTGTAAAAAAAGAACATCTGCGTCACTAAAGCTGTTGATAAATTCCTTAAACAGGGCGGAAGTACGCGTGTATGTATGCGACATAAAACTAATTACAATCCTGCGCTCCGGATAAAAACATTTAATTCCGGCAAGTGTTGTTTTTATAGCGGTGGGATGATGTCCGTAATCGTCCATGAAGACAATTCCGCCCGCTTCGCCGATAATTTCGCTGCGCCTTTTTGTGCTTTTAAATTTTTCCAATGCGGTTTTTACAGACAGCAGTTTTTTCCCGCTTATAACATTTTCTTCTACCGCTCCAAATTCTTCTTTTACAAGCGTTTTGACAAGCGCTAATGCCGCTGCGGCATTCAGAGCTTCATGACGTCCGGGAATTTGCAGCTTGAACTCCTCAGGAATTCCGGCCAAAGAAAAAACTGCCCTGCCGTTTTCAACATTATAAGATAATATTTTAAACTCACCTTCCGCGTTAAAACCATAAGGAATAAGTTCAACTCCGCTTTTTTCCTTTCCTATGATTTTAGCCACTTCAACAGCTCCGGGATCATCGGCACAGTAAATCAACAGTCCCCCATCGGGCAGCAACCGGCAGTATTCAATAAACGCATCACGAATGGATGCATAATCCGGAAAATAATCCTGATGATCACTCTCAACCGAAGTCAGGATAATCCGTTTGGGACAGAAAGAAAGAAAATGCCTGCGGTACTCGCATGTTTCCGCAATGAAGTATTTATCTCCAAGAACAATGGTGGATCTTCCGCCGAAATCAGGCACAGCGCTCCCAACCAGGATTTGCGCAGGGAGTCCTGCTGCGCGCATGCAAACGCCGCAGATCGCCGTTGTGGTGGTTTTTCCATGAACACCGCAGATACCAGTAGAGTCAAATCTTGCCGACCAGGCGCCGAGAGCATCTGTATATTTTAAAACAGAAATGTTTAACTCTTCTGCACGAGCAAGTTCCGGATTTGAATCTGCGCTGTAAGCAGCAGAATGGATAACAATGTCAATATCAGTACTGATATGCGCAGAATCAAAATTTTCATGGTATGGAATATTCAGTTCCTTAAGGATTGAATCCGTATAAAAAACTTCGGAAGTATCGCTTCCGGAAACTTTGAATCCGTTATTATGCATCAGCTCGGCAAGAGCGCAGACACCAGTACCCTTAATCCCGACAAAATAGACAGACCCTTCGCCGGAGAGGATAGTATTAATACGGATTATTTCTTCAGACTCCATGCCTAATTGTTACCTTAAAACGCAGCTTAATCAAGTAAAGGTTTTATACTGAACTCGCACTGCCTGCCTGTTGAAGGATCGGCAAAAAACAAGGCATGCGCCCGCAGATCAAGACTCCGGTCAGAGGTTTGGGAGATACCGTACAAAGGATCATTTAAAATTGGAAAACCTGTCCAGCAAAGGTGGCAGCGAATTTGATGACGGAAACCGCGCCTTATTCTCACTGTAAAGATATTGCTGGAAGCTTCGCTGCAAGTGCCGCTGACTCCAGTAATTTCTGTACGGTAAAAACCGCCTTTGTCTTTTGCAATTTCCTTGTGTTTTTTTCCGTCCTCAATTACCGGGCGGACAAGTTTTCTCCCTGGCCCATACGGACGGAAATAACTTTCTATAAAAATATTTTCGAATTTTTTTCCTGCGCGGGAAACTCCGTTGCATGTTGCGTATGCACTTAAAATCTTTGATTCAAGGCACGGAGAACATGGAGGAAAGCCCTGGAAGTTCTCCGTTTCGAACTCTGTATTCCTGGTAACAATAGCGGAATATTCCTTGATGAACTCTCCCCTGTCCTGTAATTCCTTAAAGAAATTAAAACTCTTTTCGTTCCTGGAAAACAATACAAGTCCGTGCGTTTCAAAATCAAGGCGATGCATAATTTCTACATTACAGGCATGTCCCAAACAAGCTTTATACCAGTCAAAAATATTATCATTATCGTTTTTTTTAAGCGGCGTACTGTGCATTTTAGCCGGTTTAAAAACAACAGCGAAATCATCTGTTTCCTTTATAATCCGGGGTATATTATCCACCTTCGCCCCCGGTATCTAAATTTAATTTATTTATGATCTCTTTAATACGCTGCGGCAACGGTGATGAAAAAACACGCGTTGTTTCGTTTGGCAGGGTTATCTCAAGGCTTTTTGAATGAAGCATAAGGCTTGCGTCAGGAAAGTGTTTTTCTTTAAAACCATAGACAGGATCTCCCAGAATCGGAAACCCAAGGTGACGCATATGCACGCGAAGCTGGTGGGTTCTCCCCGTTCTGGGCCGCAGAAAAACAAGAGAATAATTTTGCCAGCTTTTAATGACTTTATAAAAAGTTAGCGCACTTCTGCCTGTATGGGAAACAATAAAACGTTTACGGTCTCTTGGATCTCTTGCAATATTGGTTTCTATGCGGCCTTTCTTTTCTTTTGGAGTACCGCAAATAATTGCGATATAGGTTTTTTTGACATTGCGTGTTTTAAACTGCTGCGCGAGAAAAGCGTGAGCTTCATCATCATAGGCGGCAATGATAATGCCCGATGTATCTTTATCCAGGCGGTGAACAATACCGGGACGCAAACCTGCTACAGCCGTTTCATTTCCGCTGTGAAGCTTTCTGAAACAAAGGGCATTTGCCATTGTACCCTGTTTGTTACCAGCTCCGGGATGAACAACCATTCCCTGCGCCTTGTTCACAACGACACACCTTTCGTCCTCATAAACAACTTCCAGAGAAATGTCTTCCGGAACTATATTTAAAGGAGGGGCATCTTCCCACGATAATTCAAGCGTTTCCCCATGTTTTATCCTGCGGGAAAGTTTAACATCTTTTCCATTAACTCTGGCTTTTAGATCTCTTGCTTTGATTTGCGAACGGGAAAGCAGACATAAATTCTCACAGATATAACGGTCAAGCCGCAAAAGAGGATCGGTCTGTTCTTCTATAATATGGAAAAAAGAGGGCATTATTCAGGTATTTCCGGTTCATCCGGTCCGGTAATTTCGTCCGGCCTCCTGTCTATAATAACAGAGCCTGGAGGCACGCCATCTGCCCTGCGGTTATCATTGTTTCTTCTGGCTCTTACAATAAAAAAATCCACAAACGCTACAGTCATTGAAAGCCCCATAGCCAATAAAATAGTTCTCTGATAATCCTGTCCTGTCCATTGCGGCGCTCCCGGAGATTTTATAGGCCATGGCGCATAACGCCTGTCGGAAAAATCCATACCATTGGCGTTATTCCAGCGGATCATGTCGGTAATAAATGTAACTGCAAACATGGAAAAGGGAAATGTTCCAAAAGCAACAATGTCCCAGCGGCGAAGGTCACTCGCCCACTGCGGCAGATCCCTAGTACTAAAAAGCACCGGCCTTGCGGAATCATGACTATTCTGGGCGGCTGTTTGAAAGCATGGAAAAAATAAAAAAAGAATTGTAATCAATAAAAATACTTTCTTCATGGACAAAACATCATTCCTTAAAAATCAAACTGCCAATTCTCAGCAAATTAGAGCCTTCTTCAACGGCTATTTCAAAATCGTTTGACATTCCCATACTCAGACAGTCCCAGTATTCCTCCGGCGGGAAACGTTTCTTCAGTTCCTTTTGCGCGCTGACAAGCCGCCTGAAAGAAGAACGGACAGAAATCTCGTCATCTGTAAAAGGCGCCATTGTCATAAGCCCCGCAGGCTTCAGGTTTGCTTCTCCAAGAACAATCTCCGCTGCCCTGAAAAGCTCTTCCATATCAGCAAACCCGCTCTTTGTTTCCTCTCCCGTGTGAAGTTCAAAAAGCAAACTCAGCGGTTTCTCCAGAAGATGCGCATGTTTAACAAGCTCATGAACAAGTTCTGTCCTGTCTACAGATTGAATGCAGTCATAAAAAAGAGCTGCGCTTTTTGCCTTGTTTCTCTGCAAAGAACCTATCAGATGAATCTGAACCTCGGCAGCTTTTTCTGAATGTTCCTTCCTGAAAGACTCAAATTTTTCTATGCCCTCTTTCACCCTGCTTTCGCCAAAACAGTGAATGCCGCATTAAAAGCCTGTTCAATTGAATCAATTGGAACAAATTTTGAAACACCCATCAGAGTAATCTCGCCGCGCTTCCTCCCTGCGGAATCACAGGCCTTTTGAATTCTTTCTTCAATTGCGGCAATATTTCCGGCTATAGACATTCTGTTCTATAATCGCATATTCTCAATGGATTTTGCAAGAGAAAGAAATACTTCCGTCTCCAGATTTTCTGCGCGTTCGTTTTCTGCAATAGTGTTTTCGCGAAGGACCGCCGCACAAACATCCTGCGCTGAAGATGCAGCCGGAAAATGTCCGGCTCTTGAGGCAATAAAGCCGGTTAAGTTATTTTTGATTGTTTTACGTCTTGATGAAAACAGCGAACGCACAAGCGGAAAAATTATCTTAGGTACGGAGAGGTCGTTATTCCTGCTCTCAAGAAGAACACCCATGCTGTCTACATTCGGCTGCGGATAAAAGGACGAAGGACGTATCAGCATTAAAGGTTTTACCCTGTAAAAAGAAGAACATAAAACCGAAAAGGAAGAATAATCACGGGACCCGGCGGACGCCGTCATGCGAAGCGCTACCTCTTTCTGGACTGTAACAACAATTCTTTTAAAAAGGCGCCCGTTTTCGATTAATTCCGCCAGAAGCGCTGCAGCTATGTTATACGGAAGGTTACCCAAAAGAAACTGCGCCGGCTTTTGCCCCAGCCATGTCTTCATTACATCACCTTCTATCAGAGAAAAGTTTTTCTCTTGTGCGAAAATTTGTTTTAACAAGCGGATAAATCCATCATCGATTTCGAATGCCTGTACTGTTAATCCCTTTTCGAGCAGCAGGGTTGTCATTGCGCCAAGGCCAGGCCCAATTTCCCAGACCTCATCCCCGTTCTCACAATTAAGAGCTTTTACGAGAGCCTGCCTTACAGTAGGACTAATCAAAAAATTTTGCCCGAATTTTTTACGCATTCCAAGACCTTCCTGTTCCAGAAAAGCTCTTAATGCCACAGAAGAATTATAGTTAATCATGAAAGGCCCGAAGTTTAAGCCGCTTTACACGCAGTTTGTATTCAAGGGTGACAATTAACAACGAAAGAGAAATTGAAATCGCAAGAATGTAAAAAGGATTTGTGCCGGAAATTCCAGGAACAAATCCGGCCAGGGACGCCGTCCTTTCCATTAGACGGTATAATAGAGACAGAGGAAAATCCAAAAGACCCGATAAGGAAAAAATATCAAGAACTAGCCAGAGAATCGAACCTGTCATAAAAATAGTAGTCGCAGGAACAATTATAAGCCCCGCAATGATTCCCGCAGGAGCCAAAAACCCGAAAGTGTAGCTGCAAACGCCTGCCGTTGCCAGGAATGCTCCACACGAAATCGCAAGCGGCTGCAGGAGAAAATCGGGGATTTTACCGGAAAACAGTGATACAAGCGCTTTTGCAACAATCAAAATGCCAAGCATCGCAAGATACGAAAGTATAAATGATATGGTGTTACCTGACGAAGGAGTAAAAACAATTTGAATAAGAAAAGACAAAGCCAGAATCGACATCGAAACCTTCGGTAAAGCTCCAAGAACCGCAACAACTCCAAGAAGATACATGATGGCAGCCCGGTTCAGGCTTGGCATTGGCCCCACAATAAAACAATAAAGTATAATTATTACAGAACCTGTTATGGCCGCAGCTTTTAAGCCAAGAGGCTTTCTTAAAAGGAAGGCAATAAGAGCCGTTAACACGGCAAGGTGCATGCCGGATAACGCAAGAATATAAGAGAGTCCCGCCTCCCTGTACATGACTGTCAGATTGGAGTCCAGGTTGTCCCTGATACCGACAAGCATTGCAAGCGCAAGACCTCCCCAGTTTTTACCGTCAAACTTTTGAATCAGGTTCAGCCTTATGCCCGTTCGCATGCGTTCAACTGCCGGCGCGGTCTTTACAATGTGCAGAGAACTGGCGCTGAAGATCCAGCCGGTTTCTGTCAGCCTGAGATAGCCTTCTGCAAAAATTGAAGTGCCGCGCCCGAACTCCCGGAGTTTTAAAACACTGTCCTGCGGAAAGAAAACAGTAATTTCTCCTCTGGAACCGGCGCGCAGCCCGCCCTCTCCTGCACATCTTTTTAAAGAAACAGAAACCATTGATCTTCCGCCGGAAATAATTCTTGGGTCTTCCAAAAGAACGCCTTCAATTGCGGTAATTCTTTTTTCATCAATTGCAAAATAAATTTCTTTGCTTCCCGCATTTGCGGCGCATATCCCAAGTACAAGGCCGGCAGCGACAGCCGTACTGCACACTGCAATTAGCTGCCATGAACGATGCCCGCGGTAAAACAGGGCAAGAACCCGGAAAAAACAAAGCGCCAGAAGAGATACAAACATAAGGATAAAAACCAACACAGGCGCAAGTGAAAACAAAAAATAAAATCCTATAGCTGCCGCAGCAGCGGTGCATAGAAGAGGAGTAAGATACAGACGATATAACATTTATTTGCCCTGGACTGTCAACATTATTCGGTTACCATTTTAAGCTATCTATTGCATCCCTTGCCGCAGATCTGATATATCCCGGGTATGGCATGCTGCTCACATATAATAATTGATCATACACAGCATTTGAACCGAGTTGTCCCAGAGCCTGAACAATCGCAAGGGTAATTTCAGAATCAAAGACACCCGTTCTTTCTGTCCTGGCATTAATTAGGCCAAGCTGCAATCCCAGCACAAGAGCGGCATCGGAATTTCCAACCGCGCCGAGAAATGCTATTGCTTCGATAAAACGGTTTTTGGGAACATTACCGCGAAGGTACTCCTCCCTTATAAGATGGTAGTGATTCAGCGCAAGCGCACTTGCTCTTGTCCACCTGAGCGAGGCAAGAGTTGAAACAGCGGCATAACGCATTGCAGTTAAATCGGCACTTCCATCACTTGCAGCGTAGCTTCCAGCACCCGCAGCAAGAGCCTGTTCCAGTGCAAGTTCGGCAAGCTGCCCGCGTTCAGAAACATTTAAGCGCCTGCTGCTTGTTGCAGCTCTTAGCGCTGTAAATTTTTCCATTGGCGGATTATTCGCTATTATGCCGGATAAAAACTGATGCAGGTTTCCGTTAATATAGTCCAAAGCTCCGTACGCTTCGGAAGTAATCACTTCCGGATAACCTGCGCATATGGCGGTAAAAAGAACTGGATAGGAAGAACTATCATTCAATTCCATAATTGCAGAAATGCCGGCCGAAACCATCATATAGTCCACATTTTTCCCGGAACTAAAAAGAGAATTCATCTCCATCAGATAGTTATTAACATTATTAATAATATTCCGGTTTCCCCTGCCAGATGTGCTTAACTCAACAAGGAGCTCCGCTTTCTCTTTAGAATCAGGGTGTCCCAAAAAGCGATCCCACAAGGCATCGGGTGAATCACCAAAAACTACCGGAGACAAAAAAACAAGTAAAGCAAAAAGCAAACGTTTCAGTACTTGCAGCATATTTATCCCCTATTCGCCGGAATATAGGTCTCTTCTTCAAGTACCCGGAACGGAAGCTCATCATCATCATCTTCAGGCATGAGGTTAAAAACCTCGCACATTATAATATTCCGCGTCCCAATCGGAAGTGTATCGGCTTCCATATGAACAGTTGATATATTCGACTCCTGTTTGTATTCCAGGGAACGAACGATACCGGGTATGCAAATAGGAACCCTGTTTAACGAGAACTGAACTTTCAGGCGTAAACCAACAGATGCCTGTCCATTAACCCTGAACGCGCATCCGGTGTCGGAAATGTCCTCCAGCATACAACGCAGACCGGCAGACTTTTCAAGTTTATGCGGATTTTCATTTTCGTAAACAAGGTAGCAAAAAGCCGCCTGATTAATTTTTAAACGCGGGGATTTGCGTTTCTGCGTCCTGAAAAGCGATTCGTTATGTTCAACTTTCAGGGAGGATATGCCTTTGGAAAAAACTTCATCAACTACTTCGGTATCAAAAACATATCCGGCGTCGTCTTCCCGCCAGAAATAAATAGAAATTTTCATGCCATGCCATTGCATGGAAGCCGTCAACTTTGAGTTCACAGGGCGCGAAATAGTAAGATAATTACTGAAATTTTTGACAATTTCGGAATTATAGACCCCGGTACCGGGTACAAGAATCCTTAAAGGCTGACCTTCGCTTATTTGGCGGGAGTTGGAAATTCGGACTTTGTTTTCAGTCGTTTCCATTTCTATCTTTTTGCCGTAATCGAATAGCCTGGACAAAAAATACTGGGTTTGCGGATCATTCATATCTCCTGACATCCGCACAGTATTAACCATGAAGCGTATCATGGTATCAAATTGCTTTGGAGACTTGAATATTGATACAGGATCCTGAATCTTGCAATTTCCTATCATCTGCCTGAGCTGTTCCATTTCTTTAATGGAAAAACCCGCTTCTTTTCCCTTTGCAAAAAACTGTATCCAGTTCTTGGACTTCACATTGCTTACCTGTGTAAAATAAAAAACCAGGAGAATCAAAATTGCGGCAATAAAGAAAAATGGTACCAATCTTTACCTCATTCTCCCGTGATCAATTCCTGAATTAATTATAGTATAGAAACAATATAAGGAAAAGCGCAATGACTAAATTTATTGGAATATATATAGAAGCTCTCATTCTTTATATAGTCCTGTTTTTTGCCGGTTCAATAGGTGTAATGATAAGCATGCCGGCAGAGGCGGCGGAATACTCGAATAAAGCGGAACTTATCAGGATCTTCCTTTATAACATTCCTTCAATTGCCCTGATCTGGTACCTGATTCTAAGAAGGAAGCAGCAGGAAAGCCGGAATATTATACCGGGGAAAAATGATCTGACTTCGTTTTTTACCACACTTCCATGCCTCATAATTACAGGCATAACAATATCGTTAATATCTTCCATGGCAGGAACACACGAACAGTTCATGTTTGGTACTCCCTCCACTGCCGGAGGGTGGGTTATCCTGTGTTTCTCGTGTATCAGCGCAGCCTATCTTGAAGAAAGTTTTTTTCGCTTCTATTTGCTGTCTAAAAAGGATGAGTTTAACCTGAGCACAGTACAGATAATAGCAGTCTCCACGGCACTGTTTTCTGTATGCCATTTATACAGTGGTTTTTGGGGATTCCTGAATGCAGCCGTTTCCGGCACATTCCTGTGTATCATTTTCCTGCGATACAAATCCATACATGGCATCGCCATTGCTCATGCCCTGTACAACATTATGGCTTTTGCGATCAATTCAATGAACATGCAAAATTAGAATTTAACGGAATAACCAACCCACGGGCGCAGACTTCCGCTTAATCCGCCGCTGAACATTTTGATGGTATCATCAAACATATTAGAATAATCAATGCCAACTTCCAGAAGAGATCTGTTTTCAAAACGCCAATGGAAAGACAGGCCGGCATTTAAACTTATTTTATCCGCATTTCTTGAAAGCATGACATATCCCCCGCCGGCTCTTAAAGCAAAAGCGATTCTCTGGTTTGATAACCAATACATCGCCATTATATTAGCGCCGAACTCCAGTGCATTCTGGGGGTTTTTGTTATAATTGAATTCATATAAATAGACTGTCAGATCAGTTCCCAAATAAAGGGCTGAGGTTACGCCGAAAAGAGCGCTGATATGACCCTGCATTCCAAAGAAAGAGATTTCATTGTCGTAAGAATCACCGTAGATGGGAATTAGCAGTTTGAATGCTGCTCCGGTCCTGAACAGAGCGCGTTTTAAAGGATCAAACACGCCTCTTACTCTTTGCTGCGGCAATGATTCAGGCTCCTGTGCAATTTCCGAAACAAAAACCGGTTCAAAAATAAATTCAGGAACAAATACAGGCTCGAATACAAACTCAGGTTCCTGTACATATACAATCTCAGCTTCCGGCATGGTTAGAATGCCCGCTCCCGGAATTTGCTCTGTCTCAAAAGGCGACTGACCAGGAAAAATCCCCGCTTCTGCAAGACTATAAATATCTTCCGGACTTAAAAAGATCCCTCCTACAACTGCTTCCAATCCTCCCGGATTCCTGATGGTAATTTCATATTCTCCCGGAATCAGTACACCGTTCTCAATAAAAATCCGGATACTATTGCTGTCGGGAGAACCAAGTATAGCTGGTGCGTATAAAGCGCCGTCAGGCCGGCGGATAATAATTTCCGCATCGGCAGTCAAATTATTCCCGGTAATATTTAGCACATAACCGGAAGGAGTGTCATTATTATCTGCAAAGAAATATTCCGGATATCCGTCATGCAGTTCAGGTCTCGTGGCATGAAGGACTTCAAAGTTCATCCACAGTGATCCTTCACCCGGCATATCAAGAATATCGTATGGAATTACCTGAAAACGGTATCTCCCCGGCGAAAGAGAAACGTTAATAAAAAGATCCAGAACAAAATCATTAAAATGACTGACATATATTCCGTTTTCCTCTCTTTGAATCACAACTTCATAACGCAGCGCGTATTCGCCGCCGCTCCAGACAAGCCTCTGGATAAAACGGGGTTCTCCGCCTTCTGTCGATACTAAAAAGTAGCCAGGGCCGCCGCTTTGCGGGATCTGTGCAAAAATAAACTGTGATACTCCCATGAATAAAAATATCAGCATCACAAACGTTAAGGAGCGGTTTTTAATTTCCATATAAAATCCCCATTTCTTCTATT
>Ga0123356_10004240_pt1 | contig 14837 bp, 9 predicted proteins | sample TergutEmb28metaG_2_FD_92546 | JGI IMG/M metagenome (GOLD analysis project Ga0123356, IMG submission 92546) | Embiratermes neotenicus P3 segment gut microbial communities from Petit-Saut dam, French Guiana - Emb289 P3 | ecosystem: Host-associated > Arthropoda: Insects > Digestive system > Gut ... | reverse complement strand
TCGTGTACAACCCCATGGCCCACATGGTGTGGGGCAAGGGCGGACTGCTGAACGCCTCGCTGGGCGGTCGATTCCCGACGCTCGATTTCGCAGGGGGCACCGTCGTCCACGTAACCAGCGGGGTTTCGGCCTTGGTCTGCGCCCTCTATCTCGGGAAGCGTCTGGGATATCCCAAGGAATCGATGCCGCCTCACAGCGTGGTGCTCAGCTTCATCGGGGCATGCATGCTGTGGGTGGGATGGTTTGGTTTCAACGCGGGTAGTGCGCTCGGCGCAGGCAGTCTGGCGACCAGCGCATTCGTGGCCACACATTTCGCCGCCGCCTCGGCCACCATAGGGTGGGCCGGCGCCGAGTGGATTCGCAATGGCAAGCCCAGTGTCCTGGGAGGAATCTCGGGGGCTGTAGCGGGACTAGTCGCGATCACGCCGGCGGCAGGATTCGTGAAGCCGATGCCGGCGCTCGGAATCGGCTTGATCGCCGGCGTCTTCTGCTATCTGATGGTCGCCAAGGTGAAAGCCAAGTTCGGTTATGACGATTCGCTCGACGCTTTCGGTGTCCACGGGGCGGGCGGCACGTTGGGAGCAATCCTGACAGCGGTGTTCGCGGCCAGCGCCGTGAATCCCATCTTCAAGGACTCTCAGGGCAACCCGTTACCCTCCGGCCTTTTCGAGGGGAATGCGCATCAGCTGCTGAATCAGTCCGTGGGTGTGGTGATTGCCTGGGGCATCGCGATCGCCGGATCTTTGGCGATTCTGAAATTAGTCGATGTGACCATCGGCCTGAGAGTTTCCGAGGAGGAAGAGGTGCAGGGCCTGGACCTCTCGCAGCACGGCGAAGAGGGATACTATTGGGAAGCGTCGGCCTAGTGACGGAAAGCGAGGGCGTCTCTCAGTTGTGTCGGCGCGAAAATGTAGACCAGGACTTTCGAACATCATGATGAAGATCGAAGCAGTCATTCAAAATTCCAAATTGGAGTCAGTGAAAACCGCCCTGCAGGAAATCGGCGTCGAGGGCATGACCGTGATCGAGGTGCGGGGTCACGGTCGCCAGAAGGGTCACACCGAGGTCTACCGCGGCCGCGAGTACAGCGTGGATCTGATTCCAAAGACGAAAATCGAAGTGGTATTGCCGGACGCCCTCGTCGAAAAGGCGGAACAGGCGATCTTGAATGCCGCACGTACGGGAAAGATTGGCGACGGCAAGATCTTCCGGTCGCGCATCGACGAAGCCATCCGCATCCGCAACGACGAGCGCGGCGAAGGAGCTTTGTAGACTCGGGCGTGGTCCCTGATTTCGATCGGGTTCAGGGCAACGGCAGTAGCGGGACGCGACCGGGAAAGCAACGGTCAGGCAGGCACAGCGGCCTTCCCCCGGCGCAGGATGACGGGGCCGAATACTTTCATGATGGCAGCGTCCTCATTGATCACCGAACTGCGGGGTTCCCTTAACGACGAGTCATCGCGCATTCAGCGTGAGTTTCGATCCACCGGCGATGGGCGCGCGGCGGTGGCCCAGCGCACCCGCCTGGTGGAAGACATCCTCTTCCGCCTCTGGCACGACCTGATCTCCTCCGAGGAATCGAAGCCTGCCAACTTCGCGCTCGTAGCTACGGGAGGCTTCGGCCGAGGCTGGCTATTTCCCTACTCCGATATCGATCTGCTCTTTCTGTTTGGTGACCGCGACGCGGAGCAGGCTTTCAAAGACCCGGTTCGGCGCTTTTCGCAGGAGCTGTGGGACCTGCGGCTCAAACTGAGTCCCGCGTCCCGCACGCTCGCCGAGTGCGATCGTTACGACTCCAACAATACCGAGTTCACCATTTCGCTCCTGGACTGCCGTTATCTGGCAGGCGATCGCGATCTGTTCCGGCGTTTGCGCGACAAAACGATTCTGAAGCTGGTCAGGCGCGAATCGAGGGCCCTGCTGCAGGGCCTGGCCGAGGTAACCCGCGAGCGTCATGCGAAATACGGCATGACCCTCTATCACCTGGAGCCCAATCTCAAGGAAGCTCCCGGCGGCCTGCGGGATCTGAACGTCGCCAACTGGCTCGCGCTGGTTTCCGCCATGGACAAGCTTGGCGACTGGCCCAACGCAAGTTCGCTGCGCGCGCCGGTGCGCAAACAGCTCGAGTCGGCTCTCGATTTTCTGATGTCGGCGCGCTGCTTCCTGCACTTCCGCCACGGCCGCGACGACAACACGCTCAGCTGGGAAGCCCAGGACGCGGCGGCTACTCAGAAGATCGGAGCGCCAGACGCCGAGGAACTCTCCGCCGCCGACTGGATGCGAATCTATTTCGGCCACGCCCGCGCGGTCGAACGCACGGTGACCCAACTGCTGGAAGAGATTCCGGAAGCGTGGTCGGCGCTCTACCGCCAGGTGCAAAGCTGGCGCTCGCGGCTCACGACATCGGATTTCTCCGTCGTCGACGGGCTCATCTTCCTGCAGCAGCCTTCGGCCCTGCAGGACCCCGAAGTCCTGCTCCGCCTCTTTCACTTCATGGCGCATCACGGCCTGAAGCTGAGCGCTACCACGGAGTACCGCATCGAACAGGCGCTTCCCGCCCTGGCCGCTACGCCGCCGCGGGGAGCAGAGTTGTGGCTTTATTTGCAGGAAACACTCCTGCAGCCGCACGCCGCCGACGCCCTGCGCGCCATGCATTCCCTGCGGCTGCTGACCCTGTTGTTGCCAGAACTGAAGCTGATCGATTCGCTGGTGGTGCGCGATTTCTATCACCGCTTCACCGTGGACGAGCATTCATTCCTCGCTATCGAGAGCCTGCATCGCTTGAAGCAGTCGCAATCGGAGTGGGACAAGCGTTACGCCGAGCTTCTCACTGAACTAGAAGATCCCGAGATCCTTTATCTGACGCTTCTGCTGCATGACACCGGCAAAGGGGTGCCGGGCAGCAACCATGTCGAGGCCAGCCTCGACATCGCCAACCGCGCTATGGATCGTCTGGATGTCGATCCCAGGGAGCGGGCAGAAGTGTTGTTCTTGATCGCCAGCCATCTGGAGATGTCCGCTGCATTGCGCCGCGACATCTTCGATCCCGCCACCGTGGCAGCGATGGCCGAGAAGGTCGGAACCCCGGAGCGCCTGAAAATGCTTTGCCTGCTCACCTATGCCGACATCAAGGCGGTGAATCCCGAAGCGCTGACGCCGTGGAAGGCGGAAAACGTCTGGCAGCTGTACATGGCCACCGAGAACTATTTGAATCGCAGCGCCGACCAGCGCGTGCACGCCGACGTAAACAATGAAAAACTGGCGCGTCTGCGTTCCCTGGTTCCGGTCACGGGTGCCAAGTTCAAGTCATTCCTGGAAGGCTTCCCGCAACGTTATCTGCTGGTGCACAGCGCTGAGGAAGTAATGCGCCACATGCAGCTGGCTGACGAACTGGCCAACGATCCCGTGCTGGTAGAACTCAAGCGTGGCCGCCATTGGTACGAGCTGACGGTGGTGACCAAAGATCGCCCGTTCCTGTTTGCCACCATGTCTGGTGTGCTGGCCGCATGGGGCATGAACATCGTGAAAGCCAACGCCTTTTCCAACGCCGGCGGCACCGTCGTTGACACCTTCCACTTTACCGATCGCTTTCGCACCCTGGAACTGAATCTCTCCGAATGGGCGCGCTTCAAAAACAGCGTGATCAGCGTGCTGCTGGGCGAAGCTGATCTGGGAAAAATGCTGCGTGACCGCCAGCGCTCGGAAAAGGGGGCGATCGCGAAAGTGAAGGTGGAAACCAAGATCGAGTTTGACGACTCCTCGTCGTCCACCACAACGCTGGTGCAAGTGATCGCCCAAGATCGTCCCCGCCTGCTGCACCGCATCGCGTCGTGCCTGTCCGATCAGGAATGCAACATCGAGATCGCCCTCATCGACACCGAAGGCCAGATGGCGATCGACACTTTTTACCTGACATCGGCCGGGAAAAAACTCACACGCGAACATCGGAAGCAAGTCGAGAAGGCCCTGGTTGAGGAACTCAAGGGAGAATAGTGGAGCTAAAAAACCACCCGCCGCGTTCTCGAGCAGCGGGTGTTGGGTTTGAAACCGTAAGACGCTCCATCTCACTTCGCCGAAAACGTGAACACCGTCTGCTGATGGAACTTCTGCCCCGGCTTCAGGATCGTCGTCGGGAACTCGGGATGATTCGGGGAATCGGGGAAGTGCTGTGTCTCCAGGCAGAATCCGTAGCGGCGCTTGTAGACATGACCCGACTTCCCGGTCACACTGCCGTCGAGAAAGTTTCCGCTGTAGAACTGGATCCCCGGCTGCGTGGTCGTAACTTCCAGCACGCGGCCCGTGGTGGGCTCGTATACGCGCGCCGCCAGCGTGAGCCCGGGGCCTTGGCGGTTGATCACGAAGTTGTGGTCGTAACCGTGTGCCAGCACGAGTTGTTCGTAGTTGTCGTCGATCCGCGCCCCGATCTTAGTCGACTTCCTGAAGTCGAGCGGTGTGCCTTCGACCGGCCGCAGTTCGCCGGTGGGAATCAGGTTCTTGTCGACGGGAGTGAACTTGTCGGCGTTGATCATGATCTCGTGATCGAGAATGTCGCCATTCCCCTCACCCTTCAGGTTGAAATAACTGTGCTGACTCACATTGATCGGCGTGTCTTTGTCGGTCGTTGCCTCGTAGTCGATGACCAGTTCATTCGACTCAGTCAACACGTAGGTAACGGTAACTTTAAGATTGCCGGGGAATCCGTCGTCGCCGTCCGCGCTCAGATAGGTGAATGAAACGCCATTTTTTTCCTTCAGCGGTCGGCCCTCCCACAGGACCTTATCGAAAGTCTTGGCAATGCCTCCATGCAGCGTATTCGGCCCATCGTTTTTAGGGAGGGTGTAGGTCTTGCCATCGAGTGTGAACGTGCCTTTGGCGATGCGGTTGGCGTAGCGTCCGACAATGGCGCCCAGGAAGGGCGGGTTGGGTATATAGCCCTCGGCGGTGTCGTGCCCGAGCACGATGTCGGCAAACTTGCCGTCGCGGTCCGGAACCCGGATCGACTGGATAATTCCGCCATAGTTCATGGCGGAGATTTCGACACCGCGAGAGTTGGTGAGTGTGTACAAGATGACGGGCCTCCCGTCCCGCGCACCGAAGGGCTTCTGTTGCACTTCGGTTTTCGAGGATGTGGATTGTGCGAGCAGAATTGCGGGGATGGCAAAAACAAGGATGGCTACAATAACCGAGAAGCGTCTTGGCATCATGGCAGAAAAGTGTACTACGGCAGAGAGGATTTGTGATGCGAGCGGTAGCCGCCGGATTCCACCCGGGACTTACAGTCGGGGCACAGCGTACACTCGCGCGGATCGATCCACTCCACAGCATGGGACGATGCCATCACGCAGCGGTAGTCCTGGCAGTGATGGAGGTCGAGCGTGTGCCCCCAGTTCGTGAATCGATTCCTTGAGCAGTCGCTCGCCGAGCAGCGCATCATCGCGCTCGAGGCGGCGGCGCGGCTCTGGTTCCCTCCGCACTCTTCGAGCACTCGCAGGAATGTGAGCGCGCTCCACTTCGTCCAGGCTTTTTCCTTTCGCTCGGACGACACCGGGATGCTTGAAGATGAAATCCTACTCGCCCAGTTCCGGTGTGTGGGCCACCACCACTGCCCGCCCCAGATTTTTCCAGTTCGCGCACAGAATCACTCGCTCAGCCGACCCATCCTGGAATCCGCCCATCCGCGGTGATACCATCGCCTGCCATGCCGAACCGAAACCCAGTCCAGGCGCTTTTGTCGCTACTTCTGTTCGCAACCGCGGTCGCCCAAGCTCCCGCACCCGAGCCGCACCCAATCGTTCTCCACGCCGCGCGCCTGCTTGACGTGAAGAGCGGAAAGATCACCAAGCCCGGCGAGATCCTCGTTCAGGGTGACCGCATTGTTCAAGTCGGCTCCTCGGTAAAGCATCCACAGGGAGCCGAGATCCTCGATCTCGGCGAACGCACGCTCCTCCCTGGCCTCATTGATGCCCACATCCATCTCTTTCTCCATCCCGGCGCCGAGGATCTCCAAACCGTCGAGGAGTCCGTTCCGCAGCGCACGATCATGGCCACGCTCGCCGCCCGCGACGATCTGATGGCTGGATTTACCGCCGAGCGCGACATGGGCACCGAGGGCGCCGGCTCCGCCGATACCGCTGTCCGCAACGCCATTCACGAAGGCCTCGTCCCCGGCCCGCGACTCCGCATCAGCGGCAATGCCATCAACATCCTCGGTGGACACGAAGACGCTATTGGCTACAACCCGGCGCAGCACGTTCTTCCGAACGCGGACTACGCCAACGACGCCGACGAACTTGTGGCGGTGATGCGCCAGCAGTTCAAGGAAGGCGCTGACTTCACCAAGATTTACGAGACGGGAGCGGATTCGGTGAAACAGGGCCGCCTGTCCACGCCGTATCAGTACACTGAAGCCCAGCTCGAAGCCGCAGTCAAAGAAGCCGCACGGCTCGGCAAGCACGTCGCTGTTCACGCCACCGGAGAGCCGGGCACGCTGTACGCCGCCGAGGCGGGTGTGGTTTCGATCGACCACGCCGACCAGCTCAGCGACGAGACCATGCGTCTGATGAAAGAAAAGGGAATCTTTGCCGTCCCCACTTTCACCATCTTCGAGTACTTCGCCGAACACGCTCCGAACCCGCGCCAGGCGGCGCACGAACATCAGGTGCTCGATCTGAAGGTCGAAGAATTCAAGAAGCAAATTGCCGCCGGAATCCCTATGGCCTGCGGCTCCGACGTCGGCCCGTTTCCACACGGCACACAGGCGCGCGAGTTCGTCCTCATGGTGAAGTACGGCATGACTCCCCTGGCCGTGCTGCAAGCCGATCTGCTCAATGGTGCGAAACTGCTCGGTTGGGACGGCCAGATCGGTTCGCTCGAGCCCGGCTTCTACGCCGATGTCGTGGCCGTGCCAGGGGACCCGCTCGAAGACGTTGCGGTGCTCGGCCATGTTAGCTTCGTGATGAAAGGCGGTGTGGTTTATAAGAAGTAACTTCTGCCGGCCGTGAAAACTCGCGTTAAAACCGCCGGCCGTCGAGACCCAGCACAGATTCTGGGACACCGAGAACCGGGTCCCGTTCGCCACCACAGCGGCCGCGAGCGGGGCCGATTGCGCCGTCACACGCTCGCCCCACATCGAGAACGGCGGAGAGGAACTCAATCCCATCGTGCCCCTGTTCAGAAGCTCCACGCCAGGTCTGGCTGCCAACTTCGCTGGAGAAACGGCCGGTGTAATCGCCATCAGCTATTTGTTCCACAAGACGGGACATCACAGGTTGGAGCGGGCGCCATCCTCGACATCGAAGGCTTGAGTGGCGCGGTGGTCTATGGACTGGCGCAACCCGGGCGTTCCCTGAGTTAAGAAATCCCGCCGCAATCCCCAACTTTGCCAGGGCACGCCCTCGGCCTACTGCCCGCAGCCGAACTGCTCCTGCGTGTGGTATTACTCTCTTTATCCGTTTCCTTGACGAAATGCAGTGCTCGTCCTGGTGCGAGAAATGTCATGAAGATCGCAAACGATGTCACCGAACTCATCGGCAATACTCCCCTGGTCCGCCTGAACAAGGTTACTCAAGGCTCGGTTGCCGAAGTCGTGGCCAAGCTCGAGAGCCAGAATCCGGTCGACAGCGTGAAAGATCGCATCGGCGTCAGCATGATTGTGGAGGCCGAACGCGCCGGCAGAATCCATCCCGGCAAAACTACGCTCATCGAGCCCACCAGCGGCAACACCGGCATAGGACTGGCGTTCGTGGCCGCCGTCAAGGGCTACAAGCTCATCCTCACCATGCCCGACACCATGAGCGTCGAACGCCGCGTCCTGCTCCTGGCCTTCGGCGCAGAGATTGTCCTCACTCCCGGCCCGCGCGGCATGACGGGAGCCATCCTGAAGGCAAAGGAAATCCTGGCCAACACACCTGACGGCTACATGCTGCAGCAGTTCGACAACCCGGCCAATCCCAAGATTCACTTCGAAACCACGGGCCCTGAGATCTGGAACGATACCGACGGCCGCGTCGACTTCCTGATTTCCGGCGTGGGCACCGGAGGCACGATCACCGGTGTCTGCCAGTACATCAAGCCCAAGAAACCTTCGTTCAAAGCGATCGCGGTCGAACCAGCCGATAGCGCGGTTCTGTCGGGCGGCAAACCGTCTCCGCACAAAATCCAGGGACTGGGCGCCGGCTTCATCCCCAGCATCCTGCGCACCGATTACATCGACGAGGTCATCACCGTCACCAACGACGAGGCCATCGCCATGGCGCGCCGCCTTCCACGCGAAGAAGGACTCTTCGTCGGAATTTCCTCGGGCGCGGCAGTAGTAGCGGGGCTGAAAGTAGCTGAGCGCGCCGAGAACAAAGGCAAACTGATCGTCGTCGTACTGCCGTCTTTTGGCGAGCGCTATCTCAGCAGTATCCTGTTTCAAGATCTGCGGGAGAAAGCGCTCGAAATTCCGACCGCCCCGCTTCCTCCGGCCTGATCGAACTTCATGCCGCACCTGCTAGCGCTAATCCGCGAAGACGTGACCAACGTCATGGACCAGGATCCCGCGGCCAAGTCTCGCCTGGAAGTGTTTCTCTGCTATTCAGGCCTGCACGCGGTGTGGTGGTACCGGATCAACCACTGGCTCTGGAATCAGAGTTTTTTCTTGCTGGGACGATTTTTCTCGCAGATGGCACGCCTTCTCACCGGAATCGAAATCCACCCGGGCGCGAAAGTCGGACGCCGCCTTTTCATTGATCACGGCATGGGAGTCGTGATCGGTGAAACCGCGATCGTCGGCGACGACGTCACACTCTACCAGGGCGTCACGCTGGGGGGGACGAGCAAGGAACACGGTAAGCGCCATCCCACCATCGCCGATGGAGTGGTCATCGGCAGCGGTGCAAAAATTCTGGGCAACATCACGGTTGGAAAGAACTGCCGCATCGGTGCCGGATCGGTGGTGCTGCGCAACGTTCCCGATGACTCCACGGTCGTCGGCGTCCCCGGCCACATCATCTTCCGCGAAGGCAAGCGCGTGGTCATCACCGACCCCAAGCAGATCAACGACCCGTTATCCGAAGCCCTCGCTTCCGTCGCCGCCGAAGTCAACAAACTGCGCGCGCGCGTGCAGCAACTCGAAGGCGCCGGAGTCCCGTGCGAACCCCTTCCCGAATCCCTCCAGCGCATCATGGAGGATCTCGACTACCAGATTTAACCCGGCGTGGACTAAGATGGTCGGCTCAGACCAGTCTTGATGCGGAGGATCGAACCGTGAAATGGATTATCCCCGCTGTTCTTCTTGCTTGGCTCGTTCCGTTTTCCCTCGCCGCTGACAAAAAAGAGGAAAAGCCGAAACCGGCGCAGTCGATCGACGAACTCCGCCAGCAGATCGAAAAAATCCTCAAGGACACGCACACCAACGGCGTCGCGATCGCGATCGTGCGCAAAGAGGCTCCGGAGTGGGTCACCGGTCTTGGCCTCGCCGATTTGGCGAGCAATCGTCCCGCCACCCCCGACACTTTGTTCCGCATCGGCTCCACCTCGAAGGCTTTTGCTTCGCTTTCCATCCTGCTGCTGGCCGACCAGGGCAAACTGTCGCTGGAAGATCCCGTCCACAAGCTAGCTCCCGACGTCTGGTTCGAAAATCGCTGGGAAGCCACCGACCCGGTGCGGGTGGTGAATGTACTCGAGCACACCACCGGCTGGGACGACCTGCACTTTCGCGAATACGCAAAGCAGGCCCCCGATTCCATGAGCGTGGGCGAAGGTCTCGATTTCGACCATCACTCGCGCACCTCGCGCTGGCCTCCGGGCACGCGGATGGCCTACTGCAACCCGGGCCCGGCGGTGGCTGCCTACATCGTCGAGAAACAATCCGGCCAGCGCTTCGAAGACTTTGTACAGCAGAATCTTTTCGATCCCATCGGGATGAAGACGGCGACCTACTTCCAACCCGCTCCCGGTAGCGACGCGACCACCCTCTACCGCCCCGACGGCAAGACTCCCTTCCCGTACTGGCACATCATCATGCGCCCGGCTGGAGCCATCAACGCTTCGGCCAACGACATGGCAGCGTATCTCCAGTTCTATCTGAACCGCGGGGCGGTGAACGGAAAGCAGATCGTCCCCGCCGCCGACATCGATCGCATGGAGAGCCCCCAAAGCACTTGGGCAGCCAAAGAGGGCTTGAAAGCTGGATACGGCCTCAGCAACTACTGGAGCGTAGAGGAGGGCTTCGTCTACCACGGCCACGACGGCGGCGTCGACGGCGGCCTCACCGATCTGTCCTACATGCCTGACTATGGCGTGGGATACTTTTTCAGCATCAACAGCGGCAGCGGCGATGCCTTCATGAAAGTCGGCAGGGCGATTCGCGCTTATATCACGCACACCCTCGAGAAGCCACCGGTACCGCCAGCCGCACCGTTGCCCGCCGACGCCGCTGATTATGCCGGTTGGTACGAGCCCGATTCCCCTCGTGTCGAACTCACCCACTTTCTCGAGCGCCTTTTGGATCTAAGCCGGGTCCGGTTCGAAAACGGCCAGTTGATTTCCTCCGCGCTCTTTCGCTTGCATGACGTCCACATCCCGGCCGTAGGTATGCAGTTTCGTTCCCAGCACAAGGATGAACCACCCGACCCGGTCGCAACTCTGGCGCTGCTGACTCCGAATGAGGAGGGCCGATTCATTCAAGCGGACATGCAGACCACAATGAAGAAGATCCCCGCGTGGCTTGCACTGGGAGAAATCCTGGCAGTGGCCTTCGTGATTCTCTCCATCCTCGCCATCGTCCTCTACGCGCCGTTCTGGATAGTCGGCGGCCTGATTAGAAGCCGCCGTCGTCCCGCGGAACGCGCCCTGCGCTGGTGGCCGCTGATTGCGGTCTTAAGCCTGGTCGCCTTCGTAGTGATCTTCATCCTCAGCAACGACGACCTGATCGAGCGCATGGGAAACTTCACCGTCTGGTCAGGGGCACTGTGGGCGGTGACCCTTCTGTTCGGGTTAGCGTCGCTGGTGAGCTTTTTGATTTCTATGCTCGGTTCAAAAGAAGGAGTGCGCCCGGGCGTTCGCAGGTTCTCGCAGATTGTTTCCACGGGATTGCTGATGGCCGCGGTTTATCTGGCGTACTGGGGGATGATCGGAATGCGAACCTGGGCTTAGTCTCGGGAGGGGCCCAGGCACCCAATCCGTCGCATCGGTTTCAGCGGGCAGTGACGGCTGCGCGCGTCATTTCTCCATCGAGCATGCGCCAGATGGCAAGCGGATTCGCATTTTTCAACTCATCCGGCAGAGCGCTGTCGGGAAAGTCCTGATAGCACACCGGTCGGGCAAAGCGAAAGATTGCCTGGGTCCCCACCGACGTCGATCGCCCGTCAGAGGTCGCCGGATACGGTCCCCCATGCACCATCGCGTTGCTAACCTCAACGCCCGTGGGAAAGCCGTTAAAGATCAACCGTCCCACTTTGCCCTCCAGAATGGCGATCAGGTCGGCAAACTCGCGCAGATCATCTTCGGTGCCGTGAATCGTAGCCGTCAGATGACCCTCGAGCGATCGCGCGATGGCAAGCACCTGATCGCGCTTGGAATGTTCGACCAACAGGGTAGTGGGCCCAAAGATCTCTCGATCTAGATCGGACTTGAGAAACGCGTCCGCATCGGTTTCGAACAGAGCGGGACGGGCCGCAAAACCAGCCTGCTCCTCGGCAGCCGGGCTCTCGGCTAGGAGTCGAACCTCGGCCTGCGCTTTGCGTTCTCGAATGGCAGCGTCATAGGAACTGCGAATTCCCTTCGTCAGCAGATGGAAACCAGCCGGCGCGTCCACCAGTTTCCGCATGGTTTCAGCAAACGACGCGGACTCGGGACCATCGGGCAGAAAGACGATTCCCGGCTTGGTGCAGAACTGTCCTGCGCCCAGGGTGAACGAAGTGTGCAGCCCGGCAGCGATCTTCTCGCCGCGTTCGCGCAAGGCTCCCGGCAGAACGAACAGCGGATTCGTACTGCTCATCTCGGCAAAGAAGGGAATCGGCTCCGGCCGCGCCGCGGCCAGATCCATCAGCGCGCGTCCAGCCGCGTGCGATCCCGTAAATCCCCCCGCCTTCACCAGGGGATGTTTCACCAGCTGGATGCCAACCCGTGTACCAGAGTCGAACAGCAGGGAAAACACTCCTTGGGGCAGGCCGCAATCCCGAACACTGTGCTGAATCGCCCGGCCAACCAGTTCACTGGTGCCGGGATGCGCCGGATGGGCTTTCACCATCACCGTGTTTCCGGCGGCCAGCGCCGAAGCCGTATCTCCCCCGGCAACCGAAAACGCCAGAGGAAAATTGCTGGCGCCAAAAACCACCGCCGGTCCCAGCGGCCGCAGCATCGATCGCAGATCCGGTTTCGGCAAAGGCTTGCGCTCGCGGTCCGCGCGATCCAGCCGCGCCTCGACCCATGAGCCTTCCTCCGCTACGTGCGCAAACAATCGAAGCTGTCCACAAGTCCGCCCCATCTCGGCCTGCAATCGCGCCACAGGCAAGGCCGTCTCGCGGTTGGCACGCTCGACCAGCTCAGCCGCAATGGCCTCGACGTGGGCAGCGATCTTACGCAGCAGCGCGCCTCGCTCGCGCCCCGAAACGCGGCTGTATGCAGCAAACGCCTCCGCCGCTAGCTGTGCCGCTCGATCGACTTCCTCGCCGGTCGCCGGATGAAATCCCGGCTCCAATTTCGCCCCTGTGGCCGGTTCAGCGGCATGGAAGAGTTCACCCACAGCGGAGCCGTCGCCGAATCCGATCAAAGATTTTCCCGCAAGTTGCGTCATGGATGTTGGCATCACTTTTTACTCGACAGGGCGTAGCTCACCACGGACTGGGGACGAGCCCGCAGCGTCTCGCGGATAATGCTCAGGTTCTCCTCGAGTTCACGCCCAACCAACTCCAGCCGCGGCGGCCGCACCCGGGCGTTGCCGATCCCCACCTCCGCCTGCACCAGTTTGATGAGCTGCACGAAGTTGGGAACCGTATCCATCCGCAGCAGCGGCAGGAACCAGCGATATAACTCAAAGGCGTTGTCATTGTCATGTTTGAGGCCGCAATTGAACAACTCGACCGACTCGCGGGGCAGGGCATTTGCCAACCCCGCAACCCAGCCAGTTGCCCCGGCGTTCACCGCCTCCAGCACCGCGTCGTCCACCCCAATCCCGATCGCGAGCCGGTGATCGAGCAGCACCCGCAGGGCGGTAACCCGCCGCACATCCGTGCTCGATTCCTTCACCGATTTCAGATTCCCGTGTTCGGCGGCGAGTTCGCTGATCTGGTCGGGAAGGAAATCCGTTCCATAGGCCACAGGATTGTTGTAGAGCATGCAGGAGAGATGGGTGGCCGCAAACACCGCAGAAACATGCGCCTTCATCTCCCGCCAGTTCCCCTGATAGACATAGGGCGGCAGCACCATCAGCCCGTCGCAACCCGTGTCCACCGCGGTTTTGGCCAGAGCGACCGCGTCGGCCGTAGAGAGCGCGGAGATGGAGGCCACGACCGGCCCGCGCCCGTGAATTGCTTTCACACAGGTGCGCAGAATCTCGCGCTTCTCCTCAAAAGACAGGGTCGAACCTTCGCCCAGCGACCCCAGCGCTACCACGCCGCTCGAGCCGTTATCGAGCAGCCAGCGGCAGTGCTCCCCCATGAAGCCCAGATCAACCGTGAGATCTTTGTTGAACGACGTTGTGATGGCCGGCATTACGCCTTTCCACTTCATTTCGACCCTCCCGTGACGGCACGTTCCGGTTCGGTATCGACCAGAGCCACCAGGCTCTCGACCCGCGCCGGAAAAATTGGCGGCCGCACCGAATCCGGATTCCAGTTAAAAAGGAATTTCACCGCGGGTCCGCAAATCCTCCCCTGGCACGGACCCATCCCACAGCGCGTATGCAACTTTGCTGCTCGCCACGAAGTATGCTGCTCCAGCCGTGCATAGGGCACGTCTTCGCAGCGGCAGACCATGGTGTTCGCGACCGGCAACTTCTTCAATTCCGGACGCAAGCGAAAGGTCTCGTCCAGTATCCCAGCGAATCGCCGGGCTTGCGCGCGTTCTTGAAACAGCTTGCTCGCGGCTGCCGGCGGCCGCCCACTGGCTGCCAGCCCCGCTATGGCGCCCTCTACGATGGCGGACTCCACTCCCCCAATGCCAATCGGTTCGCCGGCCGAGAAAATTCCCGGCACTGTCGTTTCCTGAAGCGCATCCACCTTCACGTTGCCGCCGTCGGTTTCACACCCCAGCAGGAGCGGTAACTCCACATTCGGCACCAGATGAAACCCGCACGCCAGATAGTCGCACCGCATCTCCTCGATGGTTCCGCCGCGCGAGATGGTCACTGACTGAACTCTGTCCGTACCCTGCGCCGACACCGGCCAACTATTCGCGGCAAATGGAATCCCCGCGAGCTTCTTCCTCAGTTCGAGAGCTTCCTTGAGCTTCTTACCAAATCCGACGAGCTTCAAGCCGAACGCCGCCAGCGCACTCCAGGAAGCCTGCTCAGCAATCAAAACAATCTCCGCACCCTGCGCCCGCAGATACGCTGCCACCGCCAGCAGCAGCGGCCCCGACCCCGCTACCACAACCCGCTTGCCGCTAATGGGAAGCCCGGACTTCACCATCGCCTGCAAGCCCCCGGCCCCCAGCACATTCGGCAGCGTCCATCCCGGGAAGGGAAGAAATCTCTCCCGCGCTCCGGGCGCCAGGATCAGTTTCTGGTAGCGAAGTTCGGAAACCCCATCGGCTCCCTCGGCGAGCAGAACTCCGCGTGCGGGATTTTCGAACACTCTGCTTCCGGAAAATGCGACAAAATCCGACAGTACACGCCGCAAGGGCTCAAACGACTC
>Ga0123356_10004239_pt1 | contig 14838 bp, 12 predicted proteins | sample TergutEmb28metaG_2_FD_92546 | JGI IMG/M metagenome (GOLD analysis project Ga0123356, IMG submission 92546) | Embiratermes neotenicus P3 segment gut microbial communities from Petit-Saut dam, French Guiana - Emb289 P3 | ecosystem: Host-associated > Arthropoda: Insects > Digestive system > Gut ... | reverse complement strand
GGATGGTGCGCAGAGTGACACGTGTTCCCTTGATCACGGCCTCTCCACCAGCAACGCCTGGTTGCCGAACGATCCTGTCTTGATATTTTGAGGCAGCGCCTGAGGTCTTGCCATCAACCCTAGGCTTCAGTCCAAAAAAAGCCAAAGTACAGCCTACCGCTTGGGTGTGGCTCAGGTCTGGCTCTCGCTGGCGGTCCCGCCTCAAGGTCTTCGTCAATCCAACGAAGGTGACGAGCCTTCAGCACGCCGGAGGCCTCGTGCCATGGCACACAACACAGGTCCAACCTCCTTGGCCGGGCCGAAGCGGAGCCGCGCGCCCGATGCGCGTGCCTTCAGCTCGAGCTCTTCAGGGCCTGCTCGAGCCGATCCAGGGTGCGCATCGCCGGCAACACCTGCGCGACGCTCGCATTCGGCTCGCGCTTCTCCCGAATTGCCGCGATGAACTCGCGGTCCTGCAGCTCGATGCCGTTCAGCGAGACATCGACCTTGGAGACATCAATCGGCTTCTGATGGCCATCGACCAGCTCATCGTAGCGAGCGATGTACGTGCCGTGGTCGCAGATATAGCGGAAGAAGGTCCCGAGCGGGCCATCGTTGTTGAAGGACAGCGATAGCGTGCAGATCGCCCCTGAGGGGACCTTGAGTCCAATGCTCATGTCCATCGCGATTCCCAGCTGCGGATGCACGGGCCCTTGCAGGGCGTAGGCCTGCGAGGCCACCTCGCCGGTCTGGTACTGGAACAGATCGACGGTGTGGCAGGCGTGGTGCCACAGCAGGTGATCCGTCCAGCTCCTCGGCTTACCGAGCGCATTCATGTTGGAGCGCCGGAAGAAGTAGGTCTGCACGTCCATCTGCTGGATCTTGAGCTCACCGGCCACGATGCGGCGGTGGACCCACTGGTGGCTCGGGTTGAAGCGGCGCGTGTGACCGGCCATGGCGATGACCCCGGTCTCCTGCTGCGCCTTCACCAGCCGCTCGGAGTCGGCCAGGTTGTCCGCCATGGGGATCTCGACCTGCACATGCTTGCCGGCGCGCATGCACTGCTCGGCCTGCTGCGCGTGCAGCTGCGTCGGGGTGGCAAGGATCGCCGCCTCCACGCCGGGTCGCGCCAGGCTCGCGGCGAGGTCGCTGGTCCAGTGCGGGATGCCGAAGCGCTGCGCCACCTCCTGCGTCTGCTGCGGGTTGCGGCCGACGAGTGAGTCCACCTCGACGCCGTCGATCTGCTGCAGCGCCTCCAGGTGCTTGACGCCGAAGGCACCCTGGCCGGCCACGATGATCTTCATGAGGGACAACTCCTGGAAGGCTAGTGCGCGTTCTCGAGGATCAGATGGCCCAGGGCGGTGTTGGAGGCCGGCACGTGATAGAAGCGATAGACCTCCCTCACATCCCGCTCCAGCGCGCCGCGCGAGATCAGCCACATCACCATCTCGATCCCCTCGGAGCCCGCCTCGCGGACGTAGTCGAGAAAGGAGATCTTCGCCACCGCCTCGGGGTCCTTCGACAGGTTATCGAGCAGGTGCGTGTCGAACTCGCGGTTGATGAGGCCGGCGCGCTTGCCTTGCAACTGATGCGACATGCCGCCGGTGCCGAAGATCACCACTCGCAGATCCTCGGGGAATGACTCCACCGCCTTCTTGATCGCCTTGCCGAAGTGGTAGCAGCGGTTGCCCGTTGGCGGCGGGTACTGCACGACGTTCACCGGCAGCGGGATGATGCGGCAGGGCCACGCCTCGGGCTGCCCGAACATGAGAGTGAGCGGCACGGTGAGGCCGTGATCGACGTCCATCTTGTTGACGATGGTGAGGTCGAACTCATCGAGGATCACCGACTGGGCGATGTGGGCCGCGAGCACCGGGTGGCCCTTGACGACGGGCACGGGACGCGGGCCCCAGCCCTCGTCCGCGGGCTTGAACTCCTCGGCGCAGCCGAGCGCGAAGGTCGGAATGATCTCGAGCGAGAAGGCCGAGGCGTGATCGTTGTACACCAGGATGATCACATCGGGCTTGAGCTCGGCGATCCACCTCTTCGAGAAGTCAAAGCCGTGGAATACGGGCGCCCAGTAAGGCGTCTCGGCCTTGCCGTTGTCCCAGGCCGCGGCGATCGCCGGTACGTGCGAGCAGTTGACGCTCGCGATGATCTTGGCCATCAGCGCTGCTCCGACTTGCTGCGGTTGCCCTCGATCGAGCGGCCGCCGTTGAGCATCATCTGCGCGTACTGCTCCTGCGTCAGGCCGGTCATCGTCGCCGCGACGTGCTGGAAGGACAGGCCGTCGGTGGAGAAGAGCTTGGAGAGGAAGTAGATGTTGCCGCCCAGCTCGATCATGCGGCCCCAGTCACGCTTGAGAATCGCCTCGCGCTGCTCCTGGGTCATCGGCCACTTCGCCAGGTATGCAGCCTCGTCGCGCTTGAACTCAACGCGATTCTCCGGCTTCATCAGCGACATGCAGAACATGTTCAGGTGATAGCCCTCACGCGCGCGCTGCGCATGAAAGAGCGTGGTCCCGGGGATGTCCTCGAAGGGGTCCATGGGCGGTTTCTCGACATTCATCGTCCGGGTCTCTCTTGGGCTTAAAAGGAGCGCGCAGCCTTGCGGCCTCAGCCCTCGAAGCCGTACAGGCGCTGCGGATTGTCCACCAGGATCTTACGCTGGATCGCAGCATCCGGGGCGATGAGCGGGATCAGGTCGACCAGGTCACCGTCATTGGGCATGAAGCGCGAGATGTTGGGGTGCGGCCAGTCCGTGCCCCAGAGGATGCGATCCGCGGCAGCCTCGATCAGCGCCTGCGCAAAGGGCACCGCATCCGTGAAGGGTGGGCCGGCGGCCGAGATCCGCTCCGCGCCGCAGACCTTGACCCAGCAGCCCTCGTGCGTGCGCGCCAGCGCGAGCAGGTGCCTGAAAGGCTCCTGCTCGAGCCCGTTCTGCACCGGCACGCGCCCCATGTGGTCGATGATGAACGGCACGGGCAAGGTGCGCAGCAGGTCATCAAACTCGAGCAGGTCGGAGGCGTCGAAGTGCAGCACCACATGCCAGCCGAGCGGCTTCACGCGGTCAATCACCCGGCGCAGCTCCCCCATGTCGGGCACGCCGCCCAGGTGCTTCACGAAGTTGAAGCGCACGCCGCGGCAGCCGCCGCGATGCAGGGCCTCGAAGTCCTGCTCGGTGAAGGAGTCATCGGCATTGGCCACGCCGCGATAGCGGCCGCCGCTGTCAGCGATCGCATCCAGGATGACACGGTTGTCACGGCCGTGGCAGCTCGCATTCACCAGCACGGCGCGCGTGAGCCCCAGGGTCGCCTGCAGCTGCCTGAAGCGCTCGAGTGGCGCATCGGGCGGGGTGTAGCTGCGCTCGGGGGCGTACGGATAACGGTCACCGGGCCCGAAGATGTGACAGTGAGCATCGCAGGCGCCCGCGGGCGGCAGGTAGCGAGGCGTGCGCGTGTTGGGGTCCGGCGGCTTGCAGGTTGGAATGGTCTTCATGCGGTTTTTCAGGCGCCTTGAGGGCTGCGGGCGCCGCGCGGCTTGGCTGCGGGCGGTGGTTATCGTAGCGGCCCAAGGCGGCCCAGCACAATCACTCGCGCGCCGAGCGGTAATCGCACGTCGCGCTGCTGGCCGTGCCGCGTGAGCTACAATCCCGGGCAGCTACCCGCCTGATGAACGCGCCGACGTGCAGCCACGGGGCGCAGCGGGTGAGGCGCGCGCGGAAATCCCACTTTTCCAGGAGAGCCGGAAGATGGCTGTGAGCTCGAGCGCGGCGCCAGCGCCGCTGGACAACTTCACGCTCCTGATCGATGGCGAGCAGGTCTCGGGCGAGAGCCAGCTCGAAGTCATCAATCCTGCGACCGGGCAGGTGCTCGCCCGCTGTCCGGCCGCCGGGCGAGCGGAGCTGGAGCGGGCCGTCGCGGCGGCGCGCCGCGCATTTGTGGACTGGAGCCGCCGCTCCTTCGCGGAGCGCGCCGCGGGCATCAAGCAGATGGCCGCGGTGCTGCGCGCGGAGCAGTCAGCCCTCGCCGAGCTCTTGACCCGCGAGCAGGGCAAGCCGCTCGCGCAGGCGCGCGACGAGATCGCACGGGCGGCGAGCCAGTCCGAGGGCATGGCGGGTATCGCGGTACCCATCGAGAAGCTCGTCGAGGACGCCGAGCGACGCATCGAGCTGCATTACCGGCCGCTGGGCGTGGTCGGCATCATCACCCCGTGGAACGCGCCGATCAACCTCGCGGCTGGCCCGCTGACCGCCGCGCTCTACACCGGCAACACCGTGGTGCTCAAGCCCTCCCCCTACACACCGCTCACGACCTTGAAGCTCGGCGAGCGGCTGCGGGAGGTGTTTGCCCCTGGCGTCATCAACTTCCTGGCTGGCGGGGATGAGCTCGGGAAGTGGATGACGGAGCATCCGCGCATTGACAAGATCTCCTTCACCGGCTCGGTCGCCACCGGCAAGCAGGTCATGGCGAGCGCTGCCGCTACCTTGAAGCGTGTCACCCTCGAGCTCGGCGGCAATGATGCGGCCGTCGTGCTGGAGGATGTTGACCCGCAAGCCATCGCCCCGCGGCTGTTCTTCGCAGCCTTCGTCAACAGCGGCCAGGTCTGCATGGCGATCAAGCGCATCTACGCGCATGAGCGTATCTACGATGCCCTGTGCGAGGCGCTCACCCTCGAGGCACGCCGCGCACGGGTGGGCGATGGGCTCGATCCTGCGACCCAGTACGGACCTATCCAGAACCGCATGCAGTACGAGCGCGTGCTGGCGATCCTCGAGGACAGCCGGCGGCGCGGCGCGCGCATCCTGGCAGGCGGTGAGACCCAGGGCGGGCCCGGCTACTTCTTCCCGCCGACCCTGGTTGCCGACATCGGGGAGGACAGTCCGCTGGTGCGCGAGGAGCAGTTCGGCCCGATCGTGCCGATCCTCAAGTTCAGCGACATCGAGGATGCGCTGCGGCGCGCCAACGATACGCGCTACGGCCTGGCGGGCTCGGTCTGGAGCGCCGACCCCGAGCGCGCCGCCGCCATCGCGGCGCGTCTGGAAGTCGGCACCGCCTGGGTGAACCAGCACCGCGCAACCTCGGCGACCGTGCCTTTCGGCGGAGCCAAGGAGTCCGGCATCGGACGGCAGTACTCGCTGCTCGGGCTGAAGGAGAACATGGAACCGCAGGTGCTCAGCGTGCTGAAGACATCGCTGTGAGTGCGCGCGGCTCGGAAGCGCTCGCAAGCGGCGTGGCCGCGAAGGCCACGCCGCCCTAGGTGCGAGCGCGGAAGACGACCGTTCCTCGCGCTCTTCAGCGGCGGCCGGAATGGATCAAGGTCGAGCGGCTGCCGCGGCCGACCGCGGCACCCCGGCGCCCGCGCACCGTGGCCCCCTCGCTCTCCTCCTCCTCGTACTCGACGATGAACTCCTCGTCTCCGGATAGCTCCTGCTTGCGCATGGCGAGCTGCTCGCCGAGCGCATCCAGATCGAGGCTGGTGCGCTCGAGCTTCGGGAAGATCGCCCTCTCCTCCTCCTCGATGTGCTCCCGCATCAGCTGCGCGAGGACCTGGATCTTCGCCTCGAACAGCTCATCCACCTCATCCATGTCCTCGATCTGGCTGACCAGCTCCTTCATCAGGGCATGCTCGACTTGAGCCACGCTGACGCGCAGCGAGTCGCTGCCGAAGGTCTCGTGAGCGGCCGGATAGAGCAGCTCCTCCTCGATCTGCATGTGTACCGTGAGCAACCTGCAGAGCTGCTCGGCGATCGCGTGCTTGGTCTCCTGGCCCGCCTCATCGAACTGCTCCGCGCGATCCAACAGCGCGCGGTGGTCCTGCCTGAGGAGCTTCACCGCATACGAAGCGGGTGTGGAAGCGCGCCGCCCACCGCTCGGGCTCGCGTGCCGGCCGCTCCTCGCCCCGCCGCGCGCCTTGTGGGCCGGGGTCCTGGAACGGGAGCTGGCAGCCTTGCGCCCGGAGTGGCTCGCCCGGGAACCGGTGCGCCCTGCGGGGTTGCGCGAAGTGCGCTCGCTACGGGGCGCTGCGCTGCGGGCGCCAGTGTGCTTCGTCCGGCCGTTCGTCCTGGAGCTGCTGCCCTTGGCCCGCACGCGGGTCGCGGCGGCGCGCGTCGTCCGCGGACGGCGTGCAGTGCTCCCTTTGACCTGTGATCGTCGCTCAATCATGGGTGTACCCCTTCTCTCGGTGTCCTGCTTCCGGTGTGTTACTCACGCCGCACAAGGCGTCGTGGGATCCGTCAGTCGAAGGTCGCGAGGGAGCCAGCAAGGGATGTGCCGGGAGGCGCGCTCGCGGCGATGAGCTCGAGGAGCGCGGCGCCATGTCTCTCGAGCTTCGTGGCGCCGATGCCGGATATCGAACGTAACTCCTCGAGGCAGCGGGGCAGCACGAGCGCGAGCTCCCGCAGCGTGCTGTCGTGGAAGATCGTATACGCCGGCACGCCCTGCTGCCGGGCGAGCTCGCGCCGCCAGCGGCGCAAGGCTTCGAACACGGTGTCGTTCATGGTAGCGGCACCGGCGCCAACGCGGCTCGCCTCGGTCGTGCCATGCGCAGGACGCTGCGGCGCCGAGTGCAAGGCCTGCCGGTTGAGGAGCAGGCGCCGCTCCCCGCGCAGCACCGGGCGGCTGGCAGCGGTGAGGTCCAGCGCATTGAAGCGCTCATGATCAACCTTCACCAGGCGCAGCATCACAAGCTGGCGCAGCACCGAGCGCCACTCCTGGCTCGTGAGCTGCGTGCCGATACCGAAGGTGCTCAGGCGCTCGTGACCGGCCGTCACGATCTTGGGCGTGCGCTTGCCGCCCAAGATATCGATGATGTGCTGCGCGCCGAAGCCAAAGCCGCTCGCCTGTCGGCAGCGATAGATGCACGACAGCAGCTTCTGTGCAGCCTCGGTGCCGTCCCACTGCGCCGGCGGCATCAGGCAATTGTCACAGTTGCCGCACGGAGAGATCGTTTCACCGAAGTAAGCGAGCAGGCAGACGCGCCGGCAGGTGATGGTCTCGCAAAGACCGAAGATCGCATCCAGCTTGGCGGTGACGAGCCGCTTGTGCTCCTCATCCGCCGCCGACTGGGCGATCATCCAGCGCTGCTGCACGACATCCGCGAGCCCATAGATCATCCAGGCCTCCGCGGGCAAGCCGTCGCGGCCCGCTCGCCCGGTCTCCTGGTAGTAGCCCTCGATGCTCCTGGGAAGGTCGAGGTGCGCGACGAAACGCACGTCGGGCTTGTCGATGCCCATGCCGAAGGCAATGGTCGCCACCACGACCACGGCGTCCTCGCGGATGAAGCGACTCTGGTGCGCCTCGCGCGTGCCGCCATCCATGCCGCCGTGATAGGGAAGCGCGTTGACCCCCTGGCCTGCCAGAAACGCAGCCGTCTCCTCCACCTTCTTGCGCGTCAGGCAGTAAACAATGCCGGACTCACCAGCGTGTCCGTGGCGAATGAGCTGCAGCAGCTGCTTGCGCGGATTGAACTTCTCGCCGATCCGGTAGCGGATATTGCGACGGTCGAAGCTCGAGACGAAGATGCGCGCAGCCTGCAGCTTCAGGCGCTGCACGATCTCCTTGCGCGTCGTCTCATCGGCGGTGGCGGTGAGCGCGATGCGCGGCACGCGCGGATAGCGCTCCGCAAGCACGTCGAGCCGCATGTACTCCGGCCGGAAATCATGTCCCCACTGCGAGACGCAGTGCGCCTCATCGATCGCGAACAGCGCGATCCGGGCCTGATCGAGGAGCCTCAAGGCCCGCTCGGTGAGCAGCCGCTCGGGGGCGATGTAGAGCAGGTCGAGCTGCCCGTCCCTGATGCGGGCCTCCACCGCCTGCGCCTGAGCTGCCGTCATCGTCGAGTTAAGGGCGGCGGCGCGCACGCCGGCTTCCTTGAGCGCGGCCACCTGGTCATGCATCAGCGCGATCAGCGGGGAGACTACGACACCGACCCCGGCGCGCAGCAGGGCGGGAATCTGGTAGCAGAGGGACTTGCCGCCGCCGGTCGGCATGAGCACCAAGGCATCCCCGCCGGCTGCGACGTGGGTGATGACCTGCCCCTGCTGACCACGAAAGGCGGGGTAGCCGAAGACCTCACCCAGCACGCGCTCGGCGCGCGCCTGCAGCTCGTGCGACTCGCCCCCCGGCGAAGCCTCGCTCGACCCGGCTCCCCGCACCCCCTCACCTCCCTGTCCCGATTCTCGAAGTCCGTGGCTCCAGATGCCCTCAAGCTGCGCTGCGCGCCTTGAGCGGGAGGCAGACCTCCAGCCGCCTGCCCGCCAAAGGGCTCACCTGGCCAGCGTGCGGCTCGTGTTGATGGGCCGCACCCGGAAGCACGGCATTCAGACCGGCGTGTACTCCGCAGCCTTCGGCTTGTCCGGCAGCTCGCCCTGCTGCTCACGCTTGATACGCTCGTAGATCTCCTCGCGATGCACGGCAACGTTCTTCGGCGCGTTGATGCCGACACGCACCTGGTTTCCCTTAACGCCGAGGACCGTGATGGTGACGTCGTCCCCGATCATCACGGACTCGCCGACACGTCGTGTGAGAATGAGCATATGGGTGTTCCTCAGTTGAAATAGTAGCAAGCAGGATCCGAAAACCGGGAAATCCGAGCGGATTTAGCGAAATCGACCATCGTGCGACAGCTGTGCAGCTTGAGCTCGGGCGCCCCATGGGACGCGACAGCGCTGCTCAGTGGCCCGAATCGAGCCTGCTTCCCCGCAGCTAACCGCTGAGCGAGACACGCTTCGATGATACAACTGCGAGCGCGTCCTGTCGCATCGCGCGCCTGCGCCGCGGCGCCGCGGCGGATGGTTGGCAGGGGTTGGATCATGGCTCCTCGCCCACGGCGGCCGGCACCGGGTCCTCACGGCGCCTGAGGATGAAGGCATCACCTTCGGTGGTCACGACGATGGGCACGGGCACGTCCGCGGCAGCCGTGGAAGCCGCGAGCGTATTCAGCGCCCTACTGACATCGTGGATGTCAAGTGTCGCCATGACTTTGAGCTTCGCCAGGCGTGAGTCCTGGATTTTTATCTGCCGCGTGGTGTAGCGCTGGAGCTGCTCCACCACGCTCGGGACCGGCTCGCCATCGGGACGCAAGATCCCCTCGAGCCAGTCAGTCGTGGTGCTGACATCAACGTTGCGTTTCTCCCCGTGATCCGTGGGGGTGTACTCCAGCTGCTGCCCGGCGTTGAGCTTCACGTTCCACTCGCCCGAGGGCGCGAAGCCCGTGACCTTCACCGTCCCGGCGAGCACCGTGACGGTCACGTCATCACCTTGCTTCTCGTAGACATCGAAGCGGGTGCCCAGCACCGTGATCCGGCTGTGGTTGAGCTCGATACTGAAGGGATGCGTGGGATTGCTCTTGACCTCGAAGAACGCCTCACCTTCCAGCAGCTGCACGCGCCGATCCTTGTCGCCCTCCCCGACCCATGCCAGGTGCGTGCGCGTGTTGAGCGAGGTGGTGCTGCCGTCGGGCAGGTTGACCGTGCGCACCTCGCCGACGCCGCTGCGGTAGGTGTGCCGCCAGCGCTCGAGCGGGCCGCGCAGCAGGAACGCGCCCCCCACGGTGACACAGAGGAGGCCTGCCGCCAGCGCCGCCAGCCATCGCGGCTGCATCGGCCTGCGCCTCGTCAGTCGATACAGCGGGGTCACGGGCGACAGCAGGCTGCCGAGCTCGGCCTTGGCGCCCGCGGGCAGGTCCTGCGCCCAGGCGAGCAAGCGGCGCTGCGCCTCGTACTCGCGAGCGTTGCCCGGATCGGCAAGCCACTCGTGCAGGCGGGCACGCTCCGAATGAATCATCGCCCCGCTGTCGAGCCGGACGTTCCAGCTCGCAGCCTCTGCGATGCGCTTGCGCTTCAGAACGGCGCCTTGGGACATGGCCTCTCGCGTGCCTCTGGATCTAGTCAAGCAACAAGGGGTCGATACCAAAGGAGCTCAGGCGCTCACGGCATTCCTTGAGGGCCAAGCTCAGACGCTTGTCGACTCTCTTCACGGTCAGGCCGAGCAGCTGCGCGATCTCCTTGCGCGGCCGGCCTTGAACATAAGCCATCACAAATACCTCCTGCAGCGTGGGGCGCAGCGCCCGGATCACCTCCACGAGCCGCCGGTTCACTTCATCGACGATCGCCCGTCGCTCCGGCGGCGGGGCCTCCTCGGCCACCTGGTCCATCCCGGCCGGGCCCCTGATGATGGAGGCCTCGAGCTTGGCGCGGCGTAAGCGCATCAGGGCGGTGTTCGTGGCGATCTTGAAGAGAACCGCGCGGGGGGCCATCAGGTCTTCGGCCCGGTAGGCCGTGTGCAGCTTCTCATACGTGTCCTGCGCGACCTCCCGTGCCAGATCAGGTGTACCGAGCATCCGGGTCAGGTACGTCAGGAGCGAGGCTTCGTGCTCCCGGTACAGCTGCTCCAGAAGATCCTCGTTCCTTCCAGGTGGTGGGATTGACCCTACGCGACCCATGCGAGTGTGTGTCCTTGACCCCTCTGTCCTATAGAGATGCTCGGAGCAGGCTTATACCCCCCTCCCCTCGAGCAAAAAAAATTGCGCGACCCCAAGCGGTGGAACTCCAGCGCGCAAGCCCCCCCGGGCGTGTGATCGTCGGCCGTCCGCGCGGCGCGCTCGGCGGGGCCTTGTGCACATCCTAGTACAGGACGGGCGCACTGGCGGAACGGGCTTGAGGTAACGTCCGCGGCGGGGGCGGACCCGCCTCAGGAGGTCTGCTGGAGGCACCTCGAGGTTCCTGAGCCAACCCCCTGAAGAACCGGCGGTTGGCAGCAGCGCGCGCCCCGGGCAGCCGCGTGGCTGCGAGCGGCTCGAGAGCGCGGCCCGGGGGGTGGCCCTCTCTCAAGGAGGGCGCTGTACGGCGGCCTCTTACAGAACCGCGTCGATCCCCTCGAGGTCGTTGATCACCCGCCAGTGCCCGCCGCCCTTCTCCACCCGCTGCTTCCACTGCTCGAGCCGTGTCTGGTAGAGGCGCGGGTCGAAGTTGTCCGCGCGCAGCTTGGTGACGTTCAAGGCGACGACGTCGAAGCCCTTCAGGGTGAGCGGCACGTCACGCACGTAGCCCTTCGCCAGGTCCTCCTTCATGTCGGAGAAGATCAGGATCTCCTTGCGCGCGCTGTTCTTCTCGTTCAGGTACTCGATCGCCTGCAGCAGCCCACCGGTGATGTCGGTGTAGGGAGCGGGCTTGGAGTCCTGGATGAACTGCTTCACGGCATCCGCGAAGCGGCGCTTCTGCTGGTTGGCATAGCTCGGGCGGTCATCGAAGGTGATCTTGGCGATGATGTTCTTCTCGGTGAAGCTCGCCGTGTCGATGCGCGCCACCGCGATCGAGTCCTGGGGCTGCAGCTTCTGCAGCGCGAAGCCCACGATCTGCAGCACCTTGCCGATCTGCTTGTTGTAGGTCCCGGAGGTGTCGATGAGCAGGTACAGGCCCGTGGTGTGCGGCGGCGGCGAGCCGCAGGCGGTCAGCCCGGCGAGCGCCACGAGAGTCAGCCAGAGGTGCTTCACGCTCATGCCTCCTGCCTGCGACGCTCGATCCGCCGCGCCGGGGTCGCCTCCGCAACTTCCTCCTCGTCCGCGCGCGCCGCGGCGCGCGCCATCTGCATCTCGATCCACAGCGGCACGAACAGCGGCAGGTCGTACAGGTGCTGCGCCAGGAAGCCCAGCTGGCGGATGATGCCGGAGAGCACGCGCAGCAGCACCGCGATCGTGCGCAGGATGGCGATGCAGATCATCCCCAGCACGGTGCGCAGCGAGTGCACGAAGGTCTCCAGCGGGATGGCGACAAAGATCAGCGCAAAGGGCAGGACGAAGCCCATGCCCATCTGCGCGACTGTTGTGATCCAGGCATGGCCGCCGAGCAGCGAATCCGGCCGGCCGCCGCCCTCCCCGCGCAGCAACGCGTTCGTGGCGAGCATGTCCTGCATCAGCAGGTCGCGCATGTAGGCGAGCCCCGCCTCGATGCTGGCCATCAGGATGAGGATCACCAGGGTCACGACCACCATGCGCCGGCGCATCCGGTCCGACAGCGCCCCGATCACCGGAAACAGGCGCGTGATCCGCAGGGACTCCATCAGGAACAGGCCCATCGAGATCTCCACCATGATGATCACGAGAGCCGCGATGTCCGCCGTGTGATAGGGACCGATGTAGCTGGTGCCGCCGACCATCTCGGCCATGGGCCGCGCGATCAAGGTGAAGTTGACCGCCGCGCCGGCGGTGGCGACGGCCAGCACCAGCGCCGAGACGAAGAAGTCGCGCAGGGATGAGGAAGCGAGCACCGACAGGGCGCGCTCCTCGCCGTGAACGATCGCCCGGTATTCATCGATGTGCCGGTCGATGGTGCCTGCCCGGTCAACGACGCTCTGCACCCGCTTGTTCACCTCGGACAGATTCTCCTTGATGGTGCGCCAGTGCGGCATCATCTTGCTGAGCAGCGCGTGGCGTTGCTTGCTGGCCTCGCGATATTCCCCGATCGCCTCATCGTGCGACTTCAGCATCGACTTGTGGATGTTGGTGAGCACGCCCGAGCGGTCGCGCGAGTCCACGTTGGCCACCTGCGCGATGGCCTGCGCCCAGCCCGGAGCCTCGGGCGGCACATCAACGGCCTTCTCCTGATCCTCCTCGATGCGCAGGATCGCCTCGCTCAGGCGGCGGTGCAGGTCGGGATAGTTCGCCAGGTCCTTGCGCACGGTGTCCCCGACGCGCACGAACTCGCGCTCGATGCTGTGCTCGGCGGTGTCCCGGCCGGACTTCAGCAGCACCTGTGCATTACGGTCCGACAGCCGCTGCGCGGCGTGCGCCACGGAGCGCGAGGCGAGCCGCAGCCCCTGCGCCAGCGCGCACGCCATGGCGTGGATCGCGTAATGCACCGTGCCTCGCGCGAGGTACAGGAAGGCAATCAGCAGAACCAGCAGGATGCTGGCCGAGACATAAGGCCACGGCGTGATCGCCAAGAGACTCGTCATCCACATGTGAGTTCTCGCTTGAGTTGGAACGGTGCTCCGGGGCAGGCACAGACGGGCACACCAGCTTGGATGAGACGCGACAGCCGCGGCGGGCGCGCGCTGACACGCACCGCAGCAATGGGACTCGGGATGAGGTGCTGCCTGAGGTTGGGCGGGCAGGAGGTGGTCACGGTCGCCGTGTCATGTCCGTCTGCTGGTCCCTTCGGCAATCCCGCTGTCATGGGATTTGCCCTGAGCGCGCACCGCGGGCCCTGCTTGAGCTCGGACCCGTGGCCAAGGCAGCGTACTGGGGTTCTCATTCAACTTCCTCCCCGGCCTCAGGGCCAGGGATTCCCAGCACACTCAAGGCAGGCTCCCTGAGTCGCTTCGGTGGCTTCCTGCTTCAGCAAGCACGGCCCAGGGGAAAAGTTGGCTTGGCGTTCGCCGCGTACCTCCCGCGAGGGGAGTCTTGCGCGGTGGGTGCCGCAGCCGACCGCTCCCCCAGCTGTCACGTCCTCTGCCCAGGCTATCCGGGCCGTGCTGGCGCACGCGACGGAAGTGTCCGCCGTGTCCTGCCCGTCACCACGCAAAACTATCAAGCTCCGACAGCACATATTGTAGCGCATCTCAGTTGCTCTCGAGACCCGCCTTGCGAAGCGCCGGGCTCGCCACGCTGATGTCCGGTCCGGTCAACCTTGCGAGCCCCTGCGGCTCTCCGCCCGCGGCCGGATGCAGGCGAAGCGTCCTGTTTTTCCAGGAGATTTTCGCATGCTGGCCGAGGAGAATTCCGAGCAGCGGCACCCATTTTGACTCGCTCCATTACACACCGTTCACGCGCCCAGGTCCCCGTCTCCAAAAGCATACGCGCCCCGGATGAACCGGCGCTTATAGCTCAGGCGAGCCGGGCTCAACACGGGTATCGGTACAGATGTGCGCGGCGTCTCAGTGTTGCAGGCGGCCGGTGCCCGCTCGGGAAGACCCCCGCTGAACGGACTCGACGCAGTCCTCTGGGTCGTAAGCTCAGGAGCGGCAGCCGCGCGACGTGCGCCGCGCTCGCACCGGGACCGACCATGATGTCCACGGAGTAAATGTTGCACTGCCCACCTTGCGACCCCTCCTGCCTCAGCGTTGCTGACTCTTCAGCGTATGGCGCGGCGGCGCTGGAAGTACGTGACGTGGGGGCACCCGGGGCGAGCGCAAGTCCCGGCCACAACGCAGGCGATTGGCAAGACGCGCCGGCCCGCCGAACCAGGGCAGGTAGCTCGGCACTCGATGCCGGAGCCGCGGGGTGCAGAGCACCCCGCCATGAGAGAGCAAGCAAACCGCCGGGGCGCTCCGCCTGGGCTCGTGCGCGCGCCTTTGCAAGCCCACCTCACGTCGGCTCACTGCGAGCAAGTGCGGGGCGCAAGGGGCGACGAGCGCCGGCGGCCCTCAGGCGATTCTCAGCCGAGCGCGCGCACCAGGCTCGCTGCCACCTGCGCGGCGCGCGCTGACCCGGTAATGATGTGAACGGTGTCCCGCCGTGCCAGTGCAACCCCGCGCAGTCCGAGCGCGATGATCGCCGCGCACTGCACGCGTCCGGCATTGGCGACCGCTACGCGCACACGGCCGGCCACCGGCTCCACCGCACGCACGTTTGCCCGGCCGCCGAGCGCGGCGAGCAGCTTCTCGTGCTCGAGGAACTCCGGCCCATCGCTGCGACCCGTTCCAGGGAACGCCTCGGCCACCGGCGGCTCAGTGTGAGTTTCGAGGCACTGCGCGACCCGACGGATCTCCTCGGCGAGCGCATCCGCGGTCGGCCCGACCACGACCTGCAGCGCCTGCGCAGAGGGGCGCACCAGGCCGCGGGCGCCGAGGCGTTGCAGCGCGCTTTCATCAACGGCCGCCTGGCTCGCGACGCCGAGGCGCAACCGGGTCGTGCACGCATC
>Ga0123356_10004237_pt1 | contig 14841 bp, 14 predicted proteins | sample TergutEmb28metaG_2_FD_92546 | JGI IMG/M metagenome (GOLD analysis project Ga0123356, IMG submission 92546) | Embiratermes neotenicus P3 segment gut microbial communities from Petit-Saut dam, French Guiana - Emb289 P3 | ecosystem: Host-associated > Arthropoda: Insects > Digestive system > Gut ... | reverse complement strand
GACGACAGCTCGCCGTTCTCCCAGTTGCCGATGATGTCCATCGCGGCCTTGTTCTCGCCGAATGCCTGGCCGCTGAAGCCCGCTCCCATCTGCGACGGGAACTTCATGATGCCGCTGGTCAGCATGCCCTTGAGGTACGTGAGCGCCGCGACGTTCTGCGGGCTGTCCAGCTCAACCTGGGTGCCGGCTGCGTTGGTGACCGTTCCGCCGTTCTGGTAGAAGAACTCGTCGATGCCGGAGTGGTCCTGGTCGATGGTCAGGCCGACCCGGCCGCCGGTGGTCAGCTTCTTGGCGTCAGCCTGGAGCTGGCTCCAGTTGGCCGGCGGCGCGCCCAGGCCGGCCTGCTGCCAGTCGGTGGTGTTGACGTAAAGCGCCAGGGTGGACGCGTCCTTCGGCTCGCAGGTGAACGTGCTCTTGTAGGTGAATGCCTGGGTGAGCGCCGCCGCGAAGTCGCCGGAGTTGGACATGGTGGGCGGGTAGGCGTCGAGGGCGCCGTCCTTGGCGTAGTTCTGGAACGTTCCCGGGTCGAGGTAGAAGACGTTCGGCGGCGTGCCGCCAGAGAATCCCTGCGCCACCTGCTGGGTGAGGTTGGACGCGGGGATCACCGTGACTGGGATGCCGCTTTGCGCGGTGAATGCCTTCGCCGCCGCCTGCACCGCGGCCGTTTCCGCGGGACCGCTGGAGCCGAACATCAGTGTCAGCGGGGCCTTGTTGGTCGTGGCGGCAGGAGAGCCGCTAGCCGTGCTGGCCGCGGAGCCCGCCGCTGACGAGGAGCTGGAGCTCGATCCGTTGCCGGAGGAACAGGCGGTAAGTGCTGCGAGCCCGGCGGCCAGGGCCGCGATGGCGATCTTGGATCTCATGGTGTCCTCTTCTCGGGGGATAGGGAGGAGGTGCGTACGACGAGGCGCGGCTCAAGCAGCGCCCGAGGCCGGGCTCCCCGCTTGCCTTTGCCGCTACCGGGGGAAAGGATCCTGTCTAGTGCGACCAGGCAGGCGTCAGCCACTTCGTCCAGTGGCTGCGCCACGCTGGTCAGGCCCACCGCGGCGGCCGCGGTGGAGTCGTCGAAGCCGATCACGGCGATGTCCCGGCCTGGGACAAGGCCGCGCGCGGTGATCTCGGTCCAGGCACCGAGGGCGATGGTGTCGCTGACGCATACGAAGCCTGTCGGCGGGTCAGCCGCCTCCAGCAGGCGGGCGCAGGCTTCACGGCCCTGCGCCAGGTCGTCCTCCAGCCGCGCGCACAGCCCGTCGGTGGGCAGGCCCGCCGCCTGGCAGGCCTGCTCCCACCCGGCCTTACGGTCTTCGCCAACGTCGGAATCTTCCGGCCAGCCGAGGAAGGCGATTCGCCGGTGACCGGTCATGATCAGGTGCTCGGTGGCCATGCGCTCCCCGTACGCGCCGTCCACGTCCACCCACGGGTGCGTGCCAGCGGCGCCCCACGGACGGCCGAACGTCACGAAGGGGACGCGCTTGCGCCGCAGCCACGATGTCCGGCGGTCGGCCGAATGCGTGCCGGTGATCACGAAGGCGTCGAGCGTGTAATCGCCGAGCAACTCGTCGTAGGCCCGGATCTCCTCATCGTTGTCCATCGCGGTGAACAGCAGGATCCGGTAGCCGGACTTCTGCGCCCGGCGGGTGAGCGCGTGCAGGAAGGCGTTGTGCAGTTCGCCCTTCCACTGGCCGGGTTCGGGAATGATCACCGCGATCAGGTGCGACCGCTGGGTCCGTAGCGTCTGCGCCGCCTTGAGCGGCCGGTATCCGGTCGCCGCGATCACCGCTTCGACTCGTTCGCGGGTCGCGGCGCGGACCAGGTGCGGCGCGTTGATCACGTTCGAGACAGTCTGCAGCGATACCGAGGCAGCCTTGGCGACATCTGCCATCGTCGGGCGCTGTGCTGGCACGGTGATCCTCTTCAGTCGATCCATAGAACGATCAATTTGATCGTTCAAAGCGCTGTTAGGATGATGACCCTGACCGCACGCCGTGTCAAGCTTTGCCAGTCATAAGGGAACAACTTACAACAAAAGCGGAAAGGGTGATCGATGTCCGCGCTTGACCAGCCCTGGCTGCACGACCTTGTCACGGTGCTGAGCGCGCCGACCGTGATGCTCAGCGAGCCGAGCGGCCAGATCCGTGACGGCAGGAACGCCGAAGGGGTGCTGCACGCCGACGTGCGGGTGCTGTCCCGGGCGGTCCTCACGGTGGGCGGGACGGAGCCAGCGCCGATCGGCAGCTCGCTGGACGGCGCGCGATCCGCATATTTCGTCTCGGTGCCGAGGGCGCTCGGCGACGACATCATCGACCCGACAGTCAGGATCGAGCGGGAGCGGACCATCGCACCGGGTGAGGCGAGCGAGCGGATCCGGGTAGTAAGCTTCGCCGACTCCGGCGTCGACACCGAGCTCGTCCTCACCGTTGCCGCCGACCTGGCCAGCCTGGGTGAGATCAAGGCGGCGCGGGGCAGGCAGCCGGTGCCTCTGACCCTGGGGCCCGAGAGCCTGAGCTGGGGCGACGGAGAACTGGCGGCCACGCTGTCGGCTCCCGGCGCCGAGCTGGCCTGTGACCGCGCGGCCAACGTCGCGACCGTCCGCTGGCCGGTGCGGCTGGACGGTCGGGGAGCAAGCGTGTTCAGCTGGCGGCTGACCGTGACCGATCCCGGGGCGTCGGTCGTCGCGGCGCCCGGCGGCGCGCCCCGGCCTGCCCGCGTTGCCGCCGACGACCCGCGGCTGGCGAAGCTTGTCGAGCGCTCGCTGGCCGACGTGACGGCGCTGCGGATGGCAGTGCCGGGCCGTCCGGATGACGTGTTCCTGGCCGCGGGAGCGCCGTGGTACTTCACTCTGTTCGGGCGCGACAGCATCTGGGCCGCGCGCCTGCTGCTGCCATTCGGCTGGCAGCTCGCCGCCGGTACGCTCCGGACGCTCGCGGCCTACCAGGGACGCAAGCTCGACCCGGAGACCGCGGAGGCGCCCGGCAAGATCGCGCACGAGCTGCGGCGGGGGGGTTCCCTCTACTACAGCACGATCGACGCCACCCCGCTGTGGATCTGCCTGCTGCACGACGCCTGGCGCTGGGGCATGCCCGACAGCCAGGTGCGGGCGCTGCTACCCGCCATGCGCGCCGCGCTCGAGTGCATCAGCCGCTACGGCGACTCCGACGGTGACGGACTGCTGGAGTACATAGACCAGAGCGGCCACGGCCTGTCGAACCAGGGGTGGAAGGACTCGGGCGACTCCATCCGCTTCGCCGACGGCCGTATCGCCAAGCCGCCGGTCGCGCTGTGCGAGGTGCAGGGGTACGCCTACGAGGCGGCCATGGCCGGGGCCGAGCTGCTGACCGCCTTCGGCGAGCCCGGAGCCGAACGCTGGCGGGCCTGGGCGGCCGGGCTGGCGGAGGCGTTCCGCGCGTCGTTCTGGCTGCCAGACGGGTACCCGGCGCTCGCCCTGGACGTCGCCAAGCAGCCGGTGGACTCGCTGACCAGCAATATCGGTCACTTGCTGGGGACGGGCCTGCTGACCGCAGCGGAGGAGGCGCTGGTCGCGGCCCGGCTGTCCGGTCCGGACATGGACTCGGGCTTCGGGCTGCGCACCATGTCCGCAGGCAACGCCGGTTACAACCCGCTGAGCTACCATTGCGGCTCCGTGTGGAGCCACGATACGGCCATCGTGATCAGGGGGCTGTATCGCAGCGGCCATGGCGACGTCGCGGCCCGGCTGGCCGACGGGCTGCTGTCGGCCGCCGCCGCGTTTGACTGGCGTCTCCCCGAGCTGTTCTCCGGTGAGAATCGCGGACCGGTGCCCTACCCGGCCGCGTGCCGACCGCAGGCCTGGTCGGCCGCCGCTGCCGGGGCACTGACCCAGGCGCTGCTCGGCCTCGACGTGGACGCGCCGGCCGGCGTGGTCCGGATCGAACCTCCCAAGATGCCGCTTGGCAGCGCCGGCCGGCGCCTCCGGGTCGATGGCCTGGTGGCGGGCGGCGAGACGTTCGGCGCCGGCATCGACGAGATTGGCCACGGCTACCTGGTCGGATGCAACCTGCGCCGTACTAGCTGAGGGCCGTCGCCTGATCCGGCGGAGCCGGCGCTTATTCCAGAGCCCAGCCGCGGTCGGTTACCACGCGGGCGATCGCGAGCCCGACGGCCAGCGAGGCGACGACTAGCCCTGCCTGCACTCCGTTTGCGAGCGCGAGGGTGATCTCCCCGTCGTTCAGGAAGACGAGGGCACGGAACGCGACGGCGCCAGGGATCATGATCAATATCGCCGGAACCGACATGATGATCCGCGGACACCTGGCGTAGCGGGCCACCACGGCGGAAGCCACTCCCACGATGAAGGTGGCGCCGATCGCCGCGAACTGCTGGGGCATGTGGTGGTCGGTCGCGGTCAGCCGTGCGGTGTTGGCCACCGAGCCGATGCAGGCCGCGGCGACCGCGAACCGCCACGGGGTGTTGAAACCGACCGCGAAACCGAGGACGCCAGCGAAGCCGGTGACCAGCCGCAGCGTGTCGAGCAGCGGCAGGCTGATCGCGGGGACAGGGGCGGTGGCTGGGGAGACGCCGGTCACCGCCACCACCATCCAGGCGCCGAGCGCAGCGCAGAAGATGATCAGGCTGGCGTAGGTCAACCTCTGGATGCCCGCCGCCAGGTCACTCCTGGCCAGGTCGAGGGCGGCGGTCATCATCGGGAAACCGGGAACCAGGAAGAGCAAGGATGAGGTGAACGCCGACGTGTGCAGCTCGCTTGCACCCGGATCAAGGTCGCGTATCGCGGCAGTAACGGCGACGTAGACGATGCAGGCCAGCGCAGCCGCGACCAGGACAACAGCGAGCTGATTGACCTTCCGGTTGGCAAGGACGAGCTGCACGAGGCGGCCGCAGGCGGCGGCGACGGCGACGACCGCACACTCAGCCCAGCCGCCGTTGTTGAGGAACGCGAAGGCCATGCAGGCGATCCCTGCCGCTACGACGAGCCGTTTGCTGTCATACAGCAAGCGCCGCTGCTCCACCGCGTCGAGGAGCGCGTTGAGTTCGGCGACGGTCGTGCCTTTGGGGATGCTCAGGGTGAGCCCCTCAAGCTCGGCCAGGCGCGCGGCGTTGACCCCGGGCGGCGGAACCTCGACGACCTGGGTGCGGAAGATTCCCTGCCAGGTGGCCGTCGTGACGATATCCCGGAGGGTGACGAGGGCTTGCAGGCGGTCGATGCCGAGCGCGGCGGCTGCCCGTCGCATCGACTGACGGACGCGAAACGATCCGGTGCCCGCACTCAGCATGAGCGCGCCAATCCTGGTCACCGCGTCTGACATGGCGATCAGGTGCGCCGGTTCAAGTTCCGTCTCGTCCGTGACTGGTCCCGGCCCGCCTTCAGCGCCAGGCTGAGGGCCGGGCACCCGGCGGCCGTCTGCTGCATTGGCCATGTCCATGATTGTGGTCCCCGGCCGTGCAATCATCAGTTCGGGCAGGGGCATTATCACACTGGCCGAGTAGGGAGCGAGATGAGGATCGCGACCGCAGCCGAGCGGCCTGAGCTCCTCGGGCCCGCTTGGGAGAAGACCAAGGACGCGCTGCCCGAGTACAACAACCATGGCGACGTCCTGAACGAATACTGGCCGCGCCTGACTGAGGAGCGGCCCGACTTTCAGTTTCACCTCACCGGCGACGGTGACGAAATACTCGCCCGCGCCCGCTGCATCCCCCTGCGTTGGGACGGCACGCTGGAGGACCTGCCTGCCGGGATCGACGGAGCCCTCACGCGCGGTTTCGAAGAGGCCGGTGCCAACGTTCTCTGCGCGCTCGTGATCATGGTTCCCCGGGACGTTCAGGGCCGGGGAGTCAGCGCCGCCGCCGTGCGGGCGATGGGTGAAATCGCGCACCGCCACGGCCTGCAGGGGTTGATCGCGCCAGTCCGGCCGAACTGGAAGGAACGCTACCCGCTAGTGCGGATCGAGCAGTACGCCCGCTGGCGCCGCCCCGACGGCTTGCTGTTTGACCCCTGGATGCGTGTCCACGAGCGAATCGGAGCCACCGTCCTGAAACCCGAACCACAATCGCTGCGGATCACGGGCACCATAGCCGAGTGGGAGGACTGGACGGGCATGGCCTTCCCTGACAGCGGCGACTACTGGTTCCCCGGCGGGCTGGCCACCGTGCACATCGACCGCGAACTCGACCGCGGGAGCTACTGGGAGCCCAACGTCTGGATGCGGCACACCTTGTGAGGACCGCGGGGCCTGTCAGCGGATGAGCAGTACTGTCTTGCCCGGCGGGTGCGGCCGGGTGCCGCTCTCGAACGCCTGGCGGCCCTCGCGAAGCGGGAAGACCTGGCTCACCACGGGCCGGAGCTTGCCGGAGTCGGTGAGCCCGGCCAGCCGGGAAAGCTGGGCCGCGTCCGGGGTGACCACCGATCATGAGGAGCACGCATTTGCCAGCTGCCAAGCGCGGGCCAGACTCGCGAACCTTCATCCTGATCCCTGGTGCTGGTGGTGCCGCCAGCTGGTACTGGCACCGGGTGGTGCCGCTGCTGCGCCAGGCGGGGCACGAGACGATCACCGTCGACCTGCCCGCCGCCGACCCCGCCGCGGGCTTGCCGGAGTACGTGCGCCTGGTCGCCTCCGCGGCCGGTGACCGGAACGACGCAGTGCTCGTCGCGGCCTCACTCGGCGGCTTCACCGCACCCATGGTGGCTGCGCAACGCCCGCTAGCAGGAATCATCCTGGTAAACGCGATGATCCCGGCACCCGGCGAAACGCCGAGAGCCTGGTGGGACAACACCGGGCAGCCCCAGGCCCAGCGAGCAGCGGCCGAGCAAGGCGGCTACGGCACCGACTTCGACCTCGACACCTACTTCCTCCACGACGTGCCTCCTGATGTCGTGGCATCCGGCGAGGGGCAGCAGCAAGCCGAGGCCGACGCGGTGTTCGAGTCGGCATGCGAGTTCACCGCGTGGCCAGATGTCCCAACCTGGGTAGTGGCCGGGCTCGGGGACCGGTTCTTCCCAGCCGGGTTCCAGCAACAGGTGGCCCGCGAACGACTTGGCATCGAAGCCGACCTACTGCCCGGCGGCCACCTGATCGCGCTCGCCCAGCCAGACCTCCTCGCCCGCTACCTGCTCAACGCGTAGCTGATTTCCGCGCCGAATCATTAGCAGGCAAGTAATCCCTGAATTGTCTAAGGATCGGCCGGATGACGTGGTAGCTCTAACAGTATGTTGAATACTGACTTAACGGCTGTTTATCCCAGCTCTAACAGTTGTTAAATTTCATTCTCTAGGCGCCTCCCATTTACCTGCCGGACTGCCTGTTGACCAGCATCGCCGATTCGATGTCTCCGGGGGCTTCCAGTGACGGAAGCGATCGGGGAGATGTCCCGTGACGAGGGTGTCTCCCAACACGAGGGGAGAGTCAATGCGTCCAAGAACCGGCATCGCCGCCGCCATCGCGGTGCTAGGCGCAGCGGGAGCGATCACCGCCGCGACCATGCCCGCCGGGGCGAGCACCGCGCACCCCGCTAATCACAACCGCTCCGTGATCGTGCCTGGGAACCTTCTGGTCAGCGAGAGCTACTTCGTGAACAACCCGGGCCTGGTGGCAGCCAGCACCGCCGCCGACGGCAGCAAGAACCAGGGCACCATCCTGCCGCCGGGGTCCGGTTCGGCCGGCGCCCAGGCCATCGCGAGCGGGAACTACCCGTTCGTGTTCAACAACGACAGCGTCGACGGCAGTTTCGGCGTCACCTCGCCGCTATTCCTCAAGGAGATCACGACCCGCGGCAAGGCCGTCGCGACCATCCCGGTCCCGCAGACCTACCTGACCACGAGCTTCTCCTCTAAGTCCGAGGGCGCGCTCAACCTGTCCACCAACGGCAAGTACGTGACGTTCATCGACTACTCCGCCGCGATTAACTCCATCGACGCCTCGAACGCCAACACCCCGGGCGTGGTCGACCCGACCAACCCGGTTCCCGGTGTCTTCTACCGCACCGTGGCCCAGCTGAATCAGCAGGGGAAGTTCTCGTTCACCGCCACCAACGCCTACAGCGGCAACAACGGGCGGGCGGCGATCGCCGGCTTCGTTAAAGGCAAGGAGTTCTACTACACCGCCGGCAACGCGGGCAACGGTTCCAACCCGCAGCCGAAGGGTGTCGTGCTCGGCGCGGGCGCGCAGATCGTCACCCCGTCCACCCAGAACTACTACGACCAGGCGCCGGGCCAGCCGACCCCCGTCGGCAGCTTCAGTGTCACCCTGCTCGGCCATCAGCCGGACAAGATCGGCAAGGACGATAACTACCGCGGCCTAACGATCTTCAACAACGTGCTGTACTACAGCAAGGGCAGCGGCGGCAACGGCGTCGACACCGTGTACTTCCTCGACACCACCGGCAAGGCCTGCCCCAACGGCGTCGGCCTGCCTGCGCCTGGCGCCACCCTGCCGACCACTAGCATCGAGTCCACCTTCAACCCGACCACTGGCCTGGCCAGCAACATGTGCATCCTCAAGGGCTTCCCGACCGCGCTCGCCAGCAGCGCGACGGACGCCTCGGACTACCCGTTCGGCCTCTGGTTCGCCAGCCCGACGGTGCTGTACGTGGCCGACGAGGGCGCCGGTGACAACACCTACGACGCGGCCACCAACACCTACACCGCCGCGGCCGCGTCCACCACGGCCGGCCTCCAGAAGTGGGTCTTCAACCGGAAGGCGGGTCAGTGGCAGCTCGCCTACACCCTGCAGAACGGGCTGCAGCTCGGCACGCCGTACACCGTCCCGCGCTACCCGACCGGCATCAACTCGGTGACCGGGCTGCCCTGGGCGCCGTCAACCGACGGCCTGCGGAACATCACTGGCCGGGTCAACCGGAATGGCACCGTCACCATCTGGGCGGTCACCTCGACCGTCAGCGGCGGCGGCGACCAGGGGGCCGACCCGAACCAGCTGGTCTCCGTCACCGACAACCTCAACTCCACCTCGCTGCCGAAGAGGGAGTCCTTCAACACCGTGATCGCCCCGGCCTACAAGGTCGTCGTGCGCGGCGTGTCCTTCACGCCCGGCACCAACGCTAAGTAAGGCGGTAACCGCAAGCGGTACGCCCGCCAGCGCAGTGCGCGGCGGGCGTACCCGCGTTTTCATGCTGATGGTTGCCACCGTGCTGCCAAGGCTGTTCGTGCTGACCTTCCGCGACGCAAGCGCAGCTGGCGCTACCGTTGGCAGGAAGGGCACCAGAACCTGGTTCGCTCTTCTCCCGCAGGGCCCTGCTCTGCCTTGCGGACCCGGGTGCCGCAGCGCCGGCACGGCTGTCCGGCCCGCCCGTATACCCAGGTATGCCTGCCTGGCCGGGTGTCGCCTGTCGTCACGATGCCGGGCCTCGTCTTGTTCGCGTCAAGCAGCCGGTGCCCGAGGTCTACCAGGGCATCCAGGTCGTCGACCGCGCCGACGGTGCGCCAGGGGTCGATGCCGCGCAGGAACAGCGTCTCCGCGGCGTAGATGTTGCCGATGCCGGCCAGGTTGCGCTGGTCCAGCAGCGCCTCGCCGATGGCACGGCTGGGGTCGCTGGCGAGCCGCCGCACGGCCGCTGCCGGGTCCCAGTCCGGCCCGAGCAGGTCGGGGCCCAGGTGGCCGGTGACCTGGTCTTCGCGTGCGGTGCGGAGGACTTCGACGATGCCGAGCTGGTACCCGGCGGCGATCCACTCGGAGTTGGCGAGCAGCAGCCGCAGCTGGTAGCTGTTGCGCGGCGGCTGGCCGGCTGGCTGGATCCGCCAGGCGCCTTCCATCTTCAGGTGGGTGTGCACGGTAAGGCCGCGGTCGGTGCGGACCAGCAGGTGCTTGCCGCGCGAGACGGCCTCGGTGACCAGCTGTCCGGTCAGGTCGACCGTGGCGTACCTGGGCACCCGGAAGTCGCTGCGGGTGAGCACCCGCCCGGCGAGTGCCGCGTGCAGCCGCTGCGCGGTGTGCCAGACGGCGTCACCTTCGGGCACGTCTTTGCCAGTTAGCGGGGCGGCCAGACCGGTGCGGTCAGCGGGTCGTCTGGGCTGCCGGGAGCCGGGCTCTCGCGCCAGGACGGCCTGTGGGCCGGCACCGGCTTGCGCCGGCCGATCTCCTCGAGGACGGGGGTGATGATGGCCTCGTACGCCAGCGGGTTGTACTTGCGGCGCATGGCCCGCAGCACGCCCTTCCCGCTCGCCTCCCCGATCAGGTCATCCAGCAGCCGGTAGTCGACCTGCTCGCCGGCCGCCATCTGGTCATAGGCGGTCCGTGCGATCGATGCCACGGCGGGATAGTCGGCGGATTCGTTCAGGAACATCAGCGCCGAGTCCATCAGGTCCATGCCGGAAGACTACGGCACTGTGCCTGCGAGGAGCGGTGCAGCGCGGAGAAGACTCCGGTCACGGGCCGGTGGGCTGGGTGCCGAGGGTGACGGTAGCCGTGCGGGTAGCTGATCCGTTCCTTGAGTATCCGAGCATGACCTTGTCGCCCGGGTGCTGTTTGATCGTGATGGCGGTGAGCTGATCGGTGCTGACGGCGGGCTGGCCGTTGATCTCGGTGATCACGTCCCCGACCGCCAGGCCGGCCGAAGCCGACGGTCCGCCGGAGTCGATGCCGGTGATGATCAGACCCTCCGGGACGCCGTTGACCTTCGCGTCGTTCGGGGAGATCGGCCTCGCCTGGATGCCGAAGTAGGCGTGCGTCACATGCCCCGTCGAGATGATCTCATCCGCCAGCGGGATAGCCGTGTCGACCGGGATCGCGAATCCCAGGCCGATGCTGCCGCCGCTCGACTGGCCGTTCTCCGACGGCACCGTCGCGCCGGCCGACGGGATGCCGACCAGGTCGCCGTCGCAGTTGACCAGCGACCCGCCGCTGTTGCCCGGGTTGATCGCCGCGTCGGTCTGGATGGCATTGATCAGCAGCGCCGACTGCGAATTCTCCCCTGGCACCTGGATCGTGCGGTCCAGCGCGCTGACGATACCGCTCGTCACCGTGGACGACAGGCCGAGGGGCGCGCCGAGGGCGATGACCGGCTCGCCGATGACCAGCGAGCTTGATTTGCCGATCGGGATCGCCGGCAGGCCGCTCTCGTCCACCTTGATCACGGCCAGGTCGGTCAGCGGATCCCGGCCGACCAGCTTCGCCGGCGCCGTCTTGCCGTTGCTGAACAGCACGCTGAGCGCCCCGCCGGCCCCCACGGCCGGGGCGACGACGTGATTGTTCGTGAGGATGTAGCCGTCTGACTTGATGATCTCGCCGGACCCGGTGCCTGCCGCCTGGGCGCCGCTGGCGCTGATCGTGACGACGGATGGCAAGGTCTTCTCCGCGACGGGAGTGACCTGACAGGACGCGGCCGATGAGGATGAGTGGGTCGACGATTGCGCCACCCCGGTGGCTGTCGAGGACGGGTTCGGTGACGACGACGAACCGTTGAGCGCGTTCGCGATCACCCCGCCGATCACGCCGCCGGCGACCGCGCACGCGGCACCGACAGCCAGGAGCCGACCCCAGGCTCCCCTTCGCTTCCTACCGTTCGACGTCGTCGTCATCGGCACCCCCCCGAATACCTCTGACAGCGTACCGTGTTTGCTTGGTCGCACAAGGTGACAGTCCGAGGAACTGTCCGTTCGTTACCGAACCATGTCCCTGGATCGCGAAAGACCTTGCCAATCGTCCCGACGCGACCTGGCCCACGACGCAAACGGAAGGAGACCCCGTGTACGGCGGCACCGAACGCCAGCAGGATTCCGCCTGGAAGCACAATTTGCTCTTTTTCGAGCACTTCCATGGCGACAACGGCCCGATGCATCAGACCGGCCGGACGGCGCTCGCCGCCAACCTGGTGCTGGATCCGGCCGGACCCGAGGGGGAAGCACCGTGAGCGCGCACCCGGTCGCTGGCAAGACGACGGCGACCGGGACGCCGCCGCCCTCCGCTCGTCGCTTGCTCCTGCCGCTCGCACTCGCACAGTTCATCTGCAGCTTCGCCGGCTCAAACATGAACGTGATGATCGCCGACATCAGCCACGACCTCCACACGACCGTCAAGGGTGTGCAGATCGTGATCACGTTGTTTCTGCTGATCATGGCCATCCTCATGATCCCGTGCAGCAAGCTGACCGACCGCTGGGGCCGCAAGCGCTGCTTCACCTGGGGCCTTGCGCTGTACGGCGTCGGCACGGTGATGAGCGCGGTCGCACCGGGCCTCGGCGTTCTCATCCTCGGCAACTCGGTCTTCCAGGGCGTGGGCACGGCGCTGCTGATCCCGCCGGTCTACATCCTCGCGACCGTGTGGTTCTCCGACCTGACGTCCCGCGCCTGGGCCTTTGGCGTCATCAGCGGCGCGGCCGGGCTCGGTGCCGCAGGCGGACCGCTGATCGGCGGCCTGATCACGAGCGGGATCAGCTGGCGCGCCGCATTCGTCTTCCAAGCCTTGGTCATCGCCGCTATCCTGCTGCTCTCGCGTCGGCTCACCGACCCGCTCGCAGCCGACCCTACTAAGCCGTTCGACCTCATCGGCGCGATCCTCTCCGGGGTCGGCATGTTCAGCTTTATCTTCGGCATCCTGCAGGCGGGCACCAACAACGCGCTCCTCGCGATCTTCCTCGTAATCGGCGCGGTCTTCCTGGTCGGTTTCGCCTTGTTCATCCGCGCACGCGAGCGCGCCGGCAAGGAGGCACTTCTCTCCCTGGGGCTCTTCCGGAACCGCACGTGCAACCTCGCCCTCGTCACCCAGAACATCCAGTGGCTGGTGCTGATGGGCGTCTCGTTCGTTGTCTCCGTCTTCCTGCAGGAAGTGCGCGGCTACAGCGCGATCAAGACCGGGGTGATCTTCACCGCGGCCACGATCGGCATGATCGTGCCCTCCGTCACGGCGAAACGACTCGCCGAACGCTTCACGCAGCGGGCTCTGGTCATTGCCGGCTTCGTCTTCACCGTCGCCGGCATCGGACTCCTGCTCGGGCTCGTGGTCGCCTGGAAGAACGTCTGGGCGTTCGTGCCCGGGCTGACGCTCACCGGCTTCGGCATCGGCGCGATGCTCACCCCATCGGTCAACCTGGTGCAGTCCAGCTTCCCGGAGAAACTGCAAGGCGAGATCTCCGGCCTCTCGCGCAGCGTCTCCAACCTCGGCTCGGCGCTCGGCACCGCCATCGCCGGCACGATCCTCGTCGCTGCCGTATCCCACGGAAACGCCGCCTACGCCTGGGCTATGGCCGCGCTCACCCTCTTCGCGATCCTCGGGCTCGTCGCCGCGCTACGGCTGCCGTCGAAGGCCGGTCACAAGCCCCCAACCGAGACCCAATCTCCCTGAGACAATTGTGCCGCGGCCTGACCTAGGTCGGGTCACAGACTCCGAGCAGGGGCTCGGCTATGAGATCGATGTCGTCGAGGGTGAGGTCCAAGCCGCCTGCGTTGTGGATCCACCGCAGCGCCCGGGCCGGGCGGCGTGGAACCGGGCACCCATCACCCTGTCCGGGTGATGATTCTGAAGCGTGGCCCCGGCCATCATTGGCAGATGAGCACTCCCGAGGATGAACTCGCGCCGATCGATTTCCTCGCGGTCGAGTTTCCGGGCGGGCACGTCACCGCCGCGGGTTTCGAGCAACTGCTGACGCTTGCTCACCAGGGCACCATCCGCATACTTGACGCGGAATTCCTGATCAAGGATTCCATCGGCATCACCCGCAGGGTGGATGTCACCGAGCTCGACGGCAGCGACGGCACCAACCTCAGCGCCTGGGCCGGCGCTTCGTCGGGCCTGCTTGATGACGGCGACGTCGACGAGATCGCCGCGGCGATCCAGCCCGGTGCGGCCGCGGCGGTCATCGTGTACGAGAATCGCTGGATTCTCGGTCTGGCAGACGCCTGGCGGCGCGACGGCGCGCGGCTGATCGCGGACGGCGGGATTGGGGCCGACGACCTCGTGGCCGCCCTCGACGCGACGGAGCGTCCCTGACTAAGGGAGGAGATCAGCGTGGGCATCTTGAAGACCGCCGCTAAGGTCGCCGTGGCCAGCTCGGTGCACGGCCGGGTACAGCGCCGGCAGCAGCAACGGTGGGCCGCGCAGGCCGACCCGGTCCCGCCACCGCGGGCACCGGCCGCCCCGACGGATCCGAGCGAACGGATCGCTCAGCTGTCAAAGCTTGGCGAGCTGAGGGACGCCGGAGTCCTCACCGACGCTGAGTTCGAGCAGGAGAAGGCCCGCATCCTGGGGGGGTAACCCCGGTGCCGATGCGCTGCCGACCGCCGAACCGCGCCGGGTTACCGTTCCCGCCAGGTTGCCAGCAGCTCAACGGCACGAGGCCGGCAGTACGGGAGGCGCTCCGCGTACAGCGCGTACCAGACGGTCAGGTGCAGCCGCCGCAGTTGCTCGCAGGTGCGCAGCTGGGCCTCGTCGACCGGATCGCCGTAGGCGGCGAGGATGCGGGAGGCGTCCAGCCGCGGGCTCGCTGTTGTCGCCGCGAGATCCCAGGCGATCGGGCCGGTGCAGGTGTCCTCGAAGTCATGCCACACCCACCCGCCGCGGGTCGCCAAGAGGTTCCCGGCGCCCGCGTCGCCATGCAGCACCTGGCCGGGTGCTGAAGCCGGTCGCAGTTGTGCCGTCAGCCGGGTGTATGCCCCGGCGAGGACGTCGATGTCACCGGAGCTGAGGAAGCTCTGGGTCCGGGCCAGGAATGCCGGAATGTCGCCGAGCGGAGACAGCACCGGCAAGGCCACCGGGTAGTCGCGCAGCGCCGCGTGCAGGTCCCGGAGCATCGAGCCGACCGTGTCCTCGTCTGGCAGGTCACTGCCGGACCGGGTGAGATAGGCCCAGAACGACATGACCCGCCCGTCGCCGTGCTGCACAGTGGCGGGAAGTTCGCTGGCCGGCT
>Ga0123356_10004236_pt1 | contig 14841 bp, 11 predicted proteins | sample TergutEmb28metaG_2_FD_92546 | JGI IMG/M metagenome (GOLD analysis project Ga0123356, IMG submission 92546) | Embiratermes neotenicus P3 segment gut microbial communities from Petit-Saut dam, French Guiana - Emb289 P3 | ecosystem: Host-associated > Arthropoda: Insects > Digestive system > Gut ... | reverse complement strand
GTGAGCGCTGATGCCGATGTTGCGCATTTTACTGATGTCCATACTCATTGTCTAAATACTCCTTAAAAAGGCAATAAATGCCTGTATATGGCAAAGAATAGCAATATTTGCAAATATATGCAAGGGAATACCAAATGGCAAATAAAAATTATTTTTCAGTTTTTGCACTAGTTATCCACATGATAAAAAAGTTGTATTTAATTATTTTAATACAATTAATATTATTAACTCCAATAATTAAATCATGTAACTCTATATGTCATAAGGAATTAGCATAAGCCGTTATCTGAAAACTTTTTGATTAAGACCAGATTGTATATAAATTGATACACTATCGATATTATACAGGTTATTTACACAGGTTATCCACATATATCCCCATAAAAAGGTTCGAATACGTGTTTTACCCCAAAAGGACTTGACCGCCATCGTCAATCGCAAGAATACTTTTACATTCTGAACAGCGGAAACGACCGGGTTTAACGGCTTTTAATTTTTTATAACAGATAGGACAGGATACAACTTTCGGGAAAACGGATGGTTTTTCTTTTGCCTGGTCTGTGTTAAAGAAAAGGATGGAATCGTCCAGACTGTCCCTGATATTAAAGAATTGGGAAAAACCGAGCAGCTGGAAAACTTCGTAAACCTTTGGCTGTATATCAAGTAAAACAAGATCGCCGCCCTGTGGTTTTACCGCTTTCAGAAATGTAGTAAAAGAACCAATTCCGGTAGATGAAACATAATTTAAACTGCTGCACTGGAAAATTAATCTTACAAAACCGCCTTCAATCGCTTTTTGAACCCTTTTCTGGAAAAAATTAGAATTATATGTATCGATGTACCCCGTCAAGGTCAACATAAGACATCTTGGCGCGTCATCGATCTTATCGAGTTTTATTTTGAGACTGTCATCTTTTTCGTCGTCAAATCCTGAGACAATATCATTGTTAGCCATTTCACTTCCTTATAAAAATATACTCCATCACTGGCCTGTAAAGAGAGTACAATCTCTTAATCATACAAATTTTTGAAAAACATGTCAACTGTACGATTCTGTATGATATAATACACAATGCTCTTAAATGACGTCAAGGTAATCCTTAGCCGGGTATCCGAAAGCGGGAACGCAGGAGCGGTTTGCCGGACTATGAAAACCATGGGTCTTTTTAATCTTCGGCTTGCTTCTCCTCTTCCTTTAACTATAGAAAAGATATCAGCAAGAGCGGTAAATTCCATGGATATATGGGAAAATGCCGATATTTTTGACAATTTAGCCGATGCTGTCGCCGATTGCTCAATTGTGGTAGGGACAACCCGCCGCCGGGGTCATAACCGAAAAAGCGTCTCCATGACCCCCAGGGATCTGGCACTCTGGCTTACCCAGCGTCCGGGTCCTGCTGCCATTGTTTTTGGCAATGAAAGAACCGGTCTTGAAGAAGCTGAACTGGAGCTTTGCAATTTTGCTTCCCATATACCTGTTTCCGAAACCCAGCCCTCCCTGAATTTATCCCATGCAGTGCAGATTTATGCCTATGAGTTATTTTTGGCAATGGAGCAGCAGTTCCCTGTTAAGGGAGAATGGACAGCCATGAATCAGACAGAAATCTCCGAGCTTGTTTGTTCCATTACCGATAAACTGAAAAGTATAGGTTTTTACAAAAAACCAGGCAGGGAAGAACAGGAGCGTTTTTTAAGGGATGTAATTTCCCGCGCTGGATTATCAATAAGCGAAGGCAAGTACTTTAAAAACATAATCACCAAAGCAGAGATACTCTCAAGGTAGCAGCTACCACTTTTTTATGTTACAATGTATAAAATCAGGAGAAATATATGGCAGATATTATGAACATAGAAACTAAGAAAAAATTGATAGAGGCAAACTGGCGGCTGGAAGAATTAAATGAAGTGCCTTTTATTATAGAAGTAGGCCCTATGCATATGGCTACAAAAAAATATTATAACAATCCGGACGCGGAAATTGAGTGGGCAGAAGACCACGCTAAAAAAAGGGAAGGGGTATACGATTACGGTTTTCCCAATATAAAACCGAATCAGGGAATTAATATCATAGCGGGCGCGTTTGGCTGCGAATGTAAACCCAATGACGAAGCCGACCCCTGGGTTGAATGTCTTATCCGCGAAGAAAATGTCGATGATGTTTTTAAATTAAAAGTTCCCGACCCTGTTAATAACCCGTATTTTGAGCAGGCATGGAAACATATAGAAGCGTTGCAGGCAAAGTCTAAAATCCCGCTTAGGGTGATAAATGTCCCTTCGCCTCTTGTTACAGCTTCGTTAATTTGGGAATATACCGGTTTTATAGAAGCTACATTGATTTTTCCTGACGAAGTCCACGCTCTTATGGAAAAAATAACAGAGGCTACGATTGGTTATATCAGAGAAATGCTAAAGCGGATTACCAATCTTTACGGGGTAAGCCATGAATTCTGGTATGTGCCGAAAGAAATGGGTATCCGCGTTAGTGACGATACAGCCGCGCTTCTTTCTCCCAACCTATACCGCGAGTTTGGCGTAAAATATAACGCGATGATTGCCAAAGAGTTCGGAGGCATTGTTGTACATTCCTGCGGCGATGTATCGAATGTAGCGGAAGCGATGATGGAAATTCCGGGGCTTCGCGGTTTGGACTTTACAATCCCGCAGGTACAAAACTGGGAAAAAGTCCGCGACGCTGTTGCCGGTAAAACCGCTCTATGTCTGCGTCATTTTTACTGGGATCATCTGGATGACGGTCTAACAGATTTAGCGGAATATTCCAAAAAGCTGGTTGATTTCTTCGGACGCAAGGGTGTATTTATTCAGACATCCACCCCTACACAGGAAGAAGCCATAGTGTTAGGTGAAAAACTGCATGATATGCTGAGTTAAATGTTCTGTATCCAAAAAGCCTGTCAATCGCTATATCTAATACCAATCCCATAATTGTGTCGTCCATTTAACATAGACATCCTCACATATCTATAGTAAAATGCAACAAAGTGAGGAAAAAATGAAAAAAACAAAAACTCCACCCCCCAGCATATGTATAATACTATTTTTAATTATTCTCTGTTCACTGTTCATTGGCAGCTGTGATCTCTTCGCTCCTGCCGATCCGGATTTATTGGACAAACTCCATGAAGAACTTGCGTGGGCAAATGCGGCGAAGCTGACTGTCAATATTACATACCCTGCGATATGGGGAACAAGCAATCCACAGCAAGGTCCTTTATCTGGGAGTGCGGGAAGCCCGCGGGATATACGATTAGGATTTGATAATAACTTTACAATCCAATTTACGCCCGATCAGGCTTACGGGCTTTTTGGCTGGCTCGCGTATAATACAGATGAATTAACCATTGCTAATTTGGGCTTCAATTGGCTTGATGATCCTGAAAGACTTTTTGGATTAAATCATGTTGACCCTCTATTGCCAAGCGAATTTGAATTTGAATTAACTAACCCAGAAAATAATTCCTATACTTTTAAATTACACACAGATACTCCTGTCACCTTGATACCTAACTGTATACCTGATATTCGGGTTTTACGGACAGAACCAAGAAGCGGACAGCGTGACCAACTTGTTTCAAGAGCTGCCAGTATAATATTATATTTTAACGCTTCTCTTAATCCTGCTTCTGTGCGCTTTGCGGCAAATGCTGCTGCTGACGGCATCTTGATTACATCGCAGTCGTTTGACGAAAACGGAATTCCAACCAATGAACCTGTTATTATAAACAATTTGTATGAAACTCCTGTTTATGCAGCGACAGGCGGTTTTTTTACAGTAACGATAAATCCTACAAATAATCTGCCGCTTGCAAACAGCCGTATAACTGTGAGAGTGAACGGTATTGAAAGCGTAAATGAAGAACCAATGAGAGAGGACAATACTCACTCCTTTTCATGGCTGACATCCACGGGGACAGAAGCAACTTTCAATTCATATGGCGCAGAATGTAATATTGCGGAAACGGCAACATCAGGGTTTATCGAAATAAACTGGGATACTAAAGACGCGGACAGAGTTGTTGTGTATTATCGTGAAAACAGAGGGTGGAATAATCCTGTTTATGATGGAGAAGCAGACAATTCAACAAAGGTCAATGTACAAAACAAAAGGATTCCCGTATTAAAACTGAATGATAGAAATGTGCGGCAAGGTATTGCTGTAACAGGTATAAACGAATACGAGATTTTTATAGAACTATACAAAGACGGTGTAAGGTTAAATCTTACGAGTTTTAAAATTTGGAACATACCCGGAATGAATGTTACGAAAACAAACATATATCATGAAATTCGTACAGCCGCAGAATTATCCAATATAAGAAATAACCCCGGCTTTAATTATGTATTAGTAAATAACATTAGTATACCAGACGATCATCTTGATGAACCAACACATCCAGGTAATTGGACACCTATTCCAAGCTTTACCGGCAACTTCTACGGCAACGGACATACAATTACGATTGAGTCATTCGCTTCGGCAGGCTCAGCTGCAAACTTTGGGTTGTTTGGCGTAGCGGGCGCTTCAACCGTTAACGATACCACTCTAATACGCGACTTAACAGTGCATTACCAAACCGCAACAAGTGACGAAGTTCCCATAAACCCGATCGGAGCGGCGCAGTTCGGCGGTATCGCAGGTAGTACGCAGAGAAATGCGAAATTAATTAATGTACTTACAACAGGTTCTGTCGTCTTCGATGTTAGCGGTGATACTCACGCTAATGTAGGCGGTCTTGCCGGGTTAATGACAGGCAGTTCAAGTTTATTTAATTCATACAGCGCTTTGGACTTGACGGTAAATAAAACTTTTGTTGAACCTTCAAATACTTCTCTGTATGTTGGCGGCCTTGTTGGAAGTTTGGGCGTTCCAGATCTTGGAAGCCGTGTGAGTGTAAGGCAATCAAGCGCGGCAGGAAATATCACGGTGGGTAGTTCAGCCAATCCGGTGAATGTTAATAATAGGCAAATCACAGGACCTGGTGAAGGACTTTGTGTAGGCGGAATTGCCGGTTATATCTATGGACCAGAAGGAGCAAAAGCGATATTACATAATTCGGAATACAGGCAGGGTATAATTACTATATGGAATGAAATTGGTTTGTTATCGATTGGCGGAGCTGTAGGTTATAGTGTAAATGCGGACATACAAGAATGTACAGCACAACAAAGAAGTTTAAATATTAATAAAACTGATGTATCTAACAACCTTTATATTGGGGGTTTTATCGGAGATTCCTTACGTTCAATAATTAAATATTGTGAAAGTACAGGTCCAGTAATTTTTCATTCTGATATTAGTGACTTGATCTTTACCGCAATCGGTGGGTTTATTGGAGGCGCATCTAATGAAATTTCTTATTGCTATACAACCGGCGATGTAAGCGTTGTGGTAAATGATGGAAATATTCGTGTAGGAGGGTTTATAGGATTTCTTTCAGGAGATATCTCAAATTGTTTTGCCTCAGGCAATGTGAATGTAGTTGCTTCATTGAATGAGAATGTAGAATTAACAGGATATGAATTTATTCACGCAGGTGGCTTTGCGGGAGAGATAGGGGGGAATGGAAAACCTACTAATTGTTATGCAACAGGAGATATATTTGCCGATATATCATTTTCAAAAGATTATAGATTGGCTGCAGGAGGTTTTAGTGGATATATGGTAAACGGCATAATAGAACACTGTTTTAGTACAGGTGTTGTTTTCGCGCAAAGAAACACTCATACAAGCGGTTCATTTTCTGTTGGAGGTCTTGTAGGTTATGTAGAACGTCCAGCTCTTATTTCTTTAGGAAATATATCCAACAGTGCCGCGCTTGGTATTAGCCTTACTGCAACCGGCTGTGATGATTCTCTTCGCAAAACAGGACGTATTTTCGGCGAAGCTGGTGGCTTTGGCACACTCACTCTTGCAAATAACCATGCTTTTAACGGTATGGCTATTTACGAAGATGATGATTATGGAAAGCCTACAATCAGCATTACACCGTTTGTTCCAACATCAACCAATGCTGCATCAAAAGACGGCGCGGACGTTCATCCTGGCACTACCCGTTTGCGGTCTTTCTGGACAGGAAACGCCCCAAGCGGTTTGGGTTTTTCTCTTGCGCATTGGGACTTTACGCTTGTTGGTATACGGGGTTATCCCCGCTTAAGTGACGGTAGGGGTGGTGTGTTAGCGGGACAGTAGGAAATGAATCTTGCGAAAAAATTCAAAGCGTGGTAATGTAATAAAATATTAATAAGTCCAAATCTCATTCGGTTAATTGATTATGGACTATTGATAAACTATTTCATGATATACAGATGGAGGTTGAAATGAATATGGTAGAAAGGATGATTGAACTTGGTTTTAAGGAACCAGAAAAACAAAAAAGGCTTTTCAGTATTCGTAACTGGGCTAGTAACGAAATTAAAAATGACAATATCTACTCTGTAGAGGAGAACGTAGATAATATTAATCTTTCAGAAGGAAGTTATTTGTATATAGTGGCAAAAAATGGAGGGTCTTTTATTTTGGAAGAAGGAGCCACTTTGGTGGCGCCTAATCTAGAAAAATGTAACTCTATTATCCTGAAAAAGGGAGCAAAAGCCTGGGTTCCTAATCTTAAAAAAACTGAAGAGGGTTGGTTCGCTGGCGGCGATATAAACAGAAACGGCACGGTTCTTGTTGAAAAAGGCGCATTAATATTCGCTCCCCGGGCAACGTTTAAATACCGTGTTGGAGATGGGGATTTCATGTAGGAATTTGCATCTTACCTAACGATATCAGATATAACGTAGTTACAAAAGTTTTAATCAGCCGTCTTTCGGGGCGGCTTTTTTATTGAGTACTGTCATTTTATCCGCAGGTGTAAGTCACTTACAGCCTTACAGCTTCAATCATATACCGGGTATCATGTCCGTTTGACGCGTGGCGCTTCATTTCGATGACAAATATTATTGAGCGCCCTTCAGAGTCGATAAGTACTCTTTTAATGTTATATTGCATAATCCGCTGCCGGACAAAATTTGGATTACCAATTGTATAGTTTCTGACATGGCCATTCGCTGAAGTAGCTTCCAGAGTGATATAAAACTGCGACCTTACATTCGCTCCGCTGCCGGTTATTGTAGGAATTAACCGGGCGACATATCTTTTTCCGGATAAAAAATCACGGAAATCTATTGTTTCTCCCCGTGCCGGAGGATTTTCATCTCTTGATATATAAAGAGGCAATCCCTGATTTTGAAAATTAATGCCGTAACGGCTTGTAAGGCTGGTATTATTGGCTAGTAATGTACGGTATACACCGGCGCCATCATTACCTGCTCTTATAGCGGAATTCTGTGTATATGAAATCCTGCCGTTTGGAACATAACTATTGCCGGCGATATCTACAACATGAAGTTCAGCCCATGGATGTAAAGACGGAGAAAGCACTCCATATTGTCCAAACATATAGGTTCTGCCGTCCTGGGAAAAACCTAAATCTACAAAAACAGCGGAATCTCCTGCCCAAAGGACAGGTATGCATGATAAAGCTAATATAATTATTGCCAATACTGGTTTTTTTAAAAACATAGAGTTCCCCTTAATTCTTATTATCGGTATTACGTTTTTTGTCTTGAGAAATAATATTTCCTAAGATAAAATACAATATGACGCTTTCCGAAAGAAACACCTTTTTTAAGGCTGGGATTGTCTTTTGCGCTGTTTGTACCCTGTTTGTAATTGTGGCTTCCTTTTTTTCAATACCTCAATACCGGATAAAGGACTCTGGTTTAAGCCCTGGCGCAGAACAAAGCTTGTTTTTTGACGGTCAAGTTCTGGACCAGCCAGATTATATTCCTTACCAGGATGCTGATAGTAACCTTTATCAGATTTCTGACCATGTTTTGTATCAGGCAGACACAAATGACAGGACAAACTATAGTTTGCATAATAATACGCGCCGTCCGGTTAGTTTTATTCAGGCTTTTACAGGTCTTTTCCTTGGTAATAATTTTTTTGCTGTTCACACAGCCATTATTTTATCGGTTTTATTTTCTCTTGTTGGAATGTGGCTGATTCATTCATTTTTTGAAAGAACATCGGCTCCGGAAATCCTTTATATTGCCATTTTTACTATGTCCTTTGCATTTGAAGCCATACGTCTTATCTTACCATTGCATTTGAATTTAAATTTCCCTTCGGTTTATGTGCGTTTCGCGTCGAGGGTTTTACTTTTTTCCAGGTTTTTCTGTATTTTTTCACTTTTTACTGCCAGTATATGCGCCGCCGGACTGGAAGTGCAAAAAACCCGGAATGTTATTTTTATTATGGTTATTGCCTCTCTTGTTATCACACTTGGTGTTCCAATTGATGTTTTAAACTGGGATACCAGTTTAAATATGGTTAGCGGTTTTCCTTCCATGTTCAGAATGATTGAACTTGCCGCTTTTTTTACCACAATAATTAGTTTTTTTATCGCAGCTAATATTCGCGGCACAAAAGAATATACATTTGTCGCGATTGGAATTATTCTTGCACTGGTAGGAAGAAATATTTTATTAAATACCGATAATTGGCTTGGTCCCGTTCCGGGAATTCTTATGCTGTCATTTGGAACATGGTTTCTATGTTCTAAGCTGCATAAGATTCATTTATGGCTGTAAATGAAATTTCCTGCAATAGATTACTTTTTAAATAGTTTATAAAACAATAAAAGAAATTTATAACCAATATAAGGGAATATTCTAAAAAACTTTATTGGTTTCTGGAAGCAATAACCTATCCATTCCAGTCCGCTGTTAAATGACGCTCTTGACGGGCGTTTTTTCTTTTCGGCAAAAACATCAAAGATATCACTGCACCAAAGCCTCATCCCTTCTCCCAGGGTAGCATTATTTCTGTTAATCCAGCGTTCTTTGCCCCGTATGCCTTTACCGACCAGAAGAAGAGAAGGAGACGACTTTTTAATCGCTTTGATGATGATGCCTTCTTCGTGCCGTTTGAAATACCCGGGAAATTGTCCGACTATACGCAGTTTAGGAAATGTTTGTCTTATGTTTTGTCCTGTTTTTAATATTACTTGTCTCTTGCCGCCCAGCAGATAACAGGAAAATTCCCTGTTTTCCAGAGTAGTCAGCAAACTAATAATAAAATCGAAAGGCATATAACGATACGCTTTTTTCCCGGTAAGGAATTTTATACCGCCGATTAAACTTTTGGATATAGGGATTACTAAAGAAGCGTTTTTTATATATGTTCGGTATTCGCCGCTTCTTCTGGCGCGCAATAGATCCCAAAGCGAAAGAAGCACAATATTATGCGCTTTTTTATCATTTATAAAATCATAAACTATTGAACTTAGTTGATCAGGGGCAACTATATCTATTGGGACTTTTAGCAGATTTACTCTCTGCGGAGATTCTTCTGTCATGTTTGTTTCAGTTCCCACGTATTTTTCTCCAATAATATAACACGAATTGCGGCTGCGCAATATAAAGCAGCCGTTTCTGTCCGTAAAACGGTATTCCCTATAGTTATGGGCCAAAAACCGTTTTCCAGAAAGACAGAAACTTCCATTTCGGAAAATCCGCCTTCTGGTCCGATAGCTAATACTACAGCTTCTGGGTTACTATTAAGATACCCGTGAAGGCTTTTCTGTTCAAGCCCCCCTTGGCAATGATGAAACAATAATCCAAGTGTTTTTTTTTCTTTAATCTTACCCCAATATTCGAAAAGTTCATTTATTCCCATAAGATGACACAGGGTAGTTTCTGTTCTTGATCCGCTTTGCTGTCTTGCTTCCTTTATTATACGTTCCCAGCGTGAAAATTTTACCCCGTCTGCCCTGGTTTTTGCTATTGAAAACTCTGATACAAAAGGAACAATTTCTGTAATTCCGCTTTCTGTCGCCTGGCGTACGATTAAATCCATCTTATCGCCCTTAGGCAAAGCCTGAAATAAAATGATAGGCGGAAATATTCCTCCAGTGTCTTCTGCAGAATCATTTGGAATCGAACACTTGCCGGTCAGAACATTATTTGTAATCGATGTTATTTGGATCTGTGTTTCTTTGCCATTGGGAAGGATAACTGGGAAAAATTCTCCAATGGCAAGCCTGCGGACACGGATAAGGTAGCGATAATCTTTACCATCAAGCTGAACAATACCGTTTTTATCCGGTTCTTTATTCAGAATAAACTGTTTCACTTCTTTTACCGCTCTTATCCGTTACCTGTATTCTGGTTTTACGAAGATAATGCCATATTTCTTTCCGCTTCTTCCTGTAATGTTTTAAGGGTTTTTGCGTTTTGCAATAAGTTGTTATAATTACCGCTTCTGAATATTCTGATTGCTTCCTGTAATTGGACATCATATTCCAGATCATATACCGGAGCGAATGTTGTACGGTTATATTCATTTCTTATCATTCGTTTTATAAGTGATAAATCCAATCGATATTCCCGTTCAAGAATTTGTGCGAATCCATCAATCATACCTGCGCTGGCCTGCGGGTTTTGCTCGACAAACCGCGGAATCCTGTTGGCGTTAATTAATTCATTTAATTTTTCTGCGTCTTCATCTGTATATTCCGGAAACTTAATTTCGTGATCCGGCGGAATACCGATTTTATCGATATTTACATCGCTTGGCGTAAAATAACGGGCGGTAGTCATTTTAAAACCTACACCGCTTAATGGATAAACCTGCTGTACCGATCCTTTTCCAAATGTATTTTCTCCTACCAGATACGCTCTTCCGCGGTCTTTAAGCGCTCCTGCGACAATTTCGGAAGCGGAAGCGGAACCTCTGTTTATTAATACGATTACAGGAATATCCGGCGGAACAAGCGTTGACCTATTGGCGTTAAAATCACGGTTTTCTGTTCGGATTCTTGATCTTATGCGTACTACAAGTCCGCCGTCCAAAAAGAGATTCGCTATTTCTACGGCTGAGTCCAAACGTCCCCCGTAATTATTCCGTAAATCCAGAATCATGCTTTGATAATTATTTTTTTGGAAATCGTTAATCGCGTCTCTTGCTCTTTCTATTGAATACGGAGTAAATGTAATAAGTTTTAAATAACCGGTATCGCCAATCATGGCGTGTTTAACAGTAGGTACTTCAATAACGGCCCTTGTTATTGTTACCGGAAATTCCAGTCTTTCACCGCGCCTTATGATTATCCTTACGCTTTCTCCAGGTGTTCCCCTCAACATTCCAAGAACTTCATCCATTGAGATTGTTTCAGTCGGCACACCATCAATATCTATGATAAAATCACCGGGAAGTATTCCGGCTCTCCAGCCGGGCGTATCTTCGATAGGAGATACAACTTCTACCCACATTGGTTTTCCATCCGGTCTTGGGGTAACTGGTTTTGTTATATTAAGCCCAACTCCGCCGAAACTTCCCTGAGTTGTGTCACCCATATCCTTCATATCGGATTCAGTCAAAAAGACAGAGTATGGATCTTCAAGAGCTTCGAACATCCCATTCATCGCGCCTTCGAACAGCACTCTTGGGTCAACTTCATCAACATAACCACGAATGATAAAATCATATACATTCTGCATTATGTTAAGATAATTTCGTATCTGAGTTTGTGTATTTTCTGTTTCTGTGTTCGCGCTTCCCTGTGCCGCTACACCTGGAATAAGAGCGAACGAGAATAAAATACAAAAAATTACGGTTGCCGTAATCCACACCCATGCAAAAGATGGTTTTTTATGCTTTATATTCATGATATCTCCTGTTATAATTATGATATATTTTTTGAGAAAAGGATAGTAATATGGCCGCTAAGATAAAAATCGAGAAAAAGTTTATTGCTCTTATAATTTCCGGACTGGTTTTTTTTGTAATTATGCTCCTGCATTTTATGGGAGTTTTCCATTTTCTGGAGTATAAATCTTATGATTTACGGGTTAGATTCTGGGCAGATTCTACTTTTAGCCGTCCTTCTGACGAAATTGCCGTAATTCTGCTGGATCAAGACAGTCTTGACTGGGCTCAGGAAGAAAGAGGATGGGGCTGGCCCTGGCCAAGGCAGGCTTACGCAGAAATTGTCGATTACATGAGTTATAGCGGAGCTAAGTCAGTTGCATTTGACGTTATTTTTTCTGAACCTTCCGTATACCGGAACGCCAAACAGGATGAGATTATTGACAGCGCTGTTAATGCCCTTGAAGAAGCCGAAGCAGAAAGCGGGGAACCATTAAGAGTCGATGGAGGACCATCCAGAGCAGAAGGGTCGCTCAGAGGAGATGGAGGGCAAGCAAGATCTGATAGGCAATCTAGACAGCCTGATTCCGAAGGACAGTCCAGAACTTCCGGTCCATCGTCCAGATCGATATACAGAATCGCAATTGAAGCTCTTCGCAGTTTAAGCGCCAGAGAAGATGACGCTTTATTTATCAAATCATCCGATGATTACGGCAATGTTGTGCAAACCGTTATGTTCAGCAGTCAGACAGGAAATATTCTTTCCTGGCCGTCTGATTTAAAATCCCCAATGTTCGAGCCTGATAATTTTGGTTCTTTACTGGAACGATTCAGTGTTGGCGAAGATGAAAAAGCTCAGTTCCCCATTCAGGGGTTAAGAGAATCCGCCGGAGCTTTGGGAAGCGTAACCGGTGTTCCGGATTCTGACGGAATTATAAGGCGGTTAAAACTTTTTACTTTCTTTGACGGTAAAGCAATACCGGGGCTTTCATCCGCATCGCTTTTGGTTTCCGGAAGCGATAATCAGATTTATTATAACAAGAGAACCAGTACAATAGAATGGGAAGGGTTTTCTATACCTGTCGATAAAAACGGCAATACTCTTTTACGTTATCATGGAGCGCTGGACAGATATATTCCTTACAGAGCCATGGACATTCTGTTAAGCGCAGAAGCGGTTATGAATAATGATACAGAATATATGGCATCTGAATTTTTTCTTTTACCGGATAATTTTTTGGATACTTATGTGTTCTTTGATTTTTACGCACAGGGGCTTTTTGATATTTTTAATACACCAATTTCTTCCGTATATCCGGGAATGGGATGTCACATAACAATGCTGGACAATATACTCCAGAATAATTTTATCCGGGAAAGTTCCATGTTGTTAAATCTATTCATCCTTCTCGCTATTATTGTTTTATTGGTGTTCCTGGCAATGTTTTCCAACCGCATTTTGCTTTCTATTATGTGGACGGTTATTATTATCGTTGTAGTTATTGCCGGCGCTTTTTTTGCGTATCAGTTTGCCGGTCTTTGGATACCAATGGTAACTTTCCTCGCGGGAACACTTGCTTCTTTTGTTACTGTAACTCTTTATAACTACGCGACAGAAGGCAGCCAGAAACGGTTTATTAAATCTGCCTTCTCGCAGTATTTATCACCTAAAGTTATCGAACAAATAATTCATGATCCTTCCCAATTAAAACTTGGCGGTGAAAAAAGAGAGATGACTGCCATCTTTACTGATGTACGCGCGTTTTCTACTATTTCAGAAGCACTTGGCGATCCAACAAAACTTGTAGAGCTGCTCAATTATTATCTGACAAGAATGAGTAATATTGTTCTTGATAATCAGGGAACAATTGATAAATACGAAGGGGATGCAATCATTGCTTTCTTTGGCGCGCCTGTATACATGAAAAACCACGCATCGCTTGCATGCCGGGCTGTAGTTAACATGAAAAAGGCCGAAGTAGAAATTAACCGCGAAGCTCTTGCGCAGGGACTTGTAACTCCGGAAGTTATGAAAGCAATGGCCGGAAAAGGAATAATCAGCAGTATCGATGATCCTTGTCCGCTCTTTACCAGAATAGGCATGAACACCGGGGATATGGTTGTAGGTAATATGGGTACTCCCAACAAGATGGACTATACAATTATGGGGAACGCTGTTAATTTAGCCGCCAGACTTGAAGGAGTTAACAAGCAATACGACACAGGCGGTATATTAATCAGCGAATATACAAGGGAACATCTGGGTAATGAATTTACATTACGTCCTTTAAGCAAGGTAAGGGTTGTCGGTATTAATACTCCTTTGCGTCTTTATGAACTTCTGGACATCGCTTCTGAGTCTTCACCTCAATTGCTTGAGATGGTTAAAAACTGGGAACAGGCTTTTAATTTATATGAAAAGATGGATTTCAAAGCCGCGCAGGAAATCTTTAAATCTATCTGCGAAAAGAACAACAAAGACTTGGTAGCGAAAAAATACCATAACAGATGTTTAAAGTACATTTCATCAAAGCCCGACGAAAAAGCCTGGGATAATGGTGTAGATAATCTAACAGAAAAATAGTATGTATACGCCATTAAAACGGCGCATACATACTCGATGTACAACATTCCACCTTCGGTGTAACGTCGCACATCGCAGCGGTTTACGGGCGGCGATGCCGCCCTACATTCCGCCTTTGGCGGAACGTCGTAAACCGCCATAAGGGGAATTGACCAATCATGAGTGGTCAGACTCTACATTCCGTCTTTGGCGGAATGTCGTAAACCGCCATTGGGGGAAGTGACCAATCATGAGTGGTAAGACTCTACATTCCGTCTTTGGCGGAACGTTGTAAACCGCCATTGGGGAATAAAAGTGCCGTATTCCACCTTCGGTGTTACGTCGTACATCGCAGTGGTTTACGGGCGACAAGGTCACCCTACATTCCGTCTTTGGCAGAACGTCTTGTAAATGCCCGTCCTAAAAAAATGGCTCGTATCGTCTCTTATTTTACCAATACTAAAGCGGCATCTGTAGCAGAAGCCGCACGAAGTTTTGGTTTTGTTGATATACTTGGTTAAATAGCCCTCTAACGATAAAAAATAAAAATATTTTCAACTTTTTT
>Ga0123356_10004235_pt1 | contig 14841 bp, 14 predicted proteins | sample TergutEmb28metaG_2_FD_92546 | JGI IMG/M metagenome (GOLD analysis project Ga0123356, IMG submission 92546) | Embiratermes neotenicus P3 segment gut microbial communities from Petit-Saut dam, French Guiana - Emb289 P3 | ecosystem: Host-associated > Arthropoda: Insects > Digestive system > Gut ... | reverse complement strand
CCTCTCCTTAAAAAAGGCGACGCTTTTTTGCTTAACCCCGCCTTAGTAGGAAAAACCTGCACGTCGGCGACGGGGTTGTCAAGGATCAAGGCGGCGTTTTAAGCTTCGGGGCGCTAACCGAGGGAACGCGCTCTGCAACTCGGCGAAACAAAAGCACCGAAACGCACACGCATAAATAGCCGCCCCTTGACGACCCCGGCGCCGACGTGCTATAAACCCACAAGGCGGGTTAAGCAAAAAGTGGCAACCATTCGGAGAGTTATACCATTCTACACCATAAATCCGATTTTGTCATTTGATTTTACGCCATTTTTGAAATCCGTTAGGGGCTAGGGCTAACGGAACGGTGGTGCGCTATGCTTTATGGAAAAATTGAGTATAATCGGTCGTATTTTTTTCTCCGCAAAGCATAGCGCATAGGGCAAAACTATAAAAGTCAAAAAATTAGGTTACTGCAAGCACTATTCTCGATTTTGGATAGTATTCTATGGAAACTATTCCTAATTGCAATTTCTTTATAATTAACTTTTCTTCCTCTTCTGAATTCACAACTTTTAATAAGTAGACCCATTTTTTGATTTTATCATCTACTTTGGCAAAAATAAGATAGCCGTACATATTTCTTAGAAACGTCCATCCACGCCCGTCATTTCGTGCAATTTCTTTATATTCAAGTATTTGGATATTTGCGCGGACAGTTTTTTTGGACTTAATTTCAGATTTAAGAATAAATATCTTTGTCAAATTAAAAGCCAAGTCTATAACGCCGATTCCCATCAAAATAATGCCAATTATCAAAGCAAGGTATTTTGCCGATAGTAAAGTAACGGGAAAGGAAAACGCAAGGCAAGTTGCGCCAAATATCACACACAAAAAATCCACAGCAATTCTAAGCTGCTTACTGTCATAGTAGCGTCTAACCAAACTTCTCATATGCTCACATAAGTATATGGCGGAGATACATCTCTGTCAAGCGATTGTCGTAAGATTAGAATTGGATTAAAAATTTCAAAAAACCTCAACATTTGCCCTCTGCCGTGCTTATATATGGGGGGCTTTATTTTTCGTGGTGGAATTTACATATTTTAGGTTACAAGATTAGAATTGGATTAGAATTTTCAAAAAAGGTTGCAATTTGCCCTTTCCCGTGGCTATACAGTAGAGGGGTTTGTTTTTCGTTGGCGGCTTAGCGCATTTTTGGGTATCAAAATTAAAATTAGATTAAAATTTCAAAATACCCTTTTCAAAATGCGGTTCCCGTGTCCTTATTAAAGTAGAGGGGTATGTTTTTCGCGGTCGTAAGATTAGAATTGGATTAAACTTTTCGCCAAACCCCTAAAATCGGCAAATCGTATGATATAATGGATGTATGGCTTAAAAAAACAACACTTCATAAGGGGGGGTGCAAATCCGTATTATAGTGAGGGCTTTTTAACCTTTTGCAAATATTAGAATCCGTCGGGATAAAGTCCCCACGGGCTTGCAAGGTTAAGTTCCTCGTTAGAATAAAAATAAACAGTCAGTAAGGAGGTATCACACACAAAAATTAGTAAGAGGGCGGTGTTAGCAAGCGCGGCATATGAGTTTTGGCGCACCGTTTCGAGTAAGATTTTAGCCGCAAATGCGCGTATCCTTTGGGCGGGATTTACGCATTGTAGGGTTCCATAAGAACACAATAAAAGATAAGAAAAGTAACGCATACCGCCGTAAGCCGTAAAAAAACGGGCATGAGGTATGGCAAATTATAAATACATTGCGGGAACTGCTGTCAAGCCTATCGTTTTAGTCGGTTATCAACCGATTTTTTTAGCGATAGGTTTTCGTTTTGTCCAAAAATAAATTACAAGGGGGTCGTTCATGCGACAGGAACAAGAAAGTTTTGTTGAAGTCGGTTTTTTCGGTATTCGCACAAGCGATAATTCCTTTGTGGATTTTCCGTTGTACATAAAGGTAGCTGCAACGGAAAAGGCCGAATACGACAAGGCGGTCGGGAAAATGTTTAGCGGAGTAGCGCAAATGTGTTCCGATACGCTTGTAAAGCAACTGCAAGAAAAAGCGGGATAATGGGGCGATATACAGATTCCGCGCCCGAGCGGCGATGTAGCCGCCGGACGCGGGCTGTATCGCCCCACCGCGCGCGGCAGCGCATAGGCGCGGAAATACGGGGAGCGTGGCCGCAGGCAGCCCCCGTTAGCGCCGCGCCCGCGCGGCGGTACGGCGGCCTCGCCGCCGTCGGTGACGGTAAAGTATTACCCGTCACCCTGTAACATTGTAACACAAGTTAGAACAAAAAAAGACGTGCAGAAATGCACTTTACGGACGTGCGGAAACGCACAAAAACAGCAAAAGGAGTATCAATGCCTATGGCAAATGTTCAACTTAGAAATTGGGTTTTGACGGTCAACAACCCCGAACCCACGGACGAGGAATTTTTTAACGCGCTCAAAAGATTGCCGCATATAAAATACTTCGCTTTCCAACGGGAAATGGGAGAGGAAACGGGAACCCCGCACTTTCAACTTTACATAGAGTTCGAGGTCGGCAAACGCTTTGAAACCATGAAAGAATATTTCCCGACCGCGCATATCGAGAGCCGCAACGGGTCAAAAAAGCAAGCCCGCGAATACTGCACCAAGAACGATACGCGCATGGAGGGTCACAAACCCTACGAATACGGCGAACTCGGCGAATCGGGCGAGCGCACGGACTTGGTGGAAATCGCGGCGAGAATGCGCGAGGGCGCGACCGAAAAGGAAATCGAAATCGAATTCCCGTCGCAATACCTGCGCTATTACAAAAACATTCAGCAGCTGCGGCAAAACTACCTAGACAGCCAATTCGGCAACGCCTTTCGGGAAATCAAGGTTACGTTCATTTACGGCGCGGCGCGTCTGGGCAAAACCTCGTACATCTACGACCTGTACCCGATTGCCGACATCTGTCGCGTCAACAATTACGAGCGCGGCACGTTTGAAACGTACAACGCCCAAAAGGTTTTAGTCCTAGACGAGTTCACGGGCGCAATCGACATTACGTTCCTCAACAACATTTTGGACAAGTTCCCGTTGGAGTTGCCCTCGCGGTTTGTCAACCGCACCGCCTGTTTTACGGAAGTGTACATCATCTCGAATTTGTCGCTTTCGCAACTTTACACCGACATTCGCGCCACGAAGTCCGAAGTCTACAACGCCTTTATTCAGCGCATAAAAAACATCATCCGCTTTACGGCGTTCAAGGTTTGGCATTACGAATTAAAGGACGGCGAACCCGTCAAACCGCCCAAAACGATTCCGCCGAAACAGATTGCCATTTTAGAGCCAATCGAGGACGACGGCACACTGCCGTTCTAACTTAATCGACCATTTTTAGGGTCAAATATCGGGTCATTTATTAGGTCACATGAAAACGCATTTGTGGGATTTTCCATGAGTGCGTTTTTTAATCCTCATCGCCGTCGTCGTCTTTGAACTCGTAAAAATAGTCTATTTGCCCCGCGCTACTCTTTGGCGGCAATAGCTTTCGCCGCTCCAAACGCTCTTTCGCCTCGCACAATATTTCCGTGATTTTCTTTTCCATTTCCTCTTTGGGCGGCAACACCGTCCAAAATTCCGCAACCGCGATACCCGACTTATCCATTTCCATAAGCTCCACAACGCTACGATTCGCTTGGGGGCAAAGAATAATGCCTATCGGTTCATTTTCGCCGTCCTGCCGCTCGTATCGGTTCAACCATTTGAGATAAAGCGACATTTGCCCCATAAATTCGGGCTTAAATTCTCCCATTTTCAATTCGACCACGACAAGGCGCTTCAAAGTGCGGTGATAAAATAATAAGTCAAGCCGAAAATCTTTGTCGTCTACGCCCATGCGCTTTTGCTTTTCAATAAAGCAAAAACCCTTGCCGAATTCTAATATGAATGCCGTCAGGTCGGACAAAACCGCCTTTTCTAAATCCGCTTCCAAAAAGTTGTCCGTCAAGCCCAAAGTATCCAAAAAATACGGGTCTTTGAACACATTAAACGGGATTCTTGATTGCGCGGAGCCTATTTGCGCGTTTGCAATCTCGCGCCGCTCATAAGTCTTTCTTGAAATTTGACGGCGAAGTTCCTTAGTGCCTATATTTCTTATCGCCGCGTCCCCCGCATAATACATAAACGCCTCGTCGGATTTTACGGGGAGCAATTCGGTAAAATGTGACCAACTCAATTGTTGCGCCAGCTCCGCAACAATTTGAAAATCGGGGAAACGCGCCGCAAAATGCGCCATTCTGCGCACGTTCGTATAGTCAAAGGTTCTTCCGTACTTCTCTCTTAAAAGTTGCGCCAGCTCCGCAACAATTCGTTTTCCGTATTCGGCACGCTGACCGCCCAACACGTCAATATTTATCCTTTGCCCGATTTCGTGGCACATAAGGATAATTTCTTTGTTCGCGTAGGCCCCCGCGTTGTATTTCCGCCTTTCAATGATAACGCAGCAATCCGAAAACAAACTGTCGGGCAACGCTCCCGTAGCCCTCGGCGCAACCGCTCCTTTGTCCGCTACTGTCGGCATAACTTCTTTTTTCTTAGCCATATAGGCATGATACCACTTTTTAGCGGAGAAAGCAAGAAAATTTATTACCAATAAAATCTGCTTGCTATTTTTAGGTGCAGGGTATATAATTCGAGTAAACTATTTGGAGGAATTAACCTTTATGAAAAAATTTGTAGTAACCGTTTTGGCAGTCGCAATTTGCTTTGCTGCGGCAATATCTCTGACCGCTTGCGGAGATTATGATGATTCCGCATTGTTAGCGGAGATTGCGCAACTCAAACAGGAGTTAGCCGATGCAAAAGCCGGAGCACTAAAAGGCGATCCCGGAGAAAAAGGCGATAAAGGCGATAAGGGCGATCCCGGAAGCAGCGGTAATAGCGAAACTCTAATTATACATAAGCTTGGCGATACTGTAACGGTATATGAACAAGGTGCGCCGATGTTCAGTATAAAGTATGATTCTAAGAATACCTATGCGGAAGACAGTGAACTCTTACAAGTGCGATTTACGCTTAAAAATTATGGAATTCAAGGCGGAAACTTTCCAAATGGAGCAATCACCGCACGCGGAGTAAATGCTGATTTCCGTGGAGGTGCCAGTGTTTCGTCCTCTCTTCCAAGCAATACTCACATTAATGAGCAGGTTCAATTTGACGCATTAGTTCATAGCAGTTTTAAATACGTCTTTTTTAAATCCGATACCACTCATTTAACTTATGCTATCTTTGAAGTTTAGAAACTCCAATCCCTTAGTTTTTGCTCTAAACTTTCCGTCTAGCACCATCTCATTAGAAAGGCATTCATATGTTTTTTCTTTCTTTTGCGATGCCATCGCCTTCTTCGTCACCTTGGAATGTCGAACCAACTATTAAAGCATCATCGCCTGTCCAATCGCTGACAAGATAACTCACGCTGTTTGCGTTTTGAGCAACGTTCACGGCTTGGGTGGGTGGGAAAACCCCAACACAAAAGCGGTTATAAGCCTTTTACAGCCTATAACCGCTTTCGCGCTACCTGATTGCGACAAAGCCCGCAACCCCGTTTACAAAGACGTAATACATATCTTTGCTAGGGTTCGAACTTTGCCTGGTTTGGTGGAGGTGGCCGGAATTGAACCCGCTTCCGACGCGTCTTTTTAAAAAGGCTCTATAATGCTTAGTTTCTTTTATTATTTAACGGGCCAACGAGAAGAAACAAATTCGGTCCGCGAGCGCTTTTAAGTCCTTGTGCGGCGATAAGCGCGTAATGCCGACACAATGTACCCTGCCTTTTTTGACAACGGGCATTCTCCAAGCGGGACGGAGAGACCGCCGACGGCTTTAGATTAAGCCGCAAAAGCAAGCGCCGGAGCGCTCACCGTTTTGACATTGCTGTCGTTTGTTTTTGTTGCCTTTTTTAGGTAGCAGGCACTACCGCATACACCCTCTTTAAATTGCCGCGCCGTCGAAACCTGTACACCCCCATGGGGAAGTGCGGTGTGGATTGTGGATTGTGAATTGATAGTGTGGGGTGGATTTTGTTGTTCTTTACCCCAATCCTCATCTGCTTCACAATCCACAATTCACAATCCACAATTCACAAAGTCATGACGCTTTAGCAGTATATGCGAAGCGGGAGTAAATTGTCAAGCAATTTGGGGTGTCAAAAGATGGGAGTTTAACGCTTTATCACGTACTGGTAATGCACGTCGTCGCACACGATGGAAAACAGCGCACTGTTGTCGGTCTTGTAACAGGTGACGGGCTTGTATAGGCTAAACGAGAATTTTAATAGCTCCTCAAACGACTCTACCGACACGACCTTCCCGCAAAACGCGGGCTTTTCGGAGGCGGCGGCGAGGGCGACCTCGTTATAATACTTGCGCATGATTTTATTAAATATGCCGCGGAATTCGTCTTTGTCTTTAAACGCACCCTTGAGCGAGCCCACCAGCAGCACCAGCGCAGCCGCTATGCCGACAACGATCACGACGGAAACCCAAAAATCGGGAAGGCGTATGTTGCGCTCGGGGATATCGGCCTGCACGGTATCCTTGCCCCCGTTGTAAGTTATCTGGAACAATTCTTTCTCTAGCTGAATCGCCATGCTGCGCGCGTAAGGCGCGGTCTTAAGGGAGTTGTCTTTTGCCGTCAGTTGATATTCGGCGGTAAAGACGATTTCGGCAATATAATTGGTAACGCGTGGGTTGGAATCGTTAATATATTCGGTTAATTTTGCTTCGAATTTCTCGATATCTAAAGGGAATGTTTCGTTGATTACGGCCTTGCCGCCTACAAAAACGCAATCGCCGGTTTTGGTCGGCAATGCGGAGTCCTTCCAATCCCAAAACACGCCGTTACTTCCGTTGCCCGACATACGCACCTTTAATTCCGCCGAGTATACGGCCTTGTAGGTAAGGGCGATAGGCTTGCTCGTCTCCACCGAATACGTTGACACCGCGTCAATATCCTCGGTGTAATAGCGCCGGTAATGCGAGTAGTGGTTTTTAAGCTCGTCCGGATAAAAGCCGTTGCCCTCGGTCGTGTGTAGCACGTGGCTGATACCGTTACGCTCTGTAAACGTAATCGTTTTTTCCGCCGTCACGCAATCCATAATGTACCGCGCCGAAAATACGGTAATCAGCACGAGCGCCACGGCGCACATGCCCGCAATGATTAGCCAGACCGGCTTACTAATCCTTGCAAATATGCCGTTAGGTTTTTTGGTGATGTTTCCCATGTCGGGTCCTCCTGTGAGGGATGAATGAGTGAATAGTGAATAGTGAATAGTGAATAGTGAAAAATTATGGAGGGAATGAGATGTTCTTATCTAAACAATCCGTTATCCCCTACCCAGCGCCGGACAGCCAAACCGCCGGGTAGCCAATAAACGGGATATAAAAGTGCCCTACGCCCCTTATGTCCTCGGGGTATACCGGACGGGTGTCGGGGGCGTTGTTGGAGTCGCCTTTGGTGACGTAGTAAACGTTGCCGACCCCGTCCGCTTTTACCTCGTGGATGCGGTGCACCAAGGAGCGGCTCCCGGAAACAAACTCGATGACGTCGCCTACCTTTAACACCTCGGCGGCCTTTTGGGGCTTAAGCTTTTCGATCATGACGACCGAACCTTTTTCGAACGTGGCGCTCATGCTGTCGGACGCCACAGCGACGGGCTTAACCGGGAACAGCCCCGCCCCGAACGCCACCAGCACGCACAGCAATACTAAGGGCACCAAATAGCCACGCCATCGGAATTTTTCTTTCTTTTGAATGGTGCGCTGCCGCTCTTCATAGCGGTATTTGCCTAAAATCAAATACGATGCAAACACGACGACGCATACAAAGATGACCATCAAGAATCGGTTGACGTCCGGGACAATAGGCATAACGTAGGGGATCATGGTAAGGGAGAAGCGGAATATGAGTAAACCCCCAAACGTCCCGCCGCCCGCGGCGTACGTTAGGAAGAAGCTGATAAGCAAGGCGGGCACGATGACAAGGGCGATTTGCTCGGCGACGTTGGAATAGGTGAACATGGTGCGGATGTTATCTATCGAAACAAACGCGAGCACGGAAGCCAAAATAAGGTCGAACCACGACGAATATTTTGCCGGCACGCGTCTGATGATGTTCAAGCGGATGAATTCGATGGAGGCAAATACGATTCCGTAAATCCAAAGGTTTTTTACCAGCGCCAGGAAATCCGGCACCATAATGTTTTGGCCAAACTTGCCTAGGATTCCGGTAAAGAGCATCAAAAAAACGTAAAGCGCAGAGGCGATGCAACAGATTAAAAAGGTGTTATTTTTGGTTTTATCGAACACTTTGATGCCGCCTAAGGCAAAAAACGAAACGACGGCGGCTAAAAGGAAGAAGAGCGGCCGCAGGATGTTGATATAGACCGCCATAAGCTCTGACGGCCATACGAACAGCAGGCAGTGGAATAAGGCCAAAACCGCTATGATGATTAAGGATACGGTTAGGTTCTTTTTCATTTTTACATTCCGGGGAACGGCGTCGGGAACGTGTTATAGGTTGAACCATAGACAAACGCTACGTGGAAATAGAGGGTAACCCAGAGGCACTCGTCGTGGGTACCCGGATTGGGAGCGTCCGTGTTTAAGTGATATGTCACGGAGAAATTGTAGTATAATGTGTTGCCGCCAAATTTAGCGCCGGCGCAAGCTATCGAAACGGTTGCGCTGGTCCCGTCGTCCGGCAAGAGAGCCGGAGCCACCGATATAGCTGGCAACGCCTCGTAATTGTAATTTATCCATGCCGCCGTGCCGGCGTGCCACGTAATCCCGCTGGTGTTTTTAAACGACATACTAAAATTGAGTACTTGTTGACCGCTCCAAACACCGCCGCCGCTGTAACCGGAAAATATGGCGTAAAAATGATTGTCGTCCCATTTGGAAATGTTGGTAGGCGGTGCCAAAACTTGCTGCGCTCCGGCCGTTAGGCCGAAATATTGAGGGTTGCCGCTTTCTCCGGGACCCGTACCGTTGGTTGTTGCAGGCGTTGTGGTACTCTGCACGGGAGTAATCCACCAGGTCCTTGGGTAATTGACAAAAATTTCTCCGTGGAACTCTAGGTCACCTTCGGCGCCGGACGGCGGGGCGGCGTAAACCACGCCTATACACAGCGTAAAGGCTACCACCAAAACGATTGCAATGTTTTTAATAACCTTTTTCATCTCGAAAATTCGCTACGGCTCCTCCGTTGGCGTCCCTATCCTGTTGTATCCGATGGCGCCGGCGGTCGCATATACGCCGTTGTAGTCTTTGTCGGTCAAAGACCATACGGTAGGACTGCCAACCCACGTCACCGTGATATAAAACGGCCCAACCCGGCCTGAAACATGGTCGGCACTAGTGGCGGGCGGTATCTGCCCCACACCTGAAAAATCGGGCCACGTAACCTTGATTTTGGGGCTTGCAGGGTTTGGCGTAGGGTAGGAACGGTCCGGGTAGTAAGCTAGCCCGGAATCAAGGGTGCCGCCGCCCGGCCAAACGCCGGAGTCGGGCGTAAAATCCCAGGTGGTAAGCTCTACCGGGTACATCGTGTTGTTTTGCAAGAAAAACTCTATCTTCCGTGTATGCCCCGGCCCGAACAGCATTACCTCGAACGCCAGCGTGGTGTCGTTGACCCGGTACGCTTTTTCGTCGTCCCAGCCACCCTTGCCGTCGCCCTTATCGTCTAGTACAAAGCTGCCGTTCTCCATAACCGGGCTACCGTCCGGGTTCTTTTTATATCGGGGGAACCTTATCCCGTTTACTACAGCGGGCTCAGAGATATAAAACGTCTCTTTGGGGGGCAATAGCGACACGCCGAAATCGGCGTTTAATTGGCCGGCCGAGGCGGCGTAGACGATGCCGATAAAAATGGCGCTCAAAAGAAAGGCCGTAATGCCCAAATAACTTTTCTTGTATTTTGAAAAGTTTTTTGCCATTTTATTCCTTCACTCCCTTGCCGACTCTTATCATAGCATTACCGTCCAGTCGATGGTCATCTCGATTTTCCAAGCGTCTGGCGCGTAAAATTTTGCCGGCCCGTACGCGACATCGGTATCGTCGGATTCGGTGGTGTAATCGGTACCGGCCTTCCATTCGATGAGAATCCACCTTACATAAACGTTCAACGGGTCCGCCGTGCTTCCCGCTATTAACAGCGGAGCCCCCGGCGCATGGTGAGAACTTACCCTCATCACCGAATTTTCGACGTGGCCGCCCACAGTGCTGCTAACGGAATAGCCGTTAGGGTCGGTGAGCTTAAGGTTCAGGCCGTTAAACAGTGCGTCGGACACGCCGAGATTTTCAAGCCAGTAGTAAATCACCATCGCGTCGCCCGCAGTTAAAATTCCAAACTCGACAGCCTCGGACGACGTGACATACGAGAGCGTTTTGCCGCCGTTGGTGATACAGCCGGCAAGGTCTTTATTGGAGCCCTCCGCCGAGCCGTCCCCATACCGGATTGCCGCGCCCGCGTCGATGAAAATCACATCCGCGCCGAGCAGGTTCGCGCGGCCGTCAAAAGTCAACGTACCGGAGCCGGCCGCCCAAACGACGCCCACCGTAACGGCGGCGACCAAGCTTAGCACCACGGCTAAAATTCCTTTTAGTTTTCTCTCGCCGGATTTCATCGAATGATTCGTTTTACCTCAAATAATTCCCCGCATTGAGCGAGGTGGCACGGTAACGACGGGGTGGAAAGGGTAAGCTAAAACGTCTGACTGGCAGCTTTCTCGGCTTACACGAAAACCCAACAGAAACGCAGGCACATTTAAAGCGCCGCGTTTCCGTTAGGAGAATAATCGTAAAAGCTAAGAAATACTTTTAGTTTCTGATTAAGGCGCCCACGACCAATTGGCGGTAATGGTAAAAACTACCGAACCCGACAATGCGGCATTACCCGCCCAAGTTACCGTAAGAATTTGGGGATCGGTAGTGCCTCTGGGAAGAATCGGCTCCCTGTAAGAAAGGTCGCCGCCGGCGTCGTCAAAGGAAAACGCTAAAAGAACGTCGTCGGTGACATAAGTCCCGGTCAGGCTGGAAGTGTTAGTCCCTGTAATGTTGAAGCCGGTTACAATTCCGTTGTTCTTCGAGCTGGTGTTGTGGAGCGTGAACGTAATAGTCGAAGATTCTCCAACGTTGGCAAAATTTACGCTGAATGTTAGAGTATCGTCGGTATGCGAGACTGAGTTAGCCGCATCGGTATGCGAATCCGAAACCGCAGAAGTCTTGAATACTACTTTCTCATCCGCTAAGTTTACCGTACCTGTCATGGTAAGGCTTCCGTTGGCCAACGCCCAGGAGATGCCGACAAACATCGCCGCCACGACGGCAATGAGTACGAACATCAGTTTTCTTTTCTTTCTTTCTTGCTTTTTCATTTTTTTCTCCTCTTGGAAAAAATTTTGTATTTATTTACACCCCATACAAACCTACAAGCGCTTTTTTGTTTTATCGCAGGGGCGGACTCGTAATCCGCCCGCGCCCTAAAAACGCCAAAGCCTTTGTAGTAGTATGGAAATATAAACCGCAATTTATGTGTCGGGGACGGGGTTACCGATTACCCGTAGGGGTCGCCGTCCCCGGCGACCCGCCGCCGTTGATTACCCGGGATTCGGGGTTCGGGGTTCGGGATTCGGGATGGACACACACGATCCCGTAGGGGTCGCCGTCCCCGGCGACCCGCCGCCGTTGTGCGGACGAAAAGGCCATGCCGGGGGGAGGTGTCGGGGGGACGGGGACGTCGATTGCCCTGTGGGGGCAACCCTCCGGGCACGTCGCGCTACGCGCTCGTGTCGCCGTAAACCCGTCCCCGGCAGAGCCGTAAACAAGGGACGCCGATTATCCGGGATTCGGGGTTCGGGGTTCGGGATTCGGGATGGACACACACGATCCCGTAGGGGTCGCCGTCCCCGGCGACCCGCGGTTGCCGATTCCCCGTACGGAATTTTCTCGACGGCAAAGCAAAAACAGCGTGGTGAGGATACCCCGCGAGATGATGGCATCATATCACATATATTCATATATTCCCGATTGTCAACACTTTTCGACAAAAATCTATGTAAAAAACGAATTTATTACATGTATTATTCCCATCCGGTACTTCTTTTTCAAAAAAACTGTGCATTCGCACTATTTTTATGCAAGACCCGCCTTACCACTGACACTGTTTAAAAACAACCGCGCTAAAAAAACGGCTTGGACGGGTTTTTAGCCCTCACACGCCCGTAAACTCCGCATTCGCGTATACCGTGCCGCCCTCTCCCGCCAATACCACCACTTGCATAAATTTACACAAAGTTCCCCGCCCCCTTGTGTAAAACTCCGCGTTCGCGTGCACCGTGCCGCCCTCTCCCGCCAATACCACCACGCGGCGGGAGGGCTCCGGCGCAAAAACCTGCGGACGGATGATGTCGCCTTGCTTTGCCGCAGTTTTGTACTCGATGCGTATGCGCTGTAAATTCATCGGCTCCCCTATCGCGTCAAAGGCGAGAGTGGCATAATGCACGTTGTTCATGTGCATATTGAGGTCGATATAGCGCGGGGGCACGGAAACCGGCGCAGCCGCAAGAAAAGGCGCGTCCGGCACGGCGATTTTGCGCGGCAATAGTTCGATCGGATAGCGCGTGTCGGGAGCGAACGATTTTATCAGCTCGTCCGGCATACGCGCGGGCTTGCCCGTGTCTACAAAAACGAATATGCCGAGCGAATAGCTTGTGACCAGCCGCTCTCCGCCCGCAGACTCTATCACCGCGTTGCGGTGGCCCATAACGGGGCCAAGATCAAAAAGGTGGGCGGATATCACGATTTCTTCTCCGTAAACGGGTAGCCGGTGAATTTCGGCCTGGCGGTACGCGATAAAGCCGCCGATGCCGCGCGCGGAGCAGTAATCGGTGATAAGGGGCATGTTGTCGTTTTGGAATTGCTCGCAGTCGGACAGCGCGGTGCATATCCCGTGCACCGACATTTTTTGATTTGGGCCGCAGTCCGAAACCGTGACCCGGCGCGAAAAAGAGTACATAGCGGTATGCCCTCCGTTTTTCGTTTTTCGTTTTTCGTTAAAACCCAAACTCCACTTTGATGTCCCGTTCGAACAAAATTTTAATCATCTCGACGGGGGGCAGGTTTTCGCGGATGGCCAAGTTGAGCGCGGAAGTGATGGGCATTTCAATCCCGAGCTGTTCCGCAAGCCCGCCTACCGCGCGCGCCGTGGCGACGCCCTCGGCAAGCTTTGTAAAAGTCTCGCCCCTAGCAAACGCCTCGCCCCAGCGGCGGTTGTGGCTGTGAGGAGAAAACAGCGTCGCCTCGTAATCGCCTAAGTGGCACAGCCCGTAGGCGGAGAGCTCGTTGCCGCCCATCGCCGCAATCAGCCGCGCTACTTCCCTTGCGCCGCGCGCCATAAGCGGGCCTTTGAGCGAGGTGTAGCCGAGCCCGTCTAATATGCCCGCCACGATACCCATGATATTTTTGGCCGCCGCGCCGAATTCCGTGCCGATGATGTCGCCGCCGTAGTAAAAACGGATGATGTCGGATTTAAAATTGTCCGCCAAGAACACTTTTAATGCGGGATCGTAGGAGTCTATCACCATGCAGTTGGGGATACCCTTAACAAAGTCCTGAATGTGGCCGGGACCCACCCACACCGCGATACTTTCTTTGGCGATGTCGGATTCTAAGCACACCTCGCTAAGCCTTTTGCCCATGCCTTCCTCGATGCCCTTCATGCACAGCACGATTTTCTTGCCGGCTAAATCGAACGCCGTCACCCGCTGCAAAAAGCCGCGCAAGGCTTGCGAGCTAATCGAGATGATGATGATTTCGGCGTGCCTTACGGCGAATCCCAAATCGGACGAGAGTGTAATCCCGTCGGGATACGTTACATACTCGTTCACCCTTGTAGCCTTCAGTGCGCGAAAAATCTCGTCGTCCGGCCCGTAGCTTACGACGTTATTGCCAAGTTTATGCGCGTACCACGCAAGGAACGAGCCCCAACGCCCGCACCCTAGGACGGATATGTTCATTGCAATGTAACTCCTTTTATCTGTGCACAGTTCTTTTGATATGATGGTATGATGATATGATGGCGCTTTTTGATATGATGGCACTTTTTGATATGATGGCGCTACGCTTATGATGGAGAAATAGCTACCTTCCCGTCGTAAGCATACAACCCATACAAGTCCGCAAGACTTAAAACGTGGATAACCCCTTGCAAGTGAAGCGCAGCTCGGGGTTAAGCCGCACACCACACCGAACTCCGTAGGAGTTCAACTATCTACCCAAAACCACTTTTCGTCTAATTCGATGCCCTGCTCCCGGATCAATCTAGCAATCTCTTCTTGAAAGCTTTCTTTCTTATGATGTTCCTGCTGATTTTTTATATAATTGATAATTGTCTCCCTTTCATCGTACGAATAGGTCAAAGCGCAATACTTTATGCCCCAGCCTCTAAACTCGGGAAAGTGGCCGCTCTCTTTCATCCATTTTGAGGACGATACTTTTATTTCCCGCACATAATCCGCTAACGCAACGGAAGGATGCAAATCTGATAAAATATGGATGTGCTCTTCCATGCCGTTAATACGAAATAAAACGCCTTCTTTGTTTTTAACAATGCCCCAAATATATCGAAATAAGTCTTCCCGATGTTCCGAAGGAATTGTTTTTTCGCTACCCTTTGTGCGAAAAATGATATGATACTATTCCGTTGCTAATTTAAAAATTTTGTGTTATACTTGAGTTATGTTAAGATATACGGTTGAACAAATTGAAGAAGTAAGTGTTGCATTGGCGACTGAGCGCGAGAACGTGGAGATGTT
>Ga0123356_10004234_pt1 | contig 14842 bp, 10 predicted proteins | sample TergutEmb28metaG_2_FD_92546 | JGI IMG/M metagenome (GOLD analysis project Ga0123356, IMG submission 92546) | Embiratermes neotenicus P3 segment gut microbial communities from Petit-Saut dam, French Guiana - Emb289 P3 | ecosystem: Host-associated > Arthropoda: Insects > Digestive system > Gut ... | reverse complement strand
GCGCGTCCGATCAATCCAGCGATGGAAAGAACCGTAATCTTGCCTCCGTGCTTGGTGAGCGCTTTCTGCCCCTCTTCCGACAGGGGAATGGTGTTGGTCACCACCACTTCGCGGATGCAGGACTCCATGATGTTTTTGACCGCAGCCCCGGAAAACACCGGATGCGAGCAGCAGGCGTAAACCGAAGTGGCACCGTTGTCCATGAGCGCCCCCGCAGTCTTGGCCAGTGTGCCCGCCGTGTCGATCAAATCGTCGATCACCAGGCAGGTACGGCCCCTGACGTCGCCGATCACGTTCATGACTTCAGCGACATTGGCTTCAACCCGGCGCTTATCCACGATTGCCAGAGCGGCATCCACCTTCTTCGCGAAAAACCGCGCGCGCTCCACTCCGCCCGCATCGGGAGAAACCACCGTCAGATTCGGCAATTCGAGCTTCCTGAAATGGTCGACCAAAACCGGCGACGCAAATAAATGGTCGACGGGAATATTGAAAAATCCCTGCAACTGCGGCGCATGCAGATCGACAATCAACGCCCGGTGCGCCCCGGCGGTGGTCAACAGATCTGCAACCAGCTTCGACGATATGGGCGCCCGCGGCTTGTCCTTGCGGTCCTGTCTGGCATACCCGAAATATGGAATCACGGCGGTAATGCGCCGCGACGATGCGCGCTTGAGCGCGTCCATCATCAACAGCAGCTCCATCAGGTGCTGGTCGACCGGGTGGCACGTCGGCTGAATCACGAATACATCCGCGCCACGAACGTTCTCCTGAATCTGAACGTATGCTTCGCCGTCGGCGAAGCGCGTCACCAGCGCCTGCCCGCGCGACATTCCGAGGAAAGCGCAAACCTCGTCTGCAAGCGGCTGGTTGGCCGTGCCGCAGAAGATCTTGAACTTCTCATCGACGCGAGCGCGGTGCGGTTTACGCTCGGGTTTTTCCTCCGCGCTCATTTTTTCTTCGGCCGCAGGTGCAAGAGTTGCCATGTTTCTCGTTGGTCCGTTCGTCATCGGCCTTCCCTGGCCGAAAGCACTCTCGCGGCCCCGGGCGGCGGTTGGCAAACCACCAACTGCCCAGCGACGAACGAGGGTTTTTTGGCTGGGCCGCTAGGATTCGAACCTAGACAAAGTGCTCCAAAGGCACTTGACCTACCATTAGTCGACGGCCCAATCCCCTACGCCTGGATTATCCGAAAGCCACTCGCCGGGACCCCATGAGGGCTGCCAGCTTGCCGGCAATCGCCCCGTGGTTTCTAGAAGCTGGCGGCTAGTAGCTTCTTCCAATATTCCCGCCGTGTCAACGTGCTCGTCACCACTGCGCGTGTCCCGCGGCGTTCGAGCTGGTTGGCCGCGGCGGCTGCGTTTTTCCGCGAATCAAACAGTCCGTACAAGGCCGAACCCGACCCCGACAAAGAGGCGTAAATCGCTCCCGCCCTCTCAAGTACACGCCTGACCTCGCACAATTCGGGATGCCTAGGAAAGACGACCTTCTCGAAGTCGTTTTCAATCCCGGTACGGACAAGGTCGAGCAGTGGGCTCTCGGCCCGGCCTCCGTCGGTTTTGGCGGAGACACCGGATCCGCGGCTGGTTCGAAACCACGCCGCAGTCAGCCAAGCAGAAATCTCACGGCTGAACTCTGACATTTTATCGGAGAGAGTAGAAGAGGTCAATTTGCTGGTTTCTCCCGGCGCGGATGTCATTCCCGGGGGCCGAGCCTTGGGGCCCGATTCGGAATCACCATGGGCGGAGTTGAGCGAGTCCCAATCGGCAAACGCTTCGGGAGTTGAAACCGAGATCTCCGGCAGTGCGATCACGCACGGAAGAGCCGCGAAATCGGGCAACGGATAAACCTCCTCGCCCCGGCCTACCCCGAGCACCAGGCCTCCCATGAGAAACAAGGCCACGTCCGATCCCACCTCGGCCGCCATGCGCAATCGCTCTGGCGGGGGAAGCTGCTTGCCGAGCGCGCGTTCGAGCGCAACCAGGGCCGCAGCCGCATTGCCCGAGGCTGCTCCCAATCCTCCCTGCACCGGAAGCCGCTTTTCAATCTCAATGACCGCCCGGGCGCGGGCTTTGAGCGCCGCGAGCGCACGCTCGACCATGCGGTAGCAGGTATTGGCCGAGTCCTTGGGCACACGCGGGTCCGGGCAGCGAATTTCAATTCCCGAGCCCCGCTCCAGGGAAATGCGAATGGTGTCGTGAAGCGCAATCGTCTGGTACACCGTCCGCAGCTCATGAAATCCATCCCGCCGCGGCGCCCCGATCCGCAAGCCGAGGTTGATCTTCGCAAACGATGGAAGGGAAACCGTCATGGAGGGATGATTCTAGCGCAGGGTTCCGCCCCGCTATCTCCTATAATGTGGGATCCGTTTCCGGAATGTTGCGGCCCGACTACAAAGAGTTCCTTCGCCTGGCGCGCGAGGCCACCCTCGTTCCCGTGGTCAAATCGGTTATGGCGGACCTGATGACGCCGGTCTCGGCTTTTCTCGCAATCTCGCGCGCAGAAAAGGATGCCTTCCTCCTCGAATCTGCAGAACGCGGCGAGCAGATCGGCCGGTATACATTCTTGGGCGCCCGGCCTTACCGGAAACTCGGGGCTCGCGGGAGTGAGCTCACGCTTGAGCACGGCCGGAAACGCGAGCGACGAGAAGGCAATGTTTTTCAGTTGGCAAAGGAGCTTTTAGAGCAGCACAAGCCTGCCGTCGTGCCCAGTCTGCCGCCGTTCACCGCGGGCGCGGTGGGGTTTTTCTCTTACGATATCGTTCGCCAGCTGGAAAACATCGGGACCCGTACGAAAGACGATCTCGACGTTCCCGATTGCATGCTGATGTTCTTCGACCGTCTGCTCGCCTTCGACCACCTCCATCATCAGATCCACATCATCGCCGCCGCCGATGTGTCTTGCGAGCACCCGCGCCGGGCTTATGACCGGGCGGTGGCCGACATTGCGGGCCTGGAGAAGAAATTAACCCGCGGCCTCGGCAGAGTGAAGTGGCAGAAGACCGAGGATAACTCGCGCGGGAAACTGAAGATCAAGCCGCGCACGGCGCGAGGCGCGTTCGAGCGCTCGGTCGAGCGCGCAAAGAAATACATTGCCGCCGGCGACATTTTTCAGGTGGTTCTCTCCCAGCGCCTCGATTTCACGCCCCCGGCGGCGCCCTTCGATATTTATCGGGCATTGCGGGCGGTGAACCCGTCTCCCTACATGTACTTCTTGAGGATGGGCGACACCCATATTGTCGGTTCGTCACCCGAAATGCTAGTGCGCGTGACCGGCCGCAGACTCGAGTACCGTCCCATCGCGGGAACGCATCCCCGGGGCAAAGACGAAAGCGAAGATCAACGGCTCGAACAGAAGATGCTCACCGACGAAAAGGAACGCGCCGAGCACGTGATGCTGGTGGATCTTGGGCGCAACGATCTCGGCCGGGTGAGCGAGTACGGCTCGGTCAAAGTGAAAGATCTGATGTATGTGGAGCGCTATTCGCACGTGATGCACATCGTTTCCTCGCTCCAGGGAGAACTTCGACCCCATCTCGGCGCCTTAGACGCCTTCGCTGCATGCTTTCCCGCCGGGACCCTCAGCGGAGCGCCCAAAGTGCGCGCCATGCAGATCATTGAAGAACTCGAGCCCACGCGACGCGGCATTTATGGCGGATCCGTGCTCTATGCGGATTTTGCCGGCAATCTCGACTCCTGCATTGCCATTCGCACTTTGCTGATGAAGGGCGGGAAGGCATATCTGCAGGCTGGCGCCGGCATTGTCGCCGACTCGGATCCGGCCGCGGAATACCAGGAGAGCATCAACAAGGCCCGCGCCGTGCTGCGAGCGGTGGAAACCGCCACAGGAGGAACAAAAAATTGAAAATCCCGCGTTGGATTTTCTCCGCTCTCTTATGTTTTCTCGCAATCCCGGTGTTCGCCGAAGAGACCCGGCTGGTTCTCGACCACGGGAAATCGACCATCGTGCTCGAGCCTTACGCGGCAAACGTCGTTCGCGTCACTTTGAGCACCGAAAAAGACCAGGCCCTGGCCGCGCCCGGATTCGGGTTCATACGGCACCCGAATACCGACGGCTGGACGCACGAGCACACTGGCGCCGCCGACCTGTATCGGTCGTCCCGCATGATCGTCAAGGTCGACGCCTTTCATGAGAACGGCGGGCCTTTGCCCATTACCGTTCGCGACATCGCGAAGTATTTCACCGGATCGGTTCCCTGGGCGCACATCACCATCACCCGGCCTGACGGCAAGCGGCTGCTCGAAATGAATGGCTGGTCGATGTCCGTGCCCAACCACAAGGACGGCAACGCCGGCATTCTGTATGACAAGCGCCCCTCGGATGGCGATTTCTATCAGGTCGGCGGCAGCTTTGTCTCGCCCGATGACGAGCACTACTACGGCCTCGGCCAGAATCAGGAGGGATTTCTCGATCGCCGCGGCCATCGCGTGGAGTGCTGGCACAATTACACCGCCACCGGCGGTCCGAGCATCTGCGTCCCGTTTGCCGTCACCAACTATGGCTACGGTCTCGTCTGGGACAATCCTTCGAAGACCGTAATCGAGCCGGGATTCAACGGTCGCACAACCTGGACCTCGGAGGTAGGCAATCGGGTTTCCTATTTCGTGATCGCGGGCGGCGACTTCAACGAGATTTACTCCGGCTACCGTCTGCTCACCGGCACCACCCCGATGTTGCCCAAGGCGGCGTACGGATTTGTCCAGTGCAAGCAGCGATACATCACGCAGGAAGAGATGCTGAATGTGGCCAAAGGATATCGCGAACGCCACCTGCCCCTCGACGTGCTGGTGCTCGACTGGTTTTACTTCACCCGCATGGGACAGCTGGATTTTGTGCCCGATCGCTTCCCCGACCCGGCAGAGATGAACCGGCAGCTCGAGGCCATGGGTATTGAGACCATGGTCAGCGTCTGGCCGCGCTTTACCCCGGGGTCGCGCTTCTACGACACGGTGTTAAAGCACGGCTGGTTCGAGCACCTCGCCGACGGCACTCCCACCGACGGACTTCCCTATGACCGCGCCGGATCGGATCTTGATACATCGAATCCGGAGGCGGCGAAGTGGTATTGGGAGGTGATCCGCGACAACATCCTCAGCAAGGGATTCGACTCGATCTGGGCGGACGAGACCGAGCCGGACCTGCCGCCGAACGGCAGCTACTTTTTTGTGGGGCCGGGCACGCGGTACTTCAACATCTATCCCTTGGTGCATACGGCGGCGATTTATGATGGCTTCCGCCGCGACCTGCATCATCGGGCGCTGATTCTCTCCCGCGACGCCTACCTTGGTTCGCAGCGCAACGCGACTATGGTCTGGTCGTCCGATATTTTTCCCACCTGGGATGCCTACAAACGTCAGATTCCGACCGGGCTGAATTTCACCGCTTCGGGCATGGCCTATTGGACCAACGACGTCGGCGGCTGGCAGTACCTTCCCGCTGAGCACCATCCCGCCCGCCCGCCGCTCCTTGACCCATCCGACGCCCGCGACAACGTCGGCGGATATGACGACTATCCCGAGCTTTACACGCGCTGGTTTGAGTACGGAACGTTCCTGCCGATCATGCGCACGCACGGCAGCCGCAAATATAACGAGGTCTGGTCGTACGGCAAACAGGCCGAGCCCATTCTCGGAAAGTATCTCAGGCTGCGTTACCGGCTCCTGCCCTACATCTATTCGCTCGGATACACGACTTATCAAACGGGTGCGCCCTTTATGCGGGCCCTGTTCATGGATTTCCCCGAGGACGCGAAGGTGGCCGATATGGGCGACGAGTATATGTTCGGGCCGGCCTTTCTGGTGGCCCCGGTTACCGAGCAGGGCGCAACCGCCCGCGAGGTCTATCTTCCCGCGGGCGCGGACTGGTACAACTACTGGACGAACCAGCGTTTCCAGGGCGGCGAGAGCGTGAAGGTGGATGCGCCGATTGACGTCATTCCCCTGTTCGTTCGCGCCGGGTCAATCATTCCGCTCGGCTCCCCTGTCGAGACCACGAGCCAGCCCCAGAAAATCATGAAGGTCCGAGTCTACCCCGGACGAGACGCCGACTTTATCCTCTATGACGATGACGGCACAAGTTATGACTACGAAAAAGGCCAGAGCCGGGTGACGCACCTTCATTGGAACGACGGCGCGAGGAAACTTACCCGCGAAGGCGCCTCCGCCTGGACGGAGCCGGATTCGGAGATCCTCGATGTCGTGACCCGCTGAATTCGCCGCCCCGCTCCCCCATCTCGTGTGAGAAGCCGCTCGACGATTTGTCTGCGAGTTGGCGCGGGCTTGCGTCGGGGGTGGTTCCAGTCTCCCGGCGCGAGCACACGAAAAACACACGGGTTCGTCCCACAGAAATCCTTAGACCGCGGATTTTTTGCTGGTTTTGCCCAGCCCCTATCCCTTTCGACATCTAATTTAATGGGTGAAGTACGCGGACCGGGGGGTGTGCGATGGCGAACGTTCGACATGGAGGCCCCAAAGGAGCAGAACCAGGGGAAGCGCAAGAACGCCGCAGGCGCGAAGAAGAAAGCCTGGATAAGACCATTGAGGACAGCTTTCCGGCAAGCGATCCTCCTTCGACCATTCCCAATCCCGACGATGACGACGAAGAAGATGAAGAGGGCGCGTAAGCCGTCGCGGGTCTCTTTATAGGATTCCCCATAGGATTCCTGCCTGATAGGATTCCCGCCTGAGCGGAGAACGTCCTTGCTTCGCTCTGGATTCGACGCCACGCCAAAGTCGGCGGAATCGCAGCCATTGGGCATGGTCTTGTCCAATTCCCGGGGCCTGCCCTTAAGAAAGGCGCCATAAGAATACAGGTAGTTCTATAATTCTCCTAGGCGGAGACGAGATGGCTTTCACGCTTCTGGTCAACGGCAACGAACACCACGTGGACGTTCAGCCCGAGAAACCGCTGCTCTACGTTCTACGCGACGACCTCGGCCTGACCGGCGCCAAGTATGGATGCGGCGAAGGACAGTGTGGAGCATGCACGGTGCTGGTTGGGGGCTCTCCGGTTCGTTCCTGCCGCATGCAGGTCTCTTCCGCAGCCGGGAAAAAGGTCACCACAATTGAAGGGCTGGCGCGCGGCGAAAAGCTCCACCCGGTTCAGCAGGGATTCCTCGAGGTTGAGGCCTTCCAGTGCGGCTATTGCACGCCGGGGATGATTCTCGCGGCCGCCTCTTTTGTCGAGGCGAACCCGCATCCGACCGACGAGCAAATCATCAGCCACATGGATGGCAACATCTGCCGCTGCGGAACCTACGAGAGAATTATCGAAGCCATACACCGCGCAGCCGAACTCGGCCGGAGCGAGAAGCATGGCTGAACCTACTGTCTACGTGGAAACTCTCGATTCCGAACTTCGCCAGCAGAAGGTCTCGCCTTTCAGTTACCGGTTTGACCTGGATCGCCGCGATTTCTTCAAGCTGCTCGGAGGAGGTCTGCTGGTAGGGGTTGCGGCCGGGCGGGTGATCGCACAAGAATCGGGTGGCGGGGCGCATCGCGGTCACGAGCTGCCTAAGGCCCTCGATTCCTGGCTGCACATCGACGAAAGCGGCCAGGTCACCTCCTTCACCGGCAAGGTGGAGGTCGGCCAGAACGTGCGTACTTCACTGGCGCAGCAAGTTGCCGAGGAGCTTCGGGTGCCGCTCTCGTCGGTGCGCATGTTGATGGGCGACACCGAGTTGACTCCCTACGACATGGGCACGTTCGGGAGCCGCACGACGCCGCAGATGGGCACGCAGCTTCGCACGGTAGCCGTGAGCGCGCGAACCGTGCTGATTCAGATGGCGGCTCGGCGCTGGTCCGCGGATGCGTCCCATCTCGAGGCGAGGGACGGCAAGATCCACGACGCAAAGTCGGGCCGCATGATTTCCTATGGCGAGTTGGTTGGCAGTCAGAAGCTGGCCACTGCGATTCCGGACGATCCGGATTTTACTCCGGCAAAGGATTGGAAAATCGCTGGGCTTGCGGCGCCGAAGAGAGATGGCCGCGAGTTCGTCACCGGCGCGCATCAGTACACTCCCGATTTCAGCCTGCCGGGCATGCTGCATGGAAAAATCGTGCGCCCCAACGCCTTCCACGCCAAATTGGCCTCCTGCGATTCCGCGCAAGCGGAAAAAATACCGGGTGTCGTCGTGGTTCGTGACGGCGATTTTATCGGAGTTGCCGCACCCGACGTCTTGACCGCCGATCGCGCGGCCCAGTCGATCCGCGCGCAGTGGGATGCACCCTCGCAGATTTCCGACCGCGAGCTGTTTGAGCATCTGCGGAAGGGCACAAAACCAGGGGACGAGGACCGGGATCAGTTCGTTGCCGGCTCAGTCGAGAGCGCCCGCGGGCAGGCCGCGAAGTCACTGAAGCAGACCTATACGGTTGCTTACATTGCGCACACTCCGCTTGAGCCGCGAGCGGCCCTTGCCGAATGGAAGGATGGAAAGCTCACGGTCCGGACCGGCACACAGCGGCCGTTTGCCGTCCGGGATGAACTGGCCGAGGCCTTTCACCTTTCCGAGAACGATGTACGGGTGATCGTTCCCGATACCGGTTCGGCCTACGGCGGCAAGCACACCGGCGAAGCGGCAGTTGAAGCCGCGCGTCTGGCCAAGGCGGCAGCGAAGCCGGTCAAGCTGATCTGGTCGCGCGAAGAGGAGTTCACGTGGGCGTACTTTCGTCCTGCGGGCGTAATCGACGTGGCCAGCGGAGCGAAGGCGGACGGCACTCTGGCGTTCTGGGAGTTCGATAACTACAACTCCGGCCCGTCGGCAATGCGGACGCCGTATGAGGTGCCAAACCAGCGCATCGAATTTCACCCCGCCGACGGCCCCCTTCGCCAGGGTTCCTATCGCTCACTGGCTGCCGCCGCGAACCACTTTGCCCGCGAGTCGCACATGGATGAACTCGCGCACGAACTGAAGATGGATCCGCTCGAATTCCGTCTTAAGAACTTGAAGAACGATCGTTTGCGCGCGGTCTTTCAGGCCTCGGCCGAGAGGTTCGGCTGGGCCAAGTCGAAGAGCTTGCCGGGCCGGGGATTTGGAATTTCGGGCGGTTTCGAAAAAGGTGGATACCTCGCCACCTGCGCGGAAGTTTCGGTCGAGCACGGTGCGCTGAAAGTGGTCCGCGTGGTTGAGGCCTTTGATTGCGGGGCAGTAGTGAACCCCCAGGGGCTGAAGAACCAGGTCTCTGGGGCGGTGATTCAAGGGCTGGGCGGAGCCATGTTTGAGGCCATCGAGTTCGAGAACGGCCGGATATTGAACCCTCACCTCGCAGACTATCGCGTGCCCCGCTTCAGCGATGCTCCCAGGGTCGAGGTTGTCCTCGTCGACCGGAAAGACCAACCGTCGATGGGTGCGGGCGAGACGCCGCTGGTTGGGATTGCACCCGCGGTCGCAAACGCGATTTTCGCCGCGACCGGCATACGGTTGCGCTCCATGCCGCTTGCGCCCGCTGGGCTTCCCGATACCTCCTCCGCCAAAGGCTGGTGAACTGGGAGGGCCATCTCGAACCGAAAATGCCAGCCGTGCCTGTTATCCTTCTCGAGATATCGTCAAATCCAGTTGCCAAGCCAGGTGAGATATGAAGCGAATGGATGTGGTGGCTTTCACGCTCCCGTTTTCAACTTTGTTCCTGGGGATTACGCTTCTCGCGCAGGGCAATTCTTCGCCTTTCTATGATTACCGCTCTGAAAATCCCGGCACGGTCCGCAAGATCACGGTCAAAGATCTGCCGCCGCCCTTCTCCACCAAGTCTGCCAATAATTCCCCGGCACCCGCTTCGCGCCCGGAAGGGGCCATCCCCCAAACCCCGCCCGGCTTCAAGGCCGGTCTCTTTGTTACCGGCCTCGATGAGCCGCGCGAGCTGCGCACCGCTCCGAATGGCGATGTTTTTGTCGCCGAGAGTTCTAAGGGCGAAATCAAGGTATTCCGCGGGGTAACCCGAGACGGTAAGCCGGAACAGACCTCTACATTCGCGACCGGACTTCATCGCCCCTTCGGAATTGCTTTCTATCCGCCCGGCGATCATCCCCAATGGGTCTATATCGGCGACACGGATGCGGTGAAGCGCTTCCCCTATCACTCGGGTGACCTTCAGGCGAGTGGTCCGCCGCAGACGATCGTCGCTGAGATTTTTTCGGGCGCCAGCCACGCGTCAGGTCATTGGACCCGGGATGTTGTGTTCTCGCCCGATGGCAAAAAAATGTATGTCTCGGTGGGATCGGGTTCGAACATCGATGATCCCGACACCCACAAGGGGGAGTTTCACCGTGCAAACGTTCTCGAGTACAATCCCGACGGCTCCGGGTTGCGAGTCTTCGCCTCAGGACTTCGCAATCCGGTGGGGCTGGCTTTCAGTCCGGCTAGCGGTGAACTCTGGACCGCTGTAAACGAACGCGACGCGCTTGGCGATAATCTGGTTCCGGACTACACCACACACGTCGAGGATGGCGGGTTTTACGGCTGGCCATGGTATTACATGGGCGGCAATCACGACCCGCGGTTGCCCAACAGTCATCCGAATCTGCTCGCGAAACTGATTACCCCCGATATCGTCATCCAGCCACACAGTGCTCCCCTCGGATTTGCCTTCTACACCGGCAACCAATTCCCCGAGGAGTACCACGGCGACATGTTCCTCGCGCTGCATGGCTCGTGGAACCGCAATCCGCGTACCGGATACATGGTGGTGAGAGTTCCGCTGCACGGGAAAGGCAAGGCTTCGGGAGAATATGAAGACTTCCTGACCGGATTTGTCACCGCGGATGGAAACGTCTGGGGCCGGCCGGTCGGCATCGCAGTCGCCAAAGACGGTTCGCTTCTCGTAAGCGACGACGGCTCCGGCTCAATCTGGCGTGTGAGCTACGAAGGCAAATCCTGAAGGCTGCCGCAGCGGCGCAAACGCAGAGAAATACATGTGAGCGGGCTCGCTCGCCCCTCGTTTACCACAGGTCTGGAGGGTGCCCCTCCTTCTCGGCGCCGCTCGTCATAAGTCCGGTTGACACCTGTTATTCGAGGGTTACGGACTTTACCAGGTTTCTCGGACGGTCCACATCCAGGCCTCTCCGCACAGCCATGTAGTAGGCGAACAGCTGCAGAGGGACAATCTCAAGCATCGGTGAGAGCAGCTCCGGAGCCTCGGGAACAAAGATCGTGTGGTCGGCCAGACGGGCAAGCTCTTGGTCGCCTTCGGTGGCAACGGCAATCACCGGCGCATTCTGCTGTTTGAATCCCCGAATGTTGGCCAGGTTTTTTTCATAGCGAACGACCGAACCGGGATCCGTGCGGTCACAGGTGGCAACAATCACAATGGGCAGGGTTTCATCGATCAGTGCGTTCGGGCCGTGCTTGGTTTCGCCTGTGGGATAGCCTTCCGCGTGGATGTAAGAGACTTCCTTCAGCTTCAATGCCCCGTCCATCGCGATGGGATAGTGAATGGCGCGGCCCAGAAACAGGAAGTCCCCGAACTTGTGAAAACGGCCGGCAAGCCGCTCACATTCGCCTGCCTGTTCGAGAACCGTCGCGGTCTTCTGGGGCAAGGTGAGAAGTTCTCTGATCCACCTGCGCCGCTCGGTTTCTGAAAGCGCGCCGCGGACTTCGGCGAGATAGGCCGCCAGCAGAAACAGAACGGCCATCTGCGCGGTAAATGACTTGGTCGATGCAATGCTGATCTCCGGACCGGCGTGGGTATAGACGACGCCGTCGGCTTCGCGGGCAATCGTGGATCCGACGACATTGGAAACGGCAATGGTGCGGGAGCCTTTTTCTTTGGCCTCGCGTTGTGCGGCGGTGGTATCGGCAGTCTCGCCCGATTGCGTGATTACGACGGTGATCTCGCCGCGGCCGAGAAGCGGGTTTCGGTATTCAAATTCGCTTGCGTAATCGATCTCAGCCGGAAGGTGCACCAACTCCTGAAACATGAATTCCCCGGCCATGCCCGCATGACGGCTGCTGCCGGAAGCGACGATATTGATGCGCCTCAGCGAACGGAGCTCGGACTCGCTGATTCGAACTTCGTCGCCCAGCCGAACCGCAGCCGACTCAAGCGAGACCCGGGGAGCGACGGTGTCCTCGAGCGCCTTGGGCTGATCGAAAATCTCTTTAAGCATGTAATGCGGAAATGCGCCTTTATCTGGCATGGTTCTCCTTTGTACTGCTACTCGACCAGTTCGCCTGCGACAATCGTTGCCCGGACCTCTCCATCCGGCGCAAGCACCACAAAATCGGCATCGCCGCCGGCTTCGATGACACCCTTTTTCGGCATGCCCGCGACCCTGGCCGGGTTCGTCGCTGCGGCCCGCACCGCCTGCTGCAGGTTGAGGCCGGCAAATTTCATTGCGTTTCTCACCGCGCGGTCCAAGGTCAATACGCTTCCGGCCAGGTTTCCCTGGTACAGGCACTTGCCATCCTTTACTTCGACCTCGATCGGGCCCAGCCGGTAGCGTCCCTCGGGCATGCCCGTCGCCGAGATCGCGTCCGTAATGAGTACGAAATTCTCGGCCCCCTTCGCCCGGTACAAGAGATCCACGATTCTTGGATCGACATGAATTCCATCCGCGATCACATCCGCGCTTACCTCCCGGTTGGTTAAGACCTCGCCAAGAATTCCGGGCTCGCGGTGATCGAGCGCGCGCATGGCATTGAAGGTGTGCGTGGCGTGATGCGCGCCCGCCTTAATCCCTCTGCGGGCCTGCTCGAGGTCGGCGTCCGAGTGCCCGATGCTGACGCAGACGCCGCGTTTCGCGGCCGCAGCAATGACTTCTTCCGCACAGTCGAGCTCTGGAGCAATGGTGATCATGCGCACCTGGCCGCGGGAGGCTTGCCAGAGCTTGTCAAAAACGCCGATGCTCGGGGGAACCAGGTCTTCGGGAGGGTGCACGCCGCGTTTTCGATGGCTCAAGAACGGACCTTCCAGGTGAATTCCCAGCGGCCGGGCTCGCTTCCGGTTTCGCGGCGCGCTCTCGATCGCGTCTGCCAACCGCTCTAGAGCACTTAGAGTGTCATCCAGGCTCGCGGTCACCGTCGTCGGAAGGTAGCTGGTCACTCCATGTCGAACCAGAAACGCCTCCATCCTTTCCAGTTCGCCCGCCGAGGCGCGCATGACATCCGACCCGGCAGCACCATGAATGTGCACGTCAAAAAACCCCGGCGCTAATACGCAGTCCGGAAAGCTCGTCACATCGCCATTTAACGGCATCGCCAGCCCATCCTGCGGACCGACGCGGAGGATTCGGCCGTCTTCAACTTCGATTGCGCCGTCGGCGATCGTCCGAAGCGGAGTGTAGAGAGTCTTGCAGGTGAAGACTTGCATGGCTGTTCCTGAGTTACTGTTTTTTAGTATAGCAAGCCAGGAACGAACCTCAGCCGCTTCGCGGGAATCTCAACCGATATAGAGCAGTTGTGAGCGGGCGTTCGAAAAAAATGAACTGACACGGCCCCCGGAGGAACGGTTCTGATCGAAAGGCAATGCCGAGGCGTTGAATTGAAGGGTGTAGAGTCGGTGAGTCTTGGGTTCTGGGAATGCGGCTCTCGGAACCCGATGTATAATCGAAAGCAGATTGTTTCCTTGCTGCGTGCGACCGAGCGCAGCCATGGCGGGGAGTGGCTCAGCCTGGTAGAGCACCTGGTTCGGGACCAGGGGGTCGGAGGTTCAAATCCTCTCTCCCCGACCATTCTAATCAAGCGCTTACCCGATTTCAGCACGGTCAAACTGGATGCAAATGGGTGCAACTGGCAATCCGGAGGCCACAACCGGCATGTGAAACCTCCTGATGCCTTGTACGAGCTTCCTTCAAGGACGATAGCCACCGCGATTTAAAATTGAAACTGGGTCTCGGCGTATACTTGTAGTCGAGGTAGGCCCGGAAGGGATCTTCGCTCCCATCCGGGGTTGTCGTCCTACTTCATCAGCAGGACTACGATGATTAATAGCGCTACTGACAGAATCATTCGCCAATCAAGCACGATTGAGACTGCCAGCCTGAACCAGGATGCTCGCGCACCCTTTTCCAGGGCCATCGTTCATCACCTCCTTACCTCGGTTTCCGGCCTTTAGGGTCGCTCAGAACGACCCTGAGGCCGTCCCGAAACCTTTCAGCTCAGCCGAATCTAAGCTCAGTAAGGAAGCGCTCCCAGTGTAGATCACAATTAGACGATGTTCCCCACTCGGCGATGTTAACCATGGCACCACCCGAATTATCCGCCGAGAGACTCGCGGCGCTCTGTGAGACGTTCGGCACCCCGCCGAACCGGGAAGAGGACTTTTGCAGGTTCGACTCCGGGCACTCTTCAAAACTCTTTCGCCGGCCGCGTGACAAAACCCCGGCAAGAGACGGGGTCGTTTGGCAGATATCCCGTTGGGTGTTCTTCAGAAAAGAACCCGTGGTACAGTCACCGTTTCTGTGCCGTTTACAGTTGGAGGAGATCTGGGTGCAACTTGGGTGCAAAGTTGAAGAATTGCAAAAACTTGAACGCGAAGCCGGCCAACGAGTTAGCGCGGTTGAACCTACTTTTCGGGACCAGGGGGTCGGAGGTTCCTTTTTCGATTGTCGCCCATCACCCGTTATTTCTTCGCCGGCGAAGAATTGGTGCGAAGAAAAGCTGTATACCCAGCCTCGTCGAGGTTGCCTCTTGCCAACTCCAGGACCGCCGTTGTCGCCTCTTCCTCACTCGCAGCGAACCTGTACCCGTTGAGTTCAAGGAATAGGATTCCCACCACAAATCCGGTACGCTTGTTCCCATCTAGAAACGGATGGTTCCGCACGATGCCGCCCGCATAGGCGGCAGCCATCTCGAAGATGTTCGGAGACTCAGCATACGCGTAGTGTTGTT
>Ga0123356_10004233_pt1 | contig 14843 bp, 10 predicted proteins | sample TergutEmb28metaG_2_FD_92546 | JGI IMG/M metagenome (GOLD analysis project Ga0123356, IMG submission 92546) | Embiratermes neotenicus P3 segment gut microbial communities from Petit-Saut dam, French Guiana - Emb289 P3 | ecosystem: Host-associated > Arthropoda: Insects > Digestive system > Gut ... | reverse complement strand
GATATCAATCTTGCTATTCAGTCCAGGAGGAATTCAGGTTATCACAGCATTGATTTTGCTATCGAAATTAAGGCTTTTTTAAATATTGTAAAAATGCTCATCTTAAAAACCACAGGTATATATCTTTGTGCTTATTATGCCGGTCTTTTAAAACGGTTTAAAAACCCTGTCATTGCAGAAATTATTTACAATTTAGTGCGTATTATTGATGACAGGGGCGGTATGCATATTTATAAATGGCATACAAATAAATTATTGGGAATAACCAAAATTAATATGCACAAATATTTACAGCACGTCGAAGAGAATCACGGATGCGATCCTCAATATCCGCGCCTTTACCTTATATTCCGCGATGAAGATGCTGCGCGTGAAACAATGGATGTGTTTAATCTTGCAAATAATTTTGGCTTAAGCGACGATTTCCTTAAAAATAAAACTACGGTTTCATATAAAGATTTATTAAGCGCGTTTATAAATGAGTACCCTGATACAAGAGAAACAATCGAAAAGTTCCAGGCTAATCTTCTTTTGGGCAAGGAGCGCCAATGGACAGCGGAATATGTACAGCAACTGGATCTTTTGGGCAATAAGGAAAAAAGCCTTTACGGCCCGTTATTGCGATCTGTCATTCGCGGCATAGGCTCTGCATGGTCAATGTCAAAATCTATTTGTTTTATTCAGTTGTATGAACAGTACGGCGCAGCGAATTCTTCGTTGTTTATCAATGCCAGAACATCATTCCAGATGCCAATAGTGCAAATTGGCAAAAACAGTTCCGAACAGGATAAATTTGCGCGTAAACAGATAAATCTTGTTCCTGTAGAAAAAGTATGGAACGCATTGTACACAACTGAACAGGTAAATGTAAATAACATACTTTCTTTTATCAATAGCTGGACAATTGAATTAAACGATCCTTTGGATAAAGCATTCGAAAGAAAAATATCTTATGAACAAGAATTGCAGGAGGCGTTACAGGCAACGGATGATAATGAAGAAACAAGAAAAAAGCTGGAAAAAGATATTGCAAAACAGGATAAAACCATCAGCACTCTTCAGGATGAAAAGCAGCATTATTCCCAAATAATCGAAAAATTCGATTCGTTAAGCGATTTGCAAAAATTGATTACCGCTCTTATACTCGGCGGGGCTAAAGATAAAACCGCAGCGTCAGTAAAGCGTGACGAGGCAAGCGCCGCAAATGAAGGCGCTAATTCTGCCGGTGCCAATCCTGTTGGCGCTGCAAGTTCCAAACCTATCGAAGATATTTCCGGGTATGCAACAGCCTTGCTGCTTCAAAGATACAAACATTTAGAAAGCATTACTTCCCGTTTTAATTTTTTAAAGGACGACGTAAGCGTAGATGTTTTAAGTTATCAGCAGATGATATATCTTTTGAATCTTTTGGAAACTTTATTTTTTGAATTACGCGAAGATAAAGAAATAAATATTCTGCTGGAAGGGGATGCCGTTTTACAGGAAATCCTTGAACAATATATAATAACAAAAAAGAAACAAATAACCATTGAAGCGCTGGATGCTGCGGCAAAGAAAATAACTTTCTTTGCTTCCTTGCAGGCGGAACGCGCAAAATGGCAGGGTATTCTTGCCGGCATGGAAGAAAAAGATGAAAAATATTTTCATAATATGGAAATATACACTTCCAAAACATTTATGGATTCTCATTACGGAGACATGGGCGGCATCTGCCTTTCCACACAGCCGCAGCAAATACTGCGCACAGGTTTTTATATACAGCGGCTTGCAGATTTAACAGACGGGCAAATTATCGGAATGTCTGTTCTTTATTTGTCTGCAAGCGGTTTTAGCACAAATGAGGTTCAGGCAAACAACTACTGGCATGCGTTTGCATTTAACCCTCTTTTTTCATTTCTAAGGAATTGCACAACAGAACAGGCATTGTTTTTATATCTTCAGTTTCGTTTAAACCTGGAGAAGGTAGCACGAATTACCAAACTGCCTGTTGTTCTTTCCGGGATAGAATCTTCCGGCGGATTAATTTCCAATAACGGGCATTTTGACAGCTTAATCCGCAAATACGAATTAAGCAAATCAACAGCCATAAAAGTTAATAACGCGAAAGGTTTTTCTGTGTATTACAGCCAGGATGAATTTGCAAAGGCGTTGGTTATTATTGATCCTCGGGGATACGAAGATGATGATCCGCTGGATGTTCCGACTTTTTACGCGCATAGGGAGTTTGCAGCATCTTTGTGAAGGTGTTTATTACCGAACTGCCCAAACCCTTGTAACATCAACTAAAATAATTTAAACTAAAACAATGACAAACATTATCAAAAGAATTGTCAATTTTAGAAAAGACAGGCAACAGGCAGTGCCAGAAAGGTTTAAAACTTCAGAATTATGTTTGCTTGCAGTAAAACAGAATGTTGATTTGTTTTGGCATGTCCCTGAAAAACTTAAGACAGCGGAAATATGCCTCGAAGCAATAAATAATAAAGGCTATGTATTTAAAAAATTAATGGAAAAATATTTTAACAGCCATATATACATTGAAACTATAGACCGTGTTTTATCGAAATTTCAGGCGAAGCCTTTCGAGTTTATACGCTGCATGGGGGCAACCCGCATTATGAACCTTATCTTACAGGAACAATCTCAAACGCTTGCTCTTTTATTAATCTATCTTGAGCCGTATAAGGCTTCTTATATATTACAGAATCTGTCTTCCAGCACGCAAATTGATGCAGCCTACTTTGTTGCAACAATGGCTCAGGCTAATCCAGAACTTGTCCGCGAGGTTGAGAAAAATCTGGAGAAAAAACTTTCCACCCTGTCCAACAAGGACGATGCAAATGCAAGCTTGAGAGATATGAAAAATATCATCAAAATTTTTAACCTTGCAGACCGCGCATCAGAAGAGCAAACTATCGAAGCGCTGGAAGAAGAAGATTCCGCGTTTGCTGAAGAAATTAAAAAGGGCATATTTTCATTTGAGGATATTTTTACGCTGGACGGTAACGCTATTCAAAAAATTTTACGGGAAGTGGATTCTCAAAATCTTGCCAAATCTCTTAAAAGTGCGGATAAAAAGATACAGGACAAATTTTTTAACAATATGTCTGAACGTGCATCTGCTATGCTTAAAGAGGATATGGAATACATGGGCATGGTAAGTCTAAAGGATATCGAAAAAGCCAGGCAGAATATTATTTTGATTATCCGCCATTTAGAAAATAATAACGAAATTAAAATTAACCGCTCCGGTAAAGATATGCATAAGTTAAAAGATAAACCTCTTGCATTGCCTCTTGAGAATATCTCCTGCAGGAATGGCATAGGTGCGGGCGGTGCAGAAAAAATTGCCAGGCTTCTTGGTTTTGTTGACTATGATACGGAAAAACATATTATAAAAGCGCTTAAGGAGAAAGACCGCGATCTTGTCGAAGAGATTAATAAATATAGATTCATGTTCGAGGATATTCTTACATTAGACAATCGCGCCATTCAAAAAGTTTTGCTGAAAGTGGATTCTCAGGATATTGTTAAATCCCTTAAGAATGCGGACATCAATATTAAAAACAAATTCTTTAAAAATATGTCCAAACGTGCATCTGCTATGCTTGAAGAGGAAATAGAATCTATTGGAATGATAAGTGAGATGGATATTAAAGAATCTCAGGAAAAAATCATCGCAATTATCCGTTATTTGGAATATACTAATGAAATTGTTACCGGTGTGTGAACCAACTATAAAACCGGAGGAGTAATTTTGGAAAACAAAACAATTGAATGGAAAGAAACCTGGCGCGATGAATATATGAAAACCATTTGTGCATTTGCCAATGCCTCCGGCGGCGAATTGGAAATTGGGCGGCAGGACAACGGAGAAATAATCGGTGTTGCAAATGCATCGAAACTTTTAGAAGATTTGCCTAATAAAATCAAAAGCGCAATGGCTATTATCCCCGATATTGAGATGCGCGAATTGAGTGGAAAGCAGTATATCGTCATATCCGTGGGGGCATATCCTTTCCCCATTAGTTATCATGGTGTTTATTATGTCCGTTCTGGGAGCACCACTCAGGAATTGACTGGAAGCGCCCTTGATGAATTTATGCTCCGCAAACAGGGCAAAACATGGGACGGTGTTCCTGTTCCCTACGTGAACTTTAACGATTTTGAAAACGATGCCTTCAAAGCGTTTCGCCGTAAAGCAATCGGCAGTGCGCGTTTAACAGCGGAAGATTTGGAAATTACCGATGAAATGCTTTTGAAAAACTTGCGGTTGATAGAGGGCAACTATATCAAACGTGCCGCTCTGTTGTTGTTTCACCAGGATCCGGAAAATTGGGTGCCAGGAGCGTATGTAAAAATAGGCTTTTTCGAAAATGCAACAGACCTGCTTCATCAAGATGAAATTCATGGTCCGCTGATAACAATGGCTGACAAAATTGAAGATTTAGTCTATCTTAAATATTTCAAAGGCATTATCAGTTATGAGGGACTTCAACGTATAGAAACATATCCCATTCCTCGCACGGCGTTCAGGGAGGCGGTTCTAAATGCGATTGTTCACCGGGATTACAGTACGGGCAATCCGATTCATGTTCATATTTACCCCGACAAAGTACTGATTTATAATGATGGTAAACTACCCGATAACTGGACAATCGAAGATTTATTTGTGTCGCATACATCTAAGCCATATAACCCGTTGATAGCAGGAGCATTTTTCCGTTCTGGACAGATTGAAGCATGGGGTCGTGGGGTTGAAAAGATGGCTGAATCGTGTAAATTATGGGGAAAATCCGAGCCGTTTTACCGGATTCGCCCGAATGAGGTGATGATTGGGTTTGGCATCGTAGATGGGATCGTAGATGGGATCGTAGATGGGATCGTAGATAATCCTAATGAAAATTCGACAAAAGAAAGGATTTTGAAATTAATGCATGATAATCCTAAAATAACGGCAAAAGCACTGGCAGAAAATATCGGCATAGCAACACGGAATGTGCAAGACCATATTCAAGTTCTTAAATCAATGGGATTTGTCGAACGTGTGGGTAATACGAAAAGCGGATACTGGGTAGTGAAAATACCGTAATGGAAATGAAAACGTTATAACGAGGTTTAATATGCTGGAAATATCAGGAAAATATAATAATGCAAAAGTCTTTACAAACTCATTGGAAGAAACTTCCAGGAATCAAATAGAGACCCTTTGTAATCAGGCTTTTACAGCCGGTAGTGTGATACGCCTAATGCCGGATGTTCATGCAGGCGCTGGCTGCACTATTGGAACAACCATGACCATTAGCGATAAAATTGTTCCCAACTTGGTTGGTGTCGATATTGGCTGCGGGATGGAAACAGTGGTTATTAAAGCCGATATTCCAAATGCAAAAGATTTTGACCCTGTGCGCCTTGACAAAATAATTTACAGTCAAATTCCCAGCGGAATGGATATAAGAAAAACCGAACATGAATTTACTGCAAAAATTCCTCTGGAAAATATTCGCTGCTCTGCAACTAATTTATCGCGGGCAAGAAAAAGCATAGGTACGCTTGGCGGGGGAAACCATTTTATCGAAGCCAATAGAGACGATGAAAATAATCTTTATATTGTAATCCATTCCGGCAGCCGCCATTTGGGGAAGGAAATCGCCGAATATTATCAGGAAGAAGCGTGGAGCCAGTTAAACAAAAAAAGAAAATCGGATATTTCGGAACATATAAATAAACTAAAGACCGAAGGATACGAAAAAGAAATTCAAACCATGATAAATAAAATCAGAGAACAGGTTATAACAGATGTTCCCAAAGAATTGGCGTATGTTTGCGGCGATCTTTTTGATGATTACATTAATGATATGAAGATTACCCAGTATTTCGCATTGATTAACCGCAAGGCAATGATGTCTGTTATTTTAAAAGAATTAAATATAACGGAAGATATTATTTCCGAACAATTTACAACAATTCACAATTATATAGACACAGAATCGGCGATTCTAGAATCGATGATTCTGCGAAAGGGCGCTGTTTCTGCAAAGTTAAACGAAAAACTTATAATCCCGATTAACATGCGGGATGGCAGCCTTGTTTGCGAAGGGTTAGGCAATCCGGACTGGAATTATTCTGCACCTCATGGCGCTGGCAGAATAATGAGCAGGGCTAAAGCTTTTGCAAATTTAAAAATTGAAGATTACAAAAAAACAATGGAAGGCATTTATTCTACATCAGTAAACAAGGAAACAATAGACGAAAGCCCGATGGCATATAAAAACATGGACGATATTATTGCAAATATAGAACCAACGGCAAAAATATTAAAGATAATAAAGCCTGTATATAATTACAAGGCAGCAGAAAAAAGGAAATGGTAAATTAGAATTACCGGATTACTTCCGCCACTTTTTCACGCTGTTCAAGTACTCAATTACGCGCAGACCGTCAGTTGCAGATGAAACAGGCGGGCGCTGCGGGTCGCGGACGCAGCAGACTGCGTCTTTTAGCATGTTTGCAAAATATCCTGTTGCGCCGGAAAATTGCTCGCCTGTGTTTTTTAAAGAGCGGAATTTTTCTGCATAGGGGCTTGGGGCGCTTTCCAACACTTCGAAAATGCCGTTGCCGATGCGCAGGCGCCCCTTTTCGCAGGAGAACTCTATTTCAAAAACAAGGTGGTCCCGCCCTGCGCCGATCTCTATTATTACAGGAACCGCTATTTGGCGGCTGTTTTTCCTGCTGTGGAGTGCGCCCTCCAGCCAGACGGTGCCGCTGCGGGAAGCAAGTTTCGCGCCCCATGCGCGGCGGTGCCTCAATGTTGAATTGGAAAGAAACATAATCGCGTCCGCAAGATGGGTTCCGTCATGCCAGAGCATGTCCAAAAGGCGGGCGGTTTTTCCCATGCACAAAGCTGCGCGGACTGATAAAAGCTGTCCAAGTTTTCCTTCTTCCAAAATTGTTTTGGCGCGGATATAATCTTGCGAGTAACGGCGCTCATGGTTCGTGATGATAACGGGCAGGGCAGCCCGTGCGCCTTTTCCCGCCGCCGCGCTGCTTCCCGCCGCCGCCGCCGCGCCGGTTCTGCAAAGGGCGGCAATTTTCCGCGCTTCGCCGATGTTATCTGCAACCGGCTTTTCGCAGACAATGACGGGAACATTATGCCGTGCCGCAAGAAGGCAGAAACGGTAGTGGCTGTCGGGGTGCGTTGCTATTGACAGAATTTGCGGCTGATGAAGGCGGAGCATTTCTGCGGCATCGGCATAAACAGGGACTTGCCATTTTTCAGCGAACAGGCGGCGGCGATCTTCGTCGATGTCGCAGCCGGCGGCAAGAGCGCATTCGCTGTTAGCGGCTATTGCACCAGCGTGAGTGCATGGTTTTTCGCGGAGGGAGTCTTCTTCAAGCAGGGATGCAATGCGGCCAAGGCCGATAATTGCGGCGGTAATTTTCTTTGTCATTCCCGGTTGGCATTTTCCCTTGCAAGGCGTTTCTTTTCATGCCGTGAGTTCAGCAAAGAGTACATTACCGGAGTAACGAAAAGAGTCATAAAGAAACTGATCGTTAAGCCGCCGACGAAAGTTTGGCCTATGGGCTGAATGGTTTGCGCTCCTGCGCCCGGAAAAAAAGCAATGGGGATCATCGCAAGAATGGTGGTAAGCCCTGACATCATTATCGGGCGGAGGCGGTTGCGCCCTGCTTCAAGGCAGGCTTCGCGCAGTTTTAAGCCCCGTGCGCGCAGGGTGTTTGTATAATCGACCAGAATAATTCCGTTATTGACAACTACCCCGACAAGGGCGACAACTCCGACTATGGAGAACATGGACATTGCCTGCCCCCCTATTTTATATATCCAGATAACTCCGATAAAAAGCAAAGGTATGGAAAACAGAATAATTAACGGGTCTACAAAAGATTCAAACTGGCTTGCCATAATGCCAAATATAAGAAAAATAGCAGTGCCGATAATTAAAAAATAACGCAGATAATATGACTGTATTTCGTACGCTTCCCCCAGGTAGCGCACTTTGACGCCTTCGCGGGGAACAAGGTACTGATCTATCGTGTCTTCAAGTTTGCGCTGCATGTCTGTAGCGGCAATTCCCGGGCCAAGATCGCCTGTTACGCGCACTACACGTTCCTGCCTTTCGTGGCGAATGGACGAAGGAGCGCGGCTTTCCACAATGCGCGCAACATTGGACAGGGAAACACGCGACCCGTTGCGGCTCATTACAAAAACAGCGTCCAGATTGGGCAGCCCTTGACGGTCTTCATTCTGCAATTGCACCTGCACATCGACAAGCCTTTCCCCGCTGCTCATGTTAGTGGCTACAGTTCCATCCATTGCCGTGCGGATTTCCGATGCAATTGCAGCAAGAGAAAGCCCAAAGCTGGCTGCACGGTCGCGGTCGATTTCAATCTGTAACTGAGGAGCGCCTTCATCAATATTTACTGTTGGGTTTTCTATTTCCGGCAGATAGCGTTCGATTATGTGATGTATCTCGTTAGCTGTATCCATAATTGCGTTATAGTTACGTGAACTAACTGCAATCTCAATTGCAGATGTTGTTCCTATTCCGCGCCCAGCCCTAAAGCTGATTCTCATGCCGGGAATCTGGCTCGTAATGGGGGTAAGCTTGCGGATTATGGAATCGGGCGTGTCTATTTGTTTTGCCGGTTCAGGCAGAACAATCTGCAAAGTCCCCTGATTCGCCCCGCTGCGCCGCGCTGTAAGAATAAGATTGCGGTATCCTTTTACTTCTTTTTTGACAATTTCTTCCAGTTTAAAGAGAACCTCTTCTGTAACATCGATGGCAGTCCCCTGAGGCATTGATACATTTATGTTAAGATTGTCATCGGTACGGATACGTGTGTACATATTCAACCCAATGCTGCCGAACTGCATGAATGAAAAAATAACGATGCAAAGAACCAGCGCTACTACCAATAAACGGTGGGAAAGGCAGTAATCCAGAATTTTCCGGTATAAAGATTCCAAAGACTTGAAATTCTTATCCATTACGTCGTCTATTCTGCGAAGAAGCGGAACCTTTAACGGTTTTTGTACACGTGTGTCAAGGCGCATAACAGAACCGCAAAGGCTGGGTACCAATGTAATGGCGACTAACAAAGAAGCTATAAGAGAAATAACTACGGTAAAAATAAGATCGCTGAATAGCTGCCCCATTTCTTCCAGATCGTTTTTGTAAATTATTAACGGAACAAATACGCAAAGCGTAGTTGTTGACGCAGTAATGATGGCGCGCATCATTTCACGGCTGCCAAGTATTGCCGCAACAGGGGCTTTTGCGCCGCGTTCGCGGTAACGGTAGACATTTTCCAGAATTACAATGGAGCCGTCCAGAGTCATTCCCATGCCCATTATCAGCCCTGTCATTGTAAGCAGATTCAATGTAAAGCCGAAAATTGTCATGAACATTAAAGTAAGCATTATGCTTATTGGTATGGCAAACCCGATAATCAAAGTGCCTTTTATGTTGCGAAGAAACAGAAACAGAAGCAGCATTGCAAGAGCCGCTCCCTGCAATGCATTCGAATATACCTGCTTAAGCGTCGCCCGGATCATGTCGGTGTTGTCTGAAAGAATTTCCAGCGTAATGCCCTGCGGCAGCGAATCATTTATTTCGCCAAGGGCGGCTCTGACATTGTCAGATACCTTTACCTGATTACTGCCGCTTTCGCTGGTTACCTGAAGATACACTCCGTTCTGCCCGTTAATCGAAACCCTTGCGGCATTGTCATTAAAGCCCATGCTTACATCCGCAACGTCTTCGATACGGACAAGCTGCGAACGGTTTGTCTGCGTACTGCCGGAGGCGGAAAGGTTTACGGTTTTTACAACAAGCCGCCTTATTTGATCCAGATTGATCAGTTCTTCCTGCGTCATTATCTGAAACTCGCGCTCGCCGCGCCGTAAGTTGCCGCCGGATGATAAAACGCTTTGCCCTTTAAGCGCATTGGAAATGTCGTTTAACGTAAGGTTAAAAGCGGCAAGGCGGTTAAGCGAAACAGCGACTTTTACAATTTGCGTTGTGCCGCCGGTAACTTCCGCCGCTGCAACGCCTTCGATCTTTTCGATATTGGATTGTATTTCATCCTCGGCAAAAATTCGCAATTGATCCGGCGGGTAATTGCCCCTGACCACAAGCCGCATTATTGGCATTGCGCTCATGTCGAACCGCCTTACAGTGGGAGTTTGCACACCGTCGGGCAGTGAATTCGCAATTCTGTTTACCATTATCTGCGCATTGTTGGCAGCCTTGTCCATATCTGTGCCGTAGGCAAATTCAAGGTTTATAAAACAGACTTCGAACATGGAGTTACTCGTCATGTTTACAAGCCCTCGCGAAGTAGAAAGCGCCCTTTCCAGCCGTTCGGTGACATTCTTTTCGATGTCAAGCGGGCCGGAACCGGGGAACCTGGTTACAATGGAAAGCACCGGGCGCACTGCCGATGGGTACAGATCTACCGCCAAATTAATAATCATGGTAGCTGCAATGCCCATTGCCAGCGCAAATAAAATTACAATAGTTACAGGGCGTTTAACAGAATATTCAGAAAGAGACATTATTACTCCACAATGCGGACAAGATCGCCGTCCGAAAGAAAATTCTGCCCGGCGATAACAACTTTGTCGCCCAGGGCAATACCGCTTAATACTTCAATAAAATTTTCGTTTTCGATGCCCAACTCCAGCGTACGTTTATGGGCAACGTTATTCTCATCTATGGTAAAGGCAATCCACGAACCGTATGTGCTGATAACAGAATTTCTGGGAATAACAGGCACATTTGTGCGGGTTCTTGTTACCAGGCTGATGGTTGCAAACATTCCGGCTTTTATTCTGGAATCTGTAATGGCTCTTTTTTGCCTGTCTGTAAAACGAAGGCGGATCCGCATTGTGCGGCTTGCCGGATCCAGAACAGGGCTTGCTTCATCAACTTCGGCAAAAAAAGTTTCGCCGGGAATCGCTTCCAGCCAAACAGTTGCCCCAAGCCCGTTTCTGATTGATGACACAAAACGTTCCGGCACAAAAGTTTCTATCCGCAGGGAGGAAAGATCGCCCACTACGTACAGCGAAGACTGGGCTGAAACAGTGTCGCCAATGCTGAAAGGCGCCTGCAGCACAGTTCCCGAAATGGTAGAAACTACAGGGCTTTGCGAATAAACTTCTCCCGGGCGCGACGGGTCTATCATCGCCACTACGCTGCCGCGTTCTACACGGTCTCCAATGCCGATACGCGCTTCCGCCAGTTTTCCGCCGACTGTGGGAAAAATAGCGACCTGATTACGCGCAAGAACATCGCCGTTAATGACAACGCTGTTTTCTATGGTTCCCGGTTCTACCGCAGTTACCTGAACTACGGCAGCGTTACGTGAACTTCCGCCGCCCCTCTGCTGCCCAGGCTGTCCAGCCTGCCCTGGCTGGGCAGCGGCTTGCTGGTTTTTATCCGGCCCAAAACGATTATATGCAATAAGCAGGACAAATACCGCAATAAGAAAAACAATTGCGGCAGTTACGATTTTACTCTTTTTCACCGGGCACTCCATAAATTTCCATTAGTTTTTTCCAGTCGATATTAAGGGCTGCAGAAAGATCCAGTATCATGTTGAAGTATGCAAGTTCGCTTTGCAGCAAACGCTGCCGCGCATTCGCCATATTGTTACGCGCATCTTCCAGCGCAAGGGACTCGACCGTTCCGTTTCTAAAACCGACTTCTGTTAGCTGATACCCGCGCTGAGCAACTTCCAGGCTTAGCCTTGCAATCATTATGCTGTCCCATGAGTTGCGTAAAAGCGCGGCAAGAGAGCGAATTTGGTTTTTTGCGGCATCTTCTGTTATTGTCAGATCCATCCTCGCTTTTTTTACAGAGTCGCCAGCCCTCATCAACGTTTGGCTTCTGGAAGTTCCGGGAACCCAGGGATCAATCGGGATTGTAAGCTGGGCGCTGCCGCTTAATGAGTCTGTAAAAGGATCAAACTTTGTCGTATTCCAGTTCATCGATAAATTAAGCGAAGGAGACCGGTTTTGCATAACGGATTGCCTTTCTGCGTATGCAAGGCGTTCAATTTCCTGCATGCTTCTTATAATATCCGGGCGTTTGGGAAGATGTTCATTAATAAGCGATTCGGCATTTGCATCTATTTTTGTTATATTTACGACACCTAACAGTAAAACTTTTGCATCCTGTTCCATGCCGAGCATGGAAATAAATTCCCCAAGATTGTTTGTATAGGCAATACCGGCGGCGCTAAGGTTATAGCGGGCATTTTCGACAGATAATCTGCTCTGCATCAGCGCCCGTTCCCCCAAAAGCCCGTTTCTGAAAGAGATTTGATTCCTTTCGTATTGCTTTTCCGCAAGATTGAATATTTCTTCCAGATAATCAAGATTGTCTTTTTCGGCAGTAAGGCTGAAAAACTTTTTTGTTACCTGAATAGAAAGCTGATTGCATGCATCTTCGTATTTTAAAAGATTACCCTGGTGAGCAAGCCGGATGCTTTTTATTGAATAAACAGTTCCTGCATTAAAACCAAGGTTTATGCCGACACCTATGCTGTTTCTTTTGGTCTTGTCGTTTAGTTCAAAACCATCGCCGGAAAACAACGGGCTTGTAAACCCTGTGCTGGCGCTTGCGGAAATAACCGGAAAAATCTCCGACCACAGGCGTTTCTCCGAATAGCCGCTTGCAGCAAGATCGATAAGATTTTTTTTCAAATTCAGGTTGTTTTCCAGGGCAAGGCTGACAGCTTCGTTAGGGCCAAGTTCTGTGTTTTCTGCGGAAATGTTAGACTGAAAAACAGGCAAGCAAAGACCTGCCAGCAAAAAAAACGAAAAAACAAGATTCCTGCGCAGATTCGCCCCCTTTAGCGTCAAATATACTACATTGAGCAAAATTAATATAGTACGGATAGCAATTTCATTGCTTATACTTCCGGCAGGTATTTCCAGTAGCGTTTGGGCATAAATTGACGCTGAAGGTTGGGGTTGCTTCTGTCTTTATTGTTTATGGTTTTATGGTAATGCAGCCATAAATCTTCCCAATAACCGCCAGCCTTGTTCAAGCCTGGGCCAGTTTCCTGTTCATCTGAACAATTCAGCAGAATATAGTCGTTTTTTGATAAAATTTCCGCCCTGGCGTTTGCAGAGCAGGCAAGTTCGCGGCTTAAGACCAACCCCCGCTTCTCGTCGATTATCGCCCAGGCGGTATTTTGCCCAAAGCGGGAAGTAAAATGTTCCCCAAAGGCGGGAAGCACAAAATGATCCGGCTCGCAGAGGGCGATGTACACGCCTTTATTGTCCGGGTTGAACCGTAAAAGCCCCAAAAGCCGGTGAATTTCATGTTCAACCTTGTATGCCGCCGCCATGACTATACGCGCATTTTCGTCCCCCCGGTCGCCGGAAGCTTTTCCCGCTGTGTTTATGACCATTCTGCCATAAGCGAGCATTTCATCTTTTATGGGCAATTCGCTCATCCAGGCATAAACAAAGGCGGCAAATGCATTTGCGGAAAGTTCGTGCAAACGGCGCGCTGGTTCGCACAGGGAAGAAGGGTTTAAGGTGTTCGAAAAAAGCTCTGCGGCTATATCAATATCTGTTTGTTCATAGCGCAGGGCAGGGCAGGGCGTTTCTGCCGAAAAGCCGAACAAATCTTCCTGTTTGAGGCAGGCTGCGCCATGAACAGAGCCGCTGTTTACATTGATGTTTGCATCGCTGTTGCCTGTAGCGCTGCCGCTTCCAAGCAGAGAAAACAATTCGTTTAAACCGCAATCCATGGCTACACTATACACACGTTTAGATTTTTACGCAAGTACCTTTCACCCCTGTTTTGGTTAGACTTTAACGTGAGGCAATTCGCGTAATTGACTTTTCTGAAAAAACATATAATAGTTACAGTATGACACAGGCAGCAGTCCAACTTTCCAATGATATAATGACCGAAGCTGTAAAATACGCTTCCGTATATACTCGTTCTGTATCTATGCAGATTGAACACTGGGCGCGAATTGGTAAACTAGCGGAAGAAAACCCCGATTTACCCTATGCATTTATAGAAGATGTTTTAATAGGGAAATCCGAATTAGATAATGGCAATGTAACACCTTTTGAATTCAGGCACCAATAATGCAAGTTGAACAGACTAAACAATTCTCAAAAACATATAAAAAACTTTTTGCTAATCAGCTTCCAGAAACAAATAATGCGATTAATGAAATAATAGCAGATCCTGAAATTGGAGAAAAAAAACAAGGCGATTTATCCTGGCTTAGGGTTTACAAATATAAATTACTTGGACAATTAACTCTAATTGGCTACACTTTTGATACTGATGTTCTTACATTTGTTGCCCTTGGTCCGCATGAAAATTTTTATCGTGATGTAAAACGAAAATATAATACATAGTTTCGTTACGTGCCATGGTACATTGGCGAAAACCGGTAACAGGAACCTTTTTTTAGCATTTAGAACTCGAAGAGGGGGAGCTGCAGCCCTGCGCCGTCGGTGTCCGAGAGCAGGCGGCGTATGCGCAGAGGATCGTCCGGCCTTTCCAGAAATTCGCCGCCTGCGGTGATAAAATAGCGGGCGCGTTTTAACACTGCGCCCATGCGCCGCAATGTTTCCAGGTGCAAACTGCGCGAACGGCGTGTTTCCAGAATGCGGCGGGCTGTTTTTGCGCCGATGCCGGGTATGCGAAGCAGCGTTTCATAATCGGCGTAGTTTACTTCGATGGGGAAAAAATCCAGGTTCTTCAGCGCCCATGCTGTTTTAGGGTCTACGTGCGTGTCCAGAAAAGGTTCGTTTTCGCTGAGTATTTCGCCCGCGCTGAAAT
>Ga0123356_10004232_pt1 | contig 14843 bp, 9 predicted proteins | sample TergutEmb28metaG_2_FD_92546 | JGI IMG/M metagenome (GOLD analysis project Ga0123356, IMG submission 92546) | Embiratermes neotenicus P3 segment gut microbial communities from Petit-Saut dam, French Guiana - Emb289 P3 | ecosystem: Host-associated > Arthropoda: Insects > Digestive system > Gut ... | reverse complement strand
GTTTCATAATTAACCGTTCCTTGAAAAAATTAATCTGAGTAAGTTTGCTGTGTATAAAAAGACTGCGCATTATTATAGCATATTTTTTAAAAATATGATAGTATATATTTATAAGCACACTATATTGTGTTCTACAAATTCCGGGGATAGACAAGAAACAGGTTTTGAGGGAGAGATTCGATGGACGATTTATTAATGATGCTTGAGCGGGACAGCAGACAAAGTGCAAAGCAAATTGCGGTAGCTCTCGGGAGAGAAGAGTCAGAGGTTCAGGCCGCGATTGAAAAATACGAAAAAGACGGAATAATAATGAAGTATACAACACTTCTAAACAAGGATAATCTCGATGAGGAGACCGTTACAGCGCTGATTGAGGTAAAAATTGCACCGCAGCTTGGTGAGGGGTATGACAGAATTGCTGAGCGTATTTATCAGTATTCAGAGGTAGACTCATTATATCTCATGACAGGGTCATATGACCTGCTGGTTACAATGACGGCAAAATCAATGAAGGAGGCGGCAGCATTTGTTTATGAACACCTTGCCGCAATCGAAGGTGTCTCTTCGACCGCAACGCGCTTTATTATGAAAAAATACAAGGAGCAAAATTGTGTGCTCATCAAATCATCGCAGCAGGAAGAGAGGATCAACTTTATATGATTGACTATGATTCGGTCCTATCCGACAATGTAAAATCACTCGCCCCGTCGGGAATCAGAAAGTTCTTCGATATTTTGGAGGAAATGACAGATGCCATTTCTCTCGGAATAGGCGAGCCGGACTTTGTGACTCCTTGGCATATCAGGGATGCAGGGATTCATTCTTTAGAAAAGGGATACACAAAATATACGGGAAATGCGGGTTTATCACCGCTTCGTGCCGAGATATCAAAGTATCTTTCAAGAAAATTTGAGCTTAAATACAATTATAAAGACCAGATAATTGTTACTGTGGGCGGCAGCGAGGCTATAGACCTTGCAATCAGAGCACTTGTAAACCCCGGTGATGAGGTGATTATTCCGGTTCCGTCGTTTGTGTGCTACGGACCTATAACGAAGCTTGCCGGTGGGACTCCGGTTTTTATCGAAACAAAAGCTGAAAACGAGTTTCGTATTACGGCCGCTGAGCTTAGCGCAGCGATTTCGCCGAGAACAAAAGCCCTGATTTTGCCATATCCTTGCAATCCGACGGGCGCTATTATGACAAAAGAGGATTTGGATGCTATCGCCGGGGTGCTTCGAAACACAAACATAATCGTTATTTCCGACGAAATTTATGCTGAGCTGACCTATGGTCTGCAGCATGCTTCAATTGCTAACATACCCGATATGTATGAGCGCACAGTTTATGTCGGAGGGTTTTCAAAATGTTATGCTATGACAGGCTGGCGGATGGGCTATGCCTGCGGTCCTGCCGATATTGTCAAGCAGATGCTGAAAATTCATCAATATGCAATAATGTCCTCGCCTACGACAAGCCAATATGCAGCAATTGCAGCGCTCAGCAGGGGTGATGCGGATATTCAAAGCATGAAGCGCGAGTATGACCAGCGGCGCAGGCATCTTTTCTCAGGTCTGGCAGACATTGGGCTTGAGTGTTTTGAGCCGCGCGGAGCATTTTATATGTTTCCGAGCATAAAATGTACGGGGCTTACATCTGCCGAATTTTGCGAGCGCCTTCTTATTGCCGAGAAGGTTGCTGTTATACCCGGCAGCGCGTTTGGTCTTGGCGGAGAAGGTTTTGTGCGTATTTGCTATGCTTCGTCAATGGAGAAAATTTCAATTGCAATTGATAAAATAGGGAAGTTTGTGGAATCGTTGAAATGAAATATGTCTTAGTTATCGGTGACGGTATGGCAGATGACCCTATAGCTGAGCTGGATGGGAAAACACCACTTGAGTATGCAAGCATTCCTGCAATGGATAAGCTTGCGGGAAGTGGTGTGTTGGGTAGTGTTTTGACTGTTCCCGAGGGTTTGGCTGCCGGTAGTGACACTGCGATTTTGTCGATTTTCGGATGTGATCCTTTGCTTTGTTATGGAGGGCGGGCATCGCTTGAGGCTACCGCTATGGGTATAAAGCTTTGTCCCGGTGATATTGCCTTCAGATGCAATATGGTGACTATAGAGAGCAGGGAGCGGTTTGAAGACAAAAAAATCCTCTCTCACTCAGCCGGTGCAATAGATGGTGAGGCTTCAGATATTTTAATTAAAGAGCTTTTTAGTGAGCCGGTGTTTAAAGCTGCAGCGGATAGGGTAGGTATTACTGTTTTTCCCGGCGGGTCTTTCCGGCATATTGCCGTGCAAAGAGACGGTGCCGTGCAAAGAGACGGTGCCGTGCAGGATGTTAAGCTGTCTTTAAAGCTGACACCACCGCATGACCACATAGGAGAGCCGCTCGGACAGCACCTGCCAAAGGGCGGGGATAATGCAAAAGCCCTTACAGATTTGATGCAACTCGCTAACGAAATACTTGAAAAACACCCGATAAACTCACAGAGGGTAAAAAAAGGCGAGCTTCCGGCAAACGGAATTTGGTTCTGGGCGGAGGGCTTATCTACGTTGCTTCCGAGTTTCGGCGAGAAATATAGAAAAACAGGCAGTGTTATTTCTGCAGTGCCGTTGTGTCAGGGAATTGGCATGCTTATGGGTCTTGAAAAGATTTGTGTGCAGGGTGCAACGGGCGAATTGAATACAAATTACGAAGGGAAGGCAAGCGCCGCGTTTGAGTCGCTAAAAAAGCACGATTTTGCGGCAATCCACATCGAAGCGCCTGACGAGTGCACGCACAACGGTGACTTAAAAGGCAAGCTGCAGGCGATTGAGTGGATTGATTCGCGTTGTATAGCGCCTTTGATGCAGCGGTTTTCAGATAGTAATATCGACTACAGAATGCTTGTTATCAGCGACCATAAGACCTTAATGTCCACCAGGGGTCACTCGGGAGAGCGGGTGCCGTTTGTGCTCTATGACAGCCGTGAGGATAAAAATACAGGGCTTCTTTTTAACGAGAGTGATGCGGATACAGGGTTGTTTGTTTCTGCGGGAACAAAGCTGATGGATATGTTATTTTTGTGAGGTGGAGCATTGGAGTTATCGTCACCTGCATATGCCAAAATAAACATTTCTCTTGATATTGTTTCAAAAAGACCCGACGGGTACCATAATTTAAGAACAATTATGCAGTCTGTCAGTCTTTGTGACGATATTTACATGAAGTGCAGCCCCGGAGACGGTGTTTGTGTTGCCACAAATTTGTCATACATTCCAAACGACAGCCATAACATCGCAGCTAAAACTGTAAGTGCGTTTTTTGATTATACAAGGATAAAAGGCTACCGTGCAGATATTAAGATAGAAAAGCACATCCCTGTTTGCGCAGGGCTTGGCGGCGGCAGCTCTGACGCTGCGTGTGTTTTAAGAATGCTCGACGAAATTTTTGAGACGAAGCTCGGACGTGAGGAGCTTGAAAAGCTTGGAGGTACTGTCGGAGCGGATGTGCCGTTTTGTATTGACGGCGGGACAAAGCTTGCAGAGGGTACAGGAGATATTCTGACAGACCTGGAGCTCATACCGGATAGCTACATTGTGATTTGTAAGCCGAAATATTCCTGCTCCACTCCGGAAAATTTCAGCCGTGTAAAATGTGAAAAGCTCCGTGCAAGACCGGATACCGACGGTATAATTAAGGCTTTAGCAGAGGGTAATATAGGTGCCATTGCCAGGCGTATGTACAATGTGTTTGAAGATGTATTGGCGCATGGTAAGGACGATATAGACATGATTAAAGGGGTGCTGCATGATAACAATGCGCTTGGTGCGATTATGACAGGCTCGGGCCCTGCGGTGTTTGGTCTTTTTGATGATTGTGACAATGCAAAAAGAGCGCATAACGCTCTTTTGGGTGATTATAAGGATTGTTTTCTGGCGACTACATTACCTTCGTTTGGGGTGTGTTAAGCAAATTAGCCCCAGCTGTTGCCGAATTCTTCCGGACGCACAGGGTCAAACACATCTCTCGGGTCAAAAAATCTCGAAATAATACTCGGTCGATGTCTGAGGGTTTGACCACCTATCAGCATCCTGTCCATTCTGACAGCTGCCGCATCTGCTTTAATCTCTGTATAATATCTCGAGCCGACGGATGCAAACAAGCGGAAACCAAGGTCGATGTAATGTCTGAAGGCAGGCCCGGGTGAGCCTGAGTCATCCCCGTCGAGCCTGCTGCCAAAAGCATAAATGATTATCTGAGTGGGTCCTACAAGTGAGCCAACCTCATCAAGCCAGCGCTCGGCATCGGCCTCTACTGTCGCAAGAGATGCTCTTTCAAACCTTATATGACCGAAGCTGTGACTTGCAAAATACCATCCTGTGTCGAGAAGTCTCTGAACAACAGGTCCCACACGTGCTATCTCCTGCATACGGTTCAAACGAAAGGCTTCTGAAGTATCATCCTTGTTATTTTGTGTTCTATAACCGAGGATGCCCTCATATCCTGTCAGTGCTATACAGCCTTTTGCTCCGTTATGTGAAAAATCGGGGTTTTCCTTAATAAACTTGTCGAGCAGTGTAATGACAGCTAAATCTTGCGAAATTACATAGTTCCCGGCGGGATCCGTGCCTTCCGCCCAGACATCGCCGTCAGCACCAATTACATATCTTTCCATAAAGCCTTGACCGCGCATATAGTTATAGAAGCTGAGGTCATCGTACGAAATAACAAGCGGTCTTTTGCCTTCGGGGAGCATCATTTCGTTGCGGCGCATCCTACGATGACCGCTATCGCTCAAATATTCAGACCATACATCATTAAGGTCTACTAAAATATATCCGTTTTCGTGAAGCTCCTTTAAAATCTTGTTATATTCAAAAACAGTGACCATCTCTATATCATAAGCGCTTCTTTGGGTACCGCCAAAAGCAAGCTCAGGCCAGGCTATAACCTCGTGGAAGAATATATGCTCTACAATACCGTCATAAGGCACAAGTGTAACAGGTGTTTGAGTCGGCTCAGGTGTCGAAGGGGGCGGCGGTGGCGGGAAGGTTGGTGTCGGAGATGGTGACGGCTCGGGTTCCTTGCTTCCGCAGGCATTTGTGCTTAGAGCGGCAGAAATGCAAATAAGCATTGTAAGGACAATGATAACAGTTGCTCTAAGCTTCATTAATTCTACCTCTGATTACATGATGTTATTGGTGCTTTAATATGGTCATTATAGCATAATTGCGATAAAATATCAATGAAAAGCTTACTAGGTACACGGTGTTTATAAAGCTTACCGGGTGAACGGTGTTATATACTTAAAAGGAGGTTGGCTTTTGTTGAACTTACTGCTTGGAAGAGCACGCACAGGCAAAACAAAGTGGATATTCAGTGAGATTAAACGCAAAATGAGTGAAGGCGAGACCGGCATGTTACTTATAGTGCCGGAGCAGTATTCACACGATGCTGAGCGAGAGCTTTGCTCTGTTTGCGGTGATTCGCTGTCGCTTCATGCCGAGGTACTGAGCTTCACGCGGCTTTGTGAGCATGTGTTTTCTGAAACAGGGTGTGAAAATAAGCGGATTCTTGATAAAAGCGGCCAAATCCTTGTAATGCATAAGGCTCTTGAAGCTGTATCAGCAGACCTCAAGGTCTTTGGAATAAGAAAAATGCGTACAGAAATGCTCAAAATGCTTATAGAGGCGGTTAAGGAATTTAAGACTTTGTGTATTAGTGCTGATAAGCTCGCCGAAATAGCAGCACAGATGCAAAAACCGTTATCGGATAAGCTCCATGACATTGCTCTTATTATGGGAGCTTATGATGCGCTGCTTGAATTATATGGTAATGATGCATCCGAAAGGCTGACACTTTTAGCTAAATATATAGCCACCGGTTCAGTTGGAAGTAAAGGTCATATATATTTTGACGGTTTTAGTGATTTTACACAGCAGGAAATGCTTGTAATTAAAGAGCTTATAAAAAAAGACGCAGAGATTACGGTCTGCTTGACCTGCGACCCGGATGATTACGATATGGAAATTTTCCATATTCCTTGCAGGACAATTGCTCAGCTCCATAAGATTGCCGGAAATAAAATAAATATCATAAAAAAAGATGTTAAAACAACAGCTTCGGATATAACTCACATTGAGCAGCACCTGTTTGATGATGTTCCCGCAAAATATACGAAAGCAGCCAATGCGAAGACCGAATGCACGAAAACCGGCAATGCAAGTCAGGCGGTAAAAATCTTTGCAGCACCGTCACGATATGCAGAGTGTGAGTATGCTGCCGCAAAAATTTGGGAAATGGTCAAATCCGGATACAGATGGCGTGATATTGCAGTAATGGCACGCAATTGGGAGGATTATGAGACTATTTGTGAGAGTGTTTTCGAGAGGTATGGTATTCCTTACTTTTCGAGTGGAAAGGTTGATATCATTAACAAATCGCCTATTGCACTAATAGAAGCTGCTTTGGAAATTGCTACAGCAGGATGGGAGTATAAATCAGTATTCAGATATCTAAAAACGGGACTGCTTGGAATTAGTGCACAGGATATCGCAGTTCTCGAAAACTATGTACTGATGTGGAAAATAAGAGGATCCATGTGGCACAAGGAATGGAAAATGCCACCGACGGGATACACTTCAAAAGCTGACGATAAAAAAGAGAATAAAGATAATGAAAAGCTACTGCAACATATTAATAGCCTGCGCGAGGCAGTAATAAAACCGGTTATAGCTTTGCGCGAGAGTATTAAAGGAGACTCAAGCACCGGTGATAAACTACGAGGCTTATATGCGTTTTTGAGCGATATTAAACTGCCATCGGTGCTGCTTAGTAAGGCAGAGGTACTGAAAAAGCGCAGTCAGCTGCGGCTTGCGGACGAATACCGGCAGCTGCTTGATATTGTAGTGGATGCTATCGACCAGATGTATATGATACTCGGGGAGTGTAATGTAAGTGAGGTCGAGTTTAGAAAGCTCGTTACACTTGTGTTTTCTCAGCATAATGTGGGAGTTATACCTGTATCACTTGACAAAACGCCGCTCGGCAGTATGACTATGAGCCGCAGACGTGACTTAAAATGCCTCATAATCCTTGGTGCAACAGATGAAAACCTACCGGCACTGACGCAAGGCAGCGGTTTACTTTCAGATAATGAACGTGTGGTTTTATCGGAGATTGACACAAAAATCCCGGCAGGCTTGCAAGAGCGTTTGTACCGGGAGATGAATATGCTCTATTTAACCCTGACATTACCGACCGAAGGCTTGATAATGATATACTGCCGGGCGGATGGAAGCAGACCGTCATTTTTGGTAAGCAGGCTTTGCGAAATGTTTGATATTACTGCTGAAACTATGAGCGAGGAGCAGTATATGAGCGCTGCGCAGGTGCCGTATTTTGAGCTTTTGGACCGTGAAAAAAATCAAAATGAACTCTCAAACAGGGAAAACCTGACAAAAGAGGCGGCTTTGCTTCTTTACGGGAAGGATAAATCCCTGTCGGCGACACAGGTAGGCAGATTCTATTCGTGCAGGTTTATGCATTTTTTGCAAAACGGGCTTAGAATAAATCCTCGCTCAAAAGCGGAGTTTGATGCAGCGTCTGCCGGTAATTTTATGCACTATGTGCTAGAGGGTGTTTTTGGCGAGATAGAAAAGGGTGAAGGGTTTAAAAACGTTGATGATAAACTATGTAGCGAGCTCACGGCGAAATATGCAAGTAAGTTTATTTCTGAGAAGCTACATGATTTTGAAGGTAGAGATATGCGCTTTATCTACCTTTTTAAGCGTTATGAAGAGACAGTTGTCCATGTTGTCCGTGATATGATTGATGAGATGGCAAGTTCCGGATTTGTGCCTGTTAGGTTTGAAATGAATATATCGGAGCTTTCAAGTACCCGGCGCGGTTATATAGACAGGACGGACTCTTTTGAGCTTGATAATAGGCTATATATGAGGGTAATCGACTATAAAACACGAAAAAGTGCCTACAGCTTTGACCTTAGCGATGTTTTATACGGCAGGGATATGCAGATGTTAATTTACCTTTCAGCGCTAAAAAAGTACGGTAAGCAGTACTTTGGAAAGGTAGTTGAGCCTGCAGGAGTTCTGTATGCGCCCACAAGAGACGTGATTATAAGCACCTCTCGAAGTGCAACAGATGAGCAGATTGAGTCATTGCGGCTTGAATCTATGCGCCGCAGCGGGCTTTTATTAAATGATCCCGATATTATTGAAGCTATGGAAAGCGGAGAAAGCAAGAAATTTCTTCCGCTAAAAACATCAAAAGACGGCTCTTTTGCAGGCGACAGCCTAGTTAGTGACAAGCGTTTTGAGCTGCTGCTCGAGCATGTTGATATTATGATGGAGCGAGCGAGTGAAGCTATTTTAAACGGAGACAATGATTGCAGGCCATATTACAGAAACGCAGGTGATAATGCCTGTACCTATTGCGAGTATTTTGCCGTGTGCAGGTTTGATGAGCAAATGGGTGATACCCGCTTCTATCAAAGTAAGCTGAAGCCGGGAGAAGTCTGGGAAAAGCTTGAAGAGAAGAGTTAGAGGGCATACCTTAGAGAGAAAGCCATAGAACATTAGAGAGTAAGCCTTAGAACATTAGAGAGTAAGCCTTAGAATAGAGTTTTTAGAGGATAAAAATGAGCGAAAGCAAGAAAAAAGTGAATTTTACACCTTTGCAGCAGGCAGCTATTGATTACCGTGGAGGCACACTGTTGGTTTCCAGCGCTGCAGGTTCAGGAAAAACGAAGGTAATAGTAGAAAGACTACTAAAATATATCGAAAAAGACAACTGTAATATTGATGAATTTTTGATTATAACGTATACAAAGGCAGCAGCACTTGAGCTTCGCAGCAGAATATATGATGAAATAATGGAGCGCGTGCTGACATCGGCTCATAATAAACGGCTTAGACGGCAGTCAATGCTTGTCAGATGCGCGAATATTGATACTATACATGGGTTTTGCGCTGCGATATTAAGAGAAAATGCATACCTTGCCGGCCTACCTGCAGACTTTAGAGTAGCTGATGAAAACGAGTGTGATGTGATAAAAAGCGAAGTACTCGATAACATGCTCAGCCGAACCTATGATAATATTAAGGAGTTACCTGAACTAAAAGCGCTCCTTGACATACTAATTGATAGCCGTGACGACAAAAGACTCGTAGAAATAGTATTAGACATACATAAAAAGCTTATGAGCACACCAAATCCTGACAAATGGGTCGAAAATCAAATAGATAGCTTAAACGCAGGAGACAAGTCATGTCAGCTTTACCTGCGTGAAACAGTTCAAAAGAGAGTAGATTACTGTCGCAGGAGAATGCTTGAAGTAAGAGCTGAAATGCGTGTAAGCTCCGATCTTGAAAAGGCTTATGCAGATAGTGTTGATGCAACTATTGAAGATATTAATACACTACATGAAGCTTTAGCAAAGAGTTGGGATGCTGCTGTGAAACACAGAACAGTTGTATTTCCCAGACCGAGAAATATTTCGGGATATGAAGATATAAAGGAAATACGCAACTGGTGCAAGGGTGAACTCAACAAGTGTTCGGAAATACTGGAATACAGTTCAGAAGACCATAACAAAGATATGAAGGAGTTAACTCCTGTTTATAAGATGCTTTTTCAGCTAATTATCGACTTTAATAAGTTATATGCTCAAGAAAAACGGAAAAAAAGCATTGTAGACTTCTCAGATCTTGAACATTTAACCTTATCTTTACTGATTGACAGCGAGAAAGGATGTAAAACAACAATAGCAGAAAATGTATCGCGGCGGTTTAAAGAAATAATGATAGATGAATACCAGGATGTAAATGAGATACAAGAGGTATTATTCGATGCTGTTTCCAGGGAAAGTTCAAATATTTTTATGGTTGGAGACGTAAAACAGTCAATTTACCGTTTCAGACTGGCAGAACCGGAGATATTTTTGGAAAAATATAAGAAATTTAACGATTATAGTAGTGGCTCTCATAATAAAACAGGCACAAGAATTAATTTATCGAGTAATTTCCGCTCGCGTGCCGGAATACTAAATGTTGTAAATGATGTTTTCCAAAATATTATGACCGAGCAATTAGGTGACATTGATTATTCAGACTCACATGAGCTGACGGCAGGCCGTAGCGATGCGAAAAGCAGTAAAGGAAAACAAGGAAAGAAAGGAAAACAAGGAACGCAGGAGTGTTCGGTTGAACTGAATTTGCTGTCAACATGTGATTTACCGGACATTGATGATCAGGAAAGTCCTTCAGCTATACAGTTGGAAGCAAATTATGTAGCGACGAAAATACAGGAAATGATAAAAGTACCATATCTGGTGCCGGACAAGGATGGCAATATGCGGCAAATCGACTATAACGATATAGCTATATTGTCCAGATCGACAAAAGGTATAACATGGAGATTTGCAAAAGCATTAAATGAATTGGGAATACCGGCAGATATATCTACAGGAGAGGAGTTTTTTGAAACAGTAGAAATTAGTGCAGTATTGTCGTTATTTTCTGTTATAGATAATCCTCTTCAGGATATACCTCTTGCAGCAGTACTCAGCGGACCGGTATATAGGTTTACTGCAAGTCAGCTAGCTGAGCTCAGAGCAGTGGATAGATATGTATCTCTGTATGAAACGTTAAAATGGTCTGATGAACCCAATAGAATGTCACCCGCAACAGTCTGCAAGTGCAAGAATGTACTTAAGGACATAGATGAAATGCGTGAGGTGGTTACTGAGTTATCCTCTGATAGGTTCATATGGTATGTTTATAATAAAACAGGACTACTTGGACTGGTTCGGGCGATGAAAGACGGTGAGAGAAGGCACGATAACTTACTAAGAATCGTAGAGTGTGCTTCAAGCTATGAGAAAAGCGGGTATAAAGGACTTTTCAGCTTTTTAAACTATTTAACTGCATTAAAAGAAAGAGATGCACAAACAGGTCAAAATAGTTTAAGCAGTTTTTCAAGCAGCTCAGCTATCAGCAAAGGTGAGTCAGTAACAAAAGCAGTAAGAATACTTAGCATACATAAATCAAAAGGGTTAGAATTCCCTGTAGTATTTTTAGTAAATACAGCAAAAAAGCATAATTATATGGACACGTCAAAATCCTTAGTATTTCATAAGGATTTTGGAGTAGGTTCTATGCTGATAGATAGGAAACGTAGAATAAAGTATGGAACTCTTGTAAAAAAAGCAATTGCAGAGAAGCTAAAAAAGGAAATGATGTCCGAAGAACTGCGTGTTTTATACGTAGCAATGACACGTGCTATGGAAAAACTTGTGATTACAGCGACATATTCAGATGCGGCAAAAAGATACAGTAAAATAGATATGTTAAAAAGCAATAATAATAAGTATTCACCACAGACACTGGCATCCTTTTCATGCTTGGCAGACTGGATTATTGCAGGAACAATAAATATGGAAAGTGAAGACCTGGAGCGAAGTAACATTAATGCTGCAGAGTTTTCAGGGAGCAATGCAGCAGTAAAGAAAAAAGTAACTGATGATAAGTCAGTAAAACAGTCTGATAAAGATGAAACTAAAGGTAGTTTTAATGATGAAAAAAAGATAGAGTTTGACTTTGAATATCCATACAAGCAAGCAGTAGACCTGCCGTCAAAGCTTACAGTCACAGGTATGAGCCGCATTATTGACCCGGAAGCAGAAAATGCACAGTGGCTCAGTGAAGATGGTTATGCTACCCCGTCACATAGAAGTCCGATCATTGAAAAAGAGGCTATAACCACTGCGGCAGAGCGCGGGATAGTGTATCACGACATTATGAGATATATAGACTATAATAAGTGTTCAAGTGAAGACGAAATGTGGAAAGACTTGCAAAGACTGATAAAATCAGGGTTAATTGACGAAAAAGATGTAAATGATGATAAAATAGATCTTGGGAAAATCATAAATTTCTTTAAGTCTGATATAGGAAAAAGGGTAATAAAAGCACATACAGTTAAACGTGAGTTTAAGTTTTCCCTGCTCACTCCTGCAAATCAATATTTTAATGATGGCGGAGAGGAAAAAATACTTTTTCAAGGGATAATTGATTGCTTCTTTGAGGAAAACGATGAGTATGTTGTTGTAGACTATAAGACTGATAATATTTTAGCGGAAAATGTGAAAAAAAGAGCAGAAAAATACACACCTCAGCTTGATGCATATGCAAAAGCTTTGGAGCGCATAACAGGAAAACGGGTAAAAGAGCGAATTATCTACTTTTTATCAGTCGATACTTCGATAAATGTGTAGCAGCAAGTGACGCCAGAGGTGTATTTTTTAGGTTATCATATATATCAAATGCAATTTGATTCTCTCCCACCAGAATACAAAGCTCTATACTGATTACAATGTCTTCAATTGCTCTTTTTGAATCACCGCTGCTCTCAAAACTAATTATTGCAGCATTTACCATAGCTCCGGCAACCTTTACAGGGTCGTAGCTTTTTTCAATAATTTCATTTAAAAGCATCAAACATATCTCCGGCTTGCCAAGCTGTTCGTTACATATAGCCAAGGTGTTTGTCGCTTCATCCCACATTTTATTGTTATTTTGTTCTCTTGCAAGGATTCTGGCATGATTAAGCTTATCATGCGCTTTGCTGAAATCACCCATATGCATATACATATAACCTTCCTCGCAGCTAAGTGCGCCGGCAAAGTTACTATCATCGGGTTTGCAAATATTATATGCTTGCTTTAACCTCTCTGAAAAAATAGATTCCTCACCAAGCTCTGTGAGAATAAAAAGGTAGTTAATTATATGCTTAGAATAAATATCGTAGTATTCAGTACGATTAGTAGGAATGCAGAAAAAAGCTTCAGCCATCATAATATATTCACGTGACAAATCGAGCTTATGCATCATATTGTAACAGTCGGTGAGCTTGGTAAAAATCAGTACTCGCTTATCCTGCAGGTTGCTTGAAGTTGCTATTTGCAATGCCTGGAGGTAATTATCAGCTGCATCAATGAATTCCTTACATTTAACACGGGCATCGCCGAGCTCACACAGAACAGTGAGTTCTGAGTCTTTATCACCGGTGTTTTGACAGACTGTAAAAGCTGCTTTTAGCGATTGGATCGCATTTTCATATGATAGTTGCTGTAAGCTCTCGCCGGCGGTTTTTATGTAATGTTTAATAAGCTGGCTCTCCCTACCAGGTTTTGATAGAACTAACATAACCTCATCAATAACCAAGTCTTCTTCATTAGATATCGGTGCACTACTAATAAAAGCAACTTGAGAGCTTAACTTCAGATACATAATTTTATTTGCATTACGATAGAGCATGTCTGATAGTATAATACTGTCTACATTATCACTAAGCGATATAACAAGGCTAAAGCCTCTGTCTATAATCAAAAGATTACTAAGAAGGTTTATTGTGAAATCATCGGCCATGTCTAAGTCATCTATTATAAATACAGTCGGCTCTGATTTTATACAGTTGTAAATAAACTTAATCAGAGAGTCCTTTTCAATATTTACGGTAGCCTGAAGACAGCTGTTTATATAAGATGTTATAAAATCAATAAATTCCGGGTCATAATTATCGCTATAAATACGTACAAGCTGGCGCAGAAGCTCTTTGATAGCACCATCGCCGGCTTTATCTATAGCAAAGAAAACATTATCACCTTTTTTGAGCATAGAATCTTTAACCTGCTCAAGTAGTGCAGTTTTACCGGTGCCGTGCCCCCCGTGAATACACACACAAGGCTTGCCATCACCGTTATTAATGTTTTCAAAATTTCCAAGTATGGTATTGATATTGCTGTCCATTATAATGTCCTTGTAATGTCTTTTACTTAGTGACTATGCATTTAGTATAATATAAACATACAAAGATGACAATGCTCAAATAAATGATATTTATATTGAGAATATGACAACCGAGTGTTGGATCAGCCTATTGCTAATACAACTATTTTTAAATATAATAAAAGAAAGGATGGGTGGAAATGTGGATAATAACTTAAAACTGACTATCTGTGCGTATTTCCTGTCAAAATTTGATATGAGAGCAGTGAAGTATCTTGGATATAACACACGTGATGCAGCGATGAAAGCTATATCAACATATTTTGAAAAGAATAATCATTATTTAAGACGTCGGAGAGACGAGTTCGATGTATTGACAGGTAGTCACAGGCAAGGGCAATGGGCACGCACACCGGTACCCATAGTGAGAAAATTTCATGATGATCTAAAAACATTTTCGTTTGAGGAACTGTCATCAATCGTACAAGAACTGTTGAACACGAAAGATATTTTCGTATCACTCCCCTTATCTAATGATGATATAAATACTGTAGTAGTTGAGTTTTCAGCGTCCTATATAGAAGATATAATAAATTTGCGCGATGACATAGCGACTCTAACCGGGAGAACTCGAGTAGTACTTGAAAGAGTATGTGATCGACGAATTGCAGATAAACTTAAGGCGTTATACTCATACCGTTGTCAATTATGTGGTTTTGGTACTAAAGATACACTTGGCTATGCAATAGTTGAAGCTCATCATATAATACCATTTTCGCAATCACATAATAATAATGCTAGTAATAATGTTATTCTTTGCCCTAATCATCATAGACTCATACACAAAGCAAATCCTGTATACAATAGTCAATCAAAAGAGTTTATCTATCCTAATGGACACATTGATGTTTTTAAGTACAATTTTCATCTTTAAACCGAAATAGTAAAACATATCACTGTACCAAAACATTGACAAGCTGATAGATTCTCTGTCATAATACACATCACAACATCCAACCTGCCGGTGTGATGGAATGGTAGACGT
>Ga0123356_10004231_pt1 | contig 14844 bp, 9 predicted proteins | sample TergutEmb28metaG_2_FD_92546 | JGI IMG/M metagenome (GOLD analysis project Ga0123356, IMG submission 92546) | Embiratermes neotenicus P3 segment gut microbial communities from Petit-Saut dam, French Guiana - Emb289 P3 | ecosystem: Host-associated > Arthropoda: Insects > Digestive system > Gut ... | reverse complement strand
ATAAACCGTTTCCACGTATTTGCCGGAAGTGTCTTATCAGCAAAACCATGAAAGAGAAATGATTGCTGGCAGCTTATTATATGTCTTTGATCGCATATCGTTACCCCCGGACAAGGTTCGTAATTACCAAACCCCACATATTCGAACAGGCGGCTATGGGAGCCGGGCTCTGGACCATACGGACGATTTGATTTTGCCCAGAATGAAAGGGCCAATACCCCTTCTTCCAGCAGGTTTATGGGTGCATCGGAATGAACTTCAAAAGCATATTCAATCAAGTTGTTGGCGCCCAAGTCAATATTCTGCATTCGCACCAACTTTTTGGAAGCGCCGGAATGGCCTGTTTCCCCTTCATACTCCCAATCAACTGCACTATGGGTGGGTGTTGGCGGAACCACGCCGGGAATGTTATAGGTAAACGCATGCCCGGAAATGGTATTTATATTATCAGAGGAACGATAATGTCTTGGTTTGCCGTCATCGTATACAATCAAGGTATAACCCGGCGGGTCTCCGTCATAATATTCACCGATGCCCATGAGGATTGCGCCGCCGGCGGACTGTTCTGTTGCGCCCCTGTCCAATACGGCGTTGCTAATGCCGCCCTGAATAAACCATACGCCCGGCGGCACGTTTCTGTCGCCTGCTACCTGATTCCAGCCAGGGGCGTCACTCCATGGGTGTACCGGCACTGTAATACTGACGCGCAGAAGACCATCAACGACTGCATCTGTGGTTAGTTGTAATGCAAACGGTTCATCAGGGAGCGCGTCCCCCACCGCAAGACCAACAAAATCAGCCTGGATATTGGGCTGGTTTGTCGGTGCCGCTCGATAACCGGAGGAAACATTGACCGCTCCAACAACAATATCCGGCTGCCCGGCAACAACAATGTCTTCGGTAAGGTCGCCAAAGTCGATCGCATACTCTACGTCAAAAATCGCGTCGTTGGGCATCTCAAACACCGGATACCGGAACCCGTTCACGGGTACCATTTTGAATGCGGTAAAGCCGGGAGTATCACCGCCGTTCAAATAGGCATTCCAGCCGGTAGTATCCTGACCGCTACGGGGCTCGACATTGGTAATCTTAAAACTTGACTCGAGTGGATTGCGGGAACCATTGGTTAGTTCACCAAAAAGATCATTATTGAACGGTACCAGTTCAAAAGTAACCGATCTGCTGACAGAACTGATGGTTGTTCCCACCCTGCCGTCTACCAGAACCAGTCTGCCAACGGCAAGCAGGGCGTGGTTGCGAAAACCGGCAAACAGAACGGCGCCATTGCCATCGGCGGCGTAATTAATACCTTCAATACTGGTCTGCACCCACAGTTTGCCCCGTTGGTCATTTGACCAGGAAGCGCGGTATACTTGCGCGTCAGCCGGATTGCCGCCGCCGGCATAATAAAACGCTGCTTCAAAGCGTTCCGCGCCCGCCAGGGCCAATAAATCGGTTAATGCGCGGCCGTTACCGTCCCCGCCAAAACCAATGCCCAGACTGACCATCATTCGGCCGTCTTCGGTGTATTGGATTGGCTCTTCAGCGGCGGGGGAAGATTTTTTATCCGGGGTGGTAAAAACGGTACAGGTACCCATAATCAGACAGGCTGCCACGGTCAATAACGAGAACGATATATCCCTGAAACACTGTCTTTTTATACGGTCCCCCTATGGTATACGTCCATTGTACTACACCATTGGGGGAAAAGCAAATTAATTTTCCAGAATTATTATCTCTACCCGGCGGTTTCTGCGCCTGCCTTCTTCGGTGTCGTTATCTGCAAGCGGCCGGTCGGCGCCATAACCCCGCACAACCACACGATCCGGCGAACGGGCGCCGCGGGCAATAAGGTAATCGGCAACAACCGCCGCCCGTTCCGCAGAAAGCCGTTGCCGGCCCTCGGCAGTTCCGGCAAGCGCGGTATGGCCGCCCACCAAAATATCACGTTCCTGATAACGGCTCAGGATTTCGACAACTTTGTCGAGCTTTTCCCGTTCACCGGCAAGCATAATGGCCGTATCAGGAGCAAATCGAATATCATCCATACTGATGACAATGCCTTCATCGGCCACCCGTACGGTGACATCGGCAATTGCCAAACGGTCAATATCTTCCGCAATTTCTTCCGCCATTCGTTCCCTGTCCATACGAGCAGCTTCAACAATTTCGGCTTCGGCTTTACCGCGGTATTCTATCGTTCTGCCGTCGGACAAGCTAAAGGTATACCGGAAATCTTCGGAGTAGGCAACGGCCTGCCCCATAACCATGTCCCAGTACACCATTTGTTCGGATGCTCCCTGAATCCGCCGCGGCCAAACAACACCGCGAACAGACGGCGGCCGTGAGTCTATCCGGTAACTTACCGAAAAAGCAGGGAATGTTTTACCTTTCCATTCACGGTTTCCTACATATCTATAATTGGCGGTAAAAGGGATACGGTACGGTTCCACTATGCCGTAATTATCACGAAAGTCATGCATTTCATGCCCTTCATAAGTCCATCGTTCACCAACTTCTATGCTTCTATTGGGAAAAACCGGCACGTCACGCACGACCGGCATAAAATACTTTTTGTCGATTTTCATACGGCCCAGAGGATCCCGGTCAAATATGGACTCATATTCTCTGGCCCACTGGAAACTCCTGCCTACCGTATTGCCCGCGCGCTCCGAAGTTTGAAAAATGGCGCGGTGCGTCCCGGTTCCGTTCGATTCAGCGGTTACCTCAACCGCAATCCGGTTAAGGATTTCTGCGGTGTGACTCAGCCGGTTATTAACGAATACATCCTGATGCACGGTCGAAAGAATACGGTACTGGTCACCTGCCTGGTGCTTGTACAAAAATTCCTCGGCCCCAAGAGGAAAGAGACACATTATCAGCACTACTATAGATAAAAAATGTACTTTCATAAGCCCCTCTACCCAAGTAAAAGCCCGGTGATGAACCGGGCTCTTACTTAGAACAAGAAAAATTTTAAATAAGCCAGAAACCTTTCATTAGAATGACAGGCTCGGAGCAGCGGCGGGCTTTGCAACCGGTTTCTTTGCGGCCGGTTTCTTAGCTGCCGGCTTCTTCGCCGCAGGTTTCTTCGCGGCGGGTTTCTTCGCCGCAGGCTTCTTCGCTGCGGGTTTCTTTGCGGCGGGTTTCTTCGCCGCAGCTTTCTTCACCGCAGGTTTCTTTGCGGCGGGTTTCTTCGCCGCAGGTTTCTTCACCGCAGGCTTCTTTGCCGCGGGTTTCTTCGCCGCAGGCTTCTTCGCCGCGGGTTTCTTCGCCGCAGGTTTCTTCGCTGCGGGTTTCTTTGCCGCAGGTTTCTTCGCTGCGGGTTTCTTGACAGCTTCTGCCATCTTCTTGTCCCCCTTTACAGGTTTGTTACTGCCTTTCACCTTGGCAGAGGTGGGTTTGCGATTCTTCGCCTTGTCCCCTCCCTTTTCATTTTTCCCGGAATTATTTATAACCGCTTGCGCGCCGGCAAGACGAGCCAGCGGCACCCGGAATGGTGAACATGAAACATAGCTTAACCCTACTCGATAACAAAAGTCAATAGTGGCAGGATCACCGCCGTGCTCTCCGCAGATACCGATCTTAAGACCCGGCTTCACGGAGCGCCCAAGGAAGATAGCCACCTGCATTAATCCGCCAACGCCATCTTCATCAATGGAGTTGAATGGATCAACGTCAAGCACTTGCTTTTCAAGATAGGTCGGCAGGAATGATGCAATGTCATCGCGGCTAAACCCAAACGTCATTTGGGTCAGATCATTGGTGCCAAAGCTGAAGAAGTCAGCATATTGTGCGATATGATCTGCGCGGATCGTGGCGCGGGGCACTTCGATCATCGTACCAATTCGTACCGGTATCTTAATTTTTGCTTCACTAAAGACTTTTTCAAGCACTTTTTCCGCATTGGGGCGGAGCAGCTTGAGTTCGCGGGCAGTAACCACAAGGGGGATCATAATTTCGGGATGCACGGGGATTTTTTCCTTGGCACATTCCACTGCCGCACGGGCGATAGCCTCAACCTGCATATCATAAATTTCAGGGTGAGTAACCGCAAGACGGCATCCTCTATGTCCCAGCATGGGGTTAAATTCTTTAAGGCTGTCAATTTTGGCTTTAAGTTTGTTAGAGTCAATGCCCAATTCCACTGCAAGTTTCTCAATATCCGCTTTTTCGTGGGGAACAAACTCATGGAGCGGCGGATCGAGCAGCCGGATAACCACCGGGCGGCCTTCCATCGCCTTGAATATACCATAGAAGTCCTTTTGCTGGAGCGGCAGCAGGTCTTTCAACCGTGCACGGCGCTCTTCCTCGGTATCGGCAAAGATCATCGCGCGGAAATAGGACAGTTTTTCCTCAAAGAACATATGCTCGGTACGGCACAGACCGATACCCTGGGCGCCAAATTCAAAGGCCCGTTTGGCATCTTCCGGCTGGTCGGCATTGGTCCAGACATCAAATCCCTTGATTCCGCCCCGTACTGCCTGAGCGCGCACATCATCGCACCATTTCAGGAATGTGTTCATATCTTTTGATATGGCCGGAGCAACCAGGGCCATGCGTCCTTCATACACTGCGCCGGTGCTGCCATCAATGGTAAGCCACTCGCCTTCTTTGTATGTTTTGCCGCCAATGGTAACCGTTGTACCCTGTACTGAAATGCCTTTTGCGCCGACAACACAGGGGGTTCCCATGCCGCGGGCAACAACTGCAGCGTGACTGGTCATGCCGCCGGTAGAAGTCAATATACCCTGCGCCGCTACCATGCCGCCAATATCTTCGGGGCTGGTTTCTTTGCGCACCAACAGGACTTTTTCGCCTTTTGCATGCCAGGCTTCCGCCTCTCTCGCGGTAAAGACAATTTTTCCGCACGCGGCGCCGGGAGACGCATTCAAACCTTTGGTGATGACCACTGCCTGCTTTGCCGCAGCCGGATCAAGCATTGGATGGAGGAGCTGGTCAAGGTGGCCGGGCGTTACCCGCAGAATGGCGGTCTTTTTGTCAATGAGGCCTTCACCAACCATGTCAACCGCGCATTTTACCGCAGCAGTTCCCGCACGTTTGCCGTTACGGGTCTGGAGTATATACAGCTTGCCTTTTTCCACGGTGAATTCCATGTCCTGCATATCTTTATAATGCTTTTCGAGTTTATTCTTGATACCAATAAGCTGATTGTAAATTGCCGGATTGCGCTGGGCCAGAGTGGCAATTTTATCGGGAGTTCTGATACCGGCCACGACATCTTCGCCCTGGGCGTTCATCAGGTATTCACCATAGAATACATTGATTCCGGTTGAAGGATCGCGGCTGAAGCATACGCCGGTGCCGGAATCGTCGCCAAAGTTGCCAAACACCATTGACTGAATGTTAACCGCGGTTCCCAAAAGGCCGCGAATATCATTGAGCTGCCGGTATTTAATGGCCCGTTCGTTCATCCATGAGCCAAAAACGGCATTAACGGCGCCCCACAGCTGCTCCAGCGGTACCTGAGGGAAATCCTTGCCGCTGTGCTTCCGTACGATTTTCTTGTACTCTCCGACAAGGCTTTCAAGGTCTTTCGCGTTCAAATCGGTGTCAAGTTCAACATTTTTTGCTTTTTTCATTGCCGTAATGACTTCTTCGAACAGCTCGCGTTCAACGCCCATGACCACATCGCCGTACATCTGGATAAAGCGCCGGTAGGCATCCCAGGCAAAGCGTGGATTACCGGTCTTTTTGGTAAGCCCTTCCACCGCCTTATCGTTTATACCAAGGTTAAGGATGGTGTCCATCATACCCGGCATGGAGGCCGCTGCGCCGGAACGAACCGAAACCAGCAGGGGATCGGCCGGATCGCCCAGTTTTTTCTTCATGACCTTCTCAAGTTTCTTGAGGCCAGCCTCGACCTCTTCCTTGATCCCGGCAGGATACTTCTTGTTGTTTTTGTAATATGCGGCGCAGACCTCGGTAGAAATCGTAAAGCCCGGGGGGCCTGGTATTCCAAGGTTGGCCATCTCTGCAAGGTTGGCGCCTTTACCGCCAAGCAGCTCTTTCATTTTGGCATTGCCATCGGCTTTGCCCTCGCCAAAAAAATAAACATTTTTTTGCTTCGCCATGTTTCCTCCTACACAAACCGCAGTTTGTGCTATTTCATTTTTTACATCATATCATAATCGACAAGAATGTAAAGTCTCTATATGCTTATATTATGAACTATATTGAACTTCCTGTCTACAAAAATCATAAAAAAATTTTATCGACGCTCGAAGATAGTCAAGTGGTTGTTGTCGAGAGTCCAACGGGTTCCGGCAAGACCACACAGCTGCCGGTGATACTGCATGAGGCGGGTTACTCGCAGCATGGCATCATTGGTGTGACCCAGCCGCGCCGCATTGCCGCGGTATCGGTCAGCGAATTCATTGCCCGGCAGATGGGCGTTTCCATGCCAGGCATCATCGGTTACAAGATGCGCTTTGAAGATCGCACCAATCATCAGACCAAAATCAAGATTTTGACCGATGGAATGCTGCTGCAGGAGATGAAATTGGACCCCTGGCTCTCCAAATACAGCGTTATTGTGGTCGATGAGGCGCATGAACGGAGCCTTACCATCGATTTTATACTTGGTCTCCTGAAACGGGTGCTGGAATGCCGCCGTGATTTCAAGGTGATCATCTCTTCCGCTACCATCAATGCGGAAGTGTTCAGCGCCTATTTCGGCGAATGTCCCGTGATAAAGATCGATGCCCAGCGTTTTCCGGTAACATTGATTTATGATTCGGTGGGGAGTGAACGTGAACCGACGGTTCAAAGAACAGAGAACAAAGAACAGAGAACAAAGGATTGGGGGAAACAGGAGGGAAATGGGCAATATGAGGGGAATATTAGTAGTTCGGAGGCGATTTTGGCGAAAATCGAAGCGATTACTACCCGTTGTATTGCGGAAAAGCGTGAAGGAGATATGTTGGTGTTTCTTTCCGGGGAAAAAATGATCAAGGAATGTATGCACCGGCTGGCACTGAGTTCGGCGGGGAAATCGCTGCACTTGCTGCCGTTGTACGGCAGACTGGGTAAAGAAGAACAGGAACGAGTGTTTGAAACCGCGCCAAAGGGCAAAACCAAAGTTATTGTGGCTACCAATATCGCCGAAACATCGGTCACGATTGACGGCATTACCGTGGTGATTGATTCGGGTTTGGCAAAACTGAACTGGTATAACCCCCGCAGCTTTACATCCAGCCTTATTGAAGCGCCTATTTCCAAGGCATCGGCGAATCAGCGCAAGGGACGGGCCGGACGAACCAGAGAAGGCACCTGCTACCGGCTGTACACCCGCCGTGACTTTGAAAGCCGGCCCCTGTACACCACCGAAGAAATTTTCCGCACCGATCTTTCCGAGGTTATCCTGCGCATGGCCGATCTGGGCATTACCGATTTTGAAAACTTTGATTTTATCTCTGCGCCGGGCAAGGAGGCGCTCATTGCCGGGATTGAAACCCTGAATCTCCTGGGTGCGCTGGAACCAGACCGCAGTCTTTCCAATATTGGCAAGCTGATGACTGAATTTCCCCTTGCGCCCCGGCAATCCAGGATTATGGTCGAGGCGATTCTGCGCTATCCCCCTGTACTGCGGGAAACGATCATTGCCGCGGCATTTCTTTCGACGCAAAGCCCCTATATTCTGCCGCCGGGGGAAGAAACCGATGCCCGCAAGGCCCATCACCATTACCGTGATGACAATGGAGATTTTGTCTCATATCTGAAGCTGTTCAATGCCTACACCACCGCAAGCAACAAAACCAAATTCTGCGAAAAAGGCTACCTTGATGACCGGGCAATGGCGGAAATCGTCAATGTGGTCGCCCAACTTGAAGAAATACTCGCTAATTTGAAAATTCCGGTGCTGGCAAGCAGCGGCGCAGCAAGCAGCGTACGGGATTACCTCTGCTGCATAGGCCGGGGGATGATTCAATTTGTCTGCACCCGCGAAGGACAAGGACGAAATACCAGTTATCGCAGCCTTACCGCAGATAAAATCATTATTCATCCCGGTTCGGTCATGTTTCGCATGGATCCGCAGTTTATCGTGGCGGGAGAAATTGTCCGCACCAGCAGAACGTATGCCATGTCGGTTTCGCCGCTATCGAAAGAAATATTGAAGGAATTGGGAATTAGAAATGAGGAATTAGGCATTAGGGATACGGGTGACGAGAAAAAGCTGAAGAGAGCGCGGGATTTTACGAATAATATCAAGATTGGCGCTGAAGTTTTTGAGATTCGGACGATTAAGGGGAAAAAGACGGCGATATTGCCGTGGGAACAACTGGCGCGGATACGTGACGATATTCCAGCCGAGACGGTGTACAAGGGATTGAAGGGCTGCATCATCGTCAACAGAGTGTATACCCTGCTTGATGGGGAAAAGCTGGATTTAATGCTTTCGCTGGCTCCTACGCTGGATGTAGAAAACGCATTAACCCGCGAATGGCCCCGGAAACAGAACTTCAATTCAATGGAAAACCTTGCGGCGCTGCTTGACTACATGGACAGTCTGGTACGGCCGGCGCGCTGGAAAAAAAACTCGAAAGAACTGGGATTTCTGGGCCTTTTCACCGACGGCGAAGGCAATTACTGGATTCGCTGCTCACGGGGTTTCCACACCAGCCTGAACGAAAGCCTTGCAAGTATCGAGGCGCTCATCGATGAATTGGGCGAAAATGTGGATATAAGCATCAAACATATCGTCAATCAGACCTACCGGCGCTTGTCAGATTTGATTAACTGGTAATTATCTTCTTACCCCGTTTTCGACAACCATGAACTGCGATTCGTTCAATGTGTACGGTATGCCCGCATTGGTAAACACCGTCCTGGTTGCCCGTAAGTAATTCCCAAAAGTCGAATTGGCGTCGGGATTGGTGTTTTGCGCCCGGTTATTATCCCGGCTGTCGGTAATGGTTTTGTTGGTGTATGCGGGGAACAGCACATATTTAGATGCCCAATAGTCCAGCGCGACCGGATCGTTTGCAATGGCAACCTTATTCACTTGCGTGGCCTGATTATAGGGAATACGCGGCGAATCATACCATGTACCCACATAAATCATATCCATAATATGCAGTGCGGGCAGGCCTGTTGCGATCATCTGCCGCGCCAGGCCCCCGCTTCCGATGGCGCCATGGTTATCGGCCCTTTGTTGCGAATGGGTGCCAAAATAATTCTTGAGCGCGCCGGTCATATGCATATTAACATGATATTTCAGTACCGGCATATTAATCACCTTGAGTTTATCCCTATTGTACGTTTGGGTACCTGCATCCCAGATTCCCAGTCTAAAACTGATACGGGTTCCGTATTCGGTGGTGAATTTGGCGTAGGAAACGCCCCAGCCGTTACCATCTAAACCGCTGGGCCGGACAAACCCATCCGTATTATTCCCGGCGCTAAACTCCGCCACCGCCGCATTACGGGTAAATCTATCCCATACATCGCCGGTAACCTTATGACCGGCGGCCTTAAAGTCGTTGATCACCCTCATGGCAGATTGGGTGCGGTCGTGGGCGTTCGCCTGCGGCCATTCAAGGCTGCCGCCGCCATTGACGCCGGTACTATACTGCGCATGACCGTTATCCCCCACAAAAATTTCCCCGGTAAAGCCATTGGGATGATCCAGTATTGCCTGAATGACGCCGCGCAATAGGTCGGTATTGGTACCGCCGCGCTGCGGCCACTGACCGTTGATTTTAAGCAGCACCACGTCATCGGATGCTATCACTCCGGTCGGCGTACTGGCGGTTTGGTAGAAGAACAGGCCATTACCAAGCATTGAATCAACCAGCTTTTGTACCCCATCGTCAGTGCCGTCCGTATCCTGGACAAAAATAGCAGATCCGGTTAATGGACTGGGCACAGGGCTTACCGTAATATTTACTGCGGCGCTTTGGCCATTGTACGAAATGGCAACAACCGTATCGGCAAGGCTTAAATGGCCCGCCGGACTAACCGTATAACCGGTAACCGCCGCTGATGTGCCGTTGTTAAAATAAGCCGTAACCACCATGCCCGCTGTCGAAAACTTTTGGCTCACAAAATAGTCCGTTTTGGCAGGCCCGGTGGTAACTGCAATATTCAGGAGAAGGACCGGATTTACCGTGATGGGTATCGCAGCGCTTTTATCCTCGTAGAAAACAGTAACCGCCGTATCGCCTACGCTTAAGGCGCCAGACGGGCTTATGGTCCAACCGGCACATACCACTTCTGAACCATCATTATAATAAGCCGTAACAGCCATGCCCGTTGTCGAAAATGCTTCGCCGGCAAAATACACTGTTTTTGCGGGTGGTGTGGTGACCGCAATATCCAAAAGAAGGAGGGGATCTATCGTGATCATTATAAGGGCGTATTTGCCGCTGTATGAAACGGTAATAACGTCATAACCCACAATTAAGGCGCCAAGCGGACTTATCGTATAATCCGTAATTTCGATCTCGGTACCATCATTATAAAAGGCCGTAACAACCATGCCCGCTGTCGAGAATACTTGACCCTCAATATACTCCTTTTTTGCGGGAGGTGTTGTTATTTTAATGGTCTGGAAGAGGACTGGATTTACCGTGATGGGTATTATGGCGCTTTTGTCCTCGTAGAAAACAGTAACCGCCGTATCGCCCACGCTTAAGGCGCCGGACGGGCTTATGGTATAACCGGTAATAGCAGATGATGTATCGTTATCATAATAAGCCGTAACAACCATACCCGTTGCCGAGAATGTTTCACCGGCAAAATACATTGTTCGTGCGGGCGGAGTGGTTACCGCAATGCTTACCAGTTTAGGGTCGCTGTCATCGGCGGGCTGCTTGCATACCGAAAACGATAAAACGAACAAGCATACTAAAACGACAAATAGACTATGAACACGCATTTTTCTCATAACTGCCCCCTTACCGAATGTATTGTATCACAAAACCGGCCAGCATGGCAAATAGCAAACTATACGCAAGATAGAGCAGAAAATGTTTTGGACCAAAGATCATTTTTACCGCGCTTAAATTGGTGATTTTAACCGCCGGCCCCGCAAGCATAAATGCCATCGCATCGCCTATCCCCATGCCTTCATCCATCCATAAGCGTATCAGCGGGATGGTGCCTCCGCCGCAGGCATACAGCGGAATGGCAAGCGTTGTCGCAAAAAGAAAACCCAGCCCGCGTTTTGCCCCAAACAGCGCGGCAATCCAATGCGGCGGCACATACCGGTTAAACAATGCCGTAAGCGCCAGACCGAACAGCAAATAGGGGGTGGTGATTCTGAACGCCTTCCACAAATCGGAAAAAAAGGCTTTTTTGGTTTTCTTTTCCGACGGCAGAGCCGCCGACTCAAACCGATCAAAGGCAAAAAGTTCCTTTGGAGCTGAAGCCTTGTTTCGGAACAGGAACAATACAAGCGTACCCGCCAGAATGCCGCTGAAAAAGCATAAGGCAAGCCGCAGCAGCGCTATACATGTACCAAGCGCAAAACTTACAATAACAATATTGGGGTTAAGCAGAATTGAGCTGACCATAAAAGAAATCAGAATATGCTGCGGCACGCCCTTTTTCCCCAGCGCCGCGATAACCGGAACCGTACCGTACATACAAAGCGGCGATACGATCCCCAGAATGGAAGCCAGACAAAGCGGCAACAGCCAAAAACGGCCGGAAGCAAGGCGGGCCATTTTTTCAATAATTTTTTCCGAAAGGTACACCGACACCAGCGATCCGGCAATAAGCCCCGAAGCCCAATACGGCGCAATTTGCCTGAACAAAGACCAGAGGTTTCTGGCTATTTCAATAATTTCAAACAGGATATATTCCATTTGGAATCATATAGCAAAGAAAGAAAAGCTGTCAACAACTGGGTTGGTTATGGTTTTCCCGCTTGCCGAAAATATCTTTAACATGTTATGCTGTATGCCTGAGGAGTAACGTATGCCACAAACGATGACTTTAGATGAAAAACTTGCCATATCAAATAAGGCTTTTACTTTATTACATGCTGGAGATAAAGAAGGATTTAGCCGCCTTATAAGAACAGCCCCTCTACCTCCGTACTTGGCAAAAGTGTATAAAGAAAAAGTGGGCGTAAAACAGCTTATAGAAAGCGGCTGGAATTTGTCGGAAGCAGAGGCGGAATTTGGACACGACTGGCTTAATAAATAGTGTATATGCTGCTGCTGCGGCTATAGATTTTGGCCGCAAGGGTTTTGCCACCAGAGGAAAAGCCGAAGAAGGACGTTTATCTTACGAGAACGGTATATCCTTGGCATTATCTACATTCAGAGATGCTCAGTCAACCATTGACCCTCAAATCATAATCCTTGTTGAATATACCTTTCTGACCCAGGAACTGCAGTTCTGTACAGAATCCGATACAGACAGCCGGAGTAGCCTTACTCAAGCTATACAGAGTTTTAATGACGCGTTTCTTGCCCTTACCGTTGTAGAGGATAGTACGCTTTATCAGGCAGCTGATAAAACCCATCCCCATTATAAGAAATACCGGGTGAGCGGATTTCCCAAGGATTCATTTCATATTGCCTGTATTGCTCATCGAACAAGACTGCGGAATATACTCCGTTCTCCCGGCATAGACGCCATCGAAAAAGCCCTGCTCAAACAACGACTTGCCAATCTTGCCACCGCCCAAAAGGGGTATATGGTGAAGCAGGAGAAGGCGTTGGGGAATGGTTATTGATCTAAGCTAGAAAATTATTCAAAGTCTTTTTCAACAACTGCAAGCAATTGTTCAATTTGTATCATTACATAATCCTGAAACTTGGGCGGAAGATTATTAAAAAGGCTGGTTAAACGGTGGAGCTTTTCCGATGGTGTCGTATAAAACATATTCCCTGTACCATGTTTGAGCCATATTTCGCTTGCACCAAAAGTTAGCGATATAAGATGCATTATTCTATCATTGACCTTTCGGTTAGCGTTTTCCAAATCCGCAATATACCCATTGCTGATAAAAATAGCCTTGGCAAACTCGGTTTGAGACATTTGAAGGGTGGTTCTGAGGTGTTTTATCCGCTCATTTATGGTCATTGGTTAATTATAGCAAATAAAACTCACAAAACAAGATATTTTTTCACTAAATGAGTAATTTCTTGGATTATGTATTGACAGAACTCGCATTATGAGTTATTATACTCACATTATGAGGTTAATAGTGTGACCAAAGAAGAAAAAATTGACAAATTAACTCATGATTTCTCTTTGTTGCCAGAAGAAAAGCAGGACTATATTCTCGGCGTTTTGCAGGCTCTGGTTTTTGCACATGAAGAATTGTCCGGTGTATCTGATTCATTAAACGCTGTCAAAGAAAACATAGTGAACACCGTTGGCTTATGCTGACAAAAATGTATGCATTTAAGGAGTGTTTTTATGAAATCCATTGCTAAAGTATCAGGGATTATTTTAGTTGCGATAATATTTGGGTTTACTTTTGTTGCCTGTCCTGATCCTGTAGAAGATACCCTTGCCCTCCCTGTTATCACCATTGTCACACAGCCTGCTGCAACGACAAATGTGACTGCCGGGAGCATCAGCAACAGCCTGTCTGTTGTTGCCAGTGTTACCCAGAGCCAGACGCTGAGCTACCGGTGGTTCAGTAACACATCGAATAGCAATGTCGGCGGCACGTTTATTTCCGGGGCGACCGGCGCAAGCTACACGATACCGACAGACCTTACGGCTGGGACATATTTTTATTTCTGCGAAGTCAGGGCTACCGGAGGCGCAGCCTCTGTCAGATCAAATGTAGCAACGGTTAATGCATCTGCCTTGCCCACTATCACCATCACCGCGCAGCCAGCCCCAATGACAAATGTGACGGTCGGAAGCATCAGCGGCTCTCTGTCCGTATCGGCAAGCGTTACCCAAAGCCAGACGCTGAGCTACCAATGGTACAGCAATACGAGCAATAGCAATGTCGGCGGCACAGAAATTGCCGGGGCGACCGGCGCAAGTTACCCGATACCGACAAACCTTACGGCGGGGACATATTTCTATTTCTGCGAGGTGAGGGCCACCGGCGGTGCTGCATCTGTCCGCTCGAATGCGGCGACGGTTAGTGTCCCCCACGAAATAGGCGCCACTGGTCCCGGCGGTGGAATAATCTTCTACTATGATCCTACTGGATTTACCATGACCGACACCGGCGAAACCTGCCATTATCTTGAAGCCGCGCCAGTTGATATGGCTACGATGCGTGCATGGGCATCATCAGGATTTACCGCCACCAATATACCCGGCACAGAAACGGCTATTGGTACAGGACGCAGAAATACCGCCTTGATTCTTGCAACAGATCCAGGGGCCCCTGCCGCCAGAGCCTGCAGGAATTACAGTCATAACGGTAAAAGCGACTGGTTTTTACCCAGCAGCGATGAATTGAATCAGTTGTATCTTAACAGAAGCGCTGTTGGTAATATGTTGGGAATTGGATGGTTCTGGTGGTCTTCATCGCAGGTATCGCCGTACTATAATAGCGCGTGGGGTCAGAATTTCGGCGAGGGGGGCTATCTGTACATCGGCGCCAAGCTCAACGACAACAATGTCCGTCCTGTCCGGGCTTTTTAACTATTTAGCTATTTAACTATTTAATTTTTTTGGAGCGTTTTTGTGGCATTAATGAAAGTGACGGCACCAAATACCCGCAGCTTTCCGATTTCAAAGTTAAATGGATTGCGGATATTCACCGTGAAAAATACAAAGGTAATTCAGCTTATTATTGCCAATGGTAACGTAACAGCGCCCCCCCCCCCCCCCCCCCGGACAAAAATTCCCCCGGCGGGCCCCGCCCCCCTCTTTTTTTTTCGACATAATTTT
>Ga0123356_10004230_pt1 | contig 14846 bp, 10 predicted proteins | sample TergutEmb28metaG_2_FD_92546 | JGI IMG/M metagenome (GOLD analysis project Ga0123356, IMG submission 92546) | Embiratermes neotenicus P3 segment gut microbial communities from Petit-Saut dam, French Guiana - Emb289 P3 | ecosystem: Host-associated > Arthropoda: Insects > Digestive system > Gut ... | reverse complement strand
TGTATAGCTTCCTACATCAAGAAGCCCGCCGCCTCCCATCTCCAGTTTAAACAGACGCGACTCCGGGTTAAGACCGGCGCGAAATGCGAAATCACAATGTACCATACGTACATCGCCGATTTTACCTTCTTCGATCCAACTGACAGCTTTTCTGATCGAAGGTAAAAAGCGTGTCCAGAAAGCTTCCATGATAAAGACACCTTTTTTCTGTGCTGCGTCGATCATGATTTGAGCTTCTTTTTTATTCATCGCAAAAGGCTTCTCACAAAGTACATTCAACCCATTCTCAATACAAAGTAACGTGGCATCCATATGCATCGGGTGTGGTGTACTTACATAGACGCAATCGATTTCCTTATCCTTGACCAGTTCCTCATAGCTGCCATAGACCTTCGAAGCGTTGTAGCTTTTTACGAAAGCTTCCGCTCTTTCCAAACTGCGCGAGCCGACCGCATAGAGCTCAGCGTCCTCAACAACGGATAAACCGGTTGCAAACTTTTTAGCAATTGCGCCCGGACCCAGGATTGCCCACTTAAATTTCGACATGTCAAGCCTCCATCAATTTTTTATTTTAATACAATAAAGATACATGGTTATGCTGCTTAATACAAGCTAAACTCTCAAGAAAGTATTCTATAAAGCAGTGACAGCATTGCAGGGAAGGTTCCTATTACTGCGACAACACGCAGGGTATGCATGATCGAGATTTTTGGTGTATCTGCTCCAAACTCTTCGGACATGAGAGCCATTTCTGTTAGCCCTCCGGGGGAACAAGCCAGAAACGAAGTAAGCAGATCCAATTTTGTAAATTTGTGTAATATCCATCCTAATACAAATATAACAGTGATCACTCCGCTGAGAATCAACAAAAGTGGGATTATCAATACGTACATCGAAGCAACAGCTTCCCGCGTAAAAGAAGAACCGATGAACGATCCGGCCAGGATTTGAATAACCGTGCGAAGTTTGCTTGGGTATGCGACTTTCCCAAAAGACACACAATACACTATGCCAAAAAGCATTGAACCTATAATGCCTCCCGCAACAACTCCAAGATATGTAAACAGTACGCCTCCCGCTGTTGCAAAGCATAACAGTACACCGATTTGCATTTTTTCCCGACGGATCTCAGATTTGTCCATCTCTTTCGGTTTGACGGTTTTTACTATCTCGTTCCGGATAACTTCACTGCTTTGGCTTGCTGTATCCTCATCGGTCGAGATCAGAGCTGCAGGACTTTGTCGCTTTCTTACAAAATTACTCCTTGCAACCGGTCTTAGTACCAGAGGTACAATGATAAAAATCAAAAGTAACCTGAGCAGTTGGAGAATCGCTACATATGCGGGGTTTGCACCAAATTCCACTGAAATGATTGCCATATCGTTTGCTCCACCCGGAGAGGAAGCAAAAAGAGAGGTCGCTAAATCAAGTGCAGATAAAGAATAAACAACACCTCCCACAATAATATTATATATAGCCATTCCTATGATCAAAATCACTGTAGGGAATATTATTTTTCTCATTTCGAAGAGCTCGCGACGTCCAACACGACTGGCTATCATTGCACCGGTCATGACTTGTGTCATTACTCTTGCTTCCCACAAGAAAACTGCTCTATCTGTGGTCACATTAAATATAGTAACACCGATGATCGTCAAGATAAGGGGTCCCATAGAAATGAACTTCACTCTTGTCCCGATCAACCCAAAGATACATCCTATTAAAAGCGTAACCAGAAACCATTGAATAGCCATCGACAGTGTATTTCCTTTTTTGCGTTCATTGAGGCCTCTTCCGGGGTAATAACGTACAGATTATATCATAAAAAATGCTCAATAGAAAAAAAGTCACCTGATGCTGCCATATTTGTTGACATTGTCTTTATTCTAAAGTAAGATTTACCAACATACGAGGGGCGTCGCTGCGCCCGTGAGGTGAAAGGGCACCGTTTGCTGCGCCCGCGACGTTAAGAGGAGTAGAACAACAAGTGATCAAAGATATCAAAAGAGTAATGGTCGCAAATAGAGGCGAAATAGCAATAAGAGTGTTTCGCGCCTGTAACGAGCTTGGTCTCACCACAGTTGCGATTTACTCTCAAGAAGATATTTATAATCTCTTCAGGACAAAAGCCGATGAGTCATATCTGGTAGGAAAAAACCACACGCCTCTCGGTGCGTATTTGGATATAGATGCCATTATACGCCTTGCAAAATCAAAATCCGTTGACGCAATACACCCCGGCTATGGATTTTTATCGGAAAATGCTAGTTTTGCACGTGCTTGTGAAGAGAATGATATTATTTTTATCGGTCCTCCATCCCATGTGCTTGAAAAAATGGGAGACAAACTCAACGCCAAAGAAATCGCAAAAAAATGCAACGTCCCTACTATACCGGGCAGTGTCGATCCGCTTTTAGATGCCGAAGATGCGATAAAAAGAGCTGCCGAATACGGTTATCCTGTCATTTTAAAAGCCGCAGCCGGCGGTGGTAAAGGTATGCGCCGTATAAATGACGCTGACGAGCTTAAAGCAGCCTTCCCGCTTGTTCAAAGTGAGGCGCTAAAATCCTTTGGCAGCGGAGATATTTTCATGGAAAAATATCTGGTTGAGCCAAAGCACATCGAAATCCAGATCCTCGCAGATCAGCACTCAAATGTTGTCCATCTCTTTGAACGTGATTGTTCTGTTCAAAGGCGATATCAAAAGGTTATCGAATATGCTCCGGCAGTTTCGATTCCGCAAAATATCCTTGATGCACTATATGATGACGCTGTTAAAATCGCCAGAGAAGTCAATTATGTCAATGCCGGAACTGTAGAATTTCTTGTTGATAAAGACGGTAAGCACTACTTTATTGAAATGAATCCAAGGATCCAGGTCGAACATACAGTCACCGAGGTCGTGACCGGGATCGATTTGGTCCAGGCGCAGATCAATGTTGCAAAAGGCTGTAAACTCAGCGACCCCGAGATAAATATAAAGTCACAGGAAGATATTCAAATGCGCGGCGTCGCTATCCAGTGCAGGGTGACTACAGAGGATCCTGCAAATAACTTTTCACCCGATCTTGGCAAAATCACTACATACCGTTCCGGAGGCGGTCTCGGCGTAAGGCTGGACGCAGGTAATGCATTTGCAGGAGCAGAAATCCTGCCTTATTACGACAGCCTGCTTGTTAAAGTCACAACTTTTGACAGATCATTTGAAGGAGCTATACGTAAAGCACTTCGCACTCTTGGAGAATTTCGTATTCGCGGAGTAAAAACAAATATCCGGTTTCTGAATAATATCCTTGTCCATCCTAAATTCACATCAGCAGATTGCAACACTACATTTATCGATGATACCCCCGACCTTTACGAATTTGCCGAATCTAAGGACAGGGCAACCAAGGTTATGAAGTATATCGGTGATCTTTCTATAAAAGGACGGGACAGGGAGCCTTTCACCTATGAGCCGCCGCCTGTGCCGCACGAAGCTGGCAACCCAAAACCGGGACTCAAACAATTACTTGATACTAAAGGCCCTGATGCGGTAAAAGAGTTCTGTCTTGCAACCAAGAAGCTGCTGCTTGCCGATACAACATTACGCGACGCTCATCAGTCACTCCTGGCTACGCGTGTACGTACAAAGGATATGGTGCTGATCGCCGACCACATGGCTCATGCAATGCAGGATGCTTTTGCGCTTGAAATGTGGGGAGGCGCGACCTTTGACGTTGCATACAGATTCTTGCACGAGTCACCGTGGACACGCCTTGATATCTTGCGCGAAAAAATCCCGAACCTTTTGTTTATGATGCTCCTTCGCGGTGCAAATGCTGTCGGTTATACCAATTATCCTGACAACCTTATACGCCAATTCGTTAAAGAAGCGGCAAACAGCGGTATCGACGTTTTCCGCGTCTTCGACTCATTAAACTGGCTTCCGAATATGGAAGTTTCAATGGAGGAAGTCCGCAATCAGAATAAAATCGTAGAAGGTTACATATGCTACACCGGTGATATCTCCGATACAACAAGAGATAAGTATGATTTGAAGTACTATATAAATCTTGCAAAAGAAATCGAGCGCAGAGGTGCGCATATCCTCGGCATCAAGGATATGTCAGGATTACTTAAGCCATATGCCGCATACAAGCTTGTGTCAGCCCTAAAAAATGAAATTGGACTGCCGGTCCACCTTCATACACATGATACAAGTGGTAATGGAGTTGCTACTTTACTCAAAGCGGCAGAAGCAGGTGTAGACATTGTTGATACAGCAATATCATCACTGTCGTCGCTTACTAGCCAACCCTCAATGAATGCCATTGTCACGGCACTTGCCGGACACGAGCGTAATACAGGAATGAGCGATGACCGATTGCTGCCGATTTCGGAATATTGGGAGCATGTTCGAGGATACTATTCAAAGTTTGAAGAAGGTCTCACATCCCCTGCTACCGACATATACAAGTACGAGATCCCCGGCGGTCAGTACTCCAATTTGAAGCCTCAGGTAGTCAGTCTTGGACTTGGTGACAGATTCCATGATGTTAAAGAGAAATACAGTGAAGTCAACGAGATGCTTGGCGATATCGTAAAAGTCACTCCGTCTTCAAAAATGGTCGGCGACATGGCTATTTTTATGGTGCAAAACGATTTAGATGCCGGTAATATAGTCGAAAAAGGAAAAAATCTTGCTTTCCCGGATTCGGTCGTCAGTTATTTTGAAGGTATGATGGGACAACCTCAAGGAGGATTCCCCGAAGATATTCAAAAAATCGTCCTAAAAGGTAAAACACCCGTCACCGGGCGTCCCGGCGAATCGCTCGAACCCATAAACTTTGACGAAGCCGCCAACCAAATGAGACCGTTTTGCCCTGAGCCTGAAATGCGTGATATCGTATCATACTGTTTATACCCAAGTGTCCTTAAGAGCTTTTATGCGCAAGCAGAAGAGTATTCCGATTTATCAAATCTCGATACCCCGGTATTCTTTAATGGACTTGCTCTTGGAGAAACGACCGAGGTTGAGATCGAAGCCGGTAAAACTCTCATTATCAAACTCATCGGCATAGGTGATATCAATGACGAAGGTTTTCGCAGTGTTGAGTTTGAACTCAATGGATTCAGACGTGAAGTCTTGATCGCCGATGCCTCGGAAGGTCCTGCGTTGACAACTTTTGTCGAAGCCGATCCGAATAACCCAATGGAACTTGGAGCCAACATTCCGGGCATGATTAGTAAGCTCCATGTCAGTGAAGGTGAAAAAGTCAAGAAAAACGATGTTGTTGCCATTATCGAAGCAATGAAAATGGAAACAGCTATTGTAAGTAACGCAGACGGTGTCATCGATAAGATCTATGTCAAGGAAAGACAAGCGGTCAAAGTCAAAGAATTGTTAGTAAGCATGAGAGAAAAATAGCATTGCTTGCATTTGTATGATATACTGATTTTGATGTAGTGATTATTCTTACAGGAAGGACAAAAAACACTATGGCAGTTCGCATTATTACAGACAGCACCTGTGATATTCCGCCCGAAGACCGGGAGGGTTTGAATATCCTTGTTGTCCCCTTAACGGTCAACTTCCCCGACGCATCATATTTAGATGGAGTCGAAATCACAAATGAGCAGTTTTTCGACAAGCTCGACAACTACAAAAGCCTTCCTACAACATCGTCAGTTGCACCACAAGCTTTTGTCGACATATTTAAAGAAGTTTTGGAAACCGGTGACGAGATAGTAGGAATTTTCATATCAGGCGATATAAGCGGAACATACCACTCCGCGTGTATAGCAAAGGATGAGCTGGGCTCTGATAAAATCCATTTAGTAGATTCTAAAAATACAACAGTTGCTCTTGGACTTTTAGTTTACGAGGCCATAAAAGACCGTGATAATGGAATGCCGGCCGGTGAAATCGCAACACATATCGCTTCACTTACACCAAAAGTTCGTCTTATGGCTATGGTCAATACCTTAAAAAATCTTCACAAAGGCGGACGTTTGTCATTGACCTCTACGGTCATCGGAGAAGTCATGGGTATAAAGCCTCTCACCTCAGTCGTTGACGGCAAAGTCACCGCCATAGGAAAAGCAAGAGGTCTCCCTGCTGCATTCAAGCTAATGGTACAAAAGGTTCTGGATGACTTGCCGGACAGGCAGTACAGTTTTATGTTCGGACATGCCTGCGCTCCGGATGTTTTAGAAAAACTCCTCGAAGTCGTAAAAGGACCGCTCCAGATCACAGAATGGTTTACAGGCAATATCGGATGCGTCGTAGGAACACACGTCGGCAAAGGCGCAGTAGGATTCGCATACGTAGCAGAATGATTTAATGGGTGCCTGACGGCACCCATTAAAAATTATGCGCAGGCTCTTCACCACGCAATATTCGCAAGCCTCCCAAGGCTAGTGCTTCCAATTCGAATTCTCCCGGCATTACTACTATTTCGCCCAACCAGCTTATGTATTTTTTTACGTCCTCTACGAGGAAAGTGTTATGTGCAAGACCGCCGGTCACAATGATAGCATCGCAGTCTCCTCTCAAAGCCGGAGACATTAGGGCGATGCCTTTTGCTATCTGATAAGCTTGTGCTTCCATCACCAGAGCAGCATTTTCGTCTCCTGCTTCAATCATTTTTTGTATCTCTCTGCCGTCGGAAGTACCTAGCAGCGAACGCAAACCACCTTTACCGCGCACTTTACCCATCATTTCTTTTTTTGTAAATTTTCCGCTGTAACACATCTCGATTAAATCAAGCAAAGGCACACTACCCGCTCTTTCCGGAGCAAACGGCCCGTTATCATCAGCAAGAGAATCAATGATTTTTCCCTTGCAATGCGCTCCAACCGTGATCCCGCCACCTAAATGAGTGACCAATAAGTTCAAATCTTCGTATTTTTTTCCTAAAGACTCTGCATACCGGATCGCAACAGCCCTGCAGTTGAGTACATGATAAAAGCTCCGCCGTTCTATCTCTTTCATACCCGTTATTTTGGCAACAGGCGGAAATTCGCACGCGGAAACTGCGTCATAAATATATGCTTCGACACCTGCTGCTTTTGCAATATCATTAGCCAGTACAGCTCCCAGATTAGATGCATGCTGCGGGATTTTCTCCCCATATATAAGATCAAGCATTCTATCGTTTACCTTATAACCACCCACCTTGACAGGCGGCAGCATCCCGCCGCGCCCCATAACGATCGATAAGTCTTCCGGTTTGTATCCATGTTTACCAAGAGCGTCAACAACAGTCTTCATCCGCATCGGTTCCTGCTTAATAATACTATCGTACATCTCAACTTCTGCATGAGGATGCGTGATATTCTCTTTGAATATCTCCTCTTCGTTTTTATATAAAGCTATTTTTGTTGAAGTTGACCCGGGATTGATAGTTAAGATCAAATAATCCATCGCGTGTTATCCTTTCATATCTTTTAATACGCTCAGCATGATCGATAAGAGTTTTTCTTCCGTCGTTGCTCCTCGGGATGTCAGGACTATCGGGGTTTTTGCTCCCAATATGCATCCGGCCATTTTAGCCTCTGCCCAGTATATGAGCCCTTTTGCCAATACGTTTCCTACCGTGATATTTGGAACCAGGAAAATATCAGTTTCTCCGCTGATTTCACTTTCAAAACCTTTGATTTCCGCTGATTCCCTGCTCACCGCTATATCAAATGATAGCGGTCCTTCAAGCAAACACTGTCCCAACTCGCCATCTCTGCTCATTTTTTGAAGCCTTGCCGCATCGACAGTCTCCTGTATTTTCGCGCTTTCTATTTCTGAAGCACACAGCGCTGCGACCATTGGTTTTTTATATCCTATGCGCTGATAAAATTCAGATGCATTTTTTACAATATCTGCCTTTTGCTCAAGCGTGGGGTTTGGGATCATTCCGCCATCTGTTATTCCAATAAGTTTATGATATGCAGGGGTTTCCAGTATTGCCAGATGCGATAGAGTTCCCGAACCTCGTATTCCTGCATCTTTATCGAGCACAGCCTTTAATAGCGTTCCTGTATCGATGATCCCTTTCATCAAAGCATCACCGCTGCCGTCTTTAATAAGTGCTACAGCTTTATGAGCACATTCGAGATCATCTCCGCACTCAACAATATTTAATGATTCCAAATCGTGACCGATCTCTGAAGATATTGATAATATTTTCTCGCGATCTCCCACCAGAATATACTGTAACCCAAACACCCACTCAGCGGTGTATACAGCCTCCAGTGTATGACTGTCGTGCGCCGCAGCTATAACCAGTGTCCCCGGCTTTCCTTTTATACTGTTGCTTAGTTCCTTAAAGTTCTTATACATGATTAAAATCGTTCCTCTCTTAAGACCATATTATTCTATCATACTCAACTTGAATGCGGAACAATTTTGTTGTATAATATACTATCTATAGTTATGGTTAATTGGGAGTATAATAAATATTGAAAAAGAGCATAGTTATATTACTATTAGTCAGCATTATTTTCAGCGCATGGTTTGTTTCGCGTCTTTGGATCTACGAATCAGAAATGAATAACAGCGGTGCAGTGTCACAACAACCCGCTCCTAACCCGGCACAAACAACTCCGACACCTACTCCCGACCCTGCCGATGAGGGTCCGTCAGAAGAAGAGCTGGAAGCTCAAAGACTCGAAGAAGAACGTCTGCTGGCTGAGCAGCAGGCGGTAGAACTGGCTCTCAGAAGAGAGGAGCTTCTGGATGAAGCGACTCTTCTCTTCAGAGGTTATTTCTACGATGAGGCAATCGCTCTGCTAAACGCAGACGAGGAACTTATCGATCACGATACACTGGCATTACAGTCCGAAATCGAAGAAGCCAAAAGCGGACTGGTTCGTTTCGAAGGCAGTATTAAACATATTTTCTTCCACAGTCTGATACTTTATCCCGAAGCGCTTTTTCCGGATCTAAACATTCCGACTGGCGGTTATAACGAGGGTTTTATTTTCCAGTCTGAGTTTAAAAGAATTCTACCGCAGCTACTCGAACGCGGTTACGTACTCTACAATATCAATGATATATTCAGCAGGGATGAAAACGGTAATATGCGGCAAAACCCCATATATCTGCCACCCGACAAAAGACCGCTCGTCCTTTCTATAGACGACCCATCCTATCACTACGGCCACAGACTTATCAGATCCGGTTCCGACAGGATCGTCAGCTTCGACAGAGGCGGAAGACACCAGGCAGGGTTTGCCAACCGCATCGTTAGAGATGAATATGGCGAACTGGCCACCGAAGTCATTACTCCTCAAGGTGAAACCATCATCACCTATGATGGCGATGTCCATGTAGTCCTCGATGCTTTTGTACGAGAAAACCCCGAGTTCTCATTTAGAGGGCATAAGGGGATCATTGCGACGACCGGTTATATGGGGATTTTCGGTTATGATCTGCCTGAACTACGTGATTCGGATACAAGACAGGAAGTTATAGCAATATGCGACAAGTTTAAAGAAAACGGGTGGCTATTCGCAAGTCACAGTTACTCTCACAATAGGACCGGGTTCTGGGGTCCGGAGAGCAATCCCAACAATATCAGGTGGGATACCGGAAGATGGAAAGAAGAGATCGAGCCGCTTGTTGGACAAACCAATCTTTTCATTGCACCGTTCGGTTATTTGCTCAGAGGCGATGGTATGCAGGTCATATTGGATAACGGATTTGATATTTATTGCATAGTAGATTTTAATCAACCTATTGATGTAAATAACAATCGTGTAGTCATGGGACGTATAGAAATCGGTGGATATGCTCTTGTAAGATGGGCTAATACACTCAACAGAGATTTCTTTGACGTCGCTTATGTAAAGGATTCGCACAGACCGCCTATCGTCAGCCCTTGACCCGTTGATTTCACTGAATATTAACCGAAAGGGTTAATCGGATATGACACGTTTTTTTGCTTCTCCGCAGGACGTTTCATTAAAATCTATAATGCTGGAAACAAGAGATTCCGAGCATATCCGTGCACTTCGTCTCCGCCCGGATGAGCTTTTTATTGTCTGTGATGGAAGCGGTACTGATTATATCTGCCGCCTTGGACAACGCGAAGACGGCACGATCGCTGAGATAATCAACAAACATCCATCATCAGGTGAACCGTCGATCAAGTGTACGGTTTTTATAGCTTACGCCAAGGGCGAAAGACTGGAATATGCAGTCCAGAAATCTGTTGAGCTTGGTGCTCACGAGATCGTTCTATTTGAATCGGAACGCTGTATAGCAATCCCCCGTGATTTACCAAAAAAAATTGCGCGACTTCAAAGAATAGCCCTTGAAGCCGCAAAACAAAGCGGCAGAGGTGTCATACCAAGTGTTACGGTAAGTCAACGATTTGAGTCAATGATAAATGAAGCCGTAAAACGTTCTGATCTTACTTTCTTATGTTATGAAGATGAAAATAAGTTGCATATTAAGAATCTTTTAGACAACTATTTTCCTCCGCTTCGTGAACAAGAAGAGTATGAAATCAAGTCCGTCTCCATTATCACAGGTCCCGAGGGAGGTTTTGCTCCTCACGAGATTGAACTGGCTCAGACAAATGATATCCCGATAGTCTCGCTCGGACCTCGTATTTTACGTTCAGAAACCGCCCCGGCTGTTGCTTTAACGGCTGTAATGTATCAGACAGGGAATTTGTAGATGAAAAGGATACTTATCGTTGACGACTCGGCGTTTATGAGAAGAGTTATTAGAAACATCGTAACCAAAAACGGTTACGATGTTGTCGGCGAGGCAACAGATGGATTAAGCGGCATCGAAAAATACAGAAAACTGCTTCCGGATGTTATGACTATGGACCTGGTTATGGACGAGATGAACGGAATGGATGCTTTAAAACAAATCATTGAAGAATTCCCGGAAGCAAACATTATAATGGTCAGCTCCATGAGCCAGGACGTTATCGTCCGCGACGCGATAGTCCTGGGTGCAAAAAACTTTATTCACAAGCCCTTCGACGAAGAACAAGTAATGGATGCGCTAAATAACCTTAACCTTTCCTGATCTCGGCCCGTTTTATTTTCCCGCTTATAGTTTTTGGTAATTCGTCCACGAATTCTATGATTCGTGGATATTTATATGGAGCAGTAGTTTTTTTGACGTATTCCTGTAGTTCTTTTACTAGGTCTTCAGAGGCTGTGTAGCCTTTATTGAGAACCACTGTTGCTTTTACGACCTGACCACGTTTCGGGTCGGGCGCACCTGTTATGGCGCATTCGAGGACTGCATCATGCTCTGAGAGTACGCTCTCTACTTCGAATGGTCCTATGCGGTAGCCTGAGCATTTTATCATGTCGTCATTCCTGCCGACAAACCAAAAATACCCGTCCGGGTCACGCCACGCCGTGTCTCCTGTATCGTATACTCCTCCGGCAAATGCTGTGGCAGTAAGCTCATCGTCGAGATAATAGCCTTTAAAAAGTCCCACAGCTTCAGTATTTCTAATGATGATACGTCCTTCTTCGCCGTCTTCGCAGGTGTTTCCATCTGCATCGATAAGGTCGATCTCATACAGCGGTGCCGGCTTACCCATTGAACCGGGTTTTGGTTTAAACCACGGGAAGTTGGCAATGAGTACCGTGGACTCTGACTGCCCGAAGCCTTCATACATATCCAGACCCCACATAGCTTTGATCTTATTAAAAATTTCCGGATTGAGCGGCTCTCCCGCATTCCCGCAGTGTTCTATCGCGCTGAAATCATAGCTTTCCATACCTTCAGCGAGCATAAATCTAAACATTGTCGGAGGAGCACAAAACGTTGCTATCTTGTACTTTTCCAGCCTTTCCATGACATTTTTCGGAACAAACTTATCCATGTCATAGGCAAAAATAGGGGCTCCGCATATAAACTGCCCGTAGATTTTTCCCCATCCGAATTTTGCCCAGCCGGAATCAGACATCGAGTTATGTAACTTATTCTCACGTACCTGCTGCCAGTACTTTGCTGTTACTATATGACCAAGAGGGTGCGAGAAATCATGAAGTACCATTTTCGGCATTCCTGTTGTGCCCGATGTGAAATAAATAAGCATCGGATCTGTTATTTTTATCGCATCTGTACCTGTCGGGCGCGGGAATTTTTCTGAAAACTCAGAGCTTGATGAGGTCGTATCTTCTGAAAAAATATCATTAAATGACAGCCATCCGTCACGTTTGTCGGGTGTTAGTATCTTTATTTCTATTGTGGGACAGTCAGGCAACGCATGCTCTACTTGTGATGATACAAATAGGTCACAGTCGCTGTAACATACGACTGCTTTGATTTTTGCTGCATTTGCCCGGTAGATGATATCCTTTGATGTAAGCTGCATAGTGGCAGGTATCAGGACTGCTCCAAGTTTACATAGCGCTATCGCAGTCGCCCAGTACTCATACCGCTGGCGCATGACGCACATTACAACATCGCCTTTTCCGATACCCAGGCTTTTGAAGTAATTTGCAGTCTTGTTTGACAGCTTGCTCAAGTCACTAAACGTAAACGCCCGCTCTCCGCCATGGTCATCACACCACATAAGAGCAAGCTTATCGGGCTCACGCTTTGCCCACTCATCGACCACATCAAACCCGAAGTTAAAATCCTCGGGGATGCTGATTTCAAAGTTATCAATAAAATCCTCATAAGAGGAAAAATCTATTCGCGGCAAAAATCTATCTAACATTGGAACCTCCAAAATTTTCTTAGCTCTCGCATGTCATCTTCCATAAGCCCCATGGAGTCACTCCGTAATAACCGTCAAAAACCTTGCCTTCTCTGTACCGATTGCTTTTTGTCCATGCGGATGGGTCGGGTCAAAATATACCGCATCGCCTGCTTGCAGTGTGACTTCTTTATCGTCGTAGGTTATAACGATCTCGCCCTCGAGAACTATGTTGAACTCCTGACCCTCGTGTGTTACAAGTGCAGCTTCAGGTTGTCCGGGCAAAAGTGTGACCAGCAGCGGTTCCATTATTTTTCCGGTAAACCTCGGTGCAAGGCTTTCAAACATATATCCCGGATAGCGATCGATCGTTTGTCCTTTGCCGCGGCGACAAACCTGCAAAGTCGATATACGCGCCGGTTCACCGGTGAGTATTTCTGACAAATCTACGCCAAACTTCTGTGAGATGTGGTAAAGTACACTTATAGGTATGTTTTTACCGCTGGCTTCATATTCAATGTATGTTTCAACTTCGACACCTGTTTCTTTAGCCATGTCTTCTTCAGTCAAATCAAAGATCTCGCGAAGCTCACGGATCCGCTCGGATATCATTTTATACTGCTCATCCATAATGATACTCCCTTTTTAACATTGTTTTGAATATTTAATCGCATTAGATATACTTATGTCAACAAAAAAATGTATAATAACTCATGTATGTGTGTTAAAATGACTTTCGAACGATATAAACGGAGGAATTCATTTGTCCGGAAAAACTGAAACCGTAAAATTAAATAAGGTATTATCCCGAATAGAAGCTCCGCTTGATCAAGGACTTACACATCAGCAAGCACGCGAGCGATACGATAACGGATATGCAAACATTAAACCTAAATCCGCTGAAAAGACGATTGCCCAGGTTTTTATGGGTCATATTTTCACGTATTTTAATTTAGTGTTTTTCCTGCTTGCTTTATGTACACTGTTTTGGGGTGGAATAGGCAATATTTTCTTTATAAATGTAGTTGTCATAAACACCATCATCGGAATCGTGCAGGAACTGCGTTCCAGAAGAGCTTTGGCAAAACTGTCATTTCTCACCGCGCCGAATGCCACCGTTATCCGTGACGGTCAAGAAGTGACGCTCCCGACCAACATGGCTGTACTTGATGATATAGCAGTGTTTTCCGCAGATCAGCAAATATATGCCGATGCGATCGTTTTACACGGCGAGTGTCATGTAAATGAATCCATGGTCACAGGTGAATCTGACGAAATAACAAAAAAACCCGGAGATACACTTCTTTCCGGGAGTTTTATCATATCCGGGGAGTGTCTTGCACGACTTGATAAAGTCGGGCGTGACTCATTTGTTGCACAACTGACTCTTGCCGCAAAAAAGACACGCAACAAGCTGTCCACAGGTGGTATGGTTTCTTCGCTCAAGCGTCTTGTTCAGGTGATCGGCATCATCATCGTGCCACTCGGTATCTCAATGTTTATTATTCAACAACAAAGTTACCCGGTGCAAAATTCAGTAGATAGTACAGTTGGCGCTCTTGTCGGGATGATTCCGGACGGTCTGTATCTGCTTGTTTCCATCACACTAACCGTCAGTGTCTTAAGGCTTGCAAAGAGAAGAACACTTGTTCAGGAAATGGGTTGTGTTGAAACACTATCAAGAGTTAATGTTCTATGCGTTGATAAAACCGGTACAATTACTGAACCAACAATGGAAGTAAAAGGTATTGTTACAATCAATGAAGAGCGCTTCAATGCCGATGACGTAAATGCAATAGTTGCTGACTATGCCGGCAATATGCCTCCCGAAAACGAAACAATGGCTGCAATGCAGGCATTTATCAACTCTCCGGCAAAAAGACGTGCACGTAAGATATTACCTTTTTCATCCGCAGTCAAATACGGCGGTGTCTCATTTAACGAAGACGAGTCATATCTGCTTGGCGCACCTGAGAGAATTCTTTTATCGGAGTTTGGCAAGTACAAGGATAAAATAGAGGAATACTCTGCACAAGGTTACCGTGTTTTATTGTTGGCTCTTTATGATAAAGATATTAATGAAACGATCGATCCGGTCAGCGTAATGCCGATCGCTATTATACTTTTAACCAATAAGATACGCCCGGAAGCTCCCGGCACATTCAAGTTTTTTGCCGAGCAGGGAGT
>Ga0123356_10004229_pt1 | contig 14847 bp, 12 predicted proteins | sample TergutEmb28metaG_2_FD_92546 | JGI IMG/M metagenome (GOLD analysis project Ga0123356, IMG submission 92546) | Embiratermes neotenicus P3 segment gut microbial communities from Petit-Saut dam, French Guiana - Emb289 P3 | ecosystem: Host-associated > Arthropoda: Insects > Digestive system > Gut ... | reverse complement strand
CAGGCCTCACCCAAGTCGCAGGTCGCGTAGTCGAAGTCGGCATACACAAACTCCACACGCTGGGCTTAGACCCCAAAACCATCCACTACGCCACAGGATACGCCCCCATCCCCCCAGTCGGACCAGACTTTGAAGTGGCGATGGCCCGAACCAACGACGTCATCCTCTACGGTGGAACCGTCTACCTAACTGTCAACTACGATGACGAAACCAAACTCCAAAAACTCGTCAACGACACCCCCTCTATTAACTCCAAAGACTACGGTAAACCCTTCCTACAAATCTTCCGCGACGCAGGTAAAGATTTCTACAAAATCGACAGCAGCCTATTCGCCCCTGCCATGATTATGATCAACAATGCCCAAACAGGCAGAACCTTCAAGGCAGGACAGATAAATCCTAATGTACTCGCACAAGCCTTAGGCTTCTAATTTCCTACTTTTATTTTTAGCTCTAGGCAGTTTTTCTTATCAGGGTGGTTTTGTGGTGTTTGTTAGGGGTATCTATGTTGGTTGTGCAGAAATTTTTAGATACCCATTCAAGTTTTTTTGAGCCCGGGTATAATTTTGTCCCTAACCCACGCATAACCAAAAAAACACACCCCGCAACCCATCGAACAGAACAAATCAACCCACTTTTACCACAAACAGCTGAATATCAGTTATCAAACAAAAATTAGGCTGCGGCATAACCCAACCAAACAAAACAACAACATGCTGTCCAGCGGTCCTCTTTGACCCCAATGTATGACTCAACCTCACTTAATGCACCGTCATCTTAATATTAAAGTTCAATGCATGTGCGTAAACACAAATGTAAAACATTCTGGGAAAACAGACAATTATCCAAGCGAGGAAACGATAAGTGAAAATTCAGGTTCTCGGTGCAGCTAGAGAAGTCGGCGGGTCATGCATCTCAGTCGAAACTGACTCCGCCAAAATAGCACTAGATTACGGCTCTAAACTCGACGAAACACCCAGGCAACTTCCAAAAGACTTCGATGCCGTAGTCATTAGTCACGCCCACCTAGACCACACTGGCAGCCTACTAAGTCTATGCAAAAACAACGCGCCAACCATCGTGGGTTCAGAAATATCTCGCGACGTAACCGTAGACCTACTCCACGATATGGTCAGCATTCAACAAGAAAAGGGTAATCTCGAATTTGACGACAGCCACGCCGAAAAAGTAGAAAATTGTTGGTGGAGCCGTGATTCGGTGGCATTGCCCGGCATCAATGTGATGCTTCAACCTGCCGGCCACGTTGCAGGTGCAAAAATAACCAGCCTCGAAGCAGAAAAAAAGCGCATTGTTTACACAGGCGACTTTTGCCTGCATGACAGTGAAATACTCCAAGGTGCAAAACTTGAAACTCTACCCAAAAAACCTGATCTGCTGATTACAGAGTCAACTTATGGTGGAAAAGCCCGACCTCCACGTCAAGAATTACTTGACCAATTCATGGAGTTGATGCAAACAGTTATGGAGCGCCGAGGCAACATATTGCTGCCCACCTTCGCTTTTCACCGCAGTCAAGAAATGGCCAAACGCATCGATACTGCCATCGAACGTGGCATCCTCCCACGCTACAACGTCTACACAATCTCAAACCTTGCACACCGCATAAATAGCTACTTCAACAAGAACAAACAGTTATTCACCAAAGAAATCAAACGACAAAAACAACCCTTCAACTATCACCACGTTAAGCACCTGTATCGAACCAGCCAAATCAAGGCACCCGCAGTGGTCGTGTGCACCTCTGGATTTGGCCATGCAGGTGCAAGCCTCCGTTTGCTATCTGAATGGTCCCAGGACAAAGATAACTGTGTTATCCTAACCTCCGGATATCTGCCGCCTGATAGCCCACTCAAGCAGGCAAAAGAGGCGGGTTTCTTCAAGACAGATGAAGAGATCGTGCAAATGTATGCTGAAGTGCGCCAAATTGAACTCTCCGGACACGCAGACCAATTAGAGCTCATAGAGTTCATCAGCAAAATCAAACCTAAACGCACGGCACTTGTTCACGGTGATCTCGAACAAGCCGAACTGCTCTCCAAAGAAGTCCAAAACCTCACTGATGTAATTATTCCTGAACAAGACGAGATCATAGACGTCTAACACTTTATGACGCTGGCTTAAACCTTAGCAATGCGGCTAAACCGCCCAGAGTGCGGAGTGCATTTTTCTCCTCGGAAGGCGAGACGACCACTTCAACACTTGCACTAGTTTGAACCGCCAAATCCTCCAATACATCTACAAGATCTCTTTCCCCTATCTCATATTGGGTAGCGCCACATTTTTCACAGGGCGATAGCGTTTCTTGGATGGCTTGAGTTTTTTTGGTGGTCAGCTGCTTTTTTTGGATACCACATTTCTTGCATACCAAAATAACCTCTACGATATTGGTGTCGTCGGTGACAACTATTACATGCACCGCAGCCTTGCTTAGTGCCTCTATCACGGCGTCTAAGCCGTAGGTGGCTAAGCCCTCGGGTTTACGCAACTCCCCTAACAGGTGTTGCATAATTTTTTGCTCCTGAGGTCCACATATGTTATTGAGCAGTGCCTCCGACTTATGGAGGGTTTCTTTTATTCCTGCTTCCCCCGCGGATTGCGTATCTACCGTATCGAGAAGCATGTTTGCTAGTTCATAATGTAGATAGTTGCCCTTCAAAAAATCATTTTTAGTCTGCCCCGGGCCACCCATCAACACGACATTCACTCCCCTTTCTATAAATGCACTGGCTGCATGTTGCGCTACTCTATGAAAAAACGAAGTCAACTCCATGGCGCGTTCCCGCTCATATCTCCGCTGGCTCTGGCCGCCCTTCCCTGTTCTACCCGGTACCCCCGACGAAATACTCCCGATTAACTCGAGACGTTCCGCTACGTGTATGCAAAAGGTGGCTTCTTTGGCGTCCAATGTGAGGATTCCAACGATTTTGGGATCTCTTAGCATCTGTCGAAGCGGTTCCAAGTTGAAGTGATCATCAATACTGAATTGATAGGCTGTGATTGGTTCGGGAGGTGCGATGGTCTCCACGGTCGGGGCCTCTTTTTTTGTGTCTTCCGCAGGATAGATCGTGGCGAATGCTGCTAATCCATTTTGCGGGAGCTGCTTTTGCGTTTTTAGTTGTTGAAGGGCTTTTTTTAATGCTTCTTGAAGATGTTCTTTTAACCGCTCAGATATTGCTGGTGGAAATTTTTCATTTTTCAGGGTTGCTATGATTTGTTCGGGGAATGCAGTGTAGGGCAGATAGATTGAGATGAATTCTTTGCTAGCACCCTGCTGGTCTGAGAGGTGTGCGATATGTTTTCTGAGTTTGTGCTGTTTAACCGAGTTGGTTGATGCCAACTGGCAAGAAAAAAACTTTGCATTTCTATTGACAGACAAAACATGACCTCTCTAGAAACTTGGTGCAGGGATAGATTAAACTGTTGCAGTTAACGCCGTAGCAGCTTGGGAAACAAACAAAAACCTGTGAATGTCCAAAGCAGGATCCAGCAACCAAACGTGAACAGAAAATATTCCACGGTCCAATCGCTGCAGACAAATGCTAAATAGAACCAAGTTACAAGCGCCAAAACAAATCCAAACAACAAAACACGCGGAAAAAAGTACTTCAAACTAGAAACTATGGCGCCTTTTGAGGGGGTCATGTCTATATCTGACCGTCTATTCTTTAAATGCTTTATTGAAACATACCTAGCGCTCACAACACTTTTTTCTTCAGTTGAGGCGGAAAATAACCCTCCAGACTGTCCAAAAACTAATTTCCATATACTATACACAACGTATATTGCTTCTTTATACGCTACCTGTTGCAGTCAAGTTAGCCGTAACCTGAGTTTTTAGACAGTTTCCCTCCATAAAGATCTATTGACCATATGCGCGTCACCAAAAAGAGGGTCTGCAACTGGGCTCTTAGAGTAAATGAAAAACGTAACGTCTCAAGTTGAAACAGTTTGGGCCTTGGTGAACCATTTATCGTACCAAGCATTGTACATGGATAGGCATTCCTTTTGCCATTCCGCTTCGTCCTCTTCTTTGAGCACACTGGCCAACTCTAAGTTATGGGTAAGCTCTGCTTTTGCTTCTTGTATTAGGGTTTCTAGATCATCGAGCATGTCATTACCGCCGGTAGCATAATCTTTTGTTGCCTGACGCAGAAACGTACGCTTATCCTTGATTAACTGGCCGATTTTGCCCTCACTCATTGTAACACCTTCTGGTAATTGCTTGTCGATGTCATTCATTTTAATGTTGTGTTCGCTCATAATGGTAGAGGTATTCCTGTGCATAACCCGCGTATTTACCAAAGTAACCTCGGGCAAAGTCGCCTAACTTTGAGTATTCTTTGTCCGTTAACGTTGGGTGGCTTTTGAGCTTTGCAACAAGCGCGGGATCAAGTTTATTTGCATAATGGCTCAACATAACTCTTTTCATCCAAACATCCACAGGAAACGCCTCTGGTTTATCTAGCGAAAACAGTAGTACACAATCCGCCACCTTCAAGCCAACCCCACAAAACTCTATTAACTGTTCTCTTGCCTTCAAATAGGGCACCGTTTTTAGCGTTTCAAGTCTGATTGTTTCGTCACAGATTTTTTTTGCTGTCAATCGCAGATATTTAGCGCGAAAACCCAAACCACACGATCTTAACTCATCTTCGCTTGCAACCGCTAACTGCTCCACCGTGGGGCCGCGGTAAAACACTTCACCGTCGAAGTGGAGTTTTTCACCAAATTTGGTTGCCATTTTTTGAAGCATCTGTTCGATGGCGGGGATGTTTTTTTGGATGGAGCAAATGAAGCTAACTATACAGTTCCATGGATCCTGTCGCACCAATCGTAGCCCTGTAAAGCGTTTTAGGGCAGAGTGGATGTAGGGGTCTTTGTCTATGCAGTGGCTGATTTCATTTAAGTCATCGTTTAACCCGAAATAATATCGCACAAACTCTTCGTCTGCGCCCTCAAACATCAGTTCGCTACCACATTGACGAACCTTTAGGACACTATCATCAACGACACCATACCACCAGTCCCCGATTCTTTTCCAGCGAAACACTTGCCCACAGCACAATGAGAAATCCAAGTCAAATCTCACATCAAGCCACATCAGGTTTGCTCCATGAATTTTTCGGGTTTAGGCACCTCAGCTGTTAAACCCTTACGTTTACGCAGATTGCCAATGATTTCGGTGGCAAGTTTTTGGGGCATTTGTTCCCAGTGATCAAAGATGGATTGCCATACTGCTCTACCAGAGGTTGCACTGCGCAATTCCTTGGAGAAGTCAAATGTTTCTGCAACGGGGATGTAGCCGGTGATTTGAGTTTGGAGGCCTTTTTGTTCGTATGAGGTGACTTTGCCTCGTTTGGTTTGTAGTATGCGGCTGGATTCACTGGCCAGAGCTGAAGCGATCGAGACTGAAATTTTGTAAATGGGTTCTTTTATCGTGGGGTTTGCGGTTAGGAGGCTAGCAAAGATTGCTTTGCCGACGCCTCGTTGTATCTCTGTGTTGCTCGTTGTTGTTGTTTGGGCGAGTTCTAAGTCGATGAGGTTGACTCTTAGGTGTCTGATTGGTTCACCACAGAGCGGCCCTGCCCTACAGGTATACTCAAAGCCGGCAATGATGTCTTCTTGGGTTTCTTTGGGTAGCTTGTCTGTTTTGTTGTTACTGTCCACAAGTACGTTTCCATGTTCATCTTCTGATATCACGGAGTCTGTTTTTTGGTCTGTAATTTTGGGTTCTTGGTTGGGTTCAACTTGTATCCAAAAACTGTTTTGTTTGTCGGGGCTTTTGGCGAATGCGGATGTTCCGCTTTTCTGTGCACACTCAACGTAGACCACCCGTGGCGAGGAAACCACCAGGTCGATGTCGTGGTCGCTTTTGAGTTTGTTGATGGTTACTTCTAGATGTAGTTCGCCCATGCCGCTAAGTCGATACTCGCCAGTTTGTTTGTCGGTTGTGACTTGGAGGTTGGGGTCTTCGGTGGCGAGTTTTTCTAGTCCAGTTTTGAGGGTTTGGATGTCTTGTGGGTTTTTAGGTTCTACTGCTATCGTAACCACAGGTTCTAAGATGTAGTGCATGCCCTCAAAGGGGATAATGTTCTCTTCTTCTTTGTTGTTGGTTAAGGCATCTCTCAGGGTTTCTCCTGACTCTACTCTGTCGCTGAGGGCTACGCTAACCAAGTTGCCCGCAGAAACCTTAGCTACTTCTTCGCGCATAACCCCCACATCAGCATAAACTGCGCGCACCTCGATTTCCCTTAGGGTGCACGCCGAATATAGCTTGTCCAATTTTTCAACTCTGCCCGAAAACACCCGTCCAGTTGCTAAAATCTCCCCGTTAACATCGCTTTGTACATTGGTTACAAACATGACTGCGGGTGCTTCATCACGACAGTCCACCAGAGCTGATCCAATCTGCGAGTTGAGCGCTCCTTTCCAAATCTTTTCGATACGGTAATTTTGAGCCGTGCGGGGGTTGGGCACATTTTTTATGGCCATTTCAAATATTGCTTCATAGACGGGTAGTTCCGTTTTGAGTTTGCTATATTCGCCTGTTTTGCAGGCGGTTATGATTGTGGGGAACTTTAGTGATTGTCGTTTTGCCTGGTTGGGTGTAAAACCCCAGCCGTAGAGTGCAGCGCCAAACGCCACGTTTCCCTGGGCCGCGCTGATTTTCCATTGATTCTTAAAGGGGTTTTCGGCATAGAGTTCAACTAGATCGTTAAAGTCACCGATTAGGCGGTTGAGTTTTTTTTGAATTTGTTCTTCGTTTAGTTGTAACTCGGTGATTAAGCGGTCAATTTTATTAATAAACAAAACTGGGCAAACTCGCTCTTCTAAGGTTTGGCGGGTGAGGCTTTCGGTCTGCGCTCTAATCTCCTCCACTGCATCCACAACTACCACGGCTCCATCGATGACTCGGAGTGCACGGGTGACTTTGCCCGTGAAATCCACATGCCCAGGTGTATCAACCAAGTTGATGAGGTAGGGTTCTGGGGCATTGTAGCGTAATGCGATGTTGGTGGTTTTCATGGTGATTTTGCGTTTTTGTTCTTCCTCCAAAAAGTCGAGCACTCGCGCCCTTCCCGCCACCTGCGGAGAGAGCAACCCTGCTCCAGCTAAAAGCGAATCCGCAAGCGTAGTTTTGCCATGGTCAATATGAGCTATTATGCCAATGTTTCTGATGTACTCTTTTTTACCCATCAATTGCTGAATTTCGATAAGTTGCTTGAACCGCGGCATCACATAACCCTAAACAGCCATAGTTGACACCAGATGCATAAGTACCTTTTTTACCTAAACCCGAACTAACTGTTATACTACAGAGAGGTTGATTGTTTTGGCAGCTGTTTTTGCCTCTCACTGTTCGTGGGTTGTGAACCTGCAAACATTTTGTCTTCACGGCCGATAACAAGCAGCTTGCGATGCATCGCCTGATATCTCTCTATTCCTACTTTATACCCTGCACGGTACTTCTTGTAATCCTGTCTGAAATGCCCAAACAGCATTTGAGCATATACCCTTATGCCGTGCTTGCTCGCTATCAACATAGCTCCCCACACTCAAACAATGCCCTGTAGCACTGTTGCTGTGGACAGCCTTCCGTACAGCCACCTGCATGTCTGTCTGCTTATCCAAAAAGCTTTTTGCCATGTCGCTGTTTAGTGATACCATGCCCAAATCCGCTATCATTTCCCTAAGTCAACTCGGAGCGGAACCCTACGCTTCCGTTGTATGCTACCCCCGAGCAGACCCCACTGAAATACAAAGCCGCCTTTTGGAACTACAAAAACTCCAAATAACCTTCGTGGCGTTTAGCGGCAAATCCTCCGCTCATACCCTAGAGATTCTAGGCAAGGGCTATGTAGGCATAGTTGTGACCGCATATGTCAGCAACCAGCAGTTTGCACTAAAGATGCAACGCATAGATTCAGAACGTACAAGTCTAGAACGCGAAGCCGAACTGCTCACTATGGCCAACAGAGTTGAGGTTGGACCAAAATTTGTGGCTGCAACCAAGCATTTCCTCTTGATGCAACTCATAACGGGCAACTCAATAGAGCATTGGCTAACAACTCATCAAGACAAAGCCGCAGTGCACAAAGTGTTGACTAACATTTTAGAGCAATGTTGGCGTCTCGATGAAATCAACCTAGACCATGGAGAACTCAGCAAAGCCCCCAAGCATATCCTTGTAGATTTAGCAGACAAACCCTTTATTGTGGATTTTGAAACCGCCAGCACCGCACGTAACGCATCTAATGTCACTTCTGTTTGCCATTTCCTCTTTCAGGGCAACAGCAAAGTCTGCCAAACGATCGCGGATATCATCGGAGAGCAAAACAGGGATGATTTGGTTGTTGCCCTTAGAATCTACCGCAAAAATCGAACACGCACAAACTTTGAAACCATCCTGAAACAGACCCTACACACTTAGGCCACCACATCTTGGAGCCGTTTTTGCTTAATTGCCTCTCGAAGCTCCAATGCGATGCGCCTACCCATGTACATGTTTTCCCCATAGCGCAAATAAGCATAAGGTGAGGTTCCAATGCCAACGTTGGTGCCTGCAACAATTCGTGCGCTGATCTCAAAGGTATAGATTTTAAGGTCATCCGTTATGACCGTTTCAAGGCAAAACGGACCAATAACACCTGGCCGCGCCAACTTTACAGCTTTCCTATGAACGTTTTCACCCATCCGCATAACCTCAGGTAGGAGAGATTCGCGAAGCACAATAGGAAAATTACCAACAACAGTATAGGTTGGCGCTACATCAATTTCGAACTGTTCCTGTGCAGGAATCTTGCCGATGCCATCAACCGCAGATTCATAGCGACGGTCCATCGCAAGCAGTTCAACATCGTCATTTAGGATACTGCTAAAGTAACTGGGGTACACATTAACGCCAAGAACGTATTCTTGGAGATGAACATCCTCGATATCCGCTCTAGTAACCAAACCCCGTTTAATCATCTCTTGAGCTTTTTTGTGAAATCCCTTCGGTGAATTAACCAGAAAGTAGCCCCTACCACCCTTGGCTCCCTGCAGTTTAACGATTGCCAAGCGATCGATATCGTCAGGTGACTTAAAGGTCGCTGGCAGCCGTAGCCCAGCTTGGCAAAGCCACTCTTCTTGAGCTTTGCGATTTGCTTCCCATTTGAGAAGTTGTCTGTTGCCAAACATAGGTATCTGGAGGGTGTTCATCAGTTCCTCGGTGCTAAGATACGCGGTAAATGATCCATGCGGAACCAGAATCACGTTTAGTTTTCGCAAGTGCTCCTGTAATGTATCGCTTAGAAGTTCGGTGAAGTCTCTGACAACGATTAGTTCATCAACAACGGGGTATTTCTTGTACATGATGGCATCTTTTTCTTTGCATATACACACTGTTTGGAAGCCCTCTTCTTTGGCCCCTTTGAAAATGTTGAGCGAACTGTGCGAGCCCAGGGTGCCTATGGTGAGTTTATTTTGGTCATATTTTTCGATGATTTTTTGGACGGATGCGCAGTCAATCATGTTACGTTACTACCTCCGATAGTCGGTGTTTACGTATGGCTCGTTTGATTTCCATGGCTACCCGTTTGCCGGGGCCGACTTCGATGCCGTATTTATATTTCATATAGGGTGAGGTTGGTTCGACGCATGGACAGCCTGGGACGCGGGGACTGACATCAAAAATGCGGAATTGTAAATCTTTGGTGACTGCTCCTTGCAACGCGAACAAGCCAATCATGCCTGGTGGAAACTCTTTATGGCAGATTTGTACCCAGCGTTCGCCGGCTTCAAAGACTTTTTCAAGTTGACTCTCCCGCATGGTGGCTCCCATGTGGCCAATTTCGATGTTTTGTGTTGTCACATTGAGTTCTAGTTGTTCTCTTGCAGGTAAATCAAGAACACCGTCGAGGTCTGTTTGAATTCTGCGGTCAAACCCTAACAAGTCGAGGTCGTCGGTTAATGGCGAGTAGAAATAGTTGGCGTTGAATTTGGCGCCCAACACATATTCTTCGATGACGGATTCTTCGAGCGCGTCGCGGGTAATGATTCCTGCTTTAATACGTTTGTTGGCTTCCTGTTCATACTCCTGTGCTGATGAAGCATAGAAGAACGCCCGTTCGATGGAGCGCCCTTTTTCAGGAACTTTGACGATGACGGGGCGGTCGATGTCTTTTGGAGATTTGAATGCATGGGGAATCTGGATGCCTGCTTCTTTTAGGAGCCATAGCTGGTTTTTGAGTGCGTTGCGTTCCTCAGTTTTTAGCAGCCAACGGTTACCCATCAAGGGCACCGCGAACTCTTGCTCGATTGCATCATAGCCTGCGTAGACGCTAAACGACCTGTTGGGCACAAAAATCGTGTTGAGCTCTACTAGTTCGTCAACGGTTTGTTTGTTTGTGATGTCTTGGAATTTATCGAGGAAGATATATTTGTCAAAGATGTTGCGGTAGTAGCGGGCGTAGGTTTTTTCACGACCGCTTTGGCATACGACCACAGTTTCGAAGCCCTCTTGTTTGGCGCCTGAAGCAATTTCTAGTGCTGAGTGCGAACCTAAGATGCCTATGCGGATTTTCTTGGGGTCATAGCCTGCTATTGTTTGATTTATTTTAGTTTGTATCTTATTCATGCTTTTTCACCTATGTACCCTTTGTAGTTATCTATGCTGTTGGCGAGTTTGGGTGCGTCAAACAAATGCTTTTTAGTCATTTCGTTTGCTGCTACCATATACATTTGGCTAATGATTGTTTTGAGTTTACAATCCAGAAGGGTTGGTTGTGAGTTGTATAGTGTTTTCCAATTCTTGACATCCTTGGGTTCAGCGTCTTTTTTTGCATGTTCTACATCTGTGCGCCATTGGGTTTTGTTGTAGAATTGGTGGGCGAGTTCTTTACTGACATGCAGGCCTTGGAATGTAAAGCGAAACTCATCTAGGGTGCCCAAGACGTCGACGAGCATGAGTTTATGTTGGTCGTTAAAGGCTATTTCGATTTCGCCGTTTTCGTTTTTGAGGCAGGCGTTGGCAGCGACTTTGGTAATGGTTGTGTCTGCTTTTAGCAACACGGTTTTGATGTCGTCGAGCTCTTGGTCTGTTATGCTTGAGATTTCTTTTGCTTTCGCCCAAGTGATGTAGCGGTCGGTTTCTTCGAGTTTGGTGCTTACGTCAAAGATTGGGTTGGTTACGGTTTCGCTTGGTTGTGGTTGGTGGTCTAATCCTAAGTCGTTTTGAGTTACTTTGCCATGTGCAAGCCGTTTAAAGATGGAGAACCCTTCTGGGAGTGTGACCGTTTTGCCCAGATTATTAACTATACCACGGTAATGGGTTTTTACGCCTTGTTTTTCGAGTTGTTCAAAGCAGTATGCGCCCATTAGGCAGAGTGCGGTGCCTTTGCCTTCGAGGTGGTCGGGCATTTCGCCCCAGTCAAAAACGCTGTATCTGTCTGAAACGAGAAATCTTCCGGCACCCATGGTGGTTAGGGCTGGTTGCTGAATTATCTGTAGGTCTTTTACGCTGCCCACGTTGGTTGCCTCGTGCTTGGTAGTAGTATTTTGTTGTGGATATATTCCTTGGATCTAGTTAAAAAAGGGAGTGTTCTGTGTTGTTTGACCAAAAAGTGGTATTGTCACGTTACAACATTGTACCTGTAATTTATTTAAATCTGTAGCAAACATGTTAATTATTATGTACATTTAATCGCGAATTACATCGTTTACTAAGCTAATCTGTTTGCAAATGCAGTGACTCTAATTAGCAGCTAAATTAAGAACCGGGTGCATATGGTGTGTATTTAGCGTCATGTGCCCATCACAGAATAGCGGTATAAAACTTGAGTCAATGTCCATGACTTTTTCAATGGACTAAACATGTACTACATATGTGCCTACAGAAACACGAACTCTGATTAGGAGTATTCGAGTTCTACGTTGAACAGTGTTGTATCTACTGTAAGTTTTTGACGGCTTCGTTGGCGTTTTCAAGCGCTCGTTTTTTGTCCTCTTGATACTTTCTGATGTTTGTCATCATTTCTGTGTCATTTAATCCTAGAATTTTTGCGGTTGCAATCGCTGATCCTTCAGGCTCAAGGGTAACGACTGAGCCAATGCCGCTTGGCACCCTGAGTGATGAGTAAATGTCTGCACCACTAAATTTTTCGCTGTACGGTGGACAGGCGATGACTGGCTGTGTGGTGTTTCCGTCGATAAATGCGCTAAGGGCGTTGGAGCGTCCTGCGACGGTTATGTAGACGATTTTTTGCGCTGTGTACTCCTTGAGAATCCCTAGCACAGTTAGGGGTGTTTTGTGCGCTGAAGCCACCCGAAACTCATAGTTTACACCCAGAAGTTTAAGGTATTTTGCAATTTCGCGACTAAACTCCATGTCGCGATCAGAACCCATAACGATAACTGCCTTACTTGTCATACTACTCACTGCAACAAGCTAATTCTAAACTAGCTATTTAACGTTAACCACTGCATATAGCAACTTGATTTTACATTAATAGTTATAGCCATCGTGTTTGAACCAGTTTTTAATATCGCTAAGAGTAATGGCAGACGTCGTCGCGTTTTTGGCCATTAGCATGGAGCGTCTTTTTTCAAACGTAAACTATTCCCCGAAGCTTACGAGACAAACATGCAAGGGTATGAAAACGTACCGTATCTGCTAAACCAGCTCTCGATATTCTGCATGGAAATTTGTTGGTCATCGGGTGGATTCGGTATAGTTTTATATTGACATACATCCGATAGAAGATAGGGTTAAACTGCTGATAACATGATCGGGCAATCAAATTCAAAAACAGTTTCAATAAAACTGTGGCTGACGTCAAACAAGTGGCGATTTGCGTTCCTCGTCTTTGCATTAGCGTACGCAGTTATCCTGCTCCTTAATTTGATCAACTCCCCCATCCAGTGGGATGAAATTATCCATTTAAACGGTGCCAGCTTTCTTTACTGGGGTCTCCACACTGAATTTGTTAACAATGCCTTTTACCCGCCCCTTTTTGATTCTATAAGCTTCCTATTCTTTAGGGCCTTTGGTATAAGCATTTTCTCCGCTCGTTTGGTTCCCGCAATCTTTTCTCTTCTCTCGCTTTGGGCAACCTTTGAATTAGCCTACCAAATGTATGGCGGTAAAACAGCGCTGCTCTCGGTGGTCGTGTTAGGTGTGATGCCTGGGTACTTTTGGCTCTCCCGGGCGGCACTGCTAGAGACGATGTTGGTTTTCTTTATCACCCTTTCGTTGTTCTTCTTTTACCGTTGGATAACCACCCGTCAAGACCGGATGTTAGTATTTACCGGCTTAGCAGTAGGCTTAGGTTTTCTAACCAAGTATCAGGTAATTGTTGTAGGTGCCATAATGATTGTGTGTCTCATTTTTTTGGTTCGAAGTCAACTCAAGATGGCCTTCAAAAAATTTAGTTTAACCATTGTGACGGCTTTTTTGGTGGTTATTCCATGGATTGTGATTGCCTATGAAGTTTATGCCGCTGAATTCCTCAGCCAATGGGCTTATGCCCTTCAAATTGGCAACCCTGAACGTAGCCTCTATAGCGACCGCTTTCCTTTACCTATCTTTTATTTTGTAGAGCTTGTTTGGCCCTGCAATGAAATGCATCCCATTTCCATATTTCTCTATGTGGCGGGTTTGGCGGGTCTTGGTTTTTTAGCTTGGCGCCGTCGTCGTGAAGACAAGTTTGTGCTCATCTGGTTTGTCTGTGTCTTTGTCTTTTTCACGTTTATCTCAAATAGAGTGTGGCGTTATGTGTTGCCACTGTTTCCAGCTTTAGCTATCGCAACGGCGGTGCTGGTTTTGATGGTTTTCGACAGGTTAGTTGTTGCATGGAGAAAACCCAATAGTGCAACGCGGAAGTTGCTGACTAAGGTCGGTGCTGTGGCGTTTACTGTTGCAATGGCGGGAGCAATGTCATATAGCGTAAACGATGCCTACACGATTGTTGATTATTTTGATATTGAAATCGACATTGAGGCCGCTACAAAATATGCCTTCTCCAACATGGATGCTAATCGTTCAGTCATGGTTTTGTGCCCATTCAACTTTTTTAGTCGCGACATGGTTCAGTTTCACCTCTGGAAAGATGGCGACAATGGCATTCGCGTTTTTCAGTACCCTGTTTTGCCAGTAGACACGTACACTCCATCTTTTAACATTACCGAGTTCATTTCCCTATGTAACACAACCCGCACACAGTACGTTTTTACCTATGAATTCGGAGGCACCGTACCCTACTATAACACTACTCTAAACCTGCAACAAATCTACCACCAACTCTATGATTCAGGCAACTTTACCCAAATTTCGCCCGAGGGAACCTTTGGAACTAATCCGAGACGAATCTTTGTTCTAAACTTCATCGGCTAGTATATGCTACCTTTGTAGTCTTGTTTTGTGGTATGTGCTCGTCGCAGTGATCTCTCTTCATCCAAGTTATCCAGCGCCACTAGTTCGAGCCATTCCGAGTCCGATCGCCTCTTCTTTGGTGCATCTCCCACTTCATTAGAACATGAGCCCTGCGAAAGTCTGCTGCGAGACACGAAATAAGACATCAAATCAATGATCTTCACGAGTTGTTCAGTGTTCTGGGGCGTTCTGGTGCCCGCGGATATCTAAGTATAAACACTTGATCTATCCGTATAGTAGAGCTTAGGCGTAATTTAGTTATTGATGGCGAATGGTGGCAGGTTAAGGCAGGGTTTTATCAAAAACAATGTAAAGATATTGTTTCTTCGTTCATAACATGTTAATCAGCAGTATCGGTCGATATTAAACAAATTTACCTCATTTAAAAGATAGCAAATAATTGAGAAAACAGCCTT
>Ga0123356_10004228_pt1 | contig 14850 bp, 14 predicted proteins | sample TergutEmb28metaG_2_FD_92546 | JGI IMG/M metagenome (GOLD analysis project Ga0123356, IMG submission 92546) | Embiratermes neotenicus P3 segment gut microbial communities from Petit-Saut dam, French Guiana - Emb289 P3 | ecosystem: Host-associated > Arthropoda: Insects > Digestive system > Gut ... | reverse complement strand
GCTATTGGTTAATTTCTGCAACGGGTATGGGACTTAAGAGCGGTCTGTATATCTTCTTGCTTAGGCAGTACTTTAGAGGCATGCCGAAAGAACTGGAAGAAGCGGCATGGGTAGACGGATGCGGCAGATTTAAGACATTTATCAGAATTATGATTCCGGATGCAACTCCCATGCTTACTTCATGTTTCTTGTTCTCCTTTGTATGGCAATGGACGGACTCCTTCTATCCGAGCCTGTTTTTGACAAATTACAGGATGCTTTCCAGCAATTTAAGTTCAATGCCGGAAAGGTTTAGTCAATGGTGGGCGGCAACCAATTCGGTAACCGGCGCTGCTGTAGCTTCAACGGCTCCGATAGGGTATGTTCAGGCGATGATAGCTACGGGTATGCTTATGTGCCTTGCGCCGTTGATTATACTGTATTTGGTAGCTCAAAGGGCGTTTGTCGAGTCCTTAAGCCAGACCGGTATAAAGATGTAACCCAAAGAGCGTTAATTGGGTTTTATTATGTCTGTATGTAAAGTTGTTACTTTACATACAGACTAGTGTTAGTGGTTTCAATGCGGAATCGTGAAGATATCCGCTTGGGATAATATAATTTTGTTGGAGGAAAAGATGTCAAAGAAATTCATTTTGATTGCTTGTTTTGTACTTGTAACAATGTTTTTTAGCATAGTTCCCGTGTTTTCACTGGATGTGCCGAATGCGCCGAATGCAGTACGGAATACGCTTAGAGGAATGAACATCACTATCGGTAACTGGTGGGCTGATTACAACCCAAATACCTTTAGACCGAGAAATGATTATGAGGAAAGGCAGCTTGATTACCGAAAGAGACTTTTGCAGCAATATAACTTTACAATGGTAAACAGAAATATTGCAAGCTGGAACGAAATGTCATCGGTTGCAGCTACTTCAATTATGGCAGGAAGACCTGCAGCTACAGTATTTGTATTGCAGCCGGACTGGGCGTTGTCATTATATCGCCAAAACCTTCTCTATCCTGTAAGCACACGCAGAGCGGGAGGATCGATTAACTGGACAGGTACAACTCCTGTTGAATGGAACCAGATCGTTTCTGAAGCATTCACATTTAACAATAGAACTTTTGCTTTTTCCATTGGTTATGGCGGAAGCAGACACGCAGCTTGCGTATTCTGGAACAAAAGGCTCTTTAGGGAAGCCGGTCTTGATCCTAACCTTCCTTACGATCTGCAAAGAAGCGGACAGTGGACATGGGACAGATTCCTTGAAATTAGTAAAAGACTTACAAGGGACACAAGAAATACCGGTATAACCGATATTTATGCGTTACCTATGGATCTTTCTACTGAAATTCTCGATGCATTGGTTTCCAGTAATGGCGCCAACTATGTAGCAAGAGATAACAGAGGCCGTCTTTCCAACGCTACTAACACCCCTGCATTCCTGGAAGCTGTAAGCTTCTACATGAGATTAAGGGATGAAGGCGTTATGATGCCAAGACCTGAAGGCTCGGCATGGAACTGGCATATTCCTGCATTCCAGGATGGAAGAGTTGCAATGCGCATAGACCAGGAATATCTGGCAACAAACGACCTTCGTAACATGAGAGACGAATGGGGAATGGTTCTTCCTCCCAAAGGTCCAAGAAGCAACAACTACGTTGTATTTAACGATGAAAACGTAATGGTCATTCCGGCTCGTACTCCGGATGCTCAGGTAGACGCAATTCTTTGGGCAGTTCAGTCATGGGAAACTCCTGTTGATCCTAACTGGAGACTTGCTGAATATCCAAACTTCAGAGACAGAAGAGCAGTTGATGAAACAATCGCTCTTATTCGCGACAGAAGATTATGGATGTGGAAATACCATCTTCATGTTCCCGGATTGCAGCGCGGTAATATCGCATGGCATATCTGGCATCATGACGGTGAACCGGCACAGTTGATAGAAGCAGTTTCACAAAGCTGGAACGCTCTTATCGCAGATGCTAACGTTCGTTAGTTAATTGGAGTTGGCAGGCTTATGAGTAGTATTATTGTAAACGGAACCAGCCTGCCAAACATTCCCTGGGAAGACAGGCCGTCATCGAGCGATCCAAAAAAGGAGCTTATGTGGCGGTTTTCCAAAAATCCTGTTATTCCCAGGGATTTAACTTTAAAAAGCAACAGCATTTTTAACAGCGCTGTTGTTCCTTTTAAAGACGGCAACGGCAATGAGTTTGCAGGCGTTTTTCGCTGTGACGACACAACGCGTCACATGGATATTAATGCGGGACGCAGCAAAGACGGAATCAATTGGATTATTGATGACGAACCTATAAAATTTATAAAAACAGATCCTGAAATACCCGACTCTGAATATAAATACGACCCGCGTGTTATTTTTATAGAAGATCGATATTATATTATTTGGTGCAATGGTTATCATGGCCCGTGTCTTGGTATGGGTTATACTTTTGATTTTAAAAAGTTCTATCAAATGGAAAACACAATGATGCCTTACAATAGAAACGGGGCATTTTTTCCGCGCAAGATAGGAAATAACTATGCAATGTTCAGCCGCCCCAGTGATTCAGGCCACACTCCGTTCGGCGATATGTGGTATTCCGAAAGTCCGGATTTAACTTATTGGGGAAAACACCGCCATGTTATGGCTCCTTTGGGCGGATGGCAAAGTACAAAAATCGGCGCAGGCCCCTGCCCGATAGAAACCACCGAAGGCTGGCTTGTTTTTTATCACGGCGTACTTACAAGCTGCAATGGATTTGTATATTCATTCAGCGCAGCATTAACGGATATCGATAAACCATGGAAAGTGATAGCGCGCGCAAAACCCTATATTATTAACCCTCGCGAAATTTACGAACTGGTCGGCGACGTACCCAACGTCACATTCCCCGTTGCCGCGCTGGTAGACAAAGACACAGGCAAAATAGCAATCTATTACGGCTGCGCAGACACAGTAACAGGCCTTGTCTTCGGCAAAGCCGACGAAATTGTTAATTGGGTCAAAGCAAATAAAATATAAATCCGTGGATTAAAACATTCCCTGTCCCATATTAGGCATTCCCGGTATAGCTTTTCCTTTTGCCATTTTTTTCATCATGCCGCGCATTTTTTCAAACTTTTTTAACAGACGCGCTACTTCTGCGACAGATGTGCCGGATCCTCGCGCGATTCTGCTTCTGCGCGGCGGCCCGATGATCAGGTGATTGTTGCGTTCTTTTAATGTCATGGAACTTAGTATGGCTTCCTGGCTTTTTAATTCGGCCTTGTCTATATCTTCTTCATTGATTTGTCCCTGCATTCCGGGTATCATTTCCAGCATTTTTTGCAGAGATCCCATTTTTTTCATCGCGCGTATCTGGCTAAGCCAATCATCCAGGGTAAAACTTTCCTTCTCCATTTTTTTCTGGAGTTCCAAAGCTTCTTTTTCGTCAATTACTTCCTGCGCTTTTTCTACAAGGCTGACGACATCGCCCATGCCAAGAATGCGGCCTGCAATTCGTTCGGGATGGAAAGGTTCAAAGTCTTCCGGCTTTTCGCCCGTACCTGTAAACTTAAGCGCCTTTCCTGTAACGGTTTTGAGCGAGAGCGCTGCGCCACCGCGCGTATCAGAATCAAACTTACTTAATACAACGCCGGTAAGACCTATTTTTTCATCGAATGTTTTGGCAATATCCGCGGCGGCTTGTCCCGTCATTGAATCTGCGACAAGGAGCATTTCATCGGGATTGGCAGCTTTCTTTAAACTAGAAAGTTCCAGCATCATTGGTTCATCAATTTGCATGCGGCCTGTTGTATCAATGATGATAGTGTCTATCATGTTCTTTTTTGCCCAGGCGTAAGCATTCTGATAAACTTTTACGCTGTCTTTTGCGCCGTCTTCCTTATGAACCGGAATGCCTATCTGACCGCCAAGAACAGCAAGTTGTTCCATTGCAGCGGGGCGGATAAGGTCACACGCTACAAGAAGGGGTTTCCGTCCGTCTTTTTTCAGGCGCAAGGCAAGTTTTGCCGCGCTTGTTGTTTTACCGGAACCCTGCAAACCAAGCATTAATATTGTCGAAATTACATCAGGTCCGCGCAGTTTTAAAGCGCGGCTTTCAGGGTCTTCGTCGCCAAGAAAAGAAACCAATTTGTCATGGACTATTTTTATAAATTGCTGACCGGGATCAACAGAACGCAGAACTTTTTCGCCCTTTGCTTCTTCGATTGTTGAATTGACAAAGCGGCGCACAACACGCAGGTTTACGTCCGCTTCAAGCAGCGCCATTTTTATGGCTTCTACAGCGTCTTCTATATTTTTTTCGCTTATTGCCGATTTTCCCGTGACAAAGCGAAGCGCATCGGTAATTTTACCCGTTAGTTTTTCAAACATTTTTTACTCCGTTGTATTTGTTTTGCTTTTTAGTAATTTGCTGTCCAAAAGCGCAAGAAAATCCTGAATTTGCCATCCGGAATTTGTTGTATATATATCATAACTGTAATTCACGCAAAGCTGGTAAGGTTTTATGTGTTTTTCATTTTGAGTTTTTACAGTTTCCATTATACGATCTATTATTCGCTGACTGTTATTGTTGGCGGTGGTTATCAATATAAATTCATCTCCGCCGTAACGCACGGCAAAGTCCGTGTGCCTTATACATCCTTTTATTATGCTGCTTAAATCGCGCAAGGCGTTATCGCCTTCCAAATGTCCAAAAGCGTCGTTTATTTTTCCCAGATAATCAAGATCGATTTTAATAAAAGAATAGTTTTTCTTTATTGATTGTTTGGAAATTATATTTATATATTCATAAAAATTATTACGGTTGCCTATTCCTGTAAGACTGTCTATTTTGGAATCGGCTCTTATAATAAAGAAATACATATATAAAATTGCGGCTGTAATACACGGCCAGATCAGATTTGTTGTTCTTAGGGCTATATCTATTGCCGCTCCAATGGCGGATATAATAACAAAAAATATTGTTAAAAAAATCTGGTTTTGTTTTATATATTTCGGAGCAAGACTAACATCCAATAAAATAATAATTATGGGAAGATAGCTTATAAATATCTGAAGAAGATAAAGCGAACCCGGCATATATACATTGTCTCTGGAAACATAAAAATAATAACCATACTGAAAATTCGGTATTACGCTTATAACATACAGAATTAAAAATACACTGACAATTTTTAAAAACCTTTTTGTTCTTGCCGTGCTTCCGTGGGCAAAATAATCTATAAAAACCGCTCCAAAGTAAAAACAGCAATTACGGGCGACCAAATAAATAGACCAAATATAGTATAAAAATGTGTTTACTTCCACTGTGGATATATCAGCTGTTCCAAAAACAGTTTGGTAAAGTTCAGGGTTTCTTTCCAGCGTTAAACCAATAAAGTCGAATATTGCAGAAACAAAAACACCCAATAACATTATAATTAAAAGTCTGCGCTGAAAAATATCTGTGTTATATTTACGCAGGTAGTCAACCGCAATTAAGACGATTACAAGGCATGAGCCAAGGGCTGTGTTAAAATATTCAAAAACAATCATGCTTTTAAATCTCCTAACCTGCGTTTTTCTTCGTTGTGTGTTTGCATAAGTTTATCGATATGACTAAGGAAGTCATCTATTTGCATGCTTCCGTCTATGGTAAATGTGTCAAGTCCGTAACTTATTTCTATGTTATACATTCTTTTGCTTTTTTCGTTATGTTTGTCCAGTTCTGCTTCTATATTTGCAATTAAATCATTAATTACGGTATCGGCTTTTGACATTAGAATAAATTCGTCTCCGCCGTAACGCGCGACAAAGTCCGATTTTCTTGCGCATTTTTTTATTACCTGCGCCATGTTACGAAGCGCATTGTCGCCTTCAAGATGTCCGTAAATATCATTTATGGATTTAAAATTATTTATATCGAGCATTGCAATAGACCATAATTCGCCTGTTCTGCTGCGCGAAAGACCGTTTATAAATTCAAAAAAACTGTATCTGTTTCCAAGCCCTGTTAGCGTATCAACTTTGTTCTCTTTTAAAATAATAAATAAATAAGTAAATAAAAGCAGCGCCGACATAACAGGCCATATTAACTTTGGTGAACCTATAAAAATATCAAAACTTAAACTGAGTAAATATAAACCAAGCAACAAAACAACAAAGCGGCTGATATTTTTATACATTTTGCGAAGATAAAAAACTATACATAATGCAAAAAATAAAGGCAGAAAATTAAAACATGCGCGTATTATATCGTTTTTTATTATATGTTTTAGCGGGACCGCATTAAATACGGAAAACATAAAATCCATAACAAGGGATAGAAATGTAATTGCCAAAAAGGTGCAGAATATCTGCTTTAATATGCGATCGCTTGAGTATTTAATTGTACATTCTGCAAATATCAATATGATTATTAACGCTGAACCAAAAAAAGTGTTCAGGGCATTGGGAAGATTCATCACATTTCCCAATCCGCCAACAGATTTTTGCAGAATTCCATCGGTTCAAGTTCCCGATTTAAAAGTTTGCATAAACCTACAGAAATAGGCATTTTTAGTTTGTGTTTTTCTGCAAGGATTCGGATGTATTTGGCAGCGGCAACGCCTTCCGGTAAATAGCCTATTTCTCCGATACGGCTTAAAAGATTGTCTATGTTTTTATAAGGTTCCAGAATATTTTTTTCGATTATGTCTCTGCCAAAGCGCCTGTTTCTTCCAAGCAGTGAACGGCAGGTAACGTCTAAATCGCCGATTCCGGATATCGATGAAAATGTTTCAGGATGTGTAGCGCCCAGAGCTTTGCCCAGAAGCTGTATCTCGTTTAAGCCGGCAGCAAGCAGAAGCGATTCGGTTCCATCTCCGAACATATCGGCTTTTCCGGATGTTTTTATGGCATCCAGCATTCCAAAAGCAATGGCGATAACGTTTTTTGCGGCGGCGGCTACCTGTACTCCGCGGACATCGAGTGATGAGTATACAAGAAGGCGCGGGCTCTTTAATAAATCCCTGAAACGAATCGAGTTTTTTGCATTTTCGCTGGCTGCTATCAATCCTGTTATTTTTCCGCAGGACACTTCTTCGGCATGGCTTGGCCCCGAAATATACACAAGGGATTGACGGAAAAAACCGGGCAGGTAATCTTCCATTGTTTCCAGAATCAGGCGCGGGTCGCTGTTCTCGGTAGGGAGAAATCCCTTTGTTATTACAGCGATAATTGATTTCCCGTCGCGGATGGAATCTACAGAAAGGGAGTTTTTTAATGTATCCAGCAGAAATAAAGACGGCACTGCGTAGATTATAAATTGCTTTCCTTCGGCCGCTTCTTTTATATCAGAAGTTGCTTTTAATGTTTCCGGCAGTTTTACATCGGGTAAATACCTTGTATTTTCATGTTTTTGGTTAATATCATCCCTTACAGATGTTTCAAAACTCCATATGAGGACTTCTTTTCCTTTGTCGGCTATTACTTTTGCAACCGCCGTTCCCCAGGCGCCAGCTCCCAGGACTGCTATTTGACTACTCATACCTAATTATGACCTGTTTTTTTATTTTTCTCAATATCAAAAAAGCATGAAATACCCTTGCATGGGCGTTAATGGCGTGATAATCTTAGGTTGTGAGGAAATTAGCTAAATTAATCCTTTTTTTCACTATTACTTTCTTCATTACATTCGTGGCAGCGACCTGTTTTAAGTTTCTGTCTTTACGGGTTGAATGGGCGAAGAATCTGCCGCCAAAACCGGAAACGACTATTACATTGATGATAGCCGCCGCTCACTGGGCTCTGTCTTTATCCCTGTTTTCATCGATACTTTTGGCGTTAAATTACATTGTAAGAAGAGAGCATTTCCCGTTAACATCGATTATTTGCATTATACCGCTTTCGTTTTTTCTTGGTTTTGGCATTTCTGCGGCTCTGGAACAATGGAAGGCAGTGCCGCCTTCGCAGAATCCCACCGTATCCCTTGGCGGAAACGGCTTGATTCTAAACAGGCATGATACTTCGGTTGTCCTGTTAAACGGAACAGCGGAACCTCTTGGCCCCCGCGTTACGGCCATACCGGATCAGCCTTTGAGTTATCAGGAAACTGCAAGTTCCAATTTCGATCTTCCGCCGGTGCCATTCGGGGATGATACCCCGTGGTTTTTAAAAGAGCTCGATGTAGATATAAGGCTTAATGCCGGATTGCTTCAGCAGAAATTTTCGGAAGGGTTTTATTCGTATTTTGTTTATGCCGGTTCGCTGATTTTTCTGCTGTGTTCCCTGGGTTATGCGATTAAGTTCAGCGTATGGCCTCTTGCCAATCTTTTCCTTGCAACGCTTGCATTCCGCGGTGTTCTTGCGTTTACGACATTTTTTAACACGCCGGAAATTCAGGGCATGACGACTTCCTTTTTGGGGGATAAGCTGCCCATAACCCTTAGCCTTCCTGTTTTATTTATTGGTTTTGGTATACTTGTAAATGTTTATTCGTTTTTGGCTTTTATTGCAAAAAGGCGGTACGACGATGAATATTGAAAAACTAAACGCTCCAAAATTTATTTTTATTATTTATGTGGCTGCCTCTGCTTTGCTTGTAATGATTTTCCGTTTTATTTTTCCCGGTTCCGAATCTCCGCTGTTAATTTATTCCCGTGAGTGGCGTGTAATACAGGGAGTTCTGGAAGTGTTTAATTTATTTCCCGCGCTTGCATTGTCTGCGCTTGTAATTCCTTTTGGCCTTGCTTCGTTTGAAGAAAATTACCAGAGTTTTTCCGATATGTTTTTTAAGCGTCTTGTTTCTTCGGTTATTATGGCAATTTTTGCCGCTGTATTGTACGGCGTTATTTTCTTTTTTGCTCTTCCCATGGTAAAAAATCAGGAAGAAAATTTACGTTACAGCGGAGAGCTTTATAAACTTGCCAGACAAAGCGCGCAAAAACACAGGAATGCAGGGGAATGGTTTGAGGCAAATGAATTTATTAATATTTGCGATCGTATCTGGTACGATAATCCGGAAATGTCTGCTCTTAAAGATGAAATAACCATCAATCTTGAAGAACTGCGTTCCAGGGAAAATATGGAAGAGTTTCGCGCAAGAGCGGCATTGAACAGGGAACGTTACCGCGCGGATATTTCGCCTTTGCCTGAAGGTCAGCATCCGGTTAATGCAACGCAGGCCATAACAATGAGCAGGGTTGCCTATCGCGAAGAGCGGTATTTTGATTCTCACTGGCTTGCAAATCTTGGAATGCGGCTTGCAGTTATAGGAAGCGCCGAAGAAGCCAGCGCTGTCAGACTTGCAAGCGATGCGTGGAATATGATTTCTTCGCTTGCGCCGAATCAAAGGGAAACGCGTCTTTATGAAATATTTAATTTAAAACTTTCCGGTTACCAGGCAATGGAAGCGGGCGACTGGATACGCGCATATTACATTTTTCAGGAATTATTAACCTATACTCCGGATGATCCTGATGCAAAGAATTATTATGCAGCCAGCGAAATTGGCGCTAAAGAAACTGCGTTCTTTATAGATGAAATGGAATTGTCTTTTGGCGAAATATTAAACGGGGCTGTATTTTCTCTTCCTGTAAATAACGGCAGGGCAGTTTTGCGTTTTTCCAGCCTTACAACTTCGCTGGATGTCGCTTATGGGTTTGGCTTTGAATACATGGAAGTTGATTTGAATTCCAGCTTAAGATCAAGCGCTGCCTCGCGTTATGCCAAGATAATACCCCATAATTTGAACGGGAAAATGCAGACGCTTGTTTTAACTCATGCGCTGGATCGTTCCGATGAAGAAAATGATTTCCAAAGCGAATGGTTTTTTGGAAGTTCCCCTGCAGGCGGGATATTTCTTGATGTAAGCTTTGAAGAATTATTGCTTATTGTCGGTACCCGGCGGGGACTAACCAATCTTCAGATAGATGAACTTTTTAACGCTTCAAGTCAACTTGGCAATGCCGGGTATGTTCATGAAGTTTTTCAGGCGGAAATTCTAAATCGCCTTGGCACCGCTTTGTTTTTCCTTCCCATGGCAATAATTGTTATCGTAATTGCCTGGCGTTACCGCGCAAGGAAAAAACCGCGGTATCTTTTTATTTTACTGCTTCCTGTTTTACCAATAGTTTTTAATGGTTTTGTTTTCCTGTATCGTTCTGTATTTAATACGATGGGCATATGGCTCGTTTTAAGCATTGGTTTCTCTGCGGCGCTTGTTGTATATATTGTTACCCTTGCGGTGTCTTTATTTGTTTCTTTGATAGTGCTTTCATCGCAGCACAGCTAAAAACTATTTTCCAGATTCAGTAATTGTTGTTTTAAATTTAGGCCCCCCGCATATCCTGTTAAGCTTCCGTCTTTGCCAATTACCCTGTGACAGGGAACAATGACAGCGATTGGGTTTCGGTTGTTTGCCATACCGACAGCGCGGCAGGCTTTTTGGTTTTTGATCATGTCCGCCAATTGTCCGTAACTGCATGTTTTACCGTAAGGAATGGTTTGCAGCGCTTCCCAGACTTTTATTTGAAAATCGGTTCCATGAAGTATTATCGGTAAATCAAAAACCTTTCGTTTTTTGTTAAAGTATTCATCAAGCTGTTTGGCAGTTTCCCTTAAAAGGGGAGTTTCTTTTTCTTCATAACCCTTTGGTATTTTGCTGTTTTTAAATGAAATACCGCAGACGGCTCCGTTTTCCTCAGCTATAAAAAGGTTACAAAAAACATGGTTAAAATTGCAAAAATATTTCATAGGAAACAGTGTAACACAGTTTCTGTATTTTGGTTATTAGTATAGAAACAATTTATCACGGAGGTTTTTTGTGAAAAGATTAACTGTATTCCTGTTTATTTTTGCGTTAATTTCTGGCATGGTTTTTGCCCAGGGGATTAGAGAACCGCAGGGAGAAGAGCTGCAGGGAATTAATATTTCTCAGGCAGGAAATGAACAAAGAAATACCAGGCAGGAGAGAGGCAATCGTCAGGAACGTCCAGCTCAAGAACGTTCAAATCGAGCCGAAAATAATCGTCAGGGACGCGCGGATACAGCAGTGACAGTAAGCGGTGTCTTAAAACTGCAAAGAGGATTTGTCGCAGTTGAAAGCGGCGACACTGTATACATTGTTCCAATGCTGAATCGTTATATAGGTTTTATTAACGGACTAAGCGAAGGAACAAGAGTAACTGTAGAAGGCCGCGGATTCAGGAATGTTATTCAGCCTGTAAAGGTTACGATTAATGACAGAGTCTACGATTTCCCCGCTCAGAATCAGAGACCTGCATATGGCGGCCAGAACTTTAATCGCCGCAATGAAAATGTTAGATCCGGTTCCAGGCCTCAGCAAAACAGCCACAGCCATAATCGCAGAGGCGAACGCAATAGGAGTTGTTGCTGCAGATAGCGGTTGAAGTAAGAATTTAACCACGAAGGCGCAAAAGGGGCACAAAGGAAAAGAAATGACATCAAGGTCTTTCCTTCTTTTTTGCCTTTAGCCTTCTTCGCCTTTGTGGTTAACCTTCTTGATTATTTTATGTTTTTAAGCTGATCTTTTACTTTGACGAATACATCTACAATTTGAGGATCAAACTGTTCTCCTGCGCCGTCCATGATGATTTTTATCGCTTCGTCAGGAGAAAACGGTGTCTTGTAGGGACGTTCAGAAATAAGTGCATCGTATACGTCTATTATTGCCATAATTCGTCCGTGAAGCGGAATGTTTGTTTTTTCCAGCTTGCGCGGATACCCCAACCCGTTCCATAACTCGTGGTGATTGCCTGCAAATAATTTGGCATTGCGCAGGAATTCTTCGCCCTCACCGGATTTGGAAGCGATTTTTTCTATGATGTATTCACCTTCAGAAGTGTGTGTTTTTATAATCTCGAATTCTTCGTTTGTCAGTCTTCCGGGCTTGTTTAAAATAACCTCCGGAACCGAGACCTTACCCACATCATATAAACAGGCTGATGAAACCAGCATTTCCAGGTCATGTTTTTTAAGCTCATCGGCATACACCCCGTTCGCTATCATTCCGTCTATTAATGTCTTTAAATATGCCTTTGTAAGCTCAATGTGACCGCCTTTTCCCTCGTTTCGGTTTTCTATCATGTCCACCAAAACAACCATCATACCGTTTAATAAATCATTGTTTTTCTGCATTTTAGCCTCTCCCGTAATTATGATTATACATATTCAGCATAAACTTGACAATAGTTCTGCCGTGCCGTATACTCTATTTAGAAGATATTCTAAATAGATGGAAGGGGGGAGATTTGGGGTTTGCGGATACATTTAAAGCTCTGGCAGACCCTGTAAGGCGCGAGATCCTTACCATGCTTAAAAAGGGCAATATGACGGCAGGCGATATAGGCCAGCGCTTTGACATGACAGGGGCGACCATCTCGTATCATCTGTCACAGTTAAAAAAGGCAGGTCTTGTTTTTGAAACAAGGCAGAAAAATTTTATTATTTATGAGCTGAATGCTTCGGTTTTTGAGGAAACCATGCTTTGGTTAGCTCAATTTAAAGGAGAAAAAAAATGACAAAGAAAAATATCTTGGTACTGGTAATAACATCGATTATCTGTTTATTGCCAATTTGTCTGTCGGTTTCGATGTATAACGATTTACCCGAGAAAGTCGTTATGCAATGGAACTTTGAAGGAAACCCAAACTGGTACGCGCATAAAGCAGTTTTGGCATTTGGCATGCCTGTATTTTTTCTGGTTATGAATATTGGTATATTTTTCCTTATTCATGCTGATCCCAAACGTGAAAATGCATCTAAAGCAATGTTGGTATTCGTGGAATGGTTTATTTCGATTTTATCTCTTATTATCGTGACTGTAATGCTCTTAACAAATTCAGGGGTTGAGTTACCAACAGTTATGATTGTATTGGTTCTTGTAGGAATTTTATTTATTTTTCTTGGAAACTATATGCCAAAAAACAGACAGAATTATTCTATTGGAATAAGGGTGTCGTGGACTTTGGAAAATCCCGAAAACTGGAATAAAACGCACAGGATGGGAGGTTTCTTATGGATAATTGCAGGGATTTTATTAATTATTATTGCTTTCCTTCCTCTGCCAAATATTGCAGGAATTATATTGATTTTTATTATTTTGATATTAATTTCCGTTATACCAATTTTATACTCTTACAATCTTTATAAAAAAGAAAAAGGAGGAACTCCATGAAAAATATAATTAACTGGAAACTGTTTTTTATATTGTTTGCCGCATGTGTAATAGGGTCGATGCTAGTACTGCCGTATTCTCTGTCGCTTACCTCGGCGGGATTAGAATATCCTCTTTGGTTGATTATTTTATCGGCAGCAGCAAACGGAATTATTATGTTTGCAGTGGTAACATTTTTAGGCCTGCTTTTGTCAAAGAAAATTGGTCTAGCTAATGGTGGTCAAAAGACCTCCGGTCTTAGGTTGCCAATACTGGAAGGTATTCTTAATAAAGAAAATAAAGCGAAAGAGTTTAAGGCTCTATTGCTGCCTTCTATTTGCCTTGGTGTTTTGGCAGGCGGCTTAATTATCGTATTAAGCATACCTTTTAACAATGCAATTCCTGAATTTAAAAACATGGAAGTTTTGGTGCCTGCATGGAAAGGTTTTCTTGCTTCCTTTTACGGCGGAATAGCAGAGGAAGTATTATTAAGACTTTTTTTGATGTCTTTACTTGTATGGATTGGTTTTAAAATAAAGAAAGCAAGCGACGGAAGCCCGACCGCTGTTGGAGTATGGATTGCAATTATCCTGTCATCAGTATTATTCGGCATAGGACATTTACCCGCAACCGCTCAAATAGTTGAAGAATTAAATGCTGTAGTTATCGCCCGCGCTCTTGTTCTAAACGGCATTGCTGGCATTGCCTTTGGCTGGCTTTACTGGAAAAAAGGATTAGAGTCCGCAATGATAGCGCATTTTTCTACAGATATAGTTTTACACGTGATAACGCCATTGGTTATTACATATTTTCTGCAAATTAATATTTAACCACAAAGGCGCATCGAACCAAAGGTTCGAAGGCGCACGAAGGAAAGAAAAAGGAGTTTCTTCTTGTTCGCCTTCTTCGCCTTTGTGGTAAATTATTCCCGGACAGCTCTATTCAATCTTAAATTTGCCAACTTCGGTCTGCAATAGAAGAATATTTTCGCGGTTTTTAACGCTTAAGTCATTTATGTGGTGTACCGCAATATTAATCTGTTCTGCTCCCTGCGCCATTTCGTTAATGCCGGATGATATTTCCTGAGTTTGTTTTTCCAAACCTTCGCTTTCCCTGATAACTTCTTTTGAACCATCAAGCATTTCCTGAGAACCGCTGTTTACCTGCTGGGTTATTTCGTTTACATTGGCAATGCCCTGCAGGATTTGTTTGCTTCCGATATCCTGTTCTTCCATTGCATGGCGGATATTTTCTTCCTGCTGCATTACAATGGCAACGCCGCTGTCGATGGCCTCGAACTTATTAAGTACGTTATCGGTAGAACTTGTAATTTTATCGATACAATCTTTAATTTTCTTGAGTACCGCGCCTGTTGTCTTTGATTGATCATTGGAACTTTCGGCAAGTTTGCGTATTTCGTCGGCTACTACGGCAAAACCCTTACCTACGTCGCCTGCGTGCGCAGCTTCTATCGCGGCATTCATCGAAAGCAAGTTGGTCTGGCTTGCAATGTTCTGCATAACAGAGTTAATTTCCAAAAGTCCTTCCGACTCGCGCGCAATTTCCTGAATGTCAGAGGCAACATCCTGTAATCCCTGACGGCCGACTTCCGAAGCATCTTTTAATGCCTTAACATTTGCTGCATTTTTAATAAGCGAGTCTGTAACAGAGCGGGTATTGGCAACCATTTGTTCAATTGCAGATGAAGCCTGCGATATATTC
>Ga0123356_10004227_pt1 | contig 14851 bp, 11 predicted proteins | sample TergutEmb28metaG_2_FD_92546 | JGI IMG/M metagenome (GOLD analysis project Ga0123356, IMG submission 92546) | Embiratermes neotenicus P3 segment gut microbial communities from Petit-Saut dam, French Guiana - Emb289 P3 | ecosystem: Host-associated > Arthropoda: Insects > Digestive system > Gut ... | reverse complement strand
CAATACGCCAAAGGCGTTTGCTTCTTTTCAGTCGAGGTTGTTCCGGCCGATAGAACTGGTTACAGCGTGACCACGTTTGGTCCTCTAAAACTCCAAAGTGGACAGCTTCCTGATTGGCTCAAGTAGCAGGAATGTCAACTGACGTAATATCGCGATTGAACTCGTAACCGAAACGTTACAAGTTAAATCGCCTGGTTTCAACAACCATCATCTACAATTGGGAGGCAGAGGAGCGACCAGTGTGCTTGCCGAGTTGAAAAAACACTTGTTCTTCTGGAAGAGGAAGAGGTCCCGACTCGAAAATCTTCCTGCGGGGCAACTGCGCTATATCATCGCCGAGTCCGACCACATCTCAGCGGCAGTGGACTCAACACAAGGGCTACTCAAGCCTGAGGACATGGAGCGCTTGAAGGCGCTCACACGAACGCTGGAAGAAATCAACAAGCGCTCGAAATAAGACGAACGGGGCTTAAGTGTAATCGCCTGACTTCGCCAATCAGTCAGACAGAATTCAGGCTTGTAGTGTCTAATCAGCTATGAGACAAAAGGCACCACTCTTTTTAAGCATTCTGCTGCTGTTTCTCAGTACGACAGCGGTTGGTCAAGGAAATCGCCCTGATACAACTACAGGCTGTGGAGCAGTTGTCGAGGGCATCGTGCTATGTCTTTCCCGTTCCACCCAGCCGGGCAGCTTAACGCTTGAAGTGAGGAACACCGCGTCTAAGGATGCGGTTTTGAACCTCGGCATCATGCTGGCCAACGGTGCGCGGCAGTACCCAACGGCTATCACCTTACTGTTGACGGACGCAGAAGGGAAGGAACATCACGCTGAATCAGCCGAGCCTCTTGGAATCATTGGCGGGCGGCTCGACCCCTTCATCGTTCCGCTGCCAAGCGGTGCATCCTTCAAGCTTCCACTACACATTTACAAGTGCGTTTGGTACGCAGATGGGAAACTCGAAGATTTCGAGCCTGACCCGCAAAAGCACTACACGCTTCAGGCGCAGTTCACAGGAAAAGGCGTCACTCAGGCAGAAGCGAACCTTGATGTCAAGGGCTTAGCACTCATGCCGTACTGGACGGGCATAGCGGTGTCAAACACCGTCCTAACCACGAAAAAGTAGTATCCTCAGTGTGTAAGTGTTGTGAAATCGCGGTTACACTCGTCATCAGGTTACACTCGTCATCATGGAAAAGACCCAGATCGCGCTCGGCGACAGAGTTCGAATCCGTTCCACAGAAGCAACAGAAAGCCTAGGCATCGCGGGGCTAACGGGAATCGTGCAGGGACGCACGACCCCCTCAGTGACGGGAGGCGAGTCTGTTCTGGTTCGCGGAGGAGCTTCTAGAATTTTTGGACCACGCAGCGGGGACCATCGAGGTCGCTGGGCGTAAGCTGATCCGTGATGAACGTGGGGACTGGCGTGAGGTAAAGCCGAACTGACAATTGTTGAAACTCGGTTGCACTTCTTGATGGGATAGGTCACTCGTAGATTTTCCCGCAATACAGGAAGGCGGCAAAACGCCTCCAAGGGTTGTTCGGGTGAAGTCCCTGCGAAAGGCCGAAATTGGTGGATTCGGCCCATGCCGCCGCGGCTTCAAGAAAACCCTCGATGGATATATTCTCCCAGCCCCCCGCATCTGGGCCATACGGGCTGGCCGGATTCCTTTTCTGGGCGGCAACAGCTTCTTCGCGGTCTCTAATGAGAGCCGCTATGAAATCTAGCAGTGATCGCTCGGAGTTCACTCCTTCAAGCAAATCGTGCAACGACTCACTGGGCATCGAGTGCTCCTGACCGGCACAGTATATTCCGGGTAGGACTCTCCTCCGTCGGTTGACGATCGCGGCCTGTCCCGATCCTCTTTCCTTTGCGGTCCCGAGGATGAACATGTTTAATGTTTCTGCCATGATTCGGCATCTGCTCGTGCTCCTCTTTGCTTCTGCTGCCCTCGCCCAAGTCCCCGAAGGCATTCCGCGACAGCTCGCCCGCGAGCGCGCCGCAAACATTAGCGACGTGTCTTACAAGATCTCGCTCTCCCTGAAGCCACACGCGACCGACGTTCCTGGATCCGTCGAGATCAAGTTCGCATTGAGGCAACCGAGCGAAACGCTGCTCGATTACCGTGAAGGTCTTGTGAACGGAGTGGTGATCAATGGTCAGACGGACGCAGCAAAAGCTCAAAACGGCCACATCATCCTTCCCACCGCGTCGCTGCATGCTGGCCAGAATATAGTGGACCTCAACTTCACATCGCACGCGGGACCGGCAGGCAAGCCGATTATCCAGTACGAAGACAGGGATGACGGGTCCGAATATGTATACACGCTGTTCGTACCGATGGACGCGAGCATGGCGTTTCCCTGTTTCGATCAGCCGGACATCAAAGGAAAATTCCAGCTCACCATCGATGCGCCCGGTGATTGGAGCGTGATTTCGAACACCACAGGTAAAAGGACCACGCAGAACCTGTGGGAGTTTCCTGAAACGGTGCCGCTGCCGACCTACCTCGTCGCCTTCGCCGCTGGGCCGTTTCAAAAGATCACGCAGACGGGCGATCCAACCGTCTATTTCCGCAAGTCGCAACTGGTGCGAGCGCAGCAAGAAGTTCCCGAGCTGCAGGAGATCACGGCACAGGGGATCAAATTTCTCTCTGACTATTTCGCGCAGCCTTTTCCGTTTTCAAAGTACGAAATGGTGCTCATCCCCGGTATGGCATACGGCGGTATGGAGCACGCGGGCGCAACGTTTTTGCGCGAAGAATCAGTGCTGTTCCGCACGGCAACGACTCACTCCGATATTTTGGGGCGCGATATCCTGACGCTGCACGAATTGACGCACCAATGGTTCGGCGATCTGGTGACCATGCGGTGGTTCGACGATCTGTGGCTGAAGGAAGGATTCGCGCAGTTCATGGCGTATCGCGCATTGTCGTCGCTGCGACCCGGGGAAATCGTCTGGAAGCGCTTCTACCAGACGATCAAGCCGGGAGCCTATGACATCGATCAGACGCTCGGGACGACGCCGATTTACCAGGATATCGCCAACCTGAATGTCGCAAAGTCTGCCTATGGCGCCATTGTCTACTCGAAGGCTCCCGGCATGCTAAAGCAGCTCTGGTACGTGCTCGGCGACGACCACTTCCGCCATGGTCTGCAGTCCTATCTAAAAGAACATGCTTACGCCAACGCCGAGTGGAGCGACTTGGTACACGCTTTCGAGCGGGCGTCGGGGCGGTCACTGGGAACCTGGGCCGACACGTGGATCCGGAAGCGCGGCATGCCTGAGGTCGATGTCGCATGGGAATGTAGCGGCCACAAGATGCGAAGCTTTACCGTGACGCAGCACGACGTTCTGAACGAGGGCGTCGTGTGGCCAATGACAATGGAAATCGGGCTCCACTATCCCAATGGTTCTAAGTGGACCATGGCGCTCGATATTGACGCGGCGGCTACAAAAATCGTCCGCCCCTTTACGGATGGTAATCGTCGCTGTCCTGCATGGATATTCGCTAACGAAAATGATTACGCCTACGGGCGTTTCCTGCTCGACGACAAGAGCCAGGAATACGTGATATCGCACATGGGCGACATGTCCGATTCGTTCGCGCGAGCGCTCTTGTGGGGAGCGCTGTGGCAGTCGGTGCAGGTGGCCGATCTTGATCCGCGCCGCTATATCGAGCTTGCCACCGCGCTGCTACGGAACGAAAAGGATGAAATGATCCTGGCGCAGACCCTCGGGCATAGCACCTCCGCACTCCACCGGTACCTCTCGGACTCCGACCGGAATCGCCTGACGCCGCCGCTGGACCAGACAGCCGCCACGAACATGCAGCAGGAACCGGACCGCAACCTGCGCATCGTCTGGTTCCGTGGCTTTCGCGCTCTAACCGAGAGCACGGAGTCGCGGGCGAGACTGAAGGCGTTGCTCGATGAGACTGGATCTGAATTGATCCCTGGTATCGTTCTGCGCCCGCTGGACCGCTGGAACATGGTGACGGCGCTGGTCGCGCTCAATGATCCAGATGCAGATAAAATGCTGGTGCGCGAGAAAGAACGCGATCACACCACCGACGGCCAGAAATACGCCTACATGGCTGAAGCCGCGCGACCCGACGCGGCGACGAAGCGGAAATATTTCGACGATTACACGAAGAACCCCGAGCGGCCCGAAGATTGGGTACAGACCTCGCTGGGGGCATTCAACTACTGGAACCAGTCGACACTGACCGAGACCTACATCGAGCCGGCGTTACAGGTGCTGCCACAGGTCAAGCGCGAGCGCAAGATTTTCTTCCTGGTCGCGTGGCTGGACGCGTTCATTGGCGGGCAGCAGAGCGCGGCATCGGACCAGATGGTGCACCATTACCTGGATACGGCGGAGATTGAGCCAGACACGCGGCTGAAGATTTTGCAGGCAGTGGATGAATTAGATCGGACAGTGAAGATTCGGGAGAAATATGCCGGTGCCCAGTAATCAGCGAATGACAGCAGGATCTGGAAGAATCCCATTGTTTACCTTCCGGGGTTGCCAACAAAAGTGTATGGAAATGGTGGTAACCCCGCGCTGGCCGGCACTATAATGACCCGCACCCGTTTATGGCTCTGGCCCCCGGTACCAAACTCGGCCCCTACGAAATTCTTTCCGCACTGGGCGCCGGCGGCATGGGTGAAGTTTACCGCGCGCGCGATCCACGACTGGGGCGTGAAGTGGCGATCAAGATTCTGGCTTCGGGTTCTGCACCCGATCCCGAGCGCCTGCGCCGCTTCGAGCAGGAGGCGCGAGCCACCGCTGCGCTGAATCACCCCAATATTCTGGCCGTGTTCGACATTGGCAGCCAGGACAATTCGCCATACATTGTTTCCGAACTGCTTGAGGGTGAAACCCTGCGTGCACGCCTGAACAGCGGCGCGTTGCCGGTGCGCAAGGTGGTCGACTATGCGCTGCAAGTCGCGCGCGGACTTGCCCCGGCTCATGATCACGGCATTGTCCATCGTGATCTCAAACCGGAAAATATTTTTATCACGCGTGACGGCTACGTAAAGATTCTCGACTTCGGATTGGCCAAGCTCACCATGCCTGAGCCCGGAGCCGCTGGGATGTCCGCACAGGCGACACTCGATGCCGTCACGGGCCATGGCGTGCTGCTGGGGACGCTCAGCTACATGTCGCCCGAGCAGTGCCGGGGAGCTCCCATTGATGCGCGCTCTGACATCTTCAGTTTCGGCGCGGTGCTCTACGAGATGATCGGCGGCAAGCGCGCCTTTCGCGGGGACACCGCCGCCGACACCATCAGCTCCATTCTCAAGGAAGAGCCTCCGGATTTTGCCACCGCCGGACGCGATGTGCCGCCGCTGCTGGAGCGCATCGTTCACCATTGCCTCGAAAAAGATCCGTCGGCTCGCTTTCAGTCCGCGCGTGACATTGCTTTTGCTCTGGAAGCGCTGCCTTCAATCTCATCGTCTGCGCCTGCGGCGACGACAGCGCTGTCTACACCGGCGATCCCTGCGTTAGAAAACAGAAAACGCTGGCTCGTTCCCTCGCTGCTGGGGGTGATCGCCGTCCTCGTTGTATCTCTGCTATCCCTGGCGCTGCTTTTTTTTCGGGCCAACATCCACCCGCCTCCGCCGCCAAGGTATCGTCAGCTGACGTTTGGGCGCGAGTTCATCTCTTCTGCCCGCTTCGCCCCCGACCAGCGAACGATCATTTACAGCTCGGCGCATATCGGGACGCAAAACGAACTTTTCTCACTCGCGCCCGACAGTCACGCCCCTGTAAGCCTCGGTCTCAAAGATGCTGATCTCGAATCCATCTCTTCCACCGGAGAGATGCTCCTCATCCAGGAGCGACGAGAACTCGGTAGAAATGTCAAAGTCGGCTTGCTGGCCAGAGCGCCGCTAAGTGGCGCGGCTCCCCGTCCTATGATGAGTGATGTCGTGGACGCCGATTGGGGCCCGGACAACCAGATCGCAATTGCCCACTACGTGGACGGGCACTTTCGCATTGAGTACCCCATCGGCCACGTTCTGTATGAGCCCACCACCGGTTGGTTAGCCAACGTGCGCGTCTCGCCCAAAGGAGGCTGGGTGGCATTCGGCGAGTATCCCAGCTTCGGAGACAACGCGGGCAATGTGGTGATGGTGGACGCTTCCGGCCGCAAGCGGACTCTGTCCCCAAGGCAGTCAGCCATTGAAGAGATTCATTGGGCTCCCTCCGGCAAGGAGGTATGGTTCACCAGCGCGGAAGAAACCACCAAGTTTCAGCTCTGGGCGGCCGACCTTTCGGGCCATACCCGCGTGGTCGACCGAATTCCGGCCACCCCAACCCTCTACGATATCGCCAGCGATGGGCGCGTTCTCCTTGGGCAAAATACCTTTCAAATCTTCACCTACGTACGGGGACTTGGCCAGGACCAGGAACACGATGTGACCATTCAGAATTGGAGTGACGCTTCGGCCATTTCACCTGACGGCCGACAAGTGCTGGTGAATGAAGAGGGAACTGATAGCGGGCCTGATTACGACATTTACGTCCGCGCAAGCGATGGCGGAGCGCCCGAACGCATTGGCGATGGTGTGGGCTACGATTTCTCACCGGACATGAAGTGGGTTCTGTCGTCCCTTACTTTGCACATTCCCCGTCAGCTTTTCCTGATTCCCCTGGGCCCGGGGGAGACGAAGCAGATCACGCATGATTCCATCGACCGGAGCTACGCTCGTTTTCTGCCGGATGGCAAGAAGGTTGCATTTAGCGGCACGGAACCGGGTCACAAATCGCGCATCTACGTACAAGCCATCGATTCGGGAACGGCGCGCCCGATTTCTCCCGAGGGTGTGAGCGGATTTGTCCCCACCGCGGATGGCAGGTTCGTGTTTGGCTTCTCCGATTCCGTAGCGCTATATCCCGTGGATGGTCAGGAAGCGCCCCGCCCGGTTCGCGGCATCCATCCCAACGAGGCAATCTTTTCTGTGTCGCCGGACGGGCGCTCGGCGCTGGTTGGGGTCCTCGGTAGCTATTCGGCGGATGTCATCCGCGTGGATCTGGCCACTGGCCGCCGCAAATTATTCAAGAAAATCGGGTCATCCGACCCAGCGGGGGTTTTGTTAGTCGATGCTGCGTTCACTCCCGACGGCAAATCATATGTCTATTCCTGGTTCAACGCTCTGAGCCACCTCTATTTGGTGGAGGGATTGCGATGAGAAGAATCGGCAGGACGCTCTCCGCCCGACCTGGGCATCCCAATCTTGGGGCAGGCCAGAGGCCCAGAGGCGCAGAAGCATTCTCCGTGGCGTTTCGTCGGCAAATTGATGGGACAAGGATTGGGATCCACTCTTCGCCTACACGTTGTCTGGAGGGCTAGGCAACGATTGTTGTAATCCGGCGTGGCTGCTGAAAAATCCCATTCCGGCGGAAATGGTCGAAATTCGTATGATGGGAAACACCTTGGAATTGGAAAAGATCACTAATAACGCCTCCTGACAATGCCGCTTACGCTCCAAATCAGTTCCGGCGACTTGTGGAGCCATCGGAAGCATCGGATGTATCAGTAAGACGATTGCTCCAGCCATGTCAAAGTGATAGGTGTTGTGAGTTTGCATTTCATGGCTCCAGGCTCAGGGCTTGCTTATGCGCCTTTTCGTAGCTCTCGACATCGACGATGCTATCCGCGAGCGCCTGGCTGGCTTCGTCGAAGGCGTCCGCGACCTGGCCCCTGACGCCCGGTGGATGAAACCGGAATCGCTCCACGTCACGCTGAAGTTCATCGGCGAGCAACCCGAAGACTCGATAGGAAAGATCAAACAATCGCTAAGCTCGGTCGCCGCCGGTACCGCCGAAATTCACTTCCGCAACTATGGATTCTTCCCCACCCCGAAATCCGCCCGCGTTTTCTGGGTGGGCATGGAGGCCGGGCCTCAGCTCGCGGCGTTAGCCGCGGCGATCGACGGGACACTCTCCCTGCTCCAAATCCCAAGAGAAACCCGGGCTTTCAGCCCGCACCTCACGCTGGCCCGCGGCGCGGGCGGTTCCGGCGCACCGCACCGAAACAAGAGCGACCGCCCGAATCGCATCTTCCAGCGCTTGCAAGTGGAGCTCGCTCGGCTCCCACAACCCGAATTTGGCAGCATGCTTGCCGGAGAGTTCTATCTGTATCAGAGCCAGCTCTCGCCGAAAGGGTCCACGTACACCAGGCTGGCTCGTTTCGCGCTAAAGTAGCGTAGCGCGGAACGCGAAACGGGCGCCGCCGTCCCGGCCGGTGCCTTGCCCTGGGCGCAAAGGGCGAACGGGTCTCGCGCTGGCTGCGTGCAGCGTGTATTCTGTCGGCGGTTCCGCATCCATGTCGAGCTTCCTCCTGATCGCCGTCACTAGCTACCTCCTGGGCTCCGTCCCCTTCGGCTATCTCCTGGTCCGCATCTTCCGCGGCGAAGACGTCCGTCAGAGCGGCAGCGGGAATATCGGCGCCACCAACGTTTCCCGAAAATCCACCGCGCTCGGCATCCTTACTCTGCTGCTCGACTCGGCAAAAGGATCCGCCGCGGTCCTGACCGGTCTCAGCCTGAGCCCGGCGCTGTCGGAACGTACGGTGATTGCGCACGTCCCATGGGGCGCTCTGCTTCCGGCTTCATCTTTGCCGGACCTGGCTGTCCCGGCCACGTTCGCGACTCTCTGTGCCGTTCTCGGCCACATCTTCCCGGTATGGCTCAAGTTCCGTGGAGGCAAAGGCGTAGCCACCGCACTAGGCTCGTTTGCCCTGATCGCACCCAAAGCGGTTCTGGTTGCAGCGGGCATCTTCGTGGTTGTGGTTCTGGTCTTCCGCTACATTTCTCTTGGATCGATCGTCGCCGTGGCGCTGTTCCCCACTCTGACGTGGGTGCTGCGAGAATTCGGCCAAACCTGGCTGGCCCTGGTTTTCATTTCGCTGGCGTCGCTTGCCATCGTGCTCCGGCACCACGAGAACATCCGCCGCCTGCTTACCGGCACGGAGAACCGCATCGGGGCCAAACCGGCCGTCGAGCAGGGGAACCAATGAGCGACATCGCGGTCATCGGAGCCGGAGCGTGGGGCACCGGGCTGGCCATCGTGCTGGGACGCAAAGGCACCCACCGGGTTCGGCTGTGGGCGCATGAGGTGGACGTCTGCGAATCGATCGCGCAGAAGCGAGTCAATGAACGATTTCTGCCCGGCCACGAAATCCCGGCCGCTGTCACCGCGAGCAACGACCTCGGGACAGCCCTGAAAGCCGCGCAGGTCGTGGTCAGTGTGATGCCGTCGCAGCATTGCCGCAGCCTGTTCGAACGCATGCGGCCCCTGATCGCCCCGCGAACACAAATCGTCAGCGCCACCAAAGGAGTGGAAGAAGGATCGCTTCTCCGCATGACGGAAGTGATCTCCCAGGTCCTCGACCGCGGGGATGCACCGGTCGGCGCCCTCAGCGGGCCATCCTTCGCGCAGGAAGTCGCGCGCGGAGATCCTACTGCCATCACCATTGCTTCCGGGGATGTCGCCCTGTTGCGCACCGTCCAGCAGGAGTTCTCCGACCCCAGCTTTCGCATCTACACGAACTCGGACGTCGTCGGGGTGGAGCTCGGAGGTGCGCTGAAGAACGTCATCGCGATTGCGGCCGGCATTTGCCACGGGCTTGGTCTTGGCCATAACTCGGTGGCCGCGCTCATCACACGCGGCCTCGCCGAAATGACGCGGCTGGTCGTAGCCTGCGGAGGCCGCGCCGAAACCATGGCCGGACTCGCGGGGCTCGGCGACCTCGTGCTGACCTGCACCGGCGGTCTCTCGCGCAACCGCAGCGTCGGAGTCGAACTCGGCCGCGGCAAAAGGCTTCCGGAAATCATCGCCGCCATGCACGGCATGGTCGCTGAGGGAGTCTTCACCACGACGGCTGCAGTCGGCCTGGCCAATGCCCGAAAAGTGGAGATGCCGATTACCGAGCAGATGCACGCCATCCTGCATGATGGAAAGAGCCCACGCGAAGCCATCCAACAACTGATGACGAGAACGGGAAAGAGCGAATCCACAGGTGGGGAGTCATTTTCCCCCCGCCTGCACAAAGTCAAGAAACCATCCGGTCGCGAGACGCGCCACAAGCGTGGTGCACCCTAGGGGTGACGCCGGGAGGTGTTACCGTTTAGGGGTTTTCCAAACCTGTCCGGAGCCTTTATGTATCGACGCGCGATCTGTTCGACCTTCCTGCTTGCATCTCTCAACTTTGCCGTTGCTCAATCGCCGACCCTGGCCGCGCGCCTCGGCTACCCCTCCGATTCCAGGCTCCTGATCGTTCATGCCGACGACCTCGCCGTCGCCCACTCTGAAGACGCCGCCAGCTTCGATGCTCTCGACAAAGGCGCCGCTAGTTCCGCCAGCATCATGGTTCCCTGCCCCTGGCTCACCGAAGTCGCCGCGTACGCCAAAGCCCATCCCGCCGCCGATCTCGGCCTGCACCTCACGCTCACCGCCGAGTGGAAATCCTTTCGCTGGGGCCCGCTTGAATCGAAAGACAAAGTTCCAAGCCTGTTTGATCCTGACGGATATCTGTGGCCCGAGTCCGAACCGGCTCTCCAGCACCTCAAAGCCGACGAAGCAGAGCGCGAACTGCGCGCCCAGGTGGAACGCGCCATGGCCATGGGGATCCATCCCACGCACCTCGACAGCCACATGGGAGTGCTGTTCGGCAGGCCGGACCTGTTTGCCGCCTATGTCAAAGTCGCCCGCGAGTACAAGCTGCCCTTCCTTGCCATGCTGGGCGCCAGCCTTTCGCCGGAAATGCGGAAATATCTCTCCGACAAAGACATCTTCCCCGACGCCATCATCATTGCCAACCCGGGCGTCGCCGTTACTGAGTGGGGGAATTTCTACCTCAATGCGATCAAGAATCTCAAGCCAGGGTTCACCGAGATCATCGTTCACCTCGCCCACAACGACTCAGAAATGCAAGCCGTCACCGTCGACCACCCCGATTACGGCGCCGCCTGGCGCCAGCGCGATTACGACGCCATCACAAGCGCGGAGTTCAAGAAGGCGTTGGATGACAACCATGTCATCCTTATCCACTGGAACGACATCAGGAAACTGATCGAATAGGGATTCGGCCAACCTGCCTTGCTGGGGTTATCTCGCGATGGGCCGGGCGCTATCTTCACTGCTTCGCGGCTATACGCTGCATGTACTCGCTCAGCGTCACGAAGCGGTATCCGCGCGCTTTCAGGTCGGCGATCAACTCTGGCATCATCGCCGCCGTCGACGACAATTCATGGAAGGCAACAATGTGCGTGTAGATTCCATGTTTCTCCCGTTGCCCGATCTGCTTTAAGACTGCGTCGGCGAGCGAGGGCTTGGGGCACCGGGTAGAGTTCCGGGCGCACAGATAGTCGAGCGAGTTCACATCGCGCAGGGCAACCGGGTTTTTCGACGAGATCGTCAGCAGCTGATAGCCCTTGTGTTCCAGGTCCCGGCGGGCATCATCGCTGATAATCCAGTCCGGAGGACGGACGTAGTGCGGCTCCGCACCCGTCACCCTCTTGATCGCTTCGGCTCCCCGATCTACGTCGTCGATCACCCATTGTTCGCCGCGCTTGTTCTCGGCGGTGCGCAGATCGAGGTGGCTATAGGTATGGTCCTCCAGTTCCTGTCCGTCGCGCACCAATTTCTCGGCCGCGTCGAGGCAGGTCATGCCAACGTACTCTTCATGACGCCGGTCTCCCCACGTCTTCGGGGTAAGTCTCCAGCCGACGACGAAAAACGTCGCTTTGACGCCATTGCCGTCGAGCACGCTGACCAGGCCAGGTCCCGGATGCTCACCCTTCGAACCGAACAAAACGTAGGGGCGGGGGCCGTCGTCAAAGGTGAGTGCAATGAGCTTGTCTGTCGGGAACGCAGAGGTCGCGGTCAGGAAAAGAACGGCCACAAGCAACGACACTTTGCCAGAAAACATCCGGTCTCCCATGGTGACTTCACAATTCCTTCTTCTAATATATTGGAGCGCCATCCGTGCAGTGGCTCATTGCCTTTGCGGGATCTCCCCTCCCGTTTGCCCGGTGTGTCCGACCGCAAGGCGGCGGCAACGATGTCTTCGAAAGGTTCGTGTTCACAACAGAGGCACGCCTGGAAAATCCGCAGACGGAATGGCGTAGACTTTGCCTATGGCTGTGACCGTCGAAATGCACAACACCGGTGAGGCGCAGTCGCGGCGGGATGTCGTCGCGATGATCGAACATGTTTTTTCGGACAGGCATGGGGACTGGCGAGTCCTCATCCTCGGCTCGCTGGCCAGCGATCGCTGGGAGATGGAGATTACCGGCCCCAACGGCTTCGAGCGCTCCTACACGCTCGAGGGTGAACTGGGGCAGCACGAAGCGAGCACGGTGGCAGCCATCATTCGGAGAATGTTGCCGAACCGAAGCTAAGCGAAGAGCGCTCTTGCGCCCCAGACGTGCATTTTCGACGGGTACTTTGGTCATGCCGTCCCTTTGGCCATCCCCCGATAGAATCTGAGCGACAGGTTCAAGAGCTGCGGCCGGTTCGACGGCGTCTGCGACAAGTGGAGGGGGAACCTTGTCCTCCAACCCTTTCAGCCACGCCCGCCTGCCGATTTTGTATGCCATCCTCGGGGTGCTCCCGGTCATCCGCATCATCCGGATGTATTTCTACCCGACGCAGTGGAGGCCAATCATCGTGAGCGCCTGAAGGCCAACGAGAAGCTGCTGCAGAACACGATCACACGCTCGCTGGCCGACGACCTGTCTCAGCACGAGCGCTCGCAGCGCTCGATGCTGGAAAATCTGTCCATCGGCGATTCAGGCCGCCAGCGGCGGTGACATTGGTGAGAAAAGCATCGAAGCCCCCGAATTGCGCGCGCCGACGCGATCGCTTACGACGGCGGCGAGTGCTGCGCCCGCGCCGACCCCGCCCAGGTGGTCGCTGCCGAAACTGCCAGCCTGGAGCGAACCCGCGTCCAGCTACGGCTGCGCTCGTCAGATTCGACTTTCATCGAAAGTCAACATCGTGGCGCTATAATGGCACGGCGCGCATGTCCCTTTCCCCTGGAACCAGGTTAGGTCAATATGAAATCCTCTCTCCCCTCGGCGCCGGCAGCATGGGGGAAGTCTACCGCGCCCGCGATCCTCGCCTGAACCGCGACGTCGCGATCAAAGTCCTGCCGCAGTTCGCCTCGGCTGACCCCGACCGTCTCTATCGCTTTGAGCACGAAGCTCAGGCCGCCGCTGCGCTGTCCCATCCCAACATTCTTGCCGTCTATCAGATGGGAACATACGAAGGAACGCCCTACCTGGTCACCGAGTTGCTCGAAGGCATGACCCTTTCCGAGACGCTGCGCCGCGGACCCCTTCCGTTGCGCAAGGCGATCGACTATGCCATTCAGCTGGCCGATGGACTGGCCGCAGCCCATCAGCGCGGAATCATCCATCGCGATCTGAAACCAGAAAATATCTTTCTGACCAAAGACGGCCACATCAAGATTCTCGATTTCGGGCTCGCCAAAATGGCTCCTCCCAAACAGGCCCCCGGCGCACTTGCGCCCACCATCACGCGCATCGGCGTCGCCATGGGGACTGTCGGATACATGTCGCCCGAGCAGGTCCGCGGGTTGCCCACGGATCATCGCACCGACATCTTCGCCCTGGGTGCGATCCTCTTCGAGATGGTGATGGGCAAACGCACGTTTCAAAAAGCCACCGAAGCCGACACCATCAGCGCGATCCTCAATGAAGAACCGCCCTCCATTGCTCAATTCGCGCCCGACACGCCGCCTGCTCTGGAACGCGTCGTGCGCCGCTGCCTCGAAAAGAATCCCGAGCAGCGCTTCCACTCCGCGTCGGACCTGGCCTTCGCCCTCGGAGCCTTATCGGGGCCTTCGACCCCAAGTGGCGAATACCCGATTGCCAAGACTACGTTGCCGGGCTGGAAGCGCACCTGGATCGGCGCAGCTCTGTTGCTGATCGGCGGCATGGTTGCGCTCGCGTATCTTCTGCTCGAGCCGCCGGTATCGCCCACGATTGGCGACTACGTCCAACTCACGCACGACGGCGAGCCCAAATCTCTGATTGGCACCGATGGTGCGCGCCTCTACTTGGGGCTGGGAGTTGGGGCATCGGCGAGCCTTACTTCGCATGGCATCGGAGAAATGTCGACCGGCGGCGGTGATCCCAGAAAGCTGTCCGTGATGCCTTCGCCTGACATGGTTCCTGTGGCCCTGTCGCAGGACGGCTCCGAACTGCTTGCGGTCAACGGCCAGGGTGCGCCTCCGAAAGGACCTTTGTGGAGCGTCCCGATTCTCGGCAACTCGCCGCGCAAACTGGGCGAAGCCATCGCGGAAACTGCCGCGCTCTCGCCCGATGGAAAAGCGCTCGCCTATACCAACCTTGGCGATATCTTCGTCGCCAAGTCCGACGGCTCAGGCGCGCACAAACTGCTCAGCGTGAAGGGTGACATAAAGAACATCACCTGGTCGCCCGACAACACGCGCCTGCGATTTGACTCGTCGGAGACAGTCGGCACGGTTGGCCAGCATGTCGAATGGGAAGTCTCCGCCGATGGCGGCAATCTCCACCGACTGCTCGACGGTTGGCACAATCCTCCAGATGAATGCTGCGGGAAGTGGACGCCGGACGGAAAGTTTTTCATCTTTCAGTCGCAAGGGCAGATCTGGGCGCTGCCGGAAAAAACTTTCCTTCATCGCCGCGCGCACCCGTTCGCGCTCACTTCAAGTCCAATGACGCTCTCCTCGCCCCTTCCCAGCAAAGACGGCAAGAAGCTTTTCCTCATTGGACGCACGTTTCGTGGCGAGCTGATGCGGTATGACTCCAAGGCGAGTCAGTTCATGCCAT
>Ga0123356_10004226_pt1 | contig 14852 bp, 12 predicted proteins | sample TergutEmb28metaG_2_FD_92546 | JGI IMG/M metagenome (GOLD analysis project Ga0123356, IMG submission 92546) | Embiratermes neotenicus P3 segment gut microbial communities from Petit-Saut dam, French Guiana - Emb289 P3 | ecosystem: Host-associated > Arthropoda: Insects > Digestive system > Gut ... | reverse complement strand
GGACTGTTAATCGCGAAGTACACTCCCGGCTGCAAGACGCAGGCCGCGATGACCGCCATCACGGCCACCGCAGACTCGGCCATCATCGCCCCGTACCCGACCATGCGGGTTTCGGTTTCGCGCGCAATGAGCTTGGGAGTGGTCCCGCTGGATATCAGCGAATGGAATCCGCTGATCGCGCCGCAGGCGATGGTGATGAACGCGAACGGAAAGATTTTTCCGGCGAATACGGGCCCGGTGCCATCAACGAAAGGCGTGAGCGCGGGCATATGCAGTGTGGGATGCAAGGCTACGATGCCGATGCCGAGCAGGCCGATGGTCCCCAGCTTGACAAAGGTGCTCAGGTAGTCGCGCGGCGCGAGCAACAGCCATACCGGGACAACGGATGCAGCAAACGCATAGATGATGATTGAAATCGCCAGAGTTTGCGCGCGCAGGGTGAAGATCGGCGCCAGCGTCTGACTCTGAGAAACCCACTGGCCTCCCCAGATCGCGAGCAGGACAAGAACGAATCCAAGGGCGGATACTTGCAGCACTTTCCCGGGACGAATGCGGCGCAGGTAGACGCCCATCAGCAGGGCGATCGGGATTGTCATTGCAATGGTGAAAGTTCCCCAGGGGCTGTCTTTCAACGCGTTCACAACGACCAGCGCGACGACGGCCAACAGGATAATCAGGATCGCGATGACCGCGGCATAAGCGACGAAGCCCCCGACAGTTCCGGTTTCTTCCTTAGCCATTTCGGTAAGCGATTTGCCATCGCGGCGGACCGAGAATACAAGAATCACGAAATCCTGCACACAGCCGGCGAAGATGGCTCCGACCACAACCCAGAGAGTTCCGGGAAGGTAGCCGAACTGTGCCGCCAGCACTGGACCTACGAGCGGGCCCGGGCCGGCGATGGCGGCGAAGTGATGTCCGAAGACGACCCACTTGTTGGTGACCAAGAAATCGCGGCCGTTCTCGAGACGTTCGGCGGGCGTGGCGCGGAGTGCGTCCAGGGCAAGAATTTTGGTGGCAATGAACTTGGCGTAGAAGCGGTATCCGAGGGTGTAGCTGCAGGTCGCAGCCACGACGAGCCAGAGAGCATTAATCGGTTCACCGCGGTGGACCGCGACTAGGGTAAGCGCTCCCACTCCGGCTGCGCCGACCAGTATCCAGACGAGAAACCATAAAGCCTTGTTCATTCCGTCGAGCATTGTGGCGAATCTGCGGGCTGAGCGCAATGCCTATGTAGGACCATCCGACGATACACCGAAGGACGCTGCCTGATCGATTTTCTTCTACCCGTTGTTCGTTCCCAGCAGCGATTCAAATAGTGTTACTCTAGCTGTTCCGAGCGATTGCCACCCCCAGCGATTGGGCCATTTCGTCGAGCCCCTGCACCCGGGGTGCATTCCGAGGATTCATCCTGAATTCGTACTTACAGAACAGGAGCAAACGATGAAGATTGGCATGTTAACGGGCGGGGGCGATTGTCCTGGGCTGAACGCCGTCATCCGTGCGGTGGTGCGCAAGGGGATTTTTCACTATCGCGATGAATTCCTGGGCTTTCTGGAGGGCTGGCGCGGGCTGATTGATGATAAAAGCACGCCGCTCGATCTGGATGCGGTCAGCGGCATTCTGCCCCGCGGCGGCACGATTCTGCGCACATCGCGCACCAATCCCTCGAAGCGTCCGGACGGCTTTGACCGCTGCATGGCTACGATTGCGGCGCACAAGATCGACGCTCTGGTGGCGATCGGAGGCGACGACACGCTGTCAGTCGCGCAGAAGTTGCACGAGACCGGCGTGAACGTCGTCGGAGTACCGAAGACCATCGACAACGACCTCGGCGGAACGGACTACACATTCGGTTTCGATACCGCTTGCAACATCGTTTGCGAAGCCATCGACCGCGTTCACACCACAGCCGAAGCGCACAATCGGGTGATGGTGGTCGAGGTGATGGGACGTGACGCGGGCTGGATTGCCTTGTACAGCGGGATCGCCGGCGGCGCCGACGTGATTCTGATTCCGGAGCGGCCGTTTGACATCGACATGGTCGCGGAATCGATCCGCCAGCGACATGAGCGTGGGCGTTACTTTTCGATCGTCGTCGTGGCGGAAGGCGCAAAGTTTGCGACCGGATCCGGCGCTCCGGTTGTGCAGGATATGGGTAAAGACGATTTCGGCCATGTCAAGCTTGGCGGTGTGGCCAACATAGTGGCGCGTGAAATCGAGGCGCGCACGAAATTTGAAACGCGCGCCGTGGTGCTCGGGCATATCCAGCGCGGAGGTTCGCCGAGCGCGTTCGACCGCGTCCTGGCCACTCGCTACGGCCTGGGAGCGATTGACATGGTGCATCGTGGCGAATTTGGCTGCATGGCAGCCCTGCGCAACAACAAGATTGTGGCCGTCACGCTGAAGGAGGCGATCTCGAAGAACCGCGTCGTCGATGATGAGGTGATTCGCATCGCCGACGGATTGTTTGAAGAGGTTGCGGTGAAGGCAGTGGGCAAATAATGTATTGAGACGGCCTCCCCCGCTTACGGCGGGCGGAGGCCTTTTCTTGTCTGCGCATGATAAGTTCATCCAGAAAGAATTGGCTTTGGCTTGCGCTCGGCGTAGCAGCCTGCGCGGTCAGTTGGACTTACGTGCACCGAGTGCTGCTGCCGTGGGAGTACAACGTCAACGTGACGCGAGGGCAACTTAAGGCGCAGATGGGGGATCTGTATTCGCCTTGGGTGGGAACTCGAGAACTTCTGCTGAAGGGGCGAAATCCTTATAGCGCGGAAGTAAGCCACGAGATTCAGATGGCATTCTATGGACACGCCATCGACCAGAGTTATGACAAGCCGGAATCGGAAATTGTGGATGAGCAGCGGTTCGCCTATCCGGTGTACGTCGTGTTTCTGCTGGCTCCGGCAGTGCATGCGGACTTTGCGCGGCTCGAGAAATGGGCTCCCGTGGTGCATGGGGTGCTTGTAGCCGCGAGCGTATGGCTTTGGATGGCTGTATTGCGTTGGAAGCCCCCGCCGGCCATCGCTGCAGCAGTGGCTTTGTTCGCCTTAAGTTGTCCCCAGATTGCTCAAGGATTGCGGCTGCGGCAGTTCGGGCTCTTGGTAGCCTTCCTGCTGGCGCTGGCGAGCTGGTGTGTAGTGCGCGAACAATATTTCCTGGCGGGCATCCTGCTGGCGGTTTCGACCATCAAGCCGCAGATGGTCGCGCTGGCGATGGTGTGGTTTCTGATCTGGACCATCGGCGACTGGAAGAGACGGTGGACGCTCGCCGCGGGATTTTGCCTTGCGATGAGCATTCTGGTCGGCGCAGGAGAGTGGCTCGTTCCCGACTGGCCCCGCTCTTTTCTCCGAGGGCTCGCGGCCTACAGACAGTACTCGGGTGCCAAGTCGCTGGCGACCGTGCTTCTGGGAAGTTGGGTGGGAGGGTTGCTATCTCTGTTGGCAGGCTTCGTCCTGCTGAACTACGCCTGGAGACAGCGGCGCGCGTGCTCTGAATCGCCCAAGTTCCTTCAAACTCTGAGCCTATTCTTAATTGCTGGTACTGTGATTCTGCCGTTGCTGCCTCCCTACAATCAGGTGATCCTGCTGCTGCCAGTCGCCATGCTCATTCGTGATTGGAGATCGTTGCCGAGGTGGGCCCGCGCAGGCTTCGTTCTACTGGTGGCATGGCCCTATGTCACCTCGCTCGGACTTTTGCTGCATCCACCCGACCTGGATTCGCTTCAGCGCGTTCCTTTGCTCCCTTCCGCCTTAACGCTCCTCACTCCTTTTCTGGTGTTTTGGCTACTGCTCAGTCGGCGGGAGCGAACAGGGCCCGTAGCCAGTTGGGGCTAGAGTGGTTAATCCGGCAAGGAACCGACGCTGGCGAAATCGAGGGCCCGAACCTGTTCTAACTTAAGATGAAACATCTTGGGCAACTCCACTCGGTTGAATTCCGCGCAGCAGGATGATCGCCAGCATCGGGAGGTAAATGGATAACACGATCCATCTGCCAACCTGGGTGAACGTATGAGGGCTGTGATACCAGCGCCAGATGCCTCCCCCCCAACTGAAAAAAATTGTGATGATCATTTCCCGGCGAGTCTTGGGAATCAGCCAGAGAATGAACGCATCAAAGAACCAGCGTTGGGGCATGAGGGAAGTGAGCAAGAGCAGAATGGCATCCCGATCGCGATAGCGAAACAAGGCGAGCAAAATCAGCGGCCCCGGAAGAACGAAAAGAGCGATGAAGTGCTGATAGTTCCTGGCCTGTGACAACCAAAGCAACGGCCATCTGGGCGCGGCGCATAGACTGATGATTCCCACAATGAGGCACGCCCACAGCCCGCGACGCGACAGGTGCGTGAGCAGTATCGGCAGGCCAACTTGTGGCTTCGCCATGGTCGCGGGCAGCAACAGCGGGAACAATGCGCTCGCCGTGATGAAAGGAGACCATTGCACATAGAGAAGGGCAATCCAGTACGGGTAAGCCAGGAACATGAGGAGCCGGTCATAACTCTCCCGTGTCAATCCAAAAGCCAGAAGCGCCGAACTGATTCCATAAAAAAGGCCAGCAGCCAGCTCACGAGGAAGGCGGATGACCGGCAAGGCAAACAGCGCCGCTGTAAAGGGATATTGCTCCAGAGGCGTGTCGTAAAGCGGTTGGCGGGCCAGCCATTGCTCAGCCAGATGAATCGACCACCCGAAGTCGCCCGCCCCCAACTGCAGCCGACGCGTCAGCAAGAAGCAAAATGAGCCAGAGGTAACACCGATCAGGCTTGCGACAAGAACCCGCGACCGAAGAGGTAACATTTGGCTCGATGTACGATAGCGCCAATTCTTTGAACTGACAAATAAGCATCGCTGGCCTGAATCCGGATGAACACCGAGCGGTGGCTTAACTCGAAACGTGTGCGGGCGCATGCCGTCCTTCTCGCCATCACACTGTGGACGCTGTATATCTGGAACGTCGCCACTCCGACACTACGCGATCGCAACGGCAATCTCAAAGGCACGGACTTTCTGCATCTCTACACCCTCGGCACGCTGGCAGTCGAGCGTCGCGGCGCTGATTTATATGACATGAATGCGCAGGCTGCCGTGGCGGCCGCACGTGTGCCGGATGCGGGAGGAATCCGATACTTGCCGCTCTATCCACCGCAAGTTTCACTTCTGTTCGCCCCGCTGGCGCACCTCTCCTATGGGTGGGCCTTGGCTTCCTGGTGGATTTTCACTTGCATTGTTTACGTCCTCTGCTGCTACAGCTTTTGGCGTGGTTGCCCCCGGCTTCGCGAATATAGAGTAACCGTGGCGCTGCTCGCTGTGGCATTTCCCGCATTCTTTCACTTGATTGCCTGGGGACAGACGTCCGCCATCGCGCTGGCTTGCTTCACAGCTCTCTTCTTCTTGTTGCGTGGTCGCCGGGAATTTGCCGCCGGCCTGGTGGTCGGGTGCCTGATTTTCAAGCCGCAATTGGGATTAGCTCCGGCAATCATCTTCTTGGCGGTGGGAGCGTGGAAGGTGGTGGCGGGCGCCGTTGTGTCGGCGGCCGCGCAGCTTTCGTGCGGAATCCTCTATTACGGGGTGGGACCTCTTGGCCAGTGGTTGCGGACGATGGCTGGTGTGCGCCATGTGCTGCCCTTGCTTGAGCCGCGTCCTTATCAGACGCACTGCCTCCGAACTTTCTGGGCCATGATCGTACCGTGGCCGTACTTGTCGTTGGCCTTGTATCTGCTGAGCGCCGGTGTTGTTCTCGCTTGGACGATCGCCGTGTGGAGACGCGGGGGACAGCCTTGGTCTCTGCGATACTCGGCGCTGCTCTTGGCCACCGTGCTCCTCTCACCTCACCTCACAGTGTACGACCTGGTGGTTTTGGCCCCAGCGTTTCTGCTGCTGGCTGACTGGCGGATTGCGGAAACAACATCGTCTACCATAGGAATGGGGAGTCTTCTCTACTTCGCGTATATGCTGCCTCTGCTTGGCCCGTTGGCACGCTGGACGCATGTCCAGCTATCGGTTGTCGCCATGGTGTTGTTGCTGGGGATGATCTGGCGCAGGTCGAAGCCAGGCGCAGTATTACCGCGGCCTGCCGAACAGGAAGGCTAAAGCCAGGGGAAATCGTCGCGCCCACGCGGATTCGTGGTGCGTCGCACCTTCCTCGACAGTCAGCAGCAGGCCCTTGTTGTCGAGGCCTGCCCGACGGAAGATGGCGGCCAGTTCCCGCACATCGTCGACCGCGCTCTGATCACGATCTTTTTGGCCGGCTTCGGCGGTTCCAATCGCCATAAAGATGCGCTCGGGCCAGTCACGAATTCGGCGGCTGTCTTTGATCAGTTGCCGGTTTGAGGTCCACAGCGACGGGCTTTCAAGGAGCAGGCGGCCGATCAGTCCGGGACGCACTGCGGCCGTGTACAGGGAAATCAGTGCGCCCAGCGATGATCCGCCCAGGCCTGTGTTCTCTGGACCGACTGCGACGCGGTAGTTTCGCGCCACAAACGGCATGACTTCCTTGATCAGGAAATTTGGATAGTGGCGGCCTCGTACGCGCAAGATCATTGGATCGAGCGAGCGGTGAGGCATGTATTCGCGGATGCGGTCCTGGCCTGAGTTATCGATGCCCACGATAATCATGGGGGGGATGACGCCCTCGCGAATCAGTCGGTCGGCGGTTTCATCGACTTGCCACTCCACACCGGTAAATGAAGTCGACGCCTCGAACAGATTTTGACCATCGTTGAGATAGAGAACGGGATAGCGCCTGCCTGCGTTGGCGGAATCGTCGTATCGAGGAGGCAGCCAGACGCGGAGATGGCGCGTGTTGCCGAAGACGCGGCTGGGGAATTGGTGCAGCCGCAAGTCGCCGGTAGCCGCTTCGACGTGAATGACCCCGGGAGCGAGGGCCGGAGGCTGGGTTTCTGTTGGTTGGATTTCGTCCATCCAAGAAAAATGCATCCTTAGAATACAACGTTGGGCGGCGTCATGACCTGGCGGTTCTCCACTTTATGGCGACCGAAAGTACGGCTATCAAAAAGATCAGGAATTGTGAACTGAGGCACAGGATGCACCAGGTCATGAGCTTGTAGGCTTCAATATAGGAAAGGTACAAGGCAAAGGCCAGTCCCGCCAGGGCCGCAATGATAAGGAGGGTTGGTGTTTCCTCCCGCGACCTCCACAGGGTGGCAAGGAGAAACAGCAGAGCATATCCGGCGACGCCGATGGCGGCCACGGGAATCCCTGCGACAGTGGAGTATTCGCTGCGGTTCACGATGTCGCAACTGAACTTCTGGCTGAAATCGCAGAAATCCGTTGCGGACTTCGCGTAGTGGCGTTCGAGAGAAACCACCGAAACAATAGCCCCGGCCAGGGCCAGAACCGCGATCAGCGCGAACAGGACTCGATTGAAGCGGGCGACGTCGCTCACGGCAAACTGCACCCGGTCTTGGCGCTCAGTTCTTCCAGCGACAACTTGCCCTCTTTCGGGGGCGCCGCTCCGAATTGCCAACTGGGAAACAGCTTCACGCCCGCAGCCTGACAAACTTGCGCCATTGGACCGGAACCCGGCGGCCCGACCGCGCACTCGACATAGGGCACATAGTGAAATGCGTCGCCGAACAGTTGTTTCTGCTCGGCACAATGCGGGCACCAGTAGAGGCCATACATCTTGGCCTGCCTGCTTGCGAGGCATTTGGCGAATGAATCGTACTTGTGGTTTCTATAATAGCGGCTGGCGAGGAAAACTCCTGCGAGCAAGAGCAGGATCGCGACATATAGGAGGAGGCGCTTCTTCTTATCTCGATTGGACTCGTCGTCCATGCGCTCCTGCTGCCGTTTTCGCCGCTCTTCAGACATGACTATTTCTTATATCACGGCCATCAGGCCACAACCTTCAAGGCTCCGGGAAGCACGTCGAGTTCCTGGCAATCGAGCGACAGCACCTCGCCGTCGACCATGAGGTCGACGGGGCCATCGAGGTTGAATTCGATGCGACGTACGGCCTTGCGTTCTGCGAGCGGATGGTTGATGTGGGTGCCGTCATAGAGCGTCGGCAGGTTGCGGATCAGGCCCAGCCGGCTGATCGGTCCCCAGCGAACATATTCGATGAGGCCGTCGCTGACGTCGGCTTTGGGGGCAATCATCATCGTGCCACCCGTGTACTTGCTGTTGTTGAAACTAAGGAAGAGGCAACGGCGCATGTCGTAAGCGGCTTCTCCTTCCACGCGCAGGGGAAATGGTCGCCGCTTGAATCGTGCCAGCGTAAGAAAAATGGAGGCGAGATAACCGGGCTCTCCCCAGGCGCTAAAGCGGCGGGCGCGGAGTGCAGCGACATCGGCAGTGAAGCCCACACTCAACAGATTGATGTAGTGAATGACGCCCTGGCGATGGCGCAGGCGCAAAACATCGCAGGACCGGGAGCGATTCGCCAACAGCGACTCGATCGCATACTCGACACCCTGGTCGCTGAAGTCGCGGAGGAACGAATTCCCGGTGCCCAGCGGGAGAAAGGCCAAGGTGGGCGGTTCCGCTCCCAGGGCTTGGGGATAAAGGCCATTGACCACTTCGTAGGATGTGCCGTCGCCGCCCACAGCGATGAACTTTCGCACTCCGCGCTGATAGGCGGTTGTGGCGATTTCCGTTGCTTCGGTGGGAGAGGCAGTCGGTGCAACTTCGATTTCGAGGCCAGCGGCGCGGAGACGGTCTAGCGCCGGGCCGAGCAACTTGCTGCTCTTCCCGCCTCCGGCTGCCGGGTTCACGATTGCTAGATATTTTTGCCCCAAGTCTTCGATACCTGAAGGTGCGGCGATTGCTGCATCGGCGTTCTGCCGAACTCGGGATTCCCGAGAGCGGCGCTACAACTCAACTACTGCTGAGTTCTCGAGTGCCTTTCCCATGTCATCGGCTAGAGCTTGACGTTTGATCTTCATCGACGCCGTGCGGGGAAAGTCTTTGTCCCAGATCACATACCCGCTGATCCGCTTGAAGTCGGGCAGACGGCGGTTGCGCGCCGAAACATCCTCCAGCAACTTGCCGTCGAATGTCCGATTCTGATCGAGGCGCAGCACCAGGACCAGCTTCTCTGCGGTCAATTCCTTCTTCGGCCAGATGTAGTTCGCGGCGAAGACCGCGTATTCCTTGACCCCGAGGCCGTCGAAAACATTTTCAATGTCTTCGGGGTAGATATTCTTTCCGCCCTCGGTGACGATCATGTTCTTTTTGCGCCCGAAAAGCTGGAGGTGGCCGTGGCGCTCGAAACGACCCAGATCGCCCGTCAGGAGCCAGCCGTCGACGATCGTGTCGAGCGTGAGTTCAGGATCGTCAAGATAATGGGACATGACCGTCTTGCTGCGGGCGGCAACTTCACCGATGCCGTCGGCGTCAGGGTTCAAAATGCGAAGCTCAACTCCCGGAAGCGGCTTGCCGACCGTGTCGGCGCGGAACGGTTTCAAATCGTTCAGCGTCAGGGCCGTTCCGGCTTCGGTGAGGCCGTAACCATTCACCACCGGGATGCCAAGATCGTAGAAGAACTCCATGGTCGAGGGTTCCATAAAGGCCCCGCCGGTGATCAGCGCGAGCAATTCGCCGCCGAATGCGCGATGAACGCTGCCCAGAAGCATTCGGCTGAGCCCCAGCTTCGGACGCTTGCGCGTCAGTAGCCGGTTGGTTGCGATCATCGTGTTGAGGAGGGGGCGCTTCCACGACGGCAGTTCGTCGAACTTGGCGCGTAGGCCGCGCTCCAGATTCTTCACGATCATCGGGACCAAAGAGACGTAGGTAATCCGATAGCGGACGAAGGCATCGCGTACGAACTCGGGCCGTAGGGTGCGCAGGTGAACCACGCAGGCTCCGCATACGAAGGGACCGATGAAGCCGACCATGAAATCGATGGCGTGATTGGTCGGCAGAATACTCAAGTAACGCACGCCGGGCCAGAAGGGATACCAGGCGGTGAGCGACCGGCACTGCTCCAGATAATTCTCGTGGGTGAGGACGCATCCTTTCGGACGGCCGCCCGTGCCCGAAGAATAGACGATCGCGGCCACGTCGTCCTTCTGGCGCATGACGAAATCGGGAGCCCCTTTGCGCTTGAAATCTTCCCAGCGGAATGCGCCCGCCAAATCCGCCCCCAGCGGCGCTTCGGTGACCAACACAATCTTGGTTCCAAGGTGCTGGAACTCAGGGGACTGGACGATCGCGCGCCACAAGTAATATTCGACGATCAACACTTTCGCTTTGGAGTGAGCGAGAAGGTGGAGGTGCTCCGCTGCGGTGAGCTTATAGTCCAGCGGGACCAAAACGCCGCCGCAGTAAAAAATCGCATACGCGGAGATCAGCCACTTGGACTGATTCGTCATGATGATCGCTGCGCGCTCGCCGGGATCGAAGCCGGCGTCTTCCAGCGCGCGCGCCAGCGGCAGAGCGATTTCTTTGAAGTCGGAGTAAGTGAGCCGCTGTTTTTCGCGGTCGCGATCCGCCTCGATCAGGCATACCTCTGACGAAAAGCGATCCAGCGCATCGCGCAGTGCCGCGCCCAGACAAGTGTATTGGCCGAGATCGAGCATCCAAGAGCTATTTCACCACACAGCACAAAGATGCAGCGTACCGCTTAGTTATCAATTCATTACCCGCTAAAGCTTCGGATTGAAGTTCAAGAGTTCCGGCGAAACGAATCCGGGCCCACCCGCGAAGGGGTTTCTTTCACAACCGCGCCTGAATCTTACCCGCCAGAGTGCGGAAGTCGCTGACGCCCTGCAGTTCGTAGTCCGGGAGTTCGACGTGGAAGTGGTTCTCAAGCTTGGTAAGGAGGTCGAGCGTTTGCAGGCTGTCGATGCCGAGCGCCTGAAAGAAGTCGTCGTCGGGAGAGAGCTTTTCGCGCGGCACTTTGAAGTGCGTGGCGGCGAGCGTGAGTATTTCGTCCAGGGTCTTTTCAGCGGTTGGCATAGTCAGTCATTCTAATTCATTCGATTAGGGCAGGTAGGGCTGGGCGTCTTTGCTTTCTACAAACTTCTTCAGCCCCGCTTGCACCGCGGGGCGGGCAAAGAGCTCGCAGAAGATGTCGATCTCGCGCCGCAGCTCGTCGTGCGGGATGGGCTTGATGAACTGCTTGGCGGCTGCGGAGGTCTGGGGGGCGAATTTCGCCACTTGTGCGGCCGTGGCCCGGGCTGCGCGAAGCGCCTCGCCTTCTCCCACAACCTGGCTGACCAGCCCGATCTGTTGCGCCTTGGTGGCGTTGAAACTGCGGCCGGTTAGCAACAGGTCGCGAACAACCGCATTGCCGACATCGCGTTTCAGGCGCGGGATTCCGCCGAAGCCGGGAATCAATCCTAACCGCAGTTCGGGGAAGGCGAAGCGGGTGGTTTTGTCGGCGATGATCAAGTCGCAAGCCAGGGCAAGCTCCAAACCTCCGCCGAAGGTGACGCCGTGGACAGCCGCGATGGTTGTAAGCGGAGTGGAATCGATAATGTTAAGCGCGCGGTGGATGCGTTCGAGAAACTCGCGCACCCCTCTCACAGCTTCATGGTTCTCGATCCGCTGCGAGCGCTCGAAGAGTTCCCGCAAATCAGCTCCGGCCGAGAAGCCGGGCTTCCGGTCGCTATAAATGATGACCGCGCGGGCAGGCTGCTTGAGAGCTTGTAGTGCCGCCGCGAATGACTCGAGCTCGTTAAGCGAGATCGAGCCAATCTCGTTCAAAGGATCACGGTGCAGACATAACTCGACGAGGCCGTCCTTGTACTGGTAGTCCATGGTTTCACCACTCGAGCCGAGGACTTCGAAGGTGCTCATGCCGTCTTCACCGTCCCGTACATGTCGTCGATTTCATTCTTCATCCGCGCGGAAATCAGGTCGCGCTTCAGCTTGCCGTTGGCGGTGAGCATACCGTTGTCGATGGAAAAGGGCTCCGCACGCAGGCAAAAGGCGCGCACCTGCTTGTAGTGCGGCAGATGCGCATTGACGGCGTCGAGCGCTCGCTGCACCTGTTCGCCCTTCACGGGGCCGGTAACAATAATGGAGAGATACCCGCGACCGTTGCCCACGATCACCACCTGCTGTGCACCTGGAAGGCGACCGGCGATTTCCTCTTCGATCGTCTCCGGAGAGAGTTTGTGTCCCGAGCCGAGGACGATCAGATTCTTGATTCGGCCGACGATGCGCCATGTGCCTGTAGAGTCCAACTCGCCTTGATCGCCGGTGTGAAACCATCCCTCGCGCAGCACTTCGGCGGTTTGCTCGGGGCGGTTCCAGTAGCCAGGGAAAACGTTCGGGCCGCGGACGATAATTTCGTCGTTGTCTCCCAGCTTCATTTCGATGCCGTCGATCGAAGGGCCAACGCGGGCCGGTAAGGGATGGTGAGGATCGTCCATGGTGCAGATGCCGGTGGTCTCGGTCAGTCCGTAGACCTGGAGCACGGGAATGCCAAGCATTCGGAAATAGTTTTGGGTTTCAAGTGTAAGCGGAGCCGAGCCGCAGATCAGGGCCTTCAGGTTCTCGCCGACCATCTTCTTTCGTATGGTGGGAAACAGCAGGGTGTTTGCCAACCAAAACCAGACGCTGCCGGACGAGTGAGATCCCGGTCCTTGTCCGGCCCAGGCCGATGTGGCGCGGGCATACATCACAGCGACGATGCCTCCCCTTTTCGCCATTTGCTCGTCAACTGCCCGGCGCATGCGCTCGAGCAATTGCGGGACGTTGAGGAAATAGTGCGGCGCCACGGCCGGCATGTCGCTCGCAATCTTGGTGAGGTCTGTGTTCAGCGTGACCAGGCTTCCGCGCCGCATGAACGTCAGTAGGGCGATCCACGATGCGCAAAAGCTGAACGGCAGGTAGTGGAAGATGCGATCCCGGCCGATGCGCCCGCTCATTAACTGATCGAGGCGCGCGGATGTGCAGCCGAGCATGAAGCCTACGTTGGCCGCTGTTAACACCACACCCTTGGACTCTCCCGATGTACCGGAGGTGTAGATGATGGTGACTGGATCTTCGTCCCGCAGCCGGGGACGGTCTAAGGAAACGCCTTCGACTCCGGCAAAGATGTCGTCGAACAGGAATTGCGGCGGCGCTTCGGGCCATACCTGCTGGATGGCGCCACCGAGTGTCCGATCGCTCGAACAGACGAGCGCCGGCGTGCTGTCCTTGATCATGGCGACCAGTTCGGCTGGAGCTTGCCGGAAGTACAGTGGAACCACGATCAGGCCCTCGGCCATGGCGGCCAGGTCCATCGCCATCCAGCGAATGCTGTTGGGGCCGAGCAGGCCGCAGCGGTCGCCTTTCTTCAGTCCCTTTGAGGCAAGGAATGTGCGCGCTTTGCGGACAAGTTCGAGGAGTTCGGCGCCCGTCACTCCACTGATCTGGCCGTCGCGGATTTCCTCGAGCACCGTGGTGCTGGAAGCAGTCTTGAGCTGCGCGAAGATTTCTCCGACAAAGGGCATGCTTCAAGAGCTAACAGTAAGCCATCACCAACTGGCGCAACGACGCGTTCATCGGCGGCAAGTAATCTTCCCATCCCCATTCGCCGGTGCGCGTGGGGAATTCGGGATAGCGCCGCTGGACTTCCTCCTCAAAGAAAACCCCCATCTGCGCCATGACCTTCAGGTTCTTCACGACCGTGCGCGCGATCCCGTCGGAGATGCGCTCTCCTTCGGTGGCCAGCGTCTCAAGCGATGTAAGCAGCTTCGCCTCAAGCTCGGGATCCTCCACGGTCATCAGCAGTTCCTGATGTCCGCGCTCTCGCATCAGGTTGCGGATGCGCTCATCCATCGTGATGCCGGCCGACGGCACCAGTGCCGGCATGGAGGTCACGATTCCGTGATAGCGCGATGAGGCCATCATGTGACACGAGCGCAGAATGCTGACCAGTTCGTACATGTTGTATTGGTCAGAGCTCAAGACCGGAACGCCGCCGAGTTTTTCCGAGATGCGGTTCGCGGGGCGCGCGTCCAGTCGCTCCGTCGCAGCCAGAATGACGAATACGTTTCGCTTCTTGCGGAACCCATCGACCGCATTCGCGATCGAAGTCAGATAGTGCTGGTAAGCACGATCGGCGGCCGGCCCGGAATTGTGAAAATAGACCGTGCGGTAGTGGCTATCTTTGTAGGCGCCGGTCAAGCTGTGCAGTGCGTACTTTGCGACTGAGGCTTTCACCGGCCACTCGAAGGGATTAATCGGGCAAACTACCAGCACCGGCGTTCGCCCGTCCCAGCCAACTTGCCGCAGGACAGTCTGGCCGTATTCAGCGGGCTGCGGCTCAAAGGTCCAAGCTGTATCTGTACCCAGTTCGGTCGGAATACCCATCTGGCTGAGAATGAGGCGCGACTCTTCATTCCGCGTAATGACGAGCGAGTTCTTGCAGTAGCGGGCGCACATTTTGGCAACGAGCGGGTCCATATGCCCGGCCTCGGCGCCATAGCCGACGGAGAGCTTATTCTCAACGGCGGCGATTCCCAAAGAACCGATCATCATGGTGGTCAGAGCGTTGGCGAACTTGCTTTTGAACATCGAGCCTTCGCACGCCACAACACCGTGGTGTTTGGGAACTTCGTCCAACAGGAAGGGCGGGAAAATATCCGGAAGATGGACTTGCTTGCTGCCATCGAAGTATCCCTTCGAGAACTCGAAGTTCTGGCTCATCACGCTGAAATCGACGCGCTCCGCGCCCAGGATGTGCCGGATCTGGCGCAGCATTTCCTCAACGCGCACATCAGAACCCATGTTGCGCGTGCCGTTATATCCGGCAAAGAGCAGTTTCAGTTTTTCCCCGGGCTGCCAGGGCTTGTTGCCGCCGAGCATCCACCCCGCCTTGACGCGCTCGATGTTGCTGCTGACCCAGGCTTCCAGAATGAAATCCATCATGCGGCGGTACCTCCGCGCGCGGCGGGCCAG
>Ga0123356_10004225_pt1 | contig 14854 bp, 13 predicted proteins | sample TergutEmb28metaG_2_FD_92546 | JGI IMG/M metagenome (GOLD analysis project Ga0123356, IMG submission 92546) | Embiratermes neotenicus P3 segment gut microbial communities from Petit-Saut dam, French Guiana - Emb289 P3 | ecosystem: Host-associated > Arthropoda: Insects > Digestive system > Gut ... | reverse complement strand
CCGTGACCAGAATATTGTCCGGTTTCAGATCGCGATGAACGATCAGCTTCTGGTGGGCAACATGCACGGCGTCGCAAACCGGCAACAACAATCGCATACAATCACGTACCGAGAGTTCGTGCTGGTCGCAATAACGATCGATCGGCTGTCCGTCAACATACTCCATGACAAAGTACGGCAAGGAGTCCGGGGTAACGTCGGCATCCAGCACGCGGGCGATGTTGCCATGCTCCAGGCTCGCCAGAATCCGGCATTCCTGCTGAATTCGCTGGTCGAAAGCCTGCTGGTCAGGCCCGCTCTGCAGTACTTTGATCGCAACCCGCTGCTCGAATTTCCCATCGGTCCGCTCGGCCAGGTACACCAATCCCATACCGCCTTGTCCGATGACAGAAACCACGCGATACGGCCCCAGCTGCTCGCCATCGCTTAGTCTGGACGGGATTCGATAGTTTCCGAACGCTCCCCCTGGCCGAACCGCCGCCGAGGTCGAAACACCGCCCGTCCCGCCTGAGCTGGAATCACCGATATGGTTGGTATCCGGAATTTCGCGAGGAATTGCGACCCGAGGATTCATGGCCGGTGCACTGAGGAAGCTTCCGGCCTCGGCCTCTGCGTAGTTTTCGAGAAGTCTCTCCACCTCCCGGCGCATGGCATCGTCGGGACATTGCTCTCTCAGGAAATCGGGTCGTTGTGCCGGTGCCTGGTCCAGGGCAGATTCAAACAGCTTCTTTACCAGCATCCAGCTCTCTGGCGTCATCTGCATACTGTTCCTTCAGGTTGCCGTAGAGCCAGGCCTTGGCCAGACTCCATTCCCGCAATACGGTTTTGGAGGAAACGCGGAGGACCTCCGCGGTTTCATCAATCGTGAGGCCGCCGAAGTAGCGCAGTTCGACGATGCGTCCCTGACGGGGATCCATTGCCTCCAGCCGAGCCAGCATCTGGTTGATGGCTAGCAGTTCGTCCGTGCGGTCCGGAGAGACCAGCAACGTGTCATCGAGAGACACTTTCTGTTGCTTGCCGCCGCGTTTCGATCGCTGTTGAGCTCGGGCGTAGTCGACCAGGATCCGGCGCATCAACTGCGATGCCACGGCAAAGAAGTGAGCACGGTTTTGAAATTTTGCATCCGGCTGGCCCGCCAGCTTCAGGTAGGCTTCGTGCACCAGCGCGGTCGCTTGCAGTGTGTGTCCCGGGCGCTCATGGCGCAGACACTGCGACGCCAGACGGTGCAGCTCCTGGTAGACAAGCGGCACCAGTTGGGCGGCCGCGTTCTGGTCCCCATCCCCCAGTCTATTGAGCAGCAGAGTGACTTCCTGGCGAACTCCCCCCACATCTCCCCCGCACGCGAACCCGGGCAAAATTAAGCAATTCTACTCCACCCGACGCCGCCGCAGAAGATGTTTGCAAAAGATATTCCTTATTCTCCATAGAGCCAGTTCAGCCACCACCCCGTAACCAGCACTAACTAAGTGACCTGAGCACGAACCACTGTACCGGAGGCGTCGATAAATCCGTCAGATCCAACGGACCGTGGCCAGCAGGTCGCCGGACGCGTAACACTTTGACCAACATGCCAGCACGCTCCACTGCTGGAATCGTCGGTGGCTAATGTTTCACTTTATATGTCAGCTCGATGCTTGCTTCAGCACCGGCACCGGCAATGCCAATACTTCCATCCATGGACACCGCCAGTCCGACGGTGACCTCATCCAATAAAGTGTTTTGTGGGACGCTTGTCGAAACACTGGCCACAATCTCAGCGATTTTGTCGCGCAGTTCGACAATCTGATTGGTCAGATCCTGGACGGGCTTTTTAGTGAAGAACGCCGATCCAAAATGCTGTTCGCCCCCGGGTCCTTCCTCGCCTTCGCGTGGAAGATGTTCGGGTGTGACGGGTCTCACTGCGGGCGCAGGGCCGTTGATGATCTTGATTTCACCGTCGTTCGGAGACATGAACATTTCCTCCTGATGGAAAAAGATCCAGGTGCATCTCGTACTGTGCTGCGGCAAAGTCTGGGCGACACCTTCTTGAACAGGATGCCGCACAATGTTCGTGGAATAGGATCCGTTCCTATTTGGATTCCTGTTCCATAACCTGTCGCCGTGTCGTTTATCAGGGCACCCCTATCTCCAAATAAAAGGTCCGGATGTTCCAAGGGGCGTGTCGCGAGAAGGTCCGGATTTTAAGCGGAGCAAAGGAAACCGTAGATGCTGCATGGGACCTTACCACCTGTGAAGCGAGCGAAATTAGCTTAAGATTATATCGTGTTAAGAAGATCATTCGTAATCGTTACTTGCTTATTCGCATCCGTCCTTGTCGCGCAGTCCCCGAAGCTCGATTCTTCCGCGATTGACGCTGCGGCGATGAAGGAGTTGGAAGCGACCAGCACTCCAGGCGCGGCTATTGGCATTGTGCAGGATGGAAAACTGATTTACGCGGCCGGCGTTGGCAAGCGCAACGTGGAGACCGGAGATCCAGTCACAAGGCAGACTCTATTTCGTCTCGGCTCGACCACCAAGATGTTGACCGCGGCAGCAGTCGCATCGCTCGCAGCGGAAGGCAAGGTCCACTTGAGCGAAACAACCGGCAAGTACATTCCGGGTTTGGATCCTGTCATCGGAGCGCTCACAGTGAACCAGATTCTGAGCCACACCGCGGGACTCAAAGACGACGCGGTCATGAACGGACGCCACGATGATGCCGCTCTGGGGGAGGAAATCCGGCGCTGGAATTCTGCGTGGCTGTTTACAAAGCCGGGCGCGATTTACTCCTACTCGAATCCTGGATTCTGGCTGGGAGGCTTGGTCGCGGAGTCGGTAACAGGCAAACCGTACGCCGACGCCATGGAGGAGGTCGTGTTCCGGCCGCTCGGCATGACATCGACCACGTTGCGGCCGAAGGTGGCAATGACGCGTGAGCTGTCGCAGCCTCACGATATGGTGCACAAGCACATTTCCGTGCTGCGGCCGGCGCCGGACAATACGGCGAACTGGCCAGCGGGATCGGTGTTCTCCAACGTGGTGGACCTCTCGCGGTTCGTCATCGCCATGATGAACGATGGCCAGATCGACGGGAAGCAGGTGCTGCCGCGGGAGGTGGTGAGCGCGCTCACGAGCCCGCATGCCGACATTCCGGGATTGACGTGGAAATACGGCTACGGATTGACGCTGATCCCCACAGAGTCCGGCTGGGTGTGGAGCCATCAAGGATCGCGCGACGGTTATGGATCCATCATCACCATGTTCCCGTCACACAGAGACGCGGTGATTGTGCTTTGCAATCGGACCGGACAAAACCTGCCCAAGACGTTTGACCTGATCGTTCATCAACTCGGCGATCCCGACCCGCGGACGCACGAGAGCAACGAAGGCGCGGCGATCAGCCGTTCCGAGTTCGCCGAATACACCGGCACCTATCGCAACGGCGCTACAACGATCAAGATCTTAGAGCGCGACGGAAGGCTGCTGTTCAAAGGATCGATCGGCACGTTACAGATGACCAGAGATTCCGAGGGATGGCTGTTGCTGAAAGACGATCATGGACAATTACTCGGGCGTGCCTTCGGAATTGCGGGCCCCGATGGCCGGATGGAATACATGCACATCAGTGGTCGAGCGTCGGCGCGGGTTCATTAATTCCTTCTTGGTCTGTCCAACATCGGTCCACGATGTTCGGAAGCCAACCCGCAGCCATCCGTCTGGCTGGTTTACTGAATTCTGTAGCAGTGGCCGGCATATCAAGTGACTGCGCAGCCTCAGGCACCCGTCTTGGTTTCCTGATAATCTCAGAAGTGGGGACCAGAGCCGTTGCCGCTGATCATTAACGCACAGAAACTCTCAAAAGCGTTCGGAGCGAAGCCACTCTTCGAGGATATCTCCTTCACGGTTTCCGAGGCTGACCGAATTGGCCTGATCGGTCCCAACGGCTCCGGAAAATCCACACTGCTGCGGATTCTGGCGGGGACGGAACAGCCAGACAGCGGCCACCTGGCAGTGCGAAAGCGCCTGCAACTCAGTTACGTTCAACAAGACTCGAGGTTCGTCGCCGGAGCGAGTGTGCGGACGGTCGTCGAGAGGGCGATCGAACGCTCGGTAACAGCCGACTCGGAGCGCGGCGCCCACTTTGCGGAGACTTTAGGCCGGGCGGGGTTTGAGAACCTCGAAGTGGAGGCCGCCTCACTATCCGGAGGCTGGCAGAAACGGCTGGCCATCGTCGAGGCGCTGGTTCAGGCACCCGATGTCTTGCTGCTCGATGAGCCTACAAATCATCTGGATCTGTCCGGAATCGAGTGGCTCGAAGACCTGCTGAAGCAGGCCCCGTTTGCCTGCGTAGTCGTAAGTCACGACCGGTACTTTCTCGAGAATATTGCAACCTACATGGCCGAGCTCAACCGCATATACCCGGAAGGTTTGCTGCGCGTCGACGGAAGCTACACCGACTTCCTGGAAAAGAAGGAAGAATTTCTCCATGCTCAATCGAAGCGTCAGGAAGCTCTGGAAAACCTGGTTCACTCCGAGATTGAGTGGCTTCGACGGGGCGCAAAGGCACGTACCCGAAAATCCAAGGCCCGAATCGATAAAGCCGGCGAGCTAATCAGCGAACTAGCCGGCTTGAACGCCAGAACCCGCAGGGCCACCGCTCAAATCGATTTCGCAGCGACCGAGCGAAAAACCAAGCGTTTGATCGAACTGCAGGATGTCACTTGCGAAATTGGAAATCGTAGATTGTTCGAAGGCTTGAACTTTATCGTCTCGGCGGGCATACGGGTCGGCGTGGTCGGGCCCAACGGCAGCGGCAAGACGACCCTTTTGCGCATGCTCGGTGGCGAAGTGGCTCCGAGTCGGGGCGATATTCGGCGCGCTGACTGGTTGCGCACTGTGTATTTCGACCAGAGCCGCCGGCTCGATCTGAGCCTGACCCTGCGCCGTGCGCTCGCCCCCGAAGGAGACTCAGTTGTCTATCAAGATCGCGTAATTCACGTTGCATCCTGGGCCGCCAGATTCCTGTTCAGCGGCGAACAACTCGACCAGCCAGTCGAGCGGCTTTCCGGAGGCGAACGCGCGCGTGTGCTGATTGCTCAGCTTATGCTGCAGCCCGCCGACATTCTTCTGCTGGATGAGCCCACCAACGACCTCGACATCCCCACCCTGGAAATCCTCGAGGAGAGCCTGCTCGAATTCCGCGGTTCTCTCGTCCTGGTCACGCATGACCGCTACTTGCTGGATCGCGTGTCCGGCGTCGTACTTGGCCTGGATGGCCAAGGCGGAGCGGAAAGCTTCGCGGACTACGGGCAATGGGAGACTTGGCAGGAGGAACGCAAGCGCGCCCGGAACCAGACGGAAGCCTCGTCGCGACCTATCCCCGTTTCCTCGGCTCCGCCGGTGTCAGCACAGACGAAGTTCTCATACCTCGAAGCGCGCGAGTATGCCGGCATTGAGCAGCGTATTACGGAAGCCGAGCAGAGGCTGAAACGCAAGCGTGCTGCGCTGGAGGACCCCGCGATTGCCAGTGATGGACCCAGGCTCATTGCTGCTCAGGCTGAAATGGAAGCGGCCCAAAAAGATCTGGACACTCTCTATGCACGATGGGCGGAGCTTCAAGAGAAGGCTGACAGTTTCTCCCCTCGCTGATTGCGAACTCTAAATCACTTGCTGCAGGATGGTCGGTAAACGGAAAGTTGTCCAGAAACCTCAGTGAAACCCCTCTTATGGGAAATTCTGCAGGTGCCAGTTCTATCTCAACTCACAGACTGCCTAAAGGAATCTGGTTGCCACAGTGAAGCAACCGATAGTTGGGGTTTCTGTGCTTCAGACGTTCCCAGATAGGCAACGCTTCCAACTCCCGGATTTGGAAGGAGTCCGCAGCAGAGAGTGAGCCTATCCCGTCCTCGTACCACCTAGACTCCGGATCTCGAGAATGACCTCCAGCATTTCCGGAAACGATTCTTCGAGCACTTAGTAGAAGCGACGGCGACAATGCGCAAGTTTCCCAGTCGCTCGAGGATCTTCTTGTGCTCCATAGACTTGTAACTTCATACACACCGATTTGAATCGTGCCCTTTTTTTAGCCACGCCCTCCTCATCAGCAACAGGATGAGCGGAATGATCGCCGCATTCAACGTCGCCGATGGACGTTTTCTTGGAAACCTGCTCGACGCAAGTGGCAGTCCCATCGCTATTCCAGGCTTATGGGGCCTCGAGTTCGACAACCCGGGCAATAATCAGGCGAACCCCTCGCCCGGCCCTGCTCTGTTCTTCTCCGCCGGCATCAACAATTATGCGGATGGTTTGTTCGGCACAGACTGGCGGCCACCTGAATCACGCGAGTCGTCGGGAATGAGACCGCTGAAACGGGTAGAGTTGATCGTGAGCGATATCTGAACCCAATCTTGCCTGGACGCGTCGAAAGTGAGGTGCTCCCCCCGTTCTTCGCGGGGGTAATCAATCTGCGATCCCTGCGGATTGACAAGGATCTTATCCTGGAAGCACTGAGAGAAAATGTAAACACGCGGAGATGCTGCCGTAGCCGTTCCTATCAGACGCTGTATCGGGCACGAGGAAGTTTATATCATGTGTTGCATTTCAGTTCTTCGCCAACTGTGCTTTGCTGGCCCCATCGCAGGCGTCCTGCTGTTTACGTTCGAAGGATTGCAGGCTCAGCAGCTTCTCGGGGATTGGAAGGTAGTTGCGGCTCCCGGCAGAGGCTCCCCAGAGCTATATGCGACTGACCTGCCTGTGTGGAAAGTTCATGATGATGGAACGAACATCAGGGCGTCGCACTGGACGCGGAGAGATCGAGAGGAGCGAGAGGTAGCACCTCTACCCGAGCATCTCGTACGCGAACCACTCATGCATGGGTACCGGACCAGCCTGCACCATGCGGATGGCAGTTGGCTCATCGGCTTCGATGGCGGAGAGTTTGGCGGCGGCCTATGGAGCACGAACGACGACGGTAGCCAGACTTCGCTCGTCCTTTCCCGGGAAGACATCCACGCCCTGTACCACACCAACGATGGGGTCATTGTCCTCTCAGGGGTGGCTCATGCAACCATCGATGAGGGTAAGGTGTGGTTCGTATTTGACACGTCATGGGATAAGGCGGCCGCGCGCCTTCTCTGCGATCTTCACGGTTCTCCTGACGCATCTGTACAGGACTCTCCATCGACGGTCCTGGTTGTAACCCGCAGCGCCGTTTTGCGCATCGGCACGTCGGGCAGCTTGGAAACGCTTGCCCACATTCCAGTTCCTCCACCCGTAGTGACATCCGTTGTCATGGCAGCAGATCGCACAATTTACGTGGGTGTGCCGGGCTACATCCTGCGGTTGCTTCCAGAGCCCACTGGCTACAGTGTGCAGTGGCTGGTGCCGGCGGGGAATGCAGGATCGGGTAAGCCCGGTTCCTCACAATAAGTCAATTAATGAGCCAGTTTATGTCGTTTAACTATTTTTGACGAATAAATGCTTTTGGGACGAAATTGGAGTTGATCAGCCTGCTTGTTTGCTCCCTGGAGATTGGTATTGGGACCACTAAACGAAGGATGATTCAGCTCGGCTGTTGTGATCCAGAGAAAGAAACTGCCAGCACAAGGCGGTGGCGGCCCGGTTCTCGACACGCCTGGTGCCGCGGCGGAGCACCTTACCGCCGGTAGTCCGATTGTCAGGGCACAAACCCGGGAATCTAACAAAGTCACAATTCTCAATTTCCCGGGTGATACTCGCGTTCGGTATGCCCCTTCAATTGGTCCTGATAGAAATAGACTTCGCGCAGGTCGCCAATGCTGTAGCGTTTGGCTTCGTCATTGAAATGTGAGGATGAAGGGTCTCCGCTCTCTCCCCCGGCGGTTACCGCTTTGGCGCGCACCTTTTCGCCGAATTCGACCACCGCGACGAAGCTGTTCCCGCTGGCGCCGTACCACTTCTTCGTTCCCGGATACGGACGGGCTCCGAACGAAGCCAGCGAGCCCCATCGCGACGAGGTGAACTCAACTGGAATGCTAGGGGCCGAGTCGCTGAAGGGCTGAACGATCTCGCCGGTGAGCCGCTGAAAGCGGTTGATTTCACCCCAGGGCGTCTTCCAGGTGCCAAAATCGGACGCGAGCCGTCCGGAAGCGGCCGATAGTGACTCCAGCAACTGCTCGCCTGGTAATCTGGCGACATAATCAGCGGTAGAAATGCTCGCTCCTGTCGCGGCGCGTCCTCCTCGTTGAGCAATGTCCTCGCCCCAGAACACAGCCAATGACGTGGGAATGGAAGTGACTCCCCAACGCAAGTCCCAATTGCGCAGCGCTCCAATTTGATCCGCGAGCTTCGTCTTCTGCGGATCGCTCCCCGGCAGGTCGTCCCATGCCTTGATGAGGGCAGGCACAGTTTTCTCAAACCACGGGAGATAGCTGTCATAGGCGGCAGCGATGAGGGAATCGAGGGTGAAATCCCTTTTGTTCTCGAGGACTCTCACGGCGTGCAGTCCGCGCGCGGACTCGCCGCCCATTTCAACGTAAGCGGGATAGTCTTCCTTTTTGGGACTGCTCGGACCGGCCGCTGACCAGGGCGCATTGTTCGAATTGTAGAGCCATCCGCTTTTGGGATTCAGCAGATGTGGAGTCTCGTCAATCGAGAGGAGCCCTTTCCACTCGGTCGCCGGATTGCTTCCGTCAACAGGCTTGGTCCAGTCGAAGCCCGGATCGCGACGGGGAATAAAGTTCCCGTGGAAGTATGCGATGTCTCCATCCGCGTCAGCAAAGACGGTATTGTTCGACGAGTTCGCCTTAAGCTCCATCGTTTGGAGATACGATTTGTAGTCCTGCGCCTTGGTGCGCGTGAATGACTGGATCAGCTGCTTCACAGGCTCCTGCATCAGCCGGATGCTGACCCATTTGCCGTTGGCTCCGCGGACAACGGGCCCATGATGAGTGCGATAGACGGTGAACGTCCGCTGCGCCATGCCGTGGTCGGTCTTGTAGGGCACAACGACCTCGGTGTCGGTCACCGGACGTTCTTCACTTCCATATTTGTAATAGTATTGATTGTTTTTTTTCTCGATCGTCTCCAGGTACTCATCGACGGCGTCGACACCGCTCGAAGTATGCATCCAGCCTGCGCGGTTGTTGAATCCCTGATAGATAAAGAACTGCCCCCAGGTCGCGGCTCCGTAGGCATCCAGACCTTCGTCGCTCACCATTTGCAGCTCGGAGCGGAAAAAGAACGACGTATGGGGATTAATCAGAAGGAGCGCGCGGTGATCGCCGGTGTTCGACGGCGCGATGGCCATGCCATTTGATCCGCTCGGCTCGGCCTCACGGTCTCCTTCGTCAACCTGCGCCTCTGTCGCCTGACCTCCACCGTAGAACTCTTGTAAATCCTTGAGGCTCACACGTTCAATATCCCCGCCGATGCTTCCCTCGGTGAACGTGAGTGCCATCCACGGCTCAAACCGCTGGATCACTTTTGGTTTCACCTCGGGATGCGTAACCAGGTAGTAATTCAGGCCGTCGGCGAAAGCGTCCATTAACTTCTTCAGCCAGGCGGGGCTTGCCGTGTATTGCTTCCTCATCTCATCAGGATCGACGAATAGCTTCATGCGCAGGTCCTGATATATTTTCGACTCACCCTCTGCCTCAGCCAGCCGTCCCATAGCGTTGATGTAGTTGGTTTCGACGCGGTTGAAGTCGTCCTCCGCCTGCGCATACTCGGCGCCGAAGACGGCATCGGCATCGCTTTTGCCGTAGACGTGCGCGATGCCCCAGTCGTCGCGAATGATGGTGACGTTCCTGGCTTCTCGTTCCCAACGGGCGAGCTCAGATGTCCTGGGGGTTTGGGCCGCAAACCCGGTGGAGACAGATAGAACAATGAAGACAAGGCGGGCACAACGGAGCGCCCGCAAAGACCTTACCAAGCCATTGGAGAGTATTCCCTGAAGTGCCCTCACTTTTCGATGGCCCTCCTCCTTTTGAGGCAGGCTGTTGCAATCAGACATCGCTCAAAACCCATGCCATGGCCATTCTAAGTGCAATGGCGACTTAACAACAACGCCTCCACCTCGGCGTCGAAATTGTCTCAAAGTTCTGGGTTCGGTATAGTGGGGATCACAATGCCGACGGCGGTGAACAGGTCGCCCGCAGTGAGTAAAGGATCGTTACGAGCTATTTTTCAGGGTTCCTCGTCGCTTTGTGCTTTGTCGTTTTCATTTTGTACATGGCCATTAAAGCCGTTCGCGTGAGGCATGGTGAAAAGCGGCGATTCGAAGTCCGATTCTGGTTGTTCGCCGGCTTCGTGGTTCTTGTTCTCGTTTTTCCACGCTGGTTTGCAGCACGCAGCGGCAGCGTCGTCTGGCCGCAGACGATGACGACCAACATTCTCGCTGACCTGGCGGCGGTTCTCGGCCTGATCTTAGTGATTCAATCTCGCCGCGCGCTCGGGCAGAGCTGGAGTTCTGAGGTTGTCATCCAGGAAAAGCACGACCTCATCGAAAAAGGACCTTATGCCTACATTCGCCACCCGTTGTACAGCGGCCTCCTGCTGATGCTGATGGGCGTGGCTTTGTACTATGTCCGGAAGACCTGGATTATCGTCTTCGTCTGTTGTTTCTTTGGCCTCTATTTCAAGTCGCAAATGGAGGAACGCCTTCTGGCGAAAACTTTCCCTGCATATTCAGAATACAAACGGCGTACCAAAGCCCTGATTCCTCTTATCTGGTAGTTCGGTATTAAGGTGTCGGTCAGGCGTTTACTCAAAACCCCCGGTTTGAGGCATTTTCAGCCTGATAGAGATTTTGCAACAATTACATCTTGCGATGTATGCTTTCACGCGCGGATTCAGGAGTCTGTAAATCATGAACCAGTTTGCCCGCGTTTTGTTGGTTAGCCTGTTCTTCGTGACCGGCGTGTTTTGGGGGGATGTCCAGCAGGTCATTATGCCGAAAGAGATCGGCGTTTCCTGCCGCACGCACAAACCGTTTACGGCTGTTGCTCGAACCACGCTCACGAGGATTTTTCCTAGCGGAACTCAGCGCACCGTCACAGTCGAAGATCGCATCGCTCGGGATGGAGAAGGACGTGTCATGAGCGAACAACACTTGCCCTGGACGGAAGATCCAGACCATCCTGTCTATTACGTCAATATTCTCGACCCGAAGGATATGGAGCGCATTCACATTGATCCGCAGTTGCATCACGCCTCGAAGCACGCTGTGGACCGACGATATGCATGGGACTATGTCCCATACGATGGGACGCAATATCGACTCACCGCCGGACCGGGCGTTACGGTACACACGGAACGGCTGGGCAATAAGGACATCAATGGCCTTGAATGCTGGGGACAACGAACGACATACATCTTCCAACCGGGAGCTTTTCGCGGAAATCAACAAACCGTGACCCGCACATGGGAGGTTTGGTATGCGAAGGAACTCGGGTCGGATATACGCATTGTGGATCACAATCCCGATCCAAAGGCCGGCGACCAACAGACTGATCTCATCGACATAAAATACGGCGATCCTGATCCGTCGGCATTCTCCCCGCCCGAAGGTTATTCAAATCAAGCAGCTCAGTAATCGTCAGCTGATGAAATCAATGTCACTGGAAGCTTGCGCCTTCTCTTCGCCTGAAATGGCGGCGTTTTAAGCTTTATAATACCGCGATTTAACACCAACACCAACAACACCAACCGTCTAACCCTCACCTTTCGATTCATGGCAGAGACCAGCAAACCCTGATGCAGTAGGATTGCAAGACAGTAGGTTAAGAGGATTTAATGGGCCAACAAATTTGGGTGACTGCCTTTGCCCTGATAGCCTGCGCAGCTTGTGCCCAGAACGGTTCCTGGTTTCAGGGCGAGACAGCGCTCAAAACTCAGTTCGTCGAGGTTCAGCCAGATGTAAAGCTCGAAGTGCTCGACTGGGGAGGGACCGGGCGCAACCTCGTGCTTCTCGCAGGTCTCGGAAACACAGCTCACGTTTTTGACAGCTTAGGACCGAAGCTCGCGGCGCATTTTCACGTCATTGGAATTACGCGGCGCGGGTTTGGCCAGTCCTCCGCGCCTCAAACCGGTTATGACCCAAGGCGGCTCGGAGATGATGTCGTTGCGGTTATCGACGCCTTGCACGTCACCGATCCTGTTCTCGTCGGGCATTCGATTGCTGGAGAAGAACTGAGCGCCATCTCCACCTACCATCAAGGGCGCGCTGCCGGTCTCGTCTATCTGGATGCCGGAGCACCTTTCGCTCTCTACAATCCCAAGCATGGCGACTACACACCGGCTTTGGCGCAGCTCAGAGACGATCTTTCGATCTTTCGGCACTACAAAAGAACCTCTTCGATGACGGTCTCATATCGAAGACATTGACGGACATGATGCTTTTTCAGGCGAACCTTGCCGAAATTCGAGGCGAAGTCGAATGCGGGACGGCCCCCGCGCCCAAAGCCAGTGACCTTGCCAGCATTTCTGCCTTACAGAGTTACATGAAAGGCTACTTGGGTGGCATCATCCCCGAAGCGGAGGTGCGCCAGGATTTTCGCATCGGTGAGGACGGGAGGGTCGGCGAGTGGGTTGGGCACGGGTATCCAAACCGATCTGTGATGCTCGAAGAAGAACGTTTCCACTCCATCGAAACGTCCCTGCTGGCGATTTTTTCTTATCCTTCGGCTCCCTCTCCAAGTCAGACGAGCGACCCCGCAAAACTCGCAGCCTGTCGAGCCGCAGAAACAAGTCGCGAGGAAGCGCAGTTTGCTATCTTTCGGGAGCAGCCCCATGCCAAGGTGGTTGTAATTCCCAACGCCACCCACTACATATTCCTCTCACGCGAGGAGGAAGTAATCTCGCAAATCAGCGATTTCGCGAATAGCCTTCCTGCCAGGCGTTAATCAGAGCAAGAAGTCAAGAACCATGCAAGGGGCGATAGTCCGCACCGTACTGGAGGCCAGCCCAAACTGTCACTGCGGAGGTCAGTCAGTAGTAAGTCAGCTTGCGATGAATGACAGTTCCGGGTCGAAATGCTTCATCCGGTTGAGAACGGGTGACCATGGTCTCCTCGGTCCAGTTGCCATACTGATCGTACTGGTACGTGTACTGTATTTCGGAGGTCTGGGGCGGCTGGGCAGGATTCGGCTTGCCCGAGGGAATAAAAGCTCCGGCTTCCGTGAGTTCCCAAGGCCCGGTATCCGATCTCATGACCATAGTTTCACGCTCCGAGGCCTTATCGCCATGGTCGTTGTATGTTGTGACAGTCACTTGTTCCCCAAGGACTCCACCACTCCTGTGTCGTTCCGTCACACGACCCTCAGCGTCATAAGAGTAGGAAATGACGCTGTTCTGCATCCCAGAGATCATTGCGCCGACAGACTTCATCTGTTCTGGATTGAGCTTTGACCGAAGCTCTTCGGGAAGAAGGTTCACCTGAGGAGCATCCCCAGCCTGTTCCTCTGTGAGGATGCGACCTTCCGTATCGAACTTGCGCGCAATGTGGCCGATGAGATTGCCCTCAGAATCGTACAACTGCGCACCCGTCGCCACTCCCTGCTCGTTGTACACCGTCTTGGACTCACCGCCCGGAGAAGGCGCAAACCCCAGGTCCGTTCCCTCCCAGTGGCCTGCATAGGCCATGTTCGCAGGTAAGGGCTTTGAATCGTAACTTTCAATCGCGGACTTTTGCCCCTTGTCGTCGTACTGATAGCGCGTTTGAATCTTGTCGCCCGACTTCACTGCGACCAGCCTTCGTGCCTCGTCGTACAAGTAAACTGTTTCAGACCTGTCGACGGAGCCCGCATTACCGGTTACAGTCTTGAGGAGACGCCCATCGGAGTCGTAAGTGTAGCTCACGACCCATTCCGACCCGTCCGTATTTTTCGTCCGCTGTTCCAGAGTCCTGCCATCGGAGCTGTACTGCGTTGTTGTAGACATGGGGAGCTGCTGACCGTCGGTACCCGAGAAGGTCTCTTCATTCTGCACGGTCTTAACGGGACCGCGAAGCTCGGCCTTATCACGGTCTGACGTTGTTTGAGATGACTTTTGGGCGGGAGCAACGGAAACTATGAAAACGAACAGGCAAGCGAAACAGGGACGCACGTTCATGATGACCTCCCCCAAGACCCGTGATTTTACTCTCCCCGGCTGAAATGTGGCAGTTGAAGTAAAAGCGCGGCGGCCACGGGCCCTCACCGGCCCTCTGATCGGGTTGCGCTTGTATCGGCTGCAGCATTACGATTTCTGATCGCTAGTTCTGGCGGGTGGGGTATCGGCCACGCCTCGATCGGGGAACGTTTATGAATGTCCTCCTTCTTTCGATGCCGGATTTCTTCGAGCATATGCCTCCGGTTGTCATCCGGATGCCCAACGGAGCACTCGCCTCGCTTGCGGGAAACGTTGACCTGCATCATCGAGTTGCGGTTGCCGATCTAATCTTGTGCCACGATTCGGTGCGAGAGGCTGTTATCCGGCTGATGCGTGAATCCGAGCCGGAAATCCTCGGTCTGTCCGTGATGACGTTTCAGCGGCGGACGGCTGGCCGCATTATCCGGTTAGCGCGTCAGCTGAGGCCCGCGGTGAAAATCGTCGTGGGCGGCTACGACCCAAGCCTGGCGCCCGAAGCCTACGAGGAGATGGGTGTGGACTACATCGTACGGGGCGAAGGCGAGATAACCTTTCGAGAACTTCTGCGTGCGTTGGAAGGCGAAGTCGAGCTGGCAAGCATCAGTGGCCTATCCTATCGCGCGGGCGAGGGCTGGGTGCACAACCCGGGGCGCGCAGTAAGTCGGCTGGAGGGCGGAGAAATCCGGCTACCCAAGCGATCGGCTCGCGTTCTCCGCGGTTACACCGTGCTTGGCCGCCAAGTGGACGTAGTTGAGACTTCGCGTGGCTG
>Ga0123356_10004224_pt1 | contig 14855 bp, 15 predicted proteins | sample TergutEmb28metaG_2_FD_92546 | JGI IMG/M metagenome (GOLD analysis project Ga0123356, IMG submission 92546) | Embiratermes neotenicus P3 segment gut microbial communities from Petit-Saut dam, French Guiana - Emb289 P3 | ecosystem: Host-associated > Arthropoda: Insects > Digestive system > Gut ... | reverse complement strand
CGGCAGCGGGATCAGAAAAAACATCTTCCGAAATTCTCTGCTGGCGAGACCGAGCGAAGCGAGAGGCTCGTAAGCGAATTCCTGAGTGGTTTTTTCTGAGCCCGATGCCGTGAGTGCCTGTACAGAGAGCAATTTAATTTAACATTTCTTCAAGTAATTGTGGTGACAGGCACTTGGTTATTAAAGTAGAGGTTGATGTTTTTAAAAATGATATTCAATACCGGCTTGTTTCATGATTTCATTTGCAACATGCCGTATATTGATTTTCCCGTCTACCGTAATATTTCGATTTTTAATAGGAGTATGCCAAATATCATGGTCACCCCTGCCATGCCGTACAAAATAACAGCCATGTTCTTTCAGGATTTTTCGAACCTTTTTTTCATATTCTGCCATTAAATTAAAACCGCCTGAGGCTCCATTTTAAATGCCAAATAAATATCGGTTTTAGGTAAATTATTAATTTCTATCATTTCAGGTACAGCCTGTTTTACACGTTTAATTAATGAATCAAGAGAAAAATCCTCCAGGAGGATAGGAATTTCATCATTCTGTGCATACCATTTTGATGCTTCGTCATCGAATGACAGCGCTACTATAAATTCATTCATATTGACATTATATAGCTAAAACTTAGTTTTTGCAAGCGGTTGCGGTGTCAGACATCAAATTGTGGTGACAGGCACTGCGAAAACTACATTTGGTGTCTGGCACCTTTGGGTGACGCAAGTGTAAATAGTATCAGTTGTTTTTGTACAGGCACGGCGGGCTGCGGGATGTGATTTTTAAGTAATTGTGTTAATTTGAAATCCATGCGTACAGGCGCTCACGGCAGCGGGAACAGAAAAAACATCTTACGAAATTCCTCGCTGAAGAGACCGAGCGTAGCGAGAGGCTCGTAAGCGAATTCCTGAGTGGTTTTTTCTGAGCCCGATGCCGTGAGCGCCTGTACGGAGAGCAATTTAATTTAACATTTCTTCAAGTAGCATGACGCAAAGGTAATAAATACCACTTTTCCGTAATGTCGTTTAACGTGCAGGTATCTGCAGTTTTAATGGCAGATACCGGTTAGTAACCATCCGACATCTGGCGGTTCAGGTCGCGCTGATACAGTTCCTGATAAATCAGGTTGCGTGTTTTAAGTTTTTCTTTAACTTCTCTTGTAAACGGCATATAGCGCCAGAAAGTACCGCGGACATCTTTTTCAAGTTTTTGTATGCCTTCTGATTCTTTGGTCATCCATAAAATATAGTCGCGGATAAAAAATTCTTTTATATCGCCTTTTAATTTCATTGCCTGGAACCACTGGTAATAGTGACCTGTAAGACCTTCTTCCATCCAGTAGAACGAAGCTTTTTCTTTTGCTACCTGCCAGCGGAGATCCGCAACAGCGGTATGAACAGCGTAATATAAATTTCTTGGATACATGGGAACAATGATGCGTCCGCGGCTGGTGGCGCGGTTGTACCGGTCAAACGGTTCCCAGCAAAAACCCGTGTCACCGTAGGTTGGTATTAAAAGAACATACGGCGTTATGCGGTTTAATCTGTTTTTGTATACACGGCAGAAAGCTTCGGCATCGATGCTTTCGATTCGCGCAAGAAGGGAGATGACATTTTCGCGCGTTGCGACATCGTTGGGACCGCAGTGGAAATATTCGCTTGTAAGAACAGGAAAATGGTTTCCCTGCCGTCCGCAGGTCATTTTAGCCATTTGCCTGATAGTGTCGAATTCTGCGTCAAGGGCGCCGATATCAACGGTGACAGAGCCGCCTTCCTGCTCAATTTTTTCTCTTAATGTTTGTACATCTGCCTCTGCATTGATATAGTCTTTAATGCTTATAACCAGGTCGCTATCGTTCTTTAATAAATCTTTAAGCAGGTTTTGGATTTCAAAAACCGCGGCTTTTTGTCTTTCATGCAGATTGTCGGATACATCGGGTAATTCCCGCAGCGGAGAACGTTCATAAATAACATGGATTCTGTCACGCAGGAATCTTTCAATTTCGTTTCGTTCCCTGTCTTTCTGTTTTACGATAACCCTTGAGCCGTCAAGTTTACCCTGGGCTTTTTCCAGCAATTGCTGCAATTTAGATTGACTGTTACCTTTTGCAATTTTTACTTCGTCGGTAGTTGACGGGCGCATCTTGGCGGTACCAACCCCATTAAGCCATTCGTCCATGTAAAGGATAGGCTGATCAAGTTCATTTTCTACTACTATTTTGCTGAAAAATTCCCTGGTTTCGGTTTTTAGAAAATTAGGGTGTAAAAGCCCGAACCGCAGCAGGAATTTCTTGCAGGGCATCATATTTCCCGATGCTTTCCGCGCTACATTTAAAAGATATTCCCAGTACGGAGCGATAAACTGCTGACGGAAAACGCTGCGATCCTTTGGGTCCTTGGTCGTAAGGTATTTTTGCAGAATCGTATGCACCCTCTGGGCAATATCGCCTTCGTTAGAGAGGACATTTTTGTAATAATTCGGGTCATTGAAAAAAGAATGGCCCTTTTCCTCAAAACGCCTTGTTACCTGCGGAAAGCCGCTGCCGCCAAGATCAACATCTGAACCCGGGGAACCGGCATTATCAACGCCATCACCATCTTTTTTTTCACCGAAAATATCGTTAAAATCGGGAAGAAGACTGCTGTCTGTTGTGCCCGCTGTTCCCAGTAAAGCGGCAAGTTCGGGGTCCATGCCCCCCTGAAAATCATTTCCAGCCATAAATTTATAATAATTCGTTTTAGGGCTGTTGTCAAATGGTTTTTGACAGCTGCTGCCTTCCCCTTCCCATTTGCACAAACTTTAAAAATGAATATAATACCCGTATATGCCAAAAATCGAAGTAAATGAAGAGGTTTTTTATACTCTTGCCGGCTGCCGCTGGAACAGCAAAGAAGAATTTGAAGAGGCGCTTGTTTGCGCTAAAGCCGAACTCGATGAAGACAGCGATAAAAGCCTGCCGCCGCACGAACGCGTGCTTAAAATCGAGTTGAATGATACAAACCGCCCCGACCTTTGGGGAACAGCAGGCTGCGCGCGCCAGCTGCGGATTTATAGAAGCGAGGGGACCCAAATACCAAAATACGGGTTTTTTTCACGGCAAGGTGATATAAAAAAAGCCGGGCGTAAAGTTAAAGTTGAGGCAAGCGTAAAGCAGGTGCGGCCTTACATAACAGGTTTTATCGCTCGCGGGAAAACTATCACAGATCCGATGCTGCGCGATATTATTCAAACCCAGGAAAAACTGGCATGGAACTACGGCAGGAAACGCCGGAGTATGTCGATGGGAATTTATCGTTTTACAAAGGTTAAATGGCCGATTGTTTACAAAGGTGTAGACCCGGATTCTGTTTCGTTTATACCGCTTGCAGCCGAAAACCTGCCGCTTGAACCCATGACCCTGCGGGAAATTTTAAAGAAGCATCCCAAAGGCAAAGAGTTCGCATTTATTCAGGAACACGAGCCGATACATCCAATTCTGACAGATTCAGAGGGAGCCATCCTTTCCTATCCGCCAATCATCAACTCAAATGATTTGGGGGCAGTGCAGGTTGGAGACAGTGAAGTCTTTGTCGAACTTACCGGCACCGATTTGCATTTGCTCACCCTTGCAACCTCGATAGTTGCCTGCGACATGGCGGACAACGGATTTACCGTAGAGCCTGTAGAGTTCGAGTATGAGTTTGATACGCCATTCGGCAGAAGCCTGGTTACACCCTACTATTTCCAGGAGCCGGTTTTCTGCTCGCTCTCCAGAATAGAACGTTTCCTCGGCGAAAAGTTAAACGGCGATGAATGTGTTACGGCTCTCGCAAAAATGGGCGTAATAGCGGAAAAAGCCAACGCGGCAGAAAAAGGCAAAGCAGCAGACAACACTCCGTCACCCGGCGTACTCGCTTATCCCCCGGAATACCGCAATGATTTCCTCCACGCCGCTGATGTTGCCGAAGACGTAATGATCGGCAGATCGCTGGGCTCTTTTAAACCATTGCGTCCTGCCGATTCCACAGTAGGAAGACTTCTGCCTATCACTTTTTTCAGCAGACAGGTGAAGGAACTGCTCATCGGTCTTGGGTACCAGGAAATGATCTATAACTATCTTGGCTCCCGTAAAGACCTGGTAGAAAATATGCGCACAGACGGTAAAAAAATTATCCGCATCTTTAATCCAATGACAGAAAATTATGAATATGTCCGCGACTCAGTGATTGCATCGCTTATGGCAAGCGAGTCCATCTCGGGACGATCTGCCTATCCGCACAAAATTTTCGAAGTAGGCAAAGTTGCCTGGCTGGATGATTCAGAAAACAACAGAAGCAAAACCCGTCAATTCGCCGGTTTCCTTCATGCCGGAACAGATGCAAACTTTAATACAGCAGCCGCAGAACTGCAAGCGCTGTTTTACTATCTATCCCGCGAATACGAAGTGCAGGAATCTTCGGACGAAAGATTTATTCCCGGAAGAGCGGCTGCGATCATCTGCAAAGGAAAAACAATTGGCGTATTCGGCGAACTTCACCCCGAAACACTGGAAAACTGGGGCGTCACCGTCCCCTGCACCGCCGGAGAAATCGATTTAGACGAGCTGCTGGTGTAAACAGCCGTTTTTTTCGTTTTTTCCGCCTGTTTTCTTAAAATTATAGTACTTGCATACCCCCCTGTTTTCTGGCATAATTATGTTTAGAAAAATTCATTTTTGGAGGAAAATATGAAGAAAATTGCAGGAGTTCTTTTAATCCTGGTATTGGCTGTTTCAATGTTGGTCGGTTGCGGTAAAAAAATTGATATTGGTATCGCTATGCCGGAAACTCACGTTGAACGCTGGGTAAAAGACGGTAATTCGCTCAAAGCAGAAGCAGAAAAACTCGGTTATAAAGCAGCAGTTCAGTGGGCAAATGCAGATCAACCCACACAGAATCAGCAAATTCAGGGTTTTTTGACACAAGGAGCAAAAGCGCTGATTATTGGCAATATCAATGACGGTGTTGGTTCGGCAGTTGCAGATGCAAGGCGTGAAGGCGCTGTTGTTATCGCTTATGACCGTATTATTCAGGGTACTGATGATTATGAGTACTATATCACCTTTAATAACTACAAGGTTGGCACACTTCAGGGGCAGAGTATTGTTGACGGGCTTGATTTAGCCGCAGCCACTTCCGCAGCGCCTAAATTTATCACTCTGTTTGCCGGTTCACCGACAGATGCAAATGCCAACTTCTTCTTTCAGGGAGCGATGGATGTGCTTCTCCCTTATATTGACAGAGGTGTTTTAAGAGTTGTAGGTCCTTTCCCAAGGCACTATTCAGATGCGGCTTTCCAGCAGATTGCCACAGAAAACTGGCAGGCTCCGGTTGCTAAGGCACGCATGGAAGCGCTTCTTATCGGCGCTGCGCGCACAGTAACTCTGGATGCAGTTCTTGCACCCAATGATACTTTGGCACGCGCTATCCTTGAAGCCTGTAAAGCTGATTCCAAATATCAGGCTAAACTGCCCGTTACTTCCGGACAGGATGCTGAATTTGATTCCGCCATGTCGATTAAAAACGGCGAACAGTACAGCACAGTTTTCAAAGATACAGCGAAACTGGCTGAAGCAGCCGCTCTGCTGGCAGATCAGCTTATCAAAGGATTGGAAGTTGATATTCCCGGCACAGTTTTAGCAGAAGGCGATCTTGAAGAAATCGGATTTACCGGTACCGGATATGTAAAAACATTGCTTTTGGATCCAATTTTGGTTACCAAAGATAATCTGCAAGTCCCTGTGGAAGCAGGTTTCTACACAGAAGCTCAGGCAGAACAATTGCAATAACCTGACTTTATATCTGGTCAGTTGGTCCCGATCAATTGGCCAGATGGTCAGATTTTTTTTTGGAAGGAACTTATGAGTGAATACATTCTGGAAATTGAAAATCTGACCAAAGATTTCCCCGGGGTAAGAGCTCTTGATAATGTAAGTTTAAAAATTAAAAAAGGTGAAATCCATTCTCTTTGCGGAGAAAACGGCGCGGGAAAATCTACTTTAATGAGCTGTATCTCCGGCGTTTATCCTTGCGGCAGTTACGAAGGTAAAGTTTTTTACAAGGGAAAGGAAACAAAATATAACAGCGTTAAAGACAGCGAAAAAGAAGGGCTTGCAATTATTCATCAGGAATTGGCGCTTAGCCCGTATCTGTCAATATATGAAAATATTTTTCTGGGCCACATGGACACCAAATTTGGAATTATAAATTGGGATAAGTATTTAAAAGAATCAAAAAAATATTTAAAAATAGTGGGTTTAAACGAAGCGCCGGAAAAAATTATAAGTAAGCTCGGTGTGGGAAAACAGCAGCTTGTGGAAATAGCCCGCGCTTTGTCCAAAAAAACAGAACTGCTGATACTGGACGAACCTACTTCTTCACTGAACGATGATGAAAGCGAAAAGCTTCTTAATCTTATGCTGGAATTAAAAAAGCAGGGGATAACTCTCGTGATGATTTCCCATAAGTTAAATGAAGTTTTAAAAGTTGCAGATACTGTAACAATTCTGCGGGACGGCAAGTCCATAAGCGCTTACGATGTTAAAAACGATAATCTTACAGAAGAAATTATTATTAGGGATATGGTAGGCCGCGATTTAACACGGCGTTTTCCCGAGCGGAAATCTTCGCCGGGAGAGACAGTAATGGAAGTTAAAAACTGGACGGTTTATCATCCCGATTATCATAATATTAAAGTAGTGGATGATGTTTCTTTTTATCTGCGAAAAGGCGAGATTCTTGCTTTCAGCGGACCAATGGGCGCAGGGCGCACAGAATTAATGATGAGCCTTTTTGGGCGTTCTTACGGATTTCGCAGCACAGGGGAATTGAATATCAAGGGAAAAAAGCAAACGCTGAACAGTCCGCGCGCCGCAATTAATTCCGGGCTTGGATATATTTCTGAAGACAGAAAAAATCTGGGTCTTGTATTGATTCAGGATGTAAAAACAAATATTACTCATTCAAGTTTAAATAAAATTTCCAAATTCGGAATTATTAATAATCAAAATGAAATAAAAAATGCTGAACATTACAGGAAGGAGCTGAATATCAGAACGCCTTCCATAAATCAATATGTGCGTAATCTTTCCGGCGGCAATCAGCAGAAGGTGGTAGTTAGCAAAACCTTGATGGTTAATCCTGATATTTTTATCGTAGACGAACCGACAAGAGGCATTGATGTCGGCGCCAAAACGGAGATTTACGGTATTATGAATAATATGATTTCTTCCGGTAAAAGTGTTATCATGGTAAGTTCGGAGCTGCCGGAAGCGCTTGGTATGGCGGACAGAATTTATGTGATGAACGAAGGCAGAATAAAGGGTGAGTTGTCCAAAAACGAAGCAACTCAGGAAAAAATAATGCATCTGGCGCTGGTAGGATAGGCGGGGAATAATTAATGAGCGTTAAAACTTTAATAAAGAATAACATCAGAAATTACTCAATGTTCATTATTTTATTGTTAATCATGATTATTTTTGCCATTACAACAAATGGCGTTAATTTTAATCCGCGTAATTTTATAAATATTTTCTTTCAGAACAGTTATGTATTAATTCTTGCCATTGGCATGGTAATGATTATTATTACGCAAAATATCGATCTTTCTGTAGGCTCTGTCTGTGCATTTATCGGCGCTTTAAGCGCGATGGTTTATAATACCGGATTGGGAATGCCTGCTGCCGTAATAATTTCTATTTTGATAGGCGTTGCAATCGGCGCGTATCAGGGGGCATGGGTTGCATTTGCAAAACTGCCCGCGTTTATTGTGACTCTTTCGGGGATGCTGCTTTTTAGGGGTCTTACATATATCGTTACCAAAGTAAGCCCGGTAAGTTTAAAAGATACCGGCTATTCCCTTTTTGCAACCGGAATTCTTGATGAAGTTTTAAAAGTTAACAGGATAGGTCCTTATTTTCCAATGGCTTTTATTGTTGCAATATTATTGCTGGTTGTTTTTTTTATAGCGGAATTTGCAGGACGCAAAAGAAAAATAGCAAATGATTTTGAAGTTACTCCGCTTCCGTTATTTATCGTTAAACTTGCGCTTATCAGTTTGTTAATACTTGGACTTGCGGATCGTTTTGCGCGTTCACGCGGTCTTCCGATTGTCGTTTTGGTTTTAGGTATTACAATTTTTGTTTTTCATTTTATTTTAAATAACACTGTTCTTGGCAGATATATCTATGCTGTCGGCGGCAACCCGCGCTCTGCAAAACTTTCCGGCATCAATTCAGAAATGGTAATATTTATTGTATTCTGTTTTATGGGCGGGCTTGCAGGTCTTGCCGCTGTTGTTTCAACCGGTTATATGAACAGCGCGCTGCCTCAGGCAGGAAATTTATTTGAGCTGGATACAATTGCAGCATGTTACATCGGCGGTGTTTCGGCAGGCGGCGGTATCGGTTCTGTTATCGGCGTAATTGTAGGCGGTCTTGTTATGAGCGCAATTAACAATGGGATGACTTTAATGAATATGAGTCCCCATTCTCAGTATATAGTTAAAGCTTTGGTTCTGGTTTTGGCGGTTTTCTACGACATTTACAATCGCCGTAAATCAGGATTGGGATAAAAAAATTAGGAGTTGGGGTTGTTATGAAAAAATTGGGCGGAGTAAGAGCGCCGCATTTAAAGAACACAGCATCTTGTGTTCCGGTTGTAATGCCTGTTCCTGCGGAAGTAAAACTTCCAATGTCTATGCACGCAGGAAAGCCGGCAAAGCCTATTGTTGCTGTCGGCGATCAGGTTAAAGTGGGGCAGGTTATCGGTGAAGCAGACGGGTTTGTTTCATCGCCTGTGCATGCCAGTGTGTCGGGTATGATTAAAAGCATCGATACTTTGGACGGCATTAAGGGAGAGAAAGCTGTAACAATTACGATTGCTTCTGACGGGCTGCAAACGCCGTGGGAAGGTATCGCGCCGCCGCAGGTGACAAACCTTGCAGAATTTCTGGATGCTGTCAGAAACAGCGGTGTAGTTGGTCTTGGCGGAGCGGGGTATCCTACAGCGCCCAAGTTTACTTTAAAAGAGTCTGTTGTACTTGATTATATTTTAATTAACGGCGCCGAGTGCGAACCGTTTATTACTTCGGACACCAGAACGATGGTTGATAGCATTGACTATGTTTGGGACGGCGTTCTGCTCATGCAAAAGTATCTTAAACCAAAGAATATTATTATTTGTATCGAAGATAATAAACCTGAGCCCATCAAATTGTTTAAAGCTCTTTGCGCAAAATCTGGTTTTGACGGTACAAGCGTCAGCGTCCGTGTTCTTCCGTCTCTGTATCCGCAGGGTGAAAGAAAAGTACTTGTGTACAATGTTACGGGGCGGATTGTGCCGGAAGGCGGACGTTTGCCCGATGTCGGCTGTATCGTGGTTAATTGCACGACAGTCGCGACTTTTGCCAAGTTCATAAAAACCGGCAACCCTCTTGTTTCAAAGTGCGTAACCGTGGACGGGTCGGCAGTGAAGGAACCTAAAAACGTTATCGTGCCGCTTGGCACTCTTGTTTGCGAATTGTTTAAGTTTTGCGGCGGGCTCAAAGATGATGTGCAAAAAATTACCCTTGGCGGTCCGATGATGGGTGCGGCAATTCCTAATCTGGATGTTCCAATTCCAATCGTAAAAATAACAGGCGCTGTACTTGCGTTTTCTGCAAAAGACGCAGAAGTACCGGAACCAACTCCGTGTATTAAATGCGGACGGTGTCTGGAACAATGTCCAATGAGTTTAATGCCGCCCTATATCGAAGAAGCGTTTGAACTTAGAAAACCGGAACTGCTTAAAAAATTTAAACTGGGCATGTGCGCCGAATGTGCTTGCTGCGCGTTTACGTGCCCTGCCAAACGTCCGTTAGTGCAGGTTATGACACTTGCAAAAGATATGCTGTGGAATTGGGAGCAGGCGGAAAAAGCAAAAGCTGCGTCTGCTGCCGAAAAAAAGGAGGCAAAATAATGGTAACAAACATGAATGTTTCGTTTGCACCTCACATACGCGACAAAGTAACAACAAACCGCATTATGCTGGATGTGATAATTGCGCTGCTTCCTGCGTTTGGCGTTGCAGTTTGGGTTTTTGGTCCGCGTGCTGCGCTTGTTACAGGCGTTTGTGTAGCCGCATGCGTTTTCTTTGAGTGGGCTTACGAAAAACTTTTAAAAAGAAAAAATACAATAGGTGATTTTTCGGCTGCTTTAACCGGAATCCTTCTTGCATACAATTTGCCCGTAACAATTCCAATCTGGCAGGCAATCTTTGGCTGCTTTGTGGCAATTATTCTTGTAAAGCAGATCTTTGGCGGACTTGGCAAAAATTTTGCAAACCCTGCGGTAACTGCGCGTATCGTAATGTTTATCGCGTTTCCGGTTGCAATGACAACGTGGGTTGTACCGTTTGACTGGAAGTCGTCTGCTGATATCGTTACAGGGGCAACGCCTCTTGTAGACCTTTTGCACATGTTCAGAAATGAACCTTATGCACTGCCGTCATTATGGGATTTATTTTTGGGTACGCACGGCGGCTGTTTTGGCGAAACAAGTGAACTTGCGCTTTTAATTGGTTTTGCGTATCTATTAATCCGCCGCGTCATTACACCGATTGTTCCGCTTACTTACATAGGAACAGTTTTTATTTTAACAACGGTAATCGGCGGTTTTGAATTCGGCGTTTTCCATATTCTAACCGGCGGCTTGTTCCTGGGCGCAATCTTCTGCGCAACAGATTATGTTACTTCTCCGCTTACAAACAAGGGACGCGCTGTATTCGGTGTTTGCTGCGGGCTGGTTACAGTAATAATCCGCCTTTGGGGAAATTACCCGGAAGGAGTATCTTTCGCAATCCTCTTTATGAATATGCTTGTACCGTTCATTAATAAACTTACATACAAAAAGGGACTGGGAGGTAAATACAAATGAGCAAAAAAATTGATGTTATAAAAGCAGTGTTTATTTTAACTTTTATTTGTTTTTTTATGGCAGGTGCATTGGCTGTTGTAAATCATTTTACATACACAAAGATAAAAAGCGATGCTGCAGAACGCGCCTTTGGTTCAAGAACTAAAATTATTCCGGAAGCAGACGGATTTGCGCCCATGGATATTGAAAACATAAGCGGTTTACCGGAATCAGTCATTGAAATTTACGAAACAACAAACAAAACAGGTTATGTCTTTACTATATCTGTAAAGGGATTTGGCAGGGATAATATGCGATTGCTTTGCGGTGTCGGAATGGACGGAAGAATAATAAAATCCAATCAAACTGATTTAGTTTTGTCTCATACAGAAACACCTTCATACTTTAACAGAGTTTTTTCTGAACTTCATTTAAATCGTTTTTGGAATAGCGGTAAAACAGATGTTGAACAAATTGATGCAGTGAGCGGCGCAACTGTTTCTTCCAATGCCTTAAAAAGAGCTTTTGTTTATGCTCTTACAGCCTTTGAATTAATAAGAGGAGATATCCATGAGTAAAAAAATCTCTATTATTTATAATGGGATAATAAAAGAAAATGCTGTTTTTGTTCTTTTGCTTGGTTTGTGTCCCGCGCTTGCTGTATCTACAGATACTTTAGATGCATTGGGAATGGGGCTTGCAACTACTTTTGTTCTTATTGGTTCAAATACGGCAATTTCGCTTATACGTAAAAGTATCCCGGAAAAGGTGCGAATTCCATGTTTCATTGTTCTTATCGCAGGGTTCACAACTATTGTCAGATTATTGGTGCAGGCGTATTTATATGAACTGTATACAGCGCTTGGGATTTTTCTTCCTCTCATTGCTGTTAATTGTATTGTATTCGCCCGTGCAGAAATATTTGCCAGTAAAAACAACACATTGGATTCCATAATAGATGCAATCAGCGTAGGTATTGGATTTACATTTGCAATGTTTCTTATTGCTTCGTTACGTGAAATATTCGGCAACGGAACATGGTTTAAAATGGCATTACCGGTTTTAAATGAAAATAAAATTGAAATATTTGTTTTAGCCCCCGGCGGTTTTATTGTATTTGGGCTTTTAATTGCGATTATTAATAAAATTAGCAATGGAAAAGCAGTAAAAAGAAGTAATTTTGGCTGTGAACACTGTCCTTCCAGGGCATCATGTACAAAGACTACTTTTGGAAAGGAGGATTGTAAATAATGGATTACAAAATTCTTATTACTATTATAATCAGCACAGTATTGGTTAATAACTATGTGCTTCAGCGGTTTCTTGGCGTATGTCCTTTTTTGGGTGTTTCCAAGGAGCAAAAAGGCGCTATAGGCATGAGCGCCGCAGTAATATTTGTAATGATTCTGGCAACTGCTGTAACATGGCCGATCAATAAATATCTTCTGCAAAAAAATAATCTTGATTATCTGCAAATAATTGTTTTTATTCTGGTAATTGCAACGCTTGTGCAATTTGTAGAAATCGTATTAAAAAGATTTATACCGTCTTTATATAAAACGCTTGGTGTTTACCTGCCGCTTATGACAACAAACTGCGCAATTTTTGCAGTTACAATGGTAAATATAGAAGAAGGCTATAGTTATGCTGAGTCTCTTGTAAATGCATTCGGTTCTGGTTTTGGATTTTTTCTTGCAATGGTTATTTTTTCCAGCATTCGGGTGCATACAGAAAATACTGATCCGCCGCAGGCCTTTAAAGGTTTGCCGCTGATACTCATATCCGCAGCCATACTTTCTTTTGCGTTTTATGGTTTTGCAGGCGTAGCAGAAAATCTGTTCCGTTAATAGCAAGTTAACAAGGAGTTTTTATATGAGTGTGATTATTACTGCTGTTGTTTCTGTGACCGTTATAGGTCTTATTTGCGCAATTGTTCTCAATGTGGCATCAAAATTAATGTATGTAAAAGTAGATATGAGAGTAACGCAGCTTATAGATGTTATGCCCGGAGCAAATTGCGGCGCATGCGGTTATCCCGGATGTGAAGGTTTTGCTGTAGCGCTTGCTGCAGGAGAGGCTAAAACAAATTTATGTCCTCCCGGCGGTCCTGAATTAATTAAAAAAATCAGCGAAATCCTGGGAATCGAAGGCGAAAGCATCGAGAAAAAGATTGCTGTTATCCGTTGTCTTGGCAGCGACGATGCAAAACAGAAAAAAATGGAATACAAGGGCATTCCGTCCTGCGCAGGCGCAAACCAGCTTTACGGCGGACAATGCGCGTGCGGATTCGGCTGTCTTGGTTACGGAGACTGTCTGAAAGTCTGCCCAACCAATGCTATCTGCATGGAAACAGGTCTTGCGCATATCATTAAAGACCTTTGCACAGGCTGCGGTCTTTGTATTAAAGCATGCCCCAACAGGCTGATAACAATAGAAAACGAATCTATACCTGTTCTTGTTGCATGTATAAACATAGAAAAAGGCGCAATCGTAAGAAAAAAATGCAAATACGGCTGTATTGCCTGTACTAAATGCGTCAAGGAATGCCCCGACGGAGCAATTGTTATCGAAGATAACCTTGCAAAAATCGATTATGCGAAATGCTCGGGATGCGGAAAATGTGCTGATGTTTGTATGACAAAATGTATTGTAAAGAATAAAGTTATATGATATATTAAATTAAGGAGAAAATATGAAAAAGATTGTTTTTTTGGCAAGTTTGGTTATTGTTGCGCTTTTAATCGGATGTTCGGGTCCGTCAGCAGGCTCGCCGGGTGCAGCAGTAGAAAAGTTTTTCAACGCCGTCGAGAAGAATGACCTGCAGGCGATGGCTGAAGTAGCAACCCCGGAAACAGTGCAGATAATGGCAATGCTGGGCAGCAAAGCTCAGGGAACGGCGGCTACGTACGGAAAGATCAAAATAGTATCAGAAGACATTAGCGGAGATACCGCAAAGGTAAAAGCGTCTTTTGATAACGGAGAAGAAGCAGACATCGACCTGGTAAAAGTTGATGGAAAATGGAAAGTAAAAATATCTTTGGATAAATAAATCGCATGCCCAATGTCTCCATCCTGGGCAAAAAACTGCTGATTGGTGTTTTGCTGATACTGACTGTTATTGCTGTAATAATAGTCAGCCGGCAAAAACGCCAGGAAGTCAGCGTGCCTTATATTCAGGAACAGGAAATTGTTTCATTTTTAAAAGACGGGGACATTATTTGCAGGCTGGGCAATAGACCCTGGTCTGTCCTTTTTAAAAACCTATCACCAAACGAAAAAAGATTTTCTCATTTAGGTATAGTCAGGATCAGAGACGATGTCATCACGGTAATTAACGCCGAGGGTTTATCCATCGAAGGAAGAGACGTTGTTAACGAAGTAACCTTAAAAGAATTTCTAAAAACCGCTCTAAGCGCAGGCATTTACCGGATGCGAAACATTGAAGGTGAAAAAATATCAGATACTGCCCTGGAATACCTGGGCCGTCCCTTTGACTGGCAATTCGACATGATCGAAGATGAAAATATTTACTGCACGGAATTATTATATATTGTTTTAAAAAGACTGGATCCGGAAATAAAACTTAACACAACATGGGTAAAAGAAATAGGTAAAGATATTATTCCGCTGGATGTTTGCTCGCAGTTGGAGTATTTTGTTGAGGTTGGGTATTGGGGCGGGGAATAACAAATGTCTTACAGACTTTGTTAAAAATGTTAATGTAAATTGCTCTCCGTACAGGCACTCACGGCAGCTGGCTCAGGAGCGAATTAAAAGTGATAAGCTTAACTTGCTCTTCGTACAGGCACTCACGGCAGCGGGCTCAGAAAAAACCACAAGCATCCTTTGGATGCAGGAATTCGCTTACGAGCCTTCTTCGAAGTCTCTTCAGCGAGGAATTTCGTAAGATGTTTTTTCTGACAGAGTTTACTCTGAGCCCGCT